>PVBE011297559.1_pt1 | contig 166227 bp, 153 predicted proteins | sample 1631181 | NCBI WGS metagenome assembly PVBE01 (sample SAMN08397723, study PRJNA350692) | Marine metagenome, whole genome shotgun sequencing project. | isolation source: water | place: Pacific Ocean | collected 2012-04 | reverse complement strand
GCGGGGATGAAGGACTCCAAGGTCATCGTCGCGATCAACAAGGACGAGGACGCCCCCATCTTCCAGGTCGCCGATATCGGCCTAGTCGGCGACCTCTTCACCGTCGTGCCCGAACTGACAGCCAAGGTCTGAGATGTGTTCGCGCAGAGGCGCGGAGGACGCAGAGGGGGTCACTTCTTCTCCTCTCCGCGCTCTCTGCGCCTCCGCGCGAACTAACATTCCTCCCCTGTAAGGGGAGGTGGCAGGGCGTAGCCCTGACGGAGGGGTGTCGCGCTATCGAAAGGGGGACACCCCTCCACCATGCTTCGCATGGTTCCCCTCCCCTTACAGGGAAGGAATTACGGTTCCCTTTCTCTGCCGCCCGCGCGACAGTCGCTGGCATGATCGGGCGTCATCTTCGCATCGCCGGACGCGTGCAGGGCGTCGGGTATCGCTACTGGTTCTTGGGGCGCGCCGAGGCGCTGGGGCTGACCGGCTGGGTGCGCAACCGGGCGGACGGTTCGGTCGAGGCGGTGGTTCAAGGCGTCGATGCCGCCGTTGCCGATATGATGGCAGCGGCCGGTGACGGGCCTACCCTGGCCCGGGTTGACCTGGTCCTGCCGACCGACCAGCCCATCGACTCCGCCCTTACCCGGTTCGAGCAGCGACCGACATGCTGATTGCCCTGATCCTCGCGCAAGCGGCCAATCCCGCCATCACGCGCCGAGTCGAATCGGTCCTGGCCCGCGCGCCGATCGTCGACGGGCATAACGACCTGCCCTGGGAGTTGCGCGACTCCAGCGTCCCGCCCGAATCGCCCGCGCTGACCAGCGATAGCTCCACTCTGCCCCACCCACTCCAGACCGACCTGCCCCGGCTCCATCGCGGAGGGGTCGGCGGGCAATTCTGGTCGGTATGGATTCCCGCCGACGTGACCGGCCCTCGTGCGGTCGAAATGACGCTGGAACAGATCGATCGTGTCCACCGGCTGGTCGCCGCACATCCCGAGCGACTCGCGCTCGCCCGCACGGCTGGGGACGTGCGCCGTATCGCCGCGTCCGGGCGAGTCGCCTCGCTGATCGGGGTCGAGGGCGGGCATCAGATCGACGGGCGGCTGTCGGTGCTGCGCCAGTACAAGGCCTTGGGCGTCGCCTATCTGACGCTGACCCATGGCCGGAGCCTCGCCTGGGCCGACTCGTCGACCGATGCGCCCATCGCCAACGGGCTCAGCCCCTTTGGCCGCGCGGTCGTGGCCGAGATGAACCGGATCGGCATGATCGTCGACGTCGCGCATGTTTCCGATGCGACGATGGCGGCGGTGCTCGATACGAGCAAAGCGCCGGTAATCGCCTCACACTCCGACGCCCGCGCGCTGGCCGATGCGCCGCGCAACATCCCCGACGCATTGCTTCGCCGGATCGGTGCGAACGGCGGCGTGGTGATGGTCAATTGCTATCCCGCCTTCCTGTCGAGCGAGTGGCGGGCCTGGGACGCAGATCGCACCGCTTATGCCGGGTCGGTCGGTGTGGTCGCCAATATCTACGGCCCGCGCAGCCCGGCCCCGTTGATCGCCTGGGACGCCAGCCACCCCGCCCCGCCTGTCACGTCGGTGATGGTCGCCGATCATATCGAGCATATCGCCCGCGTCGCCGGGCACGGCGCGGTCGGGTTCGGCGGCGACTATGACGGGATCAACGGCACCGGGCCCGAAGGGATGGCGGGCGTCGACGGCTATCCGCTGGTGCTGGCCGAGCTGGTTCGACGCGGGTGGAGCGATGCCGATCTCGCCGCGCTGACCAGCGGCAATATCCTGCGCGTGATGGAACGGGTCGAGGCGGTGGCGAAAAGCCTCAGTGCGACGGCACCGGACGATTCGATCGATCCGCTGGCACGCTGACGCTCCCCCGCGCCACGCGCATCGCCACCAGCCAGATCGCAAAGCCGCCCAGCGCCAGCCCGCAGCCGACATAACCGGTCGAGGTCCAGCCCAGTCCGTTGGCAATGGCCAGGCCGCCTGCCCAAGGGCCGATGGCATTGGCGGTGTTGAACGCCGAATGGTTGAGCGCGGCGGCCAGCCCCTGCCCCTCGCCCGCCACGTCCATCAGCCGTGTCTGGAGCACGGTGCCGAGCGCCCCGCCCAGCCCGATCGCAAAGACGATGGGCAGGATCGTCCACAGGCTGCCCGCCGCTAGCGGATAGAGCGCCAGCATCGCTGCGGACCATAGGAGCAAGCCCCCGGCGGTCGGCATCAACGCACGGTCGGCGAAGCGCGGCACGACGATATTGCCGATCGTCATGCCCAGCCCGAACACCGCCAGCACCAGCGGGATCGTCGTTGCGGACACGCCCGTTACCTCGGTCAGCGTCGCGGCGAGATAGGTATAGACCGCGAACATACCGCCAAAGCCGATCGCGCCGATCGCCAGCGTCAGCCAGACCTGCCCCTTGCCCAGCGCATCCAGTTCGCGCCGGATGCTTGCACCTTCGTCGGGCCGGTCCTGCGGTGCGGCGATCCACACGAGCGTCGCGGTCAGCAGCGCCAGCGCGGCGACGACCCCGAATACCCAGCGCCAGTTGAGCCACTGGCCCAGCATCTGCGCCAGCGGCACGCCGATCACGGTCGCAACCGTCAGGCCCAGCATGATCCGCCCGACCGCGACCGTCCGCCGCTCCTCGGGAACCAGAGAAGCAGCAACCAGCGCCGCGATCCCGAAATAGGCCCCGTGCGGCAGGCCGCTGAGGAATCGGAAGACCAGCATCCAGTGATAATCGGGCGCCATCGCCGACAGGCCGTTGCCGGCCGCAAACATCAGCATCAACAGGATCAGCAGCGTGCGCCGCGCGAGCTTGGCCGACAGCACGGCCAGCAGCGGCGCGCCGACCACCACACCCAGCGCATAGGCGCTGATGACATGCCCCGCCGTCGGCGCATCGATGCCAAGGCCGCGCGCCAGATCGGGCTCCAGGCTCATCGCGGCGAATTCGGTCGTGCCGATCGCAAAACCGCCCACCGCCAGCGCGGCATGGACGATGCCGGGGGGAAATGTCCGGGCCATCACAATATCCTTTCTCCGGTCATATGTTGCACCGCAGCACGAGGCGCAACCACCCCGCCGCTCCCAATTCGCGGATTTTCCCGGATAAAGGCTCCGATATCCGCCGCATCGTCTTGGGCCACCGAGTCCCGACGATCGTCCAAACAGCTATTGATCGGTCCATTTTGGACAGGCACAATCCCCATCGGGCATGGGGGACGCCGAATGGGAGAGATCACGGCGGTCATCGAAGTCGTGGCGCGCGAGCTTTTGTTATTCGCAGCGGCCGGACTTTTGATCGGGGGGCTGGATGATCTTCTGGTCGATCTGCTCTATTTCGCGCGACGGATCATAAAGGGACCAGCGACTCCGATCCGCAGCTATGCCTTGCCCCGGCCGGTCCGATCCGGGCGGATCATCGTCTTTACCCCGGCATGGGACGAATCGGCGGTAATCGGCGCGATGCTTTCCACCGCGCTCGGCCGTTTCCGGCATCCCGATTATCGGATCTATGTCGGGCTTTACCCCAATGATCCGGCGACCATCCTGGCGGCGGCCGATGTGGCGGAACGGGACGATCGCATCCGCCTGGTCATTGGATCGCGCGACGGCCCCACGACCAAGGCCGATTGCCTCAACACGCTATGGCATGCCTTGCAGCGCGATATGGCGGCGGAGGATTTTCAGGCCAAGGCGATCGTCCTGCATGATGCCGAGGACGTCGTGCATCCCGACGAACTGACCGTTTTCGACTCGCTGATCGAGGAGCGGGCGGTGGTGCAATTGCCGGTGCTGCCCCTGGTCGTGCCGGGATCGCGCCTCGTATCCGGTCACTATGCCGACGAGTTTGCGGAGAGCCACATCAAGCAGCTGGTCGTCCGCACCTGGATCGGGGCGGGCATGCCGCTGGCGGGCACCGGCTGCGCCATCTCGCCGGCCATGTTGGGCCGGATCGCGGCGTCGCGCGGGGGCGATCCGTTCGATGCGACCAGCCTGACCGAGGACTACGAGCTGGGCCTGCGCATCGCCGAACTGGGTGGTCAGGGGCTGTTCGCCCGCGTGGCGGATGGGACGCGCGGTGGCGTGGTGGCGGTCCGCGCCTATTTCCCCGCCACCCTGCTCGCCGCCGTCCGGCAGAAGGCGCGGTGGATGACCGGCATCGCCCTGATCGGATGGGACCGCACCGGCTGGGGCCGCGCCCTGGCCATGGGGGATCATTGGTGGCGGCTGCGCGACCGGCGGGGGCCGATCGCGATGCTGGTGTTGGCCGCCGCCTATCTGGGCATGTTCGCCGATGCGCTGGCCATTGCGCTGCACTGGATCGCCGACACCCCCTTGTCGCCCGTCCATCCCGGACTGCGCATGCTGTTCGGAATCAATGCCTTGCTGCTGCTATGGCGATTGGCGGTGCGTATGACCTTTACGGGGCGCGCCTATGGCTGGCGCGAGGCGTTGTGGTCGCTGCCACGGTTCATCATCGGCAATTTCGTGGCGCTGGCCGCGATCCCCCGCGCGCTGATCCGCTATATCCATGTGCTGCGCGGCGGCGTGGCCGCCTGGGACAAGACGAGCCATCATTTCCCCGACCTGTCGACGCAATCGTGAGCGGGCGGCCGCTGCGATTCCTGGGGGGCATCGTCGGGCTCTGGACGCTGGGCCGTATCGCCTTTCTGCTGCCCCAGACTCCGGTGGTCGAAAGGGCTGTCACGCCCGCCCGGCCTGCGCCCCCACGCCGAGTCGCCGTCGCGATGGCAGGTTCGAGCCCCTATCATCAGGCGTCACAGCCGCTGCAAATCTCTAACCTGCGGCTTGCCCCGCCACTGCCCGTCATCCGACCAGCGCCCTTCCGTCCCGCGTCCATCACGCCAACGGAAGCGCCACCGCCAGACGCGCGCACCCCGCCACCCCCCGCTTTCACCGTGCCGTCCTACGCGCCCCTGGCAGCGCCGCCGCCCATCCCGCCGCGACGCTGGAGCGCCAGCCTCTGGGCGATCGTTCGCGACGGAGGCCAGACGCTGCTGCCCGGCGGCCAGCTGGGGGGCACACAAGGCGGCGTTCGCCTGTTGCGGCGGCTCGATTTGCGCGGCGACCTGTCCGCCAGCCTGCGCCTGTCCGCCCCGTGGCAGGGCATCGGGCGCGAGATGGCTGTCGGCGTTGACTGGCGTCCCGTCCATCGGTTGCCGATCCGCCTGCTGGTCGAACAGCGGCTGGCGCTCGATGCGGGGCAGAACGCGCCCGCCGCGCTGGTCGTGACGGGAGTAGGCCCGCAACCCATCGCGCCCGGCATCGTCCTGGCCGGCTATGCACAGGCCGGGGCGGTGGCCCGTAGGCGGATCGAGCCTTTTGCCGATGGCGCAGTGCGGGCCAGCACGCCGCTGACGCCCGCGATCGACCTGGGGCTGGGCCTGTGGGGCGGGGCACAGCGGGATGCGCAGCGGCTGGATGCGGGCCCCACGCTGGGCGTCGCGCTGCCGGTCGCGGATCGGCGCGTCCGGCTGTCGCTCGACTGGCGGCAGAGGATCGCGGGGCGGGCCGCCCCGGGTTCCGGCCCGGCGCTCACCCTGGCGGGCGATTTCTAGGCCATCGACACTGTTCGGAAAGGCCCATGCGGTTATAACGCGGCCGTGGACCTGTATCTTCCGATCGCCAACCTGTCGGTCAACGCGCTTGTCATCATCGCGCTGGGCGCGGGCGTGGGCCTGTTGTCGGGCATGTTCGGGGTCGGCGGCGGGTTCCTGACCACGCCGCTACTGATCGTCTATGGCATCCCGCCGACCGTCGCCGCCCCCTCCGCCGCCATCCAGGTGACGGGCGCCAGCGTGTCGGGGGTGTTCGCACATTTCCGGCGCGGCGGGGTGGACACCAAGATGGGCGGCGTGCTGGTCGCGGGCGGCGTGGTCGGGTCCTTTGCCGGGGCCTGGATCTTCAAGCTGCTGCAGGCGAGCGGCCAGATCGATACGGTCATCGCCATCGTCTATGTGCTGATGCTCGGATGGATCGGATCGGTCATGGCGCGCGAGGCGACCAGCGCGATCATCGCGCAGCGGCGCGGACGGCCCCAGCGGGCGGCGCGGCGGCGGCATCATCCGCTGGTCGCCGCCCTCCCCTTCCGCACGCGCTTCTATGCCTCGGGCCTCTATATCTCGCCGCTGGCCCCGCTGATGCTGGGCTTCTTCGTCGGCATCCTGACCATCCTTCTGGGTGTCGGCGGCGGGTTCATCCTGGTGCCCGCCATGATCTATATCCTGGGCATGGCGACCAATGTCGTGCTGGGCACCTCGCTGTTCCAGACGCTTTTCGTCACCGCCGCCGCCACGATGGTGCACGCAACGACGACCAAGGCGGTGGACATCGTGCTGGCGGGCCTGCTTTTGGTGGGATCGGTGACGGGGGCGCAGGTCGGCGCGAAGCTCGCCACCAATGCGAAGCCCGAATATCTGCGCCTGGCACTGGCGGTCATCGTGCTGCTGGTGGGGTTGCGCATCCTGCTCGGCCTGGTGTGGCGGCCCGAGGAAATCTTCACGGTGCAGCCCCTGTGACGCGCCGTGTGAAAGGGCTGGCCGTCACGCTGGCGCTGCTGTCGCCGCTGTTGATGGCGCAGGCCAAGCCGGTGCTGGTCCCCGACGTGTCGCAGCGTGATATCCAGATCGCCTACAGCTTCACCGGCGCCGAACTGCTGCTGTTCGGGGCGATCCTCTATCCCGGCGGCCGCCCGCCGCAGGACGACAAGCCGACCGACATCGTCGTCGTCGTCAAGGGGCCCACCCAGTCGATCCTGATCCGCGAGAAGGAGAAGATCGCCGGGCTCTGGGTCAATGCCGGGCGGCTTCGCTATCAGTCGGCGCCGTCCTTCTACGCCATCGCCTCGTCGCGGCCGATCACGCGCATCGTCGACGACCGCACCCGCGCCATCTATGAACTGGGGCTCGACAGCCTGCAGCTCTCGCCCGCCTCCAGCGCCCCCGCCGATGTCCAGGCGCGCTTCCAGGCCGGGCTGGTCGACCAGCGCCGCCGTTCGGGCCTGTATGTCGAGGCACCGCGCGCCGTCGAGATTACCGACGACGTGCTCTATCGCGCCCGCGTGACCATCCCGGCGCGCGTGCCCGTCGGGCGATTCACCGCCGAGACCTTCCTGATCCGCGACGGCCGCGTGCTGGCAGCGGCGGTGCGTGATATCGACATCCGCAAATCGGGGTTTGAGCGTTTCGTCGCGCGCGCCGCCGATCGCGCCGCCATCCCTTACGGCTTGGCGGCGGTAGCGCTGTCGATTCTGCTAGGCTGGACCGCGGGCTGGATCGCCCGGCGGGTCTGATTCCGCGATACGGCATCTTAAGGTTCGGTCGTTACCGGTGACGGTCTTCTGACAGACCGGACGGTATCGCCCTTCATGTTTGACCTATCGCCTGCCGCCGAACATCCCAACGCCGCCCTCGATACCCCCGTCATCGGCTGGCTGCTGGGCATTGCCGGATCGTCGGGCCGCATCGTGCTCGACCGCGAGGCGGTGGCCGCGCTAGCGGGCCATGCCGATCCGGTGCTGGCCTCGGCGGGGCAGGTCGCCATGCCGGTCAAGATCAAGCGCGACGACCGCTGGATCATCGGATCGATCCGCTCGCTGTCGCTCGATCCGTCCAGCGACGCCGCCGCCATCGCGACCGAGATCGACCTGATGGGCGAAGGGATGCGCCATGCCGAGACCGGCGACCTGTACGGGTTCCGCCGCGGCGTCACCTCTTTCCCGATGCCGGGCGCGACCATCCACGCGATCACCAATGCCGAACTGGCGGGCATCCATGGCAATCGCAACATCGCAACCATCCGGATCGGCACCGTCCATCCGGCGCGCAGCGTGCCCGCGACACTGACGGTCGATGCGTTGCTGGGGCGGCATTTCGCGATGCTGGGGTCGACCGGCACCGGCAAATCGACCGCGACCGCGATGATCCTGCACCGCATCTGCGAACTCGCGCCGCTCGGCCATATCGTCATGATCGATCCGCACGGCGAATATGCCAACGCCTTTCGCGGCGAGGGCGAGATTCATGACGTCGGCAACCTGCGAATGCCCTATTGGCTGATGAATTTCGAGGAGCATTGCGAAATCCTCCTCTCGGCCAGCCCCGCCGATCGCCAGAACGATGCCGATGTGCTCGCCAAATGCCTGCTCGCCGCCCGGATGCGCAGCCGCGCCGCCGCCGACCTGCCGCGCGTCACCGTCGACACGCCCATCCCCTATCTGCTGTCCGACCTGACCAGCCTGCTGACCGCCGAGATGAGCAAGCTGGAGCGGGCGGGCGATATCGCGCCCTACCTGCGCATCAAGTCGAAGATCGACGAGATCAAGAGCGACCCGCGCTATGCCTTCATGTTCTCCGGCATGCTGGTCGCCGATACCATGGCGTCGTTCCTGGGCCGCATCCTGCGGATGCCGGGCGACGGGCGGCCGATCTCGATCGTCGACGTATCGGGGGTGCCGTCGGATGTGACCAGCGTCGTCGTCGCGATGCTGGCGCGGATGATTTTCGACCATGCCATCTGGTCCCCGCCCGCCGATCGCCGCCCGGTCCTGATGGTCTGCGAAGAGGCGCACCGCTATATCCCGGCCAAGGCGGAACAGGATTCGGCGGTCGGCCGCATCCTGTCGCGCATCGCCAAGGAGGGGCGCAAATATGGCGTCTCGCTGGGCCTCGTCACCCAGCGCCCGTCCGACCTGGCCGAGGGCGTGTTGTCGCAATGCGGTACGATCATCGCGATGCGGCTGAACAACGAACGCGACCAGGCGATGGTCCGCTCGGCCATGCCGGAGGGTGGTCGCGGCCTGCTCGACGTCATCTCCGCGCTGCGCAACCGCGAGGCGGTCCTGTGCGGCGAAGGCGTGATGTTCCCGATGCGCGCCAGCTTCGACAATCTGGAAGAGGACAAGCGCCCCGCCTCCAACGACATGAAGATTACCGCGCTTTGGGCACGGGCCGCGCGGGGTCAGGATGTGCTGAACGACACTGTGTCGCGCTGGCGGATGGCGGGGAAGTAAGTGCGACGCCGGGTACGCGTTACCGCCCCGGCCGCACCGCCAGCAGTCCCTGCACCTCGCGCTTGAAAGCGCGCAGCTTCGCGCCCGACAGGACCGCGACGCTCGACAGGTTCAGGGTGCGCGGGTTCACCACCGCGCCGTTCTTCCATACTTCCCAGTGCAGGTGCGGGCCGGTCGACATGCCGGTCGACCCGACATAGCCGATCACCTGGCCTTGTTTCACATGCGCGCCCGAGCGGACGGCAAAACGGCTCATATGGCCATAGCCGCTCGCCAGACCGCCGGAATGGGTGAGCTTGATAAAATTGCCATAGCCGCCCGAGCGCCCGGCGAACTGCACCACGCCGTCCATGATCGCATGAATCGGTGCGCCGTACGGGGCCCCGATATCGGTCCCCTTGTGCATCCGCATGAAGCCCAGGATCGGGTGCATCCGCTTGCCATAGGACGAGGTGACACGCCCCGCGACCGGCATCGCCATCGCGCCGCGCCGCTCGGTCTGGCCGTGGACGTCGTACCACTGCCCGTCATCCTCGCCGGGCAGGCGCGCCAGCTGAGTCTTGCGACCTCCATGGTCCAGCCCGACGAACAACAGCTTGCCCAGCCGCGTCTCACCGGTCGCCGCCCGTTCGCGCTCGATGATCAGATCGAAACTGTCCGAACGCTTGACGTCGCGGCCGACCGACATGCGCGCCGACAGCGCCTTGATATAGCCCTCGACCAGCTTGGCTGGCGCGCCCGCCGCGCGGATCGAGCGATACAGGCTGGACCCGACCAGCCCCTGCAGCCGCAGCGGCGTGCGGTCGATCGCGATCGGCGCTTCCGTCATGGTCAGCCCCTTCGCGGTGCGGGTCAGCGTCACCGCCAGGTCGAACCGCGCGCGGAGCTTCAGCCCCTCCAGCGGCCGCGCCACCGTGCGGCTCGGTCGCCGCCCCAGCGTCAGGGCGACGCGCGTGCCGGACGCGATCGCTTCGCCGCCTGCCGCCTGCTCGACCAGATCGGCCGCCTCGCGCGCCTGGTCCTTGGCGACCCCGGCGCGTTGCAACACCCGGGCCAGCCGGTCGCCAGCGCCCACCGTGGCCGACAGCTCGACCATGGGCCGCTCGGGCGCTTCGGCGAGATGCGCGACCATTTCGTTGGCGGCCATGCGCCGCCCGCTATCCGCACCCAGCGCGATCGGCGCGATGGCTTGCGCCCGCGCATTCTTCCACGCCTCGCCGGTCAGCGGCTTGGGGGCAGCCCCGATGATCGGGCGGTGAAAGCCGGGCGCCATCACGATCGTCGCGGCACACAGCGCCGAACAGGTCGCCAGCCCGCGCCACCAGTCGCGACTGCCGATCCGCGACCCCAGATCGGGCACCCAGTCGATCTCGCGCGCGGCCGATCGCCAGCGCGCCCATCGACCGTTCGGCGCAAGCGGGAAAGCGGGGCCCGGCGACCGCGCGGCGGTGCCGCCGGTCATCAACAGGGCTTCGTCGGTAGCAAGGAACATGGGTGGGATGGCGTCCGTGAAATCGTCGAGCAGCGTCGCCGATCTCCCCCCGGCGCACAGGATTGTGCCGTGTCGGCCGGGGGCGGCAAAGTCAAAGCCGGTGCGACCCGCCGCCCCGATGCTGCGGTCGGACGTGGCCGGGGCGGGCCAAATCTCGCAAGAGACGCGCCATCTTGCTTCAGGACGTTGCAACCGCGCGAGCGAAGCCCGATGTAGGGTTCATGACCAGCCGCGTATCGGGTGCCGTGACGGCCGTTCTCGGGCCGACCAACACCGGCAAGACGCACCTCGCGATCGAGCGGATGTGCGCGCATTCCAGCGGTATCATCGGCTTTCCCCTCCGCCTGCTGGCCCGCGAGGTCTATGACCGCGTGGTCGCGCTGAAGGGCGCGAACCAGGTCGCACTGGTGACCGGCGAGGAAAAGATCGTGCCGCCCGACGCGCGCTGGTTCCTGTGCACCGCCGAGTCGATGCCCGACCGCGACGTCGCCTTTGTGGCGCTGGACGAAGCGCAGCTGGGTGCGGATATGGAGCGCGGTCATGTCTTTACCGATCGGTTGCTGCACGCGCGCGGCCGGGAAGAAACGATGGTCCTGGGCTCCGAGGCGCTGAAGCCGATGATCCGCGCGCTGGTGCCCGATGCGGAGGTCATCGCGCGACCGCGCTTCTCGACCCTGACCTATGCGGGCGCGAAGAAGATCAGCCGCCTGCCCAAACGCTCGGCCATCGTCGCCTTCTCGGCGGAGGAGGTTTACGCGGTCGCCGAGATGCTGCGCCGTCTGCGCGGCGGGGCGGCGGTGGTGATGGGCGCGCTATCCCCGCGCACCCGCAATGCGCAGGTCGAAATGTTTCAGGCGGGCGAGGTCGATTATCTGGTCGCGACCGATGCGATCGGCATGGGCCTGAACATGGATGTCGCGCATGTCGCCTTTGCCGGGCTGCACAAGTTCGACGGGCGCCGCCGCCGTCGCCTGACGGTGGCCGAGATGGCGCAGATCGCGGGGCGTGCCGGGCGGCACCACCGCGACGGGACGTTCGGCGCGCTGGCTGAGGAAGGGCCGGACTCGTTCCTGCCCGAAGAAGTGCTCGCGATCGAGGAGCATCGCTTCCCCCGGCTCGACCATCTTTACTGGCGCGACGGCAAGCCCGACCTGTCGAGCATCGATGCGCTGATCGCCAGCCTGGAGCGCAAGCCCGAACCCGGCGTGTTGCGCGCCGCGCCGCTCGCCACCGATCTTCAGGTGCTGAAGCGGTTGGCCGACGAGCCCTGGGTCCGCGACCGGGTGCGGCGGCCCGCCATGGTCGCGCGGCTTTGGGCGGCGTGCGGCATTCCCGATTTCCGCAAGGTCGGCATCGACCCCCATGCCCGCTTCGTCTCGCGCGTGTTCGGCCATTTGTCCGAAGGGCTGGGCCATGTCCCGCACCAATGGTTCGCCGACGAGATCGCGCGGCTCGACACCATGGCGGGCGATGTCGAGACGCTGGCGGGCCGCCTCTCCGCGATCCGTAGCTGGGCCTATATCGCCCAGCGCGCCGACTGGCTGGCCGATCCGAAACACTGGGCGGAGCGGACGCGCGAGATCGAGGAGCGGCTGTCCGACGGCCTTCATGCCAGCCTGACCCAGCGTTTCGTCGACAAGCGGACGACCGCGCTGATCCGCCGCATCGGTGCGGATGCAGGCGCGCTTCCCGTCACCATCGGGCCGGAGGGTGAGGTGCTGGTCGAAGACCACCCGATCGGCCGGCTGGAAGGATTCCGCTTCACCGTCGAGTCGGGCGCGCGGGCCAATGACAAGCGCCTGCTGCTCGCCGCAGCCGAAAAGCGGCTGGGCACCGAACGCGCCCGCCGGGCTGAGGCACTGATCGCCGCTGCGCAGGAGGCGATCACGCTCCACGAGGACCGGCTGGTCTGGGACGGGCATGGCGTGGCCAGGCTGGTGGCGGGGCCCTCGCTGGGGCGGCCGGTCGTGCGGCTGGAGCGCGACCTCGACTGTCTGACCCCGCCGATGCGCGAGCGGGTGAAGGCGCGGCTGGAGACCTGGCTGGCGCGTTCGCTCGACCGGCAGGTGCCCGCGCTCGTCCGGCTGGCGGGACTGGCGCGCGAGGCCAAGGCGTCGCCTGCGATCCGCGCTGTCGCCGCCGCGCTGGAGGATGCGGGCGGCATCGCGCCGCGCCAGCCGCTGCGCCTGATGATCGACGCGCTGTCGCCTGAGGAGCGGCGGCGGTTGCGGGGCTTGGGCATCACCATCGGCACGCTCGATGTCTTCGATCCCCGGCTGCTCAAGCCCGGCGCGGCGGGTTGGCGGCGCACGCTGATGACGCTGTGGGGCCAGAGCCCGGCGCTGCCCCGGCCGGGCGCGACCATCCTGAAGCGCGACGAACCGGGACGGACCGTCGCCTCGGGCTTCCGCCCGCTGGGCGATCAGGCGGTGCGCATCGATCTGGTCGAGAGGATCGCGCGGGCGACGCATGATGCGCGGGGCGGGCGCGAGCCGTTCACCCCCGACGCGGCGCTCGCCACCTCGATCGGGCTGGAGGCGGCGACGCTCGACCGGCTGATGGGCGATCTCGGTTTCCGCAAGGTTCGTGCCGCAGAGGACGAGGCCCCGCGCTGGATCTGGCGCGGCCGTCCCCCCGCCCGCCCCGCTCCGCGTGTCGAGGCGCGACCGGGCAACGCCTTCGCCGCGCTCGCCGACTGGGGGCGGACATCGTGACGATAACTCACGGCCACCCCCATGAAGGCCGGGGTGATGGAAGATTGACGGATTTCTCCCATAGAAAGGAACGCTCCCGCCCATGACCACCCGCGCCTCTTCCCCTGAGTCGATGCGGCTCGACCGTTTCCTCTGGTGGGCGCGGATCGCCAAGTCGCGGGAGCGGGCGCAGGAAATGGCGCGCGACGGGCATTTCCGCATGGACGGCCGGGCGATCGACCGGGCCCATGCCCCGGTCAGGGTGGGCAGCATCCTGACCTTCGCACAAGCCGGAGATGTCCGCGTCCTGCGCGTGGAATCGCTGCCCCTCCGGCGCGGACCGCCCGCCGAAGGGCGCGCCTGTTACTGCGATCTGGTCACTTCTCCGGTTTCGGACGTTGACGGATCGCCATACGCGGCATAGCAGCACGCGTTCGTACCTTGGGAGTTGTCATGACCTACGTCGTCACCGATGCCTGCATTCGCTGCAAGTATATGGACTGTGTCGAGGTGTGTCCCGTCGACTGCTTCTATGAGGGCGAGAATATGCTCGTCATCAACCCGTCCGAATGCATCGACTGCGGCGTGTGCGAGCCGGAATGCCCGGCCGAGGCGATCCTGCCCGACACCGAAAGCGGTCTGGAGCAGTGGCTGGAGCTGAACAACACCTTCTCCGCCCAGTGGCCCAACGTCACCCGCAAGCTGGACCAGACGCCGCCCGACGCCGATGCGATGAAGGGCGTCGAGAACAAGTACGACCAGTTCTTCAGCCCGGAACCCGGCAAGGGGGACTGACCCCGATCATTCCTCCCCTTTAAGGGGAGGGAGACCAGCGAAGCTGGTGGAGGGGTGTCACCCCTCTCGATAGCGGGACACCCCTCCGTCGCGCTGCGCGCGCCACCTCCCCTACAAGGGGAGGAATAGGGGTCCACGCCGCGACGGCGCCGTCCTTCTCGCCCAATGGTTCCCGCAGCTTGCGGAGATGCTGGTAATTTTGTTGCGACCATGCTATATGGTTCCGCGACGGGCCTAGCTGTTTTTGCGACCGCCCGCCTTGATGTGTTCGACCCTTCCTTCCCGAGGCCGATGAGAACAGTGGACCCCATTCCGCTCGTCCGGCGCTCGCGCGAAGGCCTTTGACCCGGAAAGGCCCCCAATGGCTGCCAAGGCGCTCCACTTCGACGTCGGTGACTATGTCGTGTACCCCAAGCATGGCGTGGGCCGCGTTATCGAGCTGCAAAAGCAGGAAATCGCAGGGATGCAGCTCGAACTCTATGTGCTGCGGTTTGAAAAGGAGCGCATGACGCTCCGCGTTCCCACCAACAAGGCCGAGTCGGTCGGCATGCGCAAACTGTCCTCGGACAAGACCATGCGCGAGGCGATGGAAACGCTGAAGGGCAAGCCCAAGGTCAAGCGCACCATGTGGTCGCGCCGGGCCCAGGAATATGAAGCCAAGATCAACTCGGGCGACCTGGTGTCGATCGCCGAGGTGGTCCGCGACCTGTTCCGCGCCGACGACCAGCCCGAGCAGAGCTATTCCGAGCGGCAGATCTTCGAGGCCGCGACCAGCCGCCTCGCCCGCGAACTCGCCGCGATGGAAGAGGTGGACGAGCCGCGCGCCCAGGAAAAGATCCTGGAAATCCTGCGCGCTGCCGCCGCCATCTATAATAAGGAAAAGCCCGCCGCCTGATCCGCGGTCGGTTCTCTCCGATACGAAGAAGGGGCGGCTCCGATGGGGCCGCCCCTTTTCATTTGCAGGCGGATGACCCTGTAGTGTATTGACTGAACAATACACAGGAGAGTGTCCATGATCCGATCCTACCGCCTGCCCCTGATCGCTATCGCCACCCTGGCCATCCCGACCGCCGCCTGTTCGTTCAGTTGGTCCTCGGACGATGGCGATGCCGTGCCCGCGCAAGGATCGGGCAATGTCCGCACCTTCGCCGCGCGCGACTTCACCGGCGTAGACCTGCGCGGCAGCGATCCGGTCGAGGTCCGGGTCGGCGGCGGCTATTCGGTCCGGGCGGAGGGCCCGGCGGACACGCTCGACCAGTTGCAGATCGAGCGCGATGGCGCGACCCTGCGCATCGGCCGCAAGAAGGGCACGCATTGGAGTTGGGGCAAGGGCAAGGGGGTCCGCATCCTCATCACCCTGCCGCGCCTGGCCGATGCGGGCGTCTCGGGTTCGGGCCGGATGACGATCGACCGGGTGGAAGGGCCGCGCTTCCATGGCGGCATCGCAGGGTCGGGCGATATGGTCATCGGTGCGATGCGCGTCGGCCAGGCCGATATGGGTATCGCCGGATCGGGATCGATCACCGCCACGGGCACGGCCGGGTCGCTGAAGGTCAGTGTCGCGGGATCGGGCGACTTTCGAGGAAACGGGCTGCGCACGCCCCAGGCCAATGTCTCGATCGCGGGCTCGGGCAATGTCGCCGCGCGGGTCGAGGGCGCGGCCTCGGTCAGCCTGATGGGATCGGGCAGTGCCGATCTGGGCCCGCAATCGACCTGCACCGTCAGCAAGATGGGATCGGGTTCGGCGCGCTGCGGTCGCTGATCCGGGTTGCGGGGCGGGCGTGAGCGGGCGAGGATAGCGCCATGCTCCGTCCCGCCCTGTCGATCGTCCTCGCTACAATGCTTCCCCTCACCTCGGCACAGGCCGCCGAGCGCCGGGTCGACCTGAGCAGTTTCCAGAAATTGCGGGTCGAGGGGCCCTTCCTGGTGACGCTCACCACAGGACCGTCGCCGCGAGGGCTGCTGTCGGGCGAGACGGAGGCGTTGCGCGGGGTCGAGACGCGGCTGTCGGACGGTACGCTGGTCGTCCGGCGGATCGCCGGCGATGGCGCATCGTCACGGGGCGTCGGCCCCGTTACCCTGACCCTCACCGCACCGCCCCTGTCCGCGATCACCGTCATCGGCGGCGCGCAGGTGACGGCGGAGGGGATGCAGGGGGCGGCGCTGACCCTCTCGATCGCCGGCGCGGGCGAGATTCGTGTCGACCGGGCGGAGGGCGACCAGCTGAACGCGACGCTGCTCGGCCCCGCCAAGCTGACCATCGGCGGCGGACGCGTGGCCAAGGCGCGACTGCTCGCCAATGGCCCGGTCGCGCTGGCCGCCAATGGGCTGGAGGCAGGCGACCTGTTCGTCACGCTGGAGGGGCCGGGGGAGATCGACGCGCGGGCGCGCTATACCGCGACGGTCACCAATGCCGGGCTTGGCCGCGTCACCGTCGAGGGCACGGCCAAATGCCGGATCATGGGTGGCGGGCCGGTGCGCTGCGGGGCGCCCTAACCACCCGCGCCAAAAAGGCATCGATCGCGGCGAACGCATTGGCGCGGATCGGATCGGCCTCGCGCAATATCTCATGCGCGCAGTCCTTGCCGAAGGCGACCAGTTCCCCCTTGGGCAGTCGCGCCGCCACCCGCCCCGCCGCGCGCGCGTCGACCAGCCGGTCCGCCAGCGCCACCAGCATCAGCACCGGCACCTCGATCCGCGCCAGCGCCGGATCGCCGCGCAGGGCCGCCGTCGCGCGAAACGCCTCCGCCACCCAGTGCCAGCTGGGTGAGCCCAGACACAGATCGGGCCATTGCCGCCGAAATTCCTGCTGATCCACGAAGCGCGCCAGATCATGGGTCAATCGCTTCTGCCGCGCCGCAGCCGCCGCCTCGGTCTCCAGCCTCCGCCAGGCGGGACGCAGCGGATCGCCGCGTCCGACCTGCCAGCGCGCGAACCGCGCCCCCGCCCATTGCCCGACCGGCGAGCGCAGCGCGATCATCGGCGCGGTCAGCACCACCGCGTCGGGCGCAATCCGCTGCGCCGCCAGCGCGGACAGGGTGATAAAGCCCCCCATTGAATGGCCGAGCACGACATGCGGCCCTTCGCCTTCCGCAACCCAATCGGCATGGAAGGCGGCGAGATCGTCGGTCAGCCGATCGAACCGGTCGATATGGCCGGTCCCGTCCTGGGTCAGCCGCCCCGACCCGCCCTGCCCACGCCAGTCAAAGGCGGTGACGTCCCAGCCACGCGCGCGGAAATCGCTGATCGCCTCGCGATATTTCTCGATCATGTCGGCACGACCGGTCTGGAACAACAGGCGCCCGCGCCGAATCGTCCCGGGCTCGCGCGGTCGATCGTAACGGCGATGCGTCCAGCCATCGGGCGCGGTCCAGCGCGACAGGAACGGCGCCAACGCCTTGCCAAGACCCTCCAGAGACCGTGTCGCCATGCCGTGTCCGCCTCCAGCCGCGGGAATAATAGCGTCGCGCGAACAGAAGAGCGAACCAAGCCCATCCTCACGCGTTCATCTGAGAGCAATATTTTGTTACAGTCATAGGGGGGATCGCCCATGCGCGGTGGCGGCTCGGCGAAAAAATGGGGCGCGGCGATACTGGGCTGGGTGCTCGCCCTGCTTGGTGGGTTCTTCGCCGTCGCGGGCGGCTATCTCGCGCTGCTGGGCGGATCGCCTTATTATGTCCTGACCGGGCTGGCGATGATCCTGTCGGGCGCGCTGATCGGGCATGGTGATGCGCGGGGACGTTGGCTCTATGTCGCGATCTGGCTGGCGACGCTCGTCTGGGCGATATGGGAAGTGGGGTTCGACCTGCTTCAGCTGGTGCCGCGCGTCGTCGCGCCGACCGTGCTCCTGATTCCGGTCATCCTGCCCTGGCTGATTGCCGCGATGCGTACGCCCAAGGCGCGCACCCGCGCCATGCCCGCCGCCCTGGGGATCATCGCGCTGATGCTGGCGGTGCCGGTGCTGAAAAGCCGTCCCGCCGAAGCGCAGGACCCGGTGCTCCCCGCTACGCTGCCGGTCGCGGCCCAGGCACCGGTCGGCGACTGGACCGATTATGGCGGCACCCTGTCGGGCCAGCGCTATTCCGCGCTGTCGCAGATCACGCCGGACAATGTCGGCAAGCTGGAACTCGCCTGGACTCAGCGGACCGGCGACCTGCCCGACCGCGCGGAATCGGTCGAGCATAAGCGCGAATATCATTCCGAGGCGACGCCGATCCATATCGGCGACACCCTCTATACCTGCACGCCGCATTCGATCGTCCAAGCGATCGACGCTACGACCGGCCGGACCAAGTGGAGCTGGAAGGATCAGGTCAGCCGCCAGGGCAACTCCTATCTCGTCTGTCGCGGCGTCGCCTTCTATCAGGCGCCCCAGGGAACGCCCTGCCCGCGCCGTATCTTCGCTCCCACCTTCGACGCGCGGATGATGGCGCTGGACGCCGATACGGGCAAGCCCTGCCCCGGCTTCGGCACCAACGGTGCGATCGACCTGCGCCAGAATATGGGCGTGTCGGGTCCCGCCGACCAGATCAGCACCTCGCCCCCGGTGGTCGCGAACGGCCGACTGATCGTCGGCGAGCGGATCGTTGACAACGTCAACCGGAACATCCCCAGCGGCGTGGTGCGCGCCTATGACCCGATCACGGGCGCGGGCATCTGGGCCTGGGATGTCGGACGCTCACAGGACGCGATCCCGCCGCTGCCGGCCGGTGAGACCTATACGCGCGGCACGCCCAATGTCTGGGGCGCAATGACCGCCGATCCGGCCAATGGCCTGGTCTATCTGGGCACCGGCAATGCCTCGCCGGATTACTGGATCGGCTGGCGACGGCCGTTCGACGACCGGTTCGGCACGTCGATCGTCGCGTTGGAGATCGCCACCGGCAAGCTGCGCTGGGTGCGCCAGCTGGTCCACCGCGACATGTGGGACATGGACATCCCCATCGGCCCGTCACTGTTCGACTATCGGGCCTCGAACGGCCAGACGATCCCCGCGCTGATCCAGACGACGAAGATGGGCCAAGTCTATTTCCTCAACCGTCTGACCGGCGCGCCGATCACGCCCATCGTCGAGCGCCCCGCGCGACAGGATGGCGCGACGCCGGGGGTAAAGGTGTCGCCGACCCAGCCCTGGTCGGTCGGCCTGCCCTCCTTCACCCCGCCCGCCCCGACCGAAGTGTCGACCTGGGGCGCGACGCCGATCGACCAGCTCTTCTGCCGGATCGATATCCGCCGTGCGCAGGGGACGGGCATCTACCAGCCGACGGGGTTGAAGCCGATCATCGGCCATCCGGCGTTCGACGGCGTGACCGACTGGGGTGGGGCTGCACTCGATCCGGTGCGGCAGGTCTTCACCGTCAACACGATGGAGATGCCGTTCAAAATCTGGCTGATGCGCCGCGACGATCCGCGCGTGAAGAAATACATGGAGAAGAAGAAGGGCGGCGAGAATGCGCGGGAGCCCAATCTCCAGACCCAGTACAACACCCCCTATGTTGCGGTGGTCGCGGCATGGATCGGGGTGTTCGGCGCACCGTGCAACGCGCCGCCCTGGGGCCATCTGACCGCGGTCGATCTCAACACGCGGCAGGTTGTGTGGAAAAAGGTGCTGGGCACCGCGCAGGACACCGGCCTGTTCGGCAGCCATCTGGGTGTGCCGATCAAGACCGGCGTGCCCAATCTGGGCGGCTCGATCATCACCGCCTCCGGGGTGGTGTTCATCGGGGCGACGACCGACCAGTATCTGCGGGCCTATGACCTGAAGAGCGGCAAGGTGCTGTGGCGCGCCCGACTGCCCGCCGGGGCGCAGGCGACGCCGATGACCTATCGCGGGCGGGATGGGCGGCAATATGTCGTCATCACAGCCGGGGGGCATGGCGCGCTGGGCACGCGCTATGGGGATTATACGATGGCGTTTGCCTTGCCGAAGGGGTGAGGCCTTTCGACTTCGCTCTGGCTGAACCGAGGTTAGGAGCCCCTTCCCTATCCTCGAGCCGCTCCCCTCCCGCAAGCGGGAGGGGATGGGGGAGGGAAAGGAGTCTCACCGAGACCAACGCTCGCGGCCTCGCCCTCCCCAAACCCCTCCCGCCTGCGGGAGGGGCTTAAAAATCAGAAGATCGACCATTCCAAGATCGCGGGCTCCCTCGCCTGCACCGTCATGCGCAGGAAGCGTGCCTTGCCCGGATGGCGCAGAGTGATCGGCGAACCGCTCACCCCTGTCTCCGCCGCGACCTGACGCCAGGTTTTGCCGTCCACCGACGCCTCGATCCGCAAATCCTGTGGCTGGATCGCGAAGGCCGGGCGAATCTGGCTTTCTCGCAGGGTGCGCACCGCGCCCAGATCGGCGGTCAACATCGGCGCCTGCCCCGGCTCGGGCCGCCAGGCGGTTGCGTAATTGTCGTCCGCCGCCAGCGCCGCGGTGCCCTTCCCCGTCCAGCGCAGCCCGCGCGTCCGGTGCGCGGCAAAGGCCGGGATGACCGGATCATGGCTCGGCACCACCTTTTCCAGCATGCCGTCGGACTTCACGGTCAGCGGATCGATCGACACCTGTCGCAGCACCCGATCGCTGCCCATCACAAAGGGCAACGCTTGGCGGTGATAGAGGATATAGGACCGCCCCTTGTCGGCGAAGACCGCGTGATGACCGGGACTGATGATCTGCTTGGCCGCATCGGTTTCCAGGACCGGACTGTTCGCCGCCTCGGTAAAGGGCCCCATCGGCGAAGCCCCGACCGCATAGCGGACCTTGTACGTATCCTTGGTCGTGTTGCCGTCGCTGTACATCAGCAGATAGCGCCCCTTTTCCTTCACCATGAAGGGGCCTTCGAAATAATTGGCGGGCGTCACGTCCTTGGGCTCGCCGTCGAAATGCACCATGTCGGGCTTCAGCTTCACGACGAAGCAATGCCCGTTGACCCAGTTCAGCCCCGATCCCCAATAGAGATAGGCCTGGCCGTCCTCGTCAACGAATGCCTCGGCATCGATCATGTGATATTTCGGCGCGAAGTCGCGCGCGATCAGCGGCTTGCCGCCATTGGCATCCGCCCAGGGCCCCGCCGGTGACGGCGCGGAGCCGACCCAGACCTCGCTGCCGACCGAGACATACATATACCAGCGGCCGTTCGCCGCCTTGACCACCGAGGGGGCCCAGACCTTCGCATCGCCCGAGGTCGGGCTGGTCGCGGCCTGCTTGGTCGGCCAGTTGGGCTGCGAGAAGGTCCAGTCGCGGCCATTGTCCGAGGTCCACAGGCCCAGGCGGTCATCGCCCCACGGATCGATCGTGGCGAAGATATACCAACGCCCCCCATCGCGCACGATGGAGGGGTCGGCGAAATAGCCCGGAAGCAGCGGATTGCCCGCCCCCGGACTGTTCCACGAAAGATCGCGCCGGGGCGCAGCAGACCCCGCCGCCCCGGTAAGAAGGACGGCGGCGAGCAGCGCTCCGGCGCGGGCCTTCATCAACGCAGGTCCAGCATCACGACCGACTTGGCCGGGATCTGCACCGTCAGCGTGCCACCCGACAGCGCTGCGCCGTTGAACGGCTGCGGCGCGATCTGGTTGGGCGCGTCGAACGTGTTGTGCGCATCCATCGTCGCACCGGTCAGGATACGCCCCGACACCTGGGCGGCGTTCAGGCCGTCCAGCTTGACAGTGACGGTCGCGGGCTGGTTCGGATCGACATTGGTCAGGCCGACATGGACGACACCCGCCTTGTCGCGCACCGCCGAGGCGCTGACCGCCTTCATCACCCACTGGTCCTTATTGTACCAGCGCGACTGGACATCGACCGGCAGGACGGTCGCGTCCTGATAGTCCTTGTACATGTCGAACACCCAGTAGGTGGGCGTCTTCACCATACGCGCGCCATCGACCAGGATCATCGCCTGCAGGACGTTGACCATCTGCGCGATGTTCGCACCGCGCACGCGGTCGGCATGGCGGGCGAAGATGTCGAGGTTCAGGCTGGCGACCATCGCATCGCGAAGCGAGTTCTGCTGATACAGGAAGCCCGGATTGGTGCCGGGTTCGACATCGTACCAGGTGCCCCATTCGTCGACGAGCAGCGCGACCCGCTTGCGCGGATCGTACTTGTCCATGATTGCCGAGTGCTTGGTCAGCAGCTCTTCCATCTTCAGCGTCTTGGACAGGGTGCGCGCCCAGGCTTCCTCGTCGAAGCCGGTGGCGGCGCCCTTCTTTTCCCAGGTGCCGGGGACGGTGTAATAATGGACGCCGATGCCGTCGAACGCGCTTCCGGCGTCGCGCATCATCACTTCGGTCCAGTTATAGTCCTCGCTATTGGCACCGCTGGCGATCTTCATCAGCTTTTCGCCGGCGGGGACCTTCAGGAAGGTCGAATAACGACGCGTCACGTCCGCCGCATATTCGGGGCGCATATTGCCGCCGCAACCCCACAACTCGTTGCCGATGCCGAACATGGCGAGCTTCCAGGGCTTGTCGCGGCCGTTCTTGCGACGCTCCTCGGCATAGGTCGATTTGGACGGGAAGGTCATATATTCGACCCACTCGGCCATTTCCGACGGCGCGGACGAGCCAACATTGCCCGAGACATAGGCTTCCGCCCCGACCAGCTCGGTATAGTTCATGAACTCGTTGGTGCCGAAGCTGTTGTCCTCGGTCACGCCGCCCCAGTTGGTGTTGACCTTGGTCAGGCGCTTGGCCTGCGGACCGACACCTTCGCGCCAGTGATATTCGTCGGCGAAGCAGCCGCCCGGCCAGCGGATCACGGGAACGCGGATCGCCTTCAGCGCGTCGATCACGTCACGCCGATAGCCGTTGATGTTGGGGATCTTGCTGCCCTTGCCTACCCAGATGCCCGGATAGATGCCGGTGCCCAGATGCTCGGCGAACTGGCCGAAGATGTGACGGTCATAGACCGCGCCGGGACGGTCGGCGTGCACCGCCACCGTGTCGCCGCTGCCTGCCGGTGCGACCTGCGCCGTCGCGGTCCCTGCGAACAGGGTGGCGACCGCCGCCGCGAACAGGAATTTCGTTGCCCTTTTCATGGATTCTCCTCTGCCTGATGCGGCATGATGGCTTATTGTCCGAGTAAAGAATAGCCCTATTGCGGCTCTGTCGCACGCGCAGGCGTCGCCTGGTCGGGGGTCGTGCCCTCGCCGGTGAAGGGTTCCAGGCGGAAGGCGACGCGGGTCAGCTCCAATGTCGTGCGATATTTCATGTGCGGCTGGCCGACATGGCTCCAGGTCGTATCGCCGCCGACGCCCCATTGCGCGGCATCGACGATCAGCGTCGTCTCACCATGCGGCACGATATCAGTCGACTTCCACGTCCCCGGCGCCCGGCGGTAAAGGTCGGTATAGGGGAAGGCGAGCGCCTGCATCATCAGCGGCCGGGGGGCACGAACGCGGAGCCCCGCCCCCTCGCCCGACAGCTCCATCCAGCGGACATCGACCTTGTTGCCGGTGTCCTGCGGCCGCATGTAATCGTGATTCTGCTCGGCGATCGCCCCACGCCACAGCCCGATCGCGGCCGAGCTCTTGCGGTCGACATAGCTTTCGTGCGGCCCGCGACCATACCATTCGACCGTCTTCATCGTGGTCGGCATGGTGTACCACAGGCCGATGCGGACCGGCGGCGGCAGGTCAGCCTTCAAGGGCACGAACTGCCCGTCGACATCGACCGCGCCATTGCCCGCCATTGTGTAGCGGGTGACGAAGCGCGCCGCGCCCGCCCCCATCTCGTGATCGACGGTCACGCTCTGGTCCGGACCGATCGATACACTCCGGACCTGATAGCGGCCGTTCATCGTGAACCAGGGCGATTGCTGGGCGACAGTGCCGTTGGCGGTGTCGTTGTCGGTCTCGGCCCGGACGAAATTGGGTTGGCCGCCCTGCGCCAGCACCCGCCCGCCCGAGGCATAGCGCGTGATCAGCCCGGTCTTGCGGTCGATGACCAGCTCCGCGCCACCCGCCGACAGGGTGACGCTTTCGGCGGAATCGGCGACCGCAACCTTGCCCTTGGCCGCGACCGGCATGGCGGGCGCGTCACTCAACGCGAACTGCTCCCAGCCGACGACATAATTGGCGGGCACCGCGCGGATGGTGCCCTGCTTGGCATGGGCGCGCACAGTCAGCAGATATTCCGCCCCCGGCTCCCGCGCCAATTTCGGTGCGAGCGCCACCGTCTGCACCTGCCCGGCGGCGGTAGTCAGCGCCGGCAGATCGCCCTTCGCCACCACGACACCGTTCTTCTCCACCACCCAGTCGAAGGTGAAGCCCGACAGGTCGATGAAATCATACCGGTTGTGCACGGTCAGCCGTCCGGTCTTCGCATCATAGCCGTCGAAGCGGATCGGCGACTGGACCTTCTGCACCTCATAGAGTTGCGGATTGGGCGTCCGGTCGGGCTGGTTCAGCCCATCGCCGAACTCGATATCCCCGCCCGGATTGGGGCCGTACTCGCCACCGTCGCCCCAGTAACGCCGCCCGTCCTTGGTATAACGGTACATGGACTGGTCGACCCAGTCCCAGATGAAGCCGCCCTGCAGCTTGCGGTGCGCGTAGATGGTGTCCCAGTAATCCTTGAAATTGCCGCCCGAATTGCCCTGCATATGGGCATATTCGCACTGGATCATCGGCTGGGTCCGCGTCGGGTCCTCGGCCCAGTCGACCATCTTCTCGATGTCGTCATACATGGGCGCATAGATATCGACATAATTGTTCGGCTGGTGGCTCCAGTCGAGCGTGCCCCAGCCAAGATAGGAAATCAGCCGCGCCGGGTCGCGCCGCCGGATTGCCGCCGCCGCCTTCTCGAAATTGGGGCCGATACCCGCCTCGTTGCCCAGCGACCAGAAGATGATCGAGGGGTGGTTCTTGTCCCGCTCGACCATGTTCATCACGCGGGAAACATGCGCGCTTTCCCAGGCGGGATCGAAGCCGAGCTGGTATTTCGCCCGCTCGTCGGGATGGCGATTGCCCTGCTCCATATAAGCATGGCTCTCGATATTGGCCTCGTCCATCAGGTAGAAGCCATATTCGTCGGCCAGCGCCAGAAAGCGCGGGTCGTTGGGGTAATGCGAGGTGCGGATGGCGTTGAAGTTGTTGCGCTTCATCAGCTCCAGGTCGCGGCGCATCGATTCTTCGGAGATGACGTGGAAGGTCACCGGGTCATGCTCGTGCCGGTTGACGCCGCGGATCACGATGCGGCGGCCATTGACCATGACCTGCCCGTCCTTGATCTCGACGGTGCGGAAGCCGATGCGTTGCGGCGTGGCCTGCACCACCTGGCCATTTGCATCGACCAGTTCGACCAGCAGCGTGTAGAGGTTGGGCGTCTCCGCCGACCAGCTGCGCACACCGGGCACCGTCGCGTCGAGCGTGGCCGAGGTCGCGCCCTTCGCCAGCGCCACTTCCCGCGTCACCACCGCCCGCTCGCCGTCTAGCAACGTCATCCGCGCGGTCATCGCCTGGGGCAGCGCGGGCAGCGTCAGCTCGGTCGACAGCGTGCCGTCGCGATAGTTCTTGTCGAGGCCCGCATGGACGAACAGGTCGTCGATCCGCGCTTTCGGCACCGCACGCAGGTAGACCGACCGCTCGATCCCCGAGACGCGCCAGAAATCCTGATCTTCCAGATAGCTGCCGTCCGACCAGCGATGGACGCGGATCGCCACGACGTTGCGGCCGGGTTTCAGGAACCGGGTGACGTCATATTCGGTGGGGAGCTTGGAGTCCTCGGAGTATCCAGCCTCCTGCCCGTTGACCCACACCCGGTAGGCCGAACCCGCCGCGCCGATCTGAAGGATCACGTCCTGCCCGCGCCACCCGTCCGGCAGGATGAAGTCGCGGCGGTACGATCCCGTCTCGTTATCGTCATGCGGCACCAGCGGCCGGTTGGCCGGGAAGGGATAGGTGATGTTGTTGTACTTGGGCTGGCCATATCCTTCGGCCTGCCACATCGCGGGAACCCTGATGGTCTTCCATTGGGACACGTCGTAACCGGGCCGCTCGAACCCCTTGGGCGCGCCGTCGACCGAGGGGGAAAAGGCGAAGGACCAGTCGCCGTCGAGGCTCATATAGCGGCTGGACTTGGCCCGGTCTCCGGCGAGCGCCAGCGCGCGGCTCTCATAGGGAAAGGCGGTGGCGCTGGCGGGGCGGGTGCCGCGCGCGTTGACCGCAGGATTTTCCCAATCGGGGCGGCTGGGATCGACCTGGACCGGGGCGACTTGCGGGCCCTCCTGCGCCATGACCGGGCTCGCCAGAGCCACCACGGCCGCACCGGCCGCCAAACGCCACTTCATACCACTCCCCTTTGTTTTTTCCGCGCGTTACGCGCTGTCGGTCATGCTATAACCATGTTGTCGGAGAAATGCGTCATGATCCGGCATCAGCTCAAGCGATTTTCGCGTGACCAGCGCGATATGCGCCAACCGCGCCGCCGCCTCGTCGGTGGGCATGCCCAGCGCCACGGGATCGAAACCGCGCGGGCTCAGCCCCTGCCCGTCCATCACCGCCAGCCAGCTCGTCTTGGTGAACAGCGCCTCGCCCTCGCGATAGATTCGCCCCGTCGCGCGGTAGATGGCGAGCCGGTCCTGCAGCGTTTCGGGCAATTCCATATCGCGCAAGCCGCGCCAATAGGGTGTGTCGTCGCGCTCGGTGGCGTGGAAGTGCAGGATGATAAAGTCCCGAATATCCTCATATTCTTCGGCCATCAGGCGGTTGTAACGCCGCCGGTCGGCCGCCTCGAACGCCCGCGTCGGCAGCATTTCGAGCAACCGTGCGATGCCGACCTGAATCAGGTGGATGCTGGTCGACTCCAACGGCTCCAAAAAGCCCCCCGCCAGCCCCAGCGCGACGCAATTTCCTTCCCATAACCGCGTGCGTCGCCCGGTGCGGAAGCGGAGCATCCGCGGCTCGGCCAGGGCGACTCCGTCCAGACCGGAAAGCAGCCGCGCGGTCGCTTCATCGTCAGACAAATGCGCCGAGGCATAGACGATGCCGTTGCCGGTGCGGTGCTGAAGCGGGATACGCCATTGCCATCCCGCACCATGCGCGGTCGAGCGGGTATAGGGCGTGAGCGGCCCGGTCCGCTGCGACGGCACCGCGATGGCGCGGTCATTGGGCAGCCAATGCCCCCAATCCTCAAACCCCACGCCCAGCGTTTCACCCAGCAACAGCGCGCGAAAGCCCGAACAATCGATGAAGAGGTCGCCCGCGATCCGCGTGCCGTCTTCCATCACGATAGCCTCGATCCGGCCTGGCTCGGCACTCCGCTCGACCTGCGCCACGCGGCCCTCGTGCCGGACGACGCCTTGCGCCTCCGCCCGGCCGCGCAGGAAACGGGCATAGAGCCCGGCATCGAAATGATAGGCATAGCCGATATGGCCCAGCGGCGTGTTGCCCGGGCGCGGCGTGGTGAAACGATTGGCCCGCGCCGCCAGCGTCGCCAGCGCATAGGCGTCGAGCGGCTCGGCACGGCCCTGCTGCCTCATCCGCTGCCAGATCGCCTCGAACGGGATCGCCCCGAAATCATGGCCATAGGTGCCGAAGGGGTGAAAATAACGATGGCCGGTCCGCCGCCAGTCGACGAACTCGATGCCCAGCTTGAAGGTGCCGTTGGTCGCCGCGACGAACGCCCGTTCGTCGATACCCAGCAAGGCGTTGAAGGCCTGGATCGGCGGGATCGTCGCCTCGCCGACGCCGACGGTGCCGATCTCTTCGGACTCGATCAGCATGATAGACGGGCCGTCCCGGCCCAGCACTCGCGACAGCGCCGCCGCCGCCATCCAACCGGCGGTGCCACCGCCCAGGATCACGATCCGCCCGATCGCCGCAGGATCACCAGCCGAACCGCGGGGCTGTGGGGCGGTAGCGGTTCGTTCCATCACTCGTCCGATCGCACCGATGTCACCAGAAAAGCGGCATGGGGACGGTGCAGCCCCCATGCCGAGTTGGGGACTTTAGTACAGGACGCGGATCGACGCACCAAAGCGCCGGTCGTTGAGCTGATATTGCAGCGGCGCGGAGGGCGTGCCGATATACAGCACGTTCATCCGGTTGTTGATGTTCACCGCATCGATCGAGACCGCGAGATTCTTGGTCAGGTTGAGGTTCAGCGACGCGTCGAGCGAGGCGTACGGCTTGGCATATTGCGCCTCGCCATTGGCGCCGCTGCCCGTGGTCGCATCCAGATAGCTCGAACGCCAGTTCCAGGCGACACGCGCGGTCACCGGTCCCTTTTCGTACAGGCCGATCAAATTGTAGCTGTGCTTGGACAGCTTCTCGAGCGGCAGCGACGAAGGGGCGTTGGGATTGTTGCCCGCGAACGGATTGGCGACGTTGGAGTCGACATAAGTGTAGTTCGCCTGAATCCCCAGACCGCTGAGCAGACCCGGCAGGAAGTCGAAGAACTGCTGATAGCCGATCTCCGCGCCCTTGACCGTGCCGCTGCCTGAATTGACGACGGTGTTCACGTCATAGGCCCGGCCGCCATAGGTGCCGACGAACTGGCCGCTGGCCAGAAAGCCATTGATCTTCTTGTAGAAGATGCCGCCGGTCAACGAACCCGTGGGTGCGAAATACCATTCCGCCGTCAGGTCCAGATTGTCCGAATCGATCGGCCTGAGGTACGGATTGCCCGAGCTGGCGCTGGGGCGACCGGTGTTCGGATTGACCTGGTTCGGATTGTTCAGCGTGATGTTGGTCGACAGCTGGTCGAAATTCGGACGCGCCAGCCCCTTGGAATAGGCGAAGCGCATCTGGAAATCGTCGGTCAGCCGGGCGCGCAGATTCACGCTGGGCAGCACGCGGGTATAGCGGTTCTTCAGCGCCAGCGGCGCGTTGGTGCCGTCGGCATTGAACTGCGTGCCGTTGGACGTCAGGTCGGTGCGGATAAGGCGCGCCCCTGCGCTACCGTCTAACCGGACGCCGCCCGCCTCGAACGCGTAATCGGCCATGCCCCAGGCGGTATAGGTCTTTTCCGTCTGGTTGTTCAGGTCGCCAGGGGTGAAGGCGTCCTTCGTCTTCGCGCCGAACAGCGCATAGAGCGCCTTGGTCTGTGCCCAGACACCGTCACCCTGTGGGAAGGCCGGATAGAGGATGCCACCCTTCACCGTGTTGCCGTCAAACCAGTTGGGCGACGGGCCCTTCATCGCCAGTTGCGGGAAGCGCGACAGCGGGATCAGCGCGGTGCCGCTGGGCGCGTCCTGGCCCGGCGTCACGCCCTGATACAGGCCAACGCCGTTCCACGTCCCGCGCAGGTCGATGGTATTGCCCGCATAGCGCGCGCCGCCGCGCAGCTTCTGGAGCACGCCGCCCTCGAAATCATATTCGATGTCATAGGCGAGCGCGAGCGTATCGGCGTCGTTGCGCTGCAGCGAATCGGCGATGAACGGCAGCGTATAATTGGCCGGATTGTTCAGCACCGTCGGATCGGTCACATCCCAGCGCGGATATTTGCCACGCAGGTCGAACACCACCGTCGAGGGGTGCGGCGCGGTCAGCGCATTCTGGCCCGACCGGTTGTAAAGCGACAGGACGTGACCGTTGCGGTCGGCATTATAATAGGACTTCAGATACTGGACGTCGAAGTTGACCTTCGCCCGCTCGGTCGCCTGCCAGCCGACATTGAAGGTGTAGTTCTGGCTGGCGCTCCACAGTTCCTGGTCGAAACGGCCGGTCTCGAAGGTCCGCGGCGAGAGCGCGCCGCTGGTCGCATAGCCATCCTTGTTGAAGGTGAAGGCCGCGCCCGGTGCCGCGCCGGTGCCATAGGAGGTGACCTGCCCAGCCGCATTGTACTGGTTCGAGCGGTTGTTGAAATCGTAATAGTAGGCGCCGGTGCGGTTGAACCAGTATTTGGTGCCCTGATACTGCGCGGTCACCAGCACGTCGTCGCTGGCCCGCCACTGCACGGCGGCGGCAACGCCGAAGCGACGACGATCGCCGGTGTCGTCATAGATTTCAAAGCCATAGGGAATACGCGCATTGGACGGCGCATTGGCGATCGTACCCGGCTGCGCTTCCGCGAAGGGGCCGGCGAGTAGGCCGTCCTGGCGATACTGGCTCTTGGAATAGACCGCGTTGACCAGGATGCCGATCTCGCCGATCGAACTGTCGTACCGGTTGCTGTAAAGCCCGGAGATCGAGCCGCCGAACTTGTCGACCCGATCATAATAATTGCCGCGCGCGGTCAACGAGATGACTTGGCCCGCCGCATCGAACGGCTTGCGGGTGCGCAGGTTGACCGCGCCGCCGATACCGCCCTCGATAATGTTGGCGGGCGCGTTCTTGTAAACGTCGATGCCCGCGAGCAGTTCGGGGGGGATGCCTTCCAAATCGAAGGCGCGACCGCCCGAGGCCGAATAGACCGCGCGGCCGTCGAGGAAATTCTGAACCTGGGTCAGGCCGCGCACGGTGACGGCGGGCTGGGTCCGATGGTCGAAGTCGGTCGCACCCTCACCATAGCGGCGCTGGATCTGCACGCCGGTGATACGCTGCAACGCTTCGGTCGTGTTGGCGTCGGGGAGCTTGCCGATATCCTGCGCTTGTACCGAATCGACGATCTGGTCGGCATTGCGCTTGATAGCCTGTGCCGAGCGAAGGCTCTCGCGCACGCCGGTGACGACGATATCCTGATCGCTGGCCGGGGCTTGGGCGGCCTGGGCGGCGGTCAATGCCTGTGTGGATTGTGTGGCGGCCTGAACCTGGGCCATGGCCGGTGCGGCCCAAAGTGCGGCCATGGACGTGCCGCACAGCAAAACAGTGCCGATCTTCATCGCGTTTCCCCCTCCTCTGATAGTCCACTCCGTCCCGCGGAATGCGATCGATTTATTGTCAGATAAATAGAAAAGGACCGGATCAGCCGCAACTAAAAAATGGCGCTTTCCTGTCATCACAGTGACTGGTCTGACAGGTTTTTTGCTTAGCTATTGAATTTTAACAGGCTTTTATCGACCCATTACAGGCATTGACGACCACGCACTGCCCTGTCCTATAGTCTGACGTAAAGGGGATAGGGTCATGGCGAAGGCATCACATCGACGGCAAGGAAGAGCCCGCCGACTGGCCGTTTTGCTGGCCATGGGCATGGCTGTGACGGGGGTGTCCGCTCAGGCACAGTCCCCATCGCCGCCACCGGCCGACCGTCCGGTGCCCGTGACCCTGCGCCCTGCGATCGACCGCCCGTCGACCGTGTTCGAGGGCTGGGGCACCGCGCTCGCCTGGTTCGCGCATGTCACCGGCGGCTGGCCCGAGGCGGAGCGGACGCGGCTGGCCGATCTTTTCTATGGTTCTGACGGGCTGGGCTGGACGATCGCGCGCTACAATATTGGCGGCGGCAATGCGGCGGACACGCCATCCTATATGAAAGTCGGGCGCGCGGTGCCGGGCTTCTGGCGGCAACCGACGGGCGCGACGGGCAAGGACTGGTGGCGCGCCGACGATGCCGCCATGTGGGATTGGAGCCAGGACGCCAACCAGCGCTGGTGGCTGGATGCGATCACCGCCCGCGTGAAGCAGCCGATCTTCGAGGCCTTTTCCAACTCGCCGCCCTGGTTCATGACGGTCAGCGGGCGCGTGTCCGGCGCGGAAAAGGGCACCGACGACAATCTGCGTGCCAACCAGGAACAGGCTTTCGCCACCTATCTGGTCCGCGTCACCGATGAGTTGCAGCGGCGGCATCACCTGACCTTCCGCACCCTGTCGCCGGTCAACGAGCCCAACACCAATTACTGGTTCGCCGCCAATACCCAGGAGGGTGCGCACTGGTCTCCCGCGCGTCAGGCGCAAATGATCGACGCCACCGCCGCCGCGCTGAAGGCCAAGGGACTGTCCACGGTCGTCTCGGCCCCCGACGAAACCGCCTCGCATCTGTTCGTGCAGGACTGGGCGGCCTATCCGTCCGCCACTCGGGCAGCGATCGGGCAGCTCAACGTCCACAGCTATGGCACTGTCCACCAGACCGCCGTGCGCGACATCGCCCGCGCCTCGGGCATCAAACTCTGGATGAGCGAGAACGACACGCCGCTGTCGGGCGATCCCGAGGACCTGACGGGTATGGCGACGCCGCTGGCCTTTGCCGAGCATGTCGTCGGCGACCTGAAGCGACTGGAGCCCGCCGCCTGGGTCTTCTGGCAAGCGGTCGAGGATCTCAGCACCCGCAAGGGCGAGAAAGGGTCCAACTGGGGCATCGTCAAGGCCGACCTGATGGGCGCGGCGGACCAGCCCCATGCGATCCACGTCACGGGCAAATACTGGGCGATGGCGCAGTTCAGTCGCTATATCCGCCCGGGCGACCGGCTGGTGCCGGTGGACGACATGGACACGGTGGGCGCGCTGTCACCGGATGGACGGCGGCTGGTACTGGTACACGTCAATGCCGGACTATCGCCACGACCGCTGACCGTCACGGTGCCGGGGCGTTGGCAGCGGCGCATGATCGTGACCGATGCCGGGCACAAGGCGACGGAAGTGGCGGGGAATGTCGCACCGCCGCAGTCGGTCGTGACGTTGGTTCTGACGCGGTGAGGGTTAGGCCAAGATAGAACCTTACCTTTTAAAGGCTAGGTTGCGGGTTCGAGTCCTGCCGGGCCCACCAGCCTCACATCCCCGCATCGGGATCGGTCAGCCCGATCATCCGCCGCCCCGCCCGTCTTGCGAAATTCAGCGTTGCCTTCTTCCGCACATGGGGAGGAAGCGGCACACTATGCGCCTCGCGCACGATCGCCGCATCATAGCGGTCCGCGACGATGATCCCCGTCCGCTCGGGCAGGAACGCCGCGCTGTCGAGTGGCGACCAGTCGAACCCGGCAGGCACCGCCCAGTAGAAGCGGTCGCAATGCGCCAAATAATCCGGCCATTTGCCGTCGCCCAGCATATCGGCGCGCGACACCTTGATCTCGACGACGACGACTTGTCCCCGCGCGTCGAGCGCCATCAGGTCGGCGCGGCGGCCGCCCTCCAACGGGACTTCAGGGATGGTGATCAGGTCGTGGCGGAGCAGCATCCGGGTCACGCCCCGCGCGACATCGGCGGCGCAGAGTGGTGATAGCGGATCGTCGACACACGAAGCGGGCGGCATGTCCAACATGCCACCCGCTTAGAACATTTGACGAACATTTGCAAAGCCCCGAGGGGCTCAGGCAAAAAACAGGCCCCAAATCAGGGCCATGACCGTCAACGATAGAAGATGTGGTTGCCGATCGCGGCGACCTTCTGGACGCGCACGCCCGGACGGTTGCCCGGCGTGTTGAAGTACAACGCCTTGCCGGCGGTGCTGTCCCACGCCTGGGCCAGCGCGACCTTGGCGACCGCAACGGCGGTGCGATAGGCACTGCGCGACGGGCTGACCGCGGGGATTTCGCCGCCACGCACGAAGCTGAACTGGCCGCGCTGCTTGATGACGTTGCAGACGTCGGTGGGGAAACGGCCCGACTTGGTGCGGTTCAGGATGACCTGGGCGACGGCGAGCTGACCCGCCAGCGGTTCACCGCGACCTTCGAAATAGATGGCACCGGCCAGACAGCGGAGCTCTTCGCTCGACGCGATCTCGTCCTGGTCGGCCACGGCGTCGGCCAGCGAGTCATATTCGCTGTCGTCATCGCCTTCAGAAATCTGGGAAAAATCGGGGAGCGCGGACATAGTGGCCCGGGCGCTCTGGGGAACCATCGCAACATCGGCGACGTTGATCCCGGAAACAGTCATCGCACTGACTGGAGTGGCAGCAGCACCGGCAACGTTGGTCGCGAGGCTGGGGGTGCTGGTAGCGAGAAGACCCGCCAGAGATAGAGCCATGGCAGCGGACGCCGCGACTCGCTTGAGAACGGTCATTCACTCAAACAGACATGCGGTTGGATCACGGACCCGAGCATTGCCCAAGGGCGCTCGTCCGGGCTTCCCCCCGACTGCGTAACCCACCGGATCGCACCCGATAAGCACAACGCGAAATTACGATGGGGGGCTCGTGGCCGATCCGGCCGCGTTCGTCAATGTTGCAGGATCGTTTCAGCGGTGAACCGTTCCGCCGCAGCGCCATCCAGTTCGACCACCCACAGATCGGGATCGCGCGCCCGACGCCGCTGCCAATAGCTTAAAATATCGTTTGCAGGAGTCGAGTCGATCAGGGCGGTTCGGCCATTAGGACCGATGCCGCGTTCCATCACGCGCTCGCGCCGGTCGGCATCGACGATAATCACCAGGATGCCACCCCCCTGCGGATCGCCCTTGGCCAGCACCATGCCCATGCCGCCGCTATCGTTCATCCGTCGGAGCAGAGCGGTGACCAGCATATGGCTGGGCAGGCGGTCGTCCATCGTGTCAGGCGGTCCGATACCCAGGCAGCCCGGCGAGCGCGATCTGCGAGCGCATGAAGGTGCCGGTGCCGCGCGCGACTTCCTCGCCCTGCGCATCTATCAGCCGTGCGTCGGCAACGAACACCCGCCGCCGCCCGCTGACCCAGCGCCCCTCGGCCACCACCTCCCCCGCCTTCATCGGGCGGGTGAGCAGCAGGTTGAACTGCGTCGTCAGCAGGAAACGGTCGGTGACCAGGCTGTTGCAGGCATAAAAGGCGGCGTCGTCGAGCATCTTGAAATAGCTCGTGCCGTGCGCCGCCCCGGCCGCGTGATAATGACGCTCGTCGACGCGAAAGCGTATTCGCGCGATACCGGGTTCGGGAATATCCAGCGTCGATTCAAACAGGCGGTTGATCGGGGCCTCGGCATAGAGCGTCTCGAGCGCCCGGAAATGCGCGGCCTCGCCCTCAGGCCGCGGCGTCACGCGCCTCGTCCTGGGTCAGCAGCGCCCAGATCGCATCGGGCGAGCCCGCCCCGCGCAACTTGGCGACAAAACCCTTGTCGCGCAGCCGCCGGGACACACGCGCCAGCGCCTTCAGATGCGCGGACCCTGCATCAGCGGGCGAGAACATCGCAAACACCAGATCGACCGGCATGTCGTCCACCGCCTGGAAATCGACCGGCTGGGCCAGCCGCGCAAAGACGCCGACGATCTGCTCCAGCCCCGCCACCTTGCCATGCGGAATGGCGATCCCCCCGCCGAAACCGGTGGAGCCCAGCTTTTCGCGCTCGGTCAGGACATCGGCCAGCAGCTTGGCATCCTGTCCCGCCGGACCCGCCGCAGCGGTGCCGAGAGTCTGGAACAGGCTCTTCTTGTTCGCGGCCGTGAGTCCGGCCAGCACCGTGTCGTGGCGCAACAGATCGCTGAAATCGTTCATGGTCTTTCCGAAGCGCCCCCGCGCGGCCCGCCTATTAGCGGCCCGCGCGGAAGAACGATAGAGCTTATCCGGCCGTGCCGCCCCGTTGCGGCTCGACCCAGCCGATGGTTCCATCACCCCGGCGATAGACCATATTATACGAACCGGTCCCCGAATTCTTGAACAACAGGGCCGCAGTATTGCGCAGGTCGAGCATCATGACCGCATCCGAGACACTGGCATCGGGAATATCGACGCGGGTTTCGGCGATGATCAGGGGCGCATCGCCCGCTTCGTCCTCATCGATCTGTTCGGCGAACAGGGTATAGCCCGCGTCATAGGCCCCGGCCTCGGCCAGTTCGATCGCCTGACCCTGGTTGCGATCCTTCAGGCGGCGTGAATAGCGGCGCAACTGCTTTTCGATCTTGGTCGCAGCGCCGTCAAAGGCGAGATGCGCGTCCTGCGCATCATGACGGCCCTTCAGGACCAGACCACGGGTGACGTGCATCACGATATCGCATTTGAACCCGACGTCATGCGGGCCCTTGCCGAACGTCACCTCGGACGAGATGGCGCGGGCGAAATATTTCTCGGCGATACCCTGAAGCCGGTCCGTCACATGGGTCCGCAGCGCGTCGCCCGTTTCGACCTGATGACCAGAAATCCGGATATCCATCGTCTTCTCCTTGATGCACTCTGATGGGACGGTCCTTTTGGCCTGTCCCGTGGCGTCAGCCGGACGCCTCGGCCCCCCAAACCGGATCTTTTATATCCTTCAGAAACGCCGCATGGGCGGCAAGTTCCGCCTCGCTCGGCCGGAAAGTGCGCGGTGGGCGGACCTTGGCGGGCGCGCGGGCGACGATCACCGGCCCGCTTTCCTCGACGGAGTCGGCCAGCAGGCCCAGGCCGATCTGCCGCCCACCCATCAGCTCGACATAGACCTGCGCCAGCAGCTGCGCGTCCAGCAGTGCGCCGTGCAGCACGCGGTGCGAGCGGTCGATGCCATAGCGCGAGCAGAGCGCATCGAGCGTGTGCTTGGCGCCCGGATGCTTGCTGCGCGCGATCGCCAGCGTATCGACCATCCGCGTCTTTTCATCGACCGGCGGAAAGCCCAGCGCGCCCAGCTCGCCATTGATGAAGCCGAAGTCGAAGGTCGCGTTGTGCGCGATCAGCGGCGCGTCGCCGATAAAGTCCAGGAACGCGGCCACGCCCTCGGCAAAGACCGGCTTGTCCTTCAGGAACGCATCCGACAATCCGTGGACCGCCTGCGCCTCGGCCGGCATCGACCGTTCGGGATTGAAATAAGCGTGATAGGTGCGACCGGTCTCGACCCGGTTGACCAGTTCGACACAGCCGATTTCGACCAGCCGGTCGCCTTCCGAAAATTTGAACCCTGTCGTTTCGGTGTCGAAAACGATCTCTCTCATGACCTGACTATCGGCCTTCGGAGTCCCGCATGCAAGTGATCAGCGCGCGGACTTTTTCGCGGGTTTCGTCCAGTGGAATGTCGGTCGCGATAACGTGATCGGCACGCGCACGCTTTTCCACATCGGGTAGCTGACGCGCGAGAATCGCGGCAAATTTCTCTTTGGTCATGCCGGGTCTTGCCAACACCCTGGCCTCCTGCACGGCCGGTTTTGCCGAAACCACCAACACCTTATCCACAGCCTTATCACCGCCGGTTTCCAACAAAAGCGGCACGTCCACCACCACCAGCGGAGCGTCGGCATGGACGGTCAGAAAGGCCATGCGCTCGGCCTGGACGGCCGGGTGCACGATCGACTCGAGTCGGCGCATCGCGGAGTCATCGCCCAGTACCGCCCGGCCCAGCGCCGCCCGATTCACGCCATCGGGTCCAGTGGTGCCGGGAAAGGCCGACTCGATCGCCGCGACCAGTGCGCCGCCGGGCCCCTGCAAGCGATGGACACAGGCATCGGCGTCGAACACCGGCACCCCCTCGTCGCGAAACATCTGCGCGACGGTCGACTTGCCCATGCCGATCGAGCCGGTAAGACCCAGCACGATCATCCGAGCAGGATCTTGCGCAGTGCCGCATCCCGCTCGCGCGGCGGCGCGGCCCCGAAGAACCGCTCGAACGCCACCGCCGCCTGGCCGATCAGCATTTCCAGCCCGTCGATCGTCGCCAGCCCCCTCGCCCGCGCCGCCGCCAGCAAGCCGGTTTCCAGCGGCGCATAGACGATGTCATAGACCACGGCCTCGGGCGGAAGCGCCGACAGGTCCAGGTCGAGCGGCGGCTGGCCGGTCATCCCCAGGCTGGTCGCGTTGACCACCAGAAAACCGGGCGGGACAGCCTCGCCGATCGGCAAGGCCTGCCCCTCCAGCCCAAAGGACGACAACAGGCTCGCGCCCTTTTCCACATTGCGGTTGAACAGGGTCACCGGCCCCACACCGATCTCGGCCAGCGCGAACAGCACCGCGCGCGCCGCCCCCCCTGCCCCGACCACCGTCACCGGCTTGCCCGCCAGATCATAGGGCTTCAGCGGTGCCGCAAATCCCGCCGCATCGGTGTTGGTCCCGACCAAAGCGCCGTCCGCGTCGCGAAACGCGGTGTTGGTCGCCCCGATCGCGGTCCGTACATCCTCGCAATCCTCGACATGATCCAGGGCGGCGATCTTGTGCGGCACGGTGATGTTGCAGCCGCGCCAGTCCGGGTCATGCTTCCGCTCGGCGAAATAGGCAGGCAGCGCATCCGGGGTGACGTGGGTGGCGCGGTACTCCGCCTCGATCCCCAGCGCGTTCAGCCAGAAACCGTGGATTTTCGGGGACTTGCTATGGCTGATCGGGTCGCCGATCACCTCGGCATAGGGCTTGGCCATCAGGCGGCCATCCATCCGCGCTCACGCAAATAGCCGAGCACCGGAAGCAGCGGCATGCCGAGAATGGTGAAGTGGCTGCCCTCGATCCGCGAGAAGAGCTGCACCCCCGGCCCCTCGATCCGGAAACAGCCGACGCAGCCCGATATGGCGGGCCATTCCTGATCCAGATAGCGGTCGATAAAGGCCCCCGAGAGCGGGCGGACATGGAGTTTCGCACGCTCGACATGGCGCCAGACCGGGCGGCCATGTTCAGCGACGACCGCCGCGCTCCACAATTCATGGCTCCCGCCGCTTATCCGCGCCAGATGCTCGGCCGCCTGCTCGCGGCTCTCGGGCTTGTCGAGCAGGGTGCCGTCGGCGAGCGCCACGATCGAGTCCGATCCCAGCACCGGCACCGGTCCGGCATTCGCCGACACCTTCACCGCCTTCATCTCGGCCAGCGCGTCGGACAGGTCGCGCGGGGAAGCCCCCGCCATCGCCGCCTTGACGCCCGCTTCGTCGACCCGCGCGGGCAGCGCTTCGTAAGCGACCCCAGCGGCGTCGAGCATCGCCCGGCGCGAGGCGCTTTGCGAGGCAAGGATGATCATGCGGGCTTCCTTTGATTGACGAGCGAGATGATCGCGGCGGCCGTCTCCTCGATCGAGCGGCGGGTGACGTCGATCACCGGCCAGTCATTGTCGGCGAACATCCGGCGCGCGAAGGTCAGTTCGCGGTTCACCGCCTCCTGCTCGACATAATCGGTGTCGGGCGCCTGGTTGAGCGAGAGCAGGCGATTGCGGCGAATGGCGATCAGCCGGTCGGCACTGGTGGTCAGCCCCACGACCAGCGGCTTCTTCAGCGTATAGAGCGAGGGGGGCGGGGGGCTTTCGACCACGATCGGGATGTTGGCGGTCTTGTACCCGCGATTGGCGAGATAGATGGAGGTCGGCGTCTTGGACGAGCGGCTGACGCCCGCCAGGACGATATCGGCCTCTTCCCATTCCTCCCAAGCGATGCCGTCGTCATGCGCGATGGTGAACTGGATCGCATCGACGCGGGCGAAATAGGCAGCGTCCAGGACATGCTGGCGACCGGGCCGCATCTTGGCCTGCACGCCCAGCAGCCCCGACAGTGCGGCATTGACCGGATCGAGCGGCGCGACCGTCGGCAGGCCCAGCGCGTGGCACCGGCTTTCCAGCACGCGCCGCGTCACCGGATTCACCAGCGTATAGATGACCAGCCCCGGATTCTGCGCGATCTCCTGCAGGATGCGCTCCAGATGGCTTTCGGTGCGGACCATCGGCCAGAAGTGCCGGACGGTTTCCACATCGTCATATTGGGCCAGCGCCGCCTTGGCGATGTTCTCCAGCGTCTCACCGGTGGAGTCGGACAGGAGGTGGAGGTGGAGGCGCGTCGTCATGGGCGGGCGAATGACTCTGTGGATAACGTGTCACGAATCGGTAGCGTAACTTTGCCGACCGGCCAAGCGACGGACCGGCGGTGGATAAGCGATGATTCGTCCACATTGAATCCCACAGGTCCGATTCTTTTCCACAGCCTGTGAGTTATGGGGGCGATGAATCCGAATCCCGTTGAATCGGCGATTCCCCATGAGTCAACGTGTTGGCATAACGGGGAGAGCCGCATAATCCCGACAACCAACGTGCCAACCACTTCAACAATCCATTCTTAGAATCTTCTTTAATAGAAGAAGGGGGGTCCCCTGACCGACGTTTCGATTCGAAAATCGCTGCTTTCCGTGTTGAAGGGTGAGCGGCTGGCGACACCCCCCATGTGGCTCATGCGACAAGCCGGACGCTATCTGCCCGAGTATCGCGAGCTGAGGGCGCAGAAGGGCGGGTTTCTGGCGCTCGCCACCGATCCGGAAGCCGCGGCGGAGGTAACGTTGCAGCCGATCCGTCGCTTCGGCTTTGACGGGGCGATCCTGTTCTCCGACATCCTGATGGTCCCCTGGGCGCTGGGCCAGGATCTGAGCTTCGGAGCGGGAGAGGGGCCGCGTCTGGCGCCCGCGCTGGTCGATCATGCACTGAATGCCCTCCAGCGGGCCCCTGAGCGGCTGGAGCCCGTCTATGCCACCGTGGCGCGGGTGAAGGCGCAATTGCCGCCCCAGACCAGCTTCCTGGGCTTTGCGGGCTCTCCCTGGACGGTCGCGACCTATATGGTGGCGGGGCAGGGGTCGAAGGACCAGGGCGAGACGCGGCGTTTCGCCTATGCCGATCCGACGGGTTTCGGCGCGATCATCGATGCGATCGTGACCATGACCATCGATTATCTGGCGGGGCAGGTGGAAAACGGCGTCGAGGCGGTGCAGCTGTTCGACAGCTGGGCGGGCTCACTGTCGCCAGCGCAGTTCGAGCGCTGGGTGATCGCGCCCAATGCCGCCATCGTTCAGGGTTTCCGGGCGCGCTGTCCCGGCGTGCCGGTGATCGGCTTCCCCAAGGGCGCCGGGGGCAAGCTGCCTGCCTATGCGCGGGAGACGGGCGTGGACGCGGTCGGGCTGGACGAAACGGTCGATCCGGTCTGGGCCGACACCTATCTGCCAAAGGACCTGCCGGTGCAGGGCAATCTCGATCCGCTGGCGCTGATCGCCGGGGGCGAGACGCTGGACGGCGCGGTGGATCGCATCCTGGCGGCCTTCACCGAGCGGCCGCATATCTTCAACCTGGGCCATGGCATATTGCCCGACACGCCGATCGCGCATGTCGAGCGGTTGATCGCCCGCGTACGGAGCGCATGATGATCGGACTGTTGGGGGCCGCCTATGAATGGGTGAAGGCGGCGCATATCATCTTCGTGATCTTCTGGATGGCCGGGCTGTTCATGATGCCGCGTTATCTGGTCTATCATCAGGAGGCACTGGTCGCGGGCGATGCAACGGACGCCGCGCGCTGGGTCGAGCGCGAGGGCAAGCTGCGCTCGATCATCCTGACGCCCGCGATGATCGCGGTGTGGGTGCTGGGGTTGCTGCTGGCGGGCTCGCTCGGGTTGTTCTCGGGCGTGCCCGGGTTGGGCTGGCTGCACGCCAAGCTGGCCTTCGTGCTGCTGCTCAGCGGCTATCATGGCTGGATGGTCGGCTATGCGAAGAAGCTGGCGCGGGGTGAGATGAAGCTCAGCGGCAAGCAGTTGCGCATGATCAACGAAGTGCCCGCGCTGGCCGCGACGGTGATCGTCGTGCTGGTCATCATCAAGCCGTTCTGACCCCTTATCCCTTCTTTCTCCCCTCCCGCAGGCGGGAGGGGTTGGGGGAGGGGAAAGCCACAGGCAATAGTCTCGGTGAGACTCCTTGCCCTCCCCCATCCCCTCCCGTCTACGGGAGGGGCGTGAGTCTCATGGGGCGTTTGCCTTTCCCCATTGACTTGGGGCACCCCGAATCCTAACTCGCAAGATGTACGGCGCGGTCCTCGCGTCGGGTACGCTTCCTTATCGACAGCCTCGTTTCGCCGCGATCCTCGCCGACCGACGCCCTCCGACCATCCGGACCGATCATGCATCTGAAAGACCTCAAGAAGAAAACCCCCGCCGACCTCGTGCAGCTGGCCGAGGAATTGGGGGTCGAGAGCGCGTCCACGCTGCGCAAGCAGGACCTGCTGTTCGCCATCCTGAAGGAGCAGGCGGAGAAGGGCGACCAGATCATGGGGCTCGGCACGATCGAGGTGCTGCCCGACGGTTTCGGCTTCCTGCGCTCGCCGGAAGCGAATTATCTCGCCGGTCCGGACGACATCTATGTCTCGCCCAACCAGGTGCGCAAGCACGGCCTGCGCACCGGCGATACGGTGGAAGGCGAGATCCGCGCGCCCAAGGACGGCGAGCGCTATTTCGCGCTGACCAAGCTGACTAGCGTCAATTTCGACGATCCGGAAGCGGTCCGCCACCGCGTCAATTTCGACAACCTCACCCCGCTCTACCCCGAGCAGAAGCTGATCCTCGACCCCGCCGACCCGACCCAGAAGGACAAGTCGGCGCGCGTCATCGATATCGTCTCGCCGCAGGGCAAGGGCCAGCGCACGCTGATCGTCGCGCCCCCGCGCGTGGGTAAGACGGTAATGCTGCAGAACATCGCCAAGGCGATCACCGACAACCACCCGGAAGTCTTCCTGATCGTCCTCCTCATCGACGAGCGTCCGGAAGAAGTCACCGACATGCAGCGCTCGGTGCGTGGCGAGGTCGTCTCCTCGACCTTCGACGAACCCGCGCAGCGCCACGTCCAGGTCGCCGAGATGGTGATCGAAAAGGCCAAGCGCCTGGTCGAGCACAAGAAGGATGTCGTCATCCTGCTCGACTCGATCACCCGTCTGGGCCGCGCTTACAACACGGTCGTGCCGTCCTCGGGCAAGGTGCTGACCGGCGGTGTCGACGCCAACGCGCTCCAACGGCCCAAGCGCTTCTTCGGTGCGGCGCGCAACATCGAGGAGGGCGGCTCGCTCTCGATCATCGCCACCGCGCTGATCGACACGGGCAGCCGCATGGACGAAGTGATCTTTGAAGAGTTCAAGGGCACCGGCAACTCCGAAATCGTCCTTGATCGCAAGGTCGCCGACAAGCGCATCTTCCCCGCGATGGACGTCGGCAAGTCGGGCACCCGCAAGGAAGAGCTGCTGGTCGAGAAGGACAAGCTGTCGAAGATGTGGGTGCTGCGCCGCATCCTCATGCAGATGGGCACGATCGACTCGATGGAGTTCCTGCTCGACAAGATGAAGAACTCGAAGACCAACGAGGATTTCTTCGACTCGATGAACCAGTAAGATTTGGGGAACCAGTAAGGCGCGGGGCGGGGCTTCGGCCCCGCCGACGCTACGGTGTGATGGGTTCGCTGGCGGCAAATAGGCCCGCTGGCGAACCCATTTTCGTTTTGGGGCGTTAGCAGGCCCGATCCCACCCCCTTTCGGGATCGTGCCGGTCCAAGCACGGCACGGCCGCGTCGTTGCTTAACACGCGACGCGGCCAAACGGGGTCTTTCTATCGATGATGCCCATGGCCTTTCCCGCTCGGCGGGGCTCGGCGATGGGAAAGGGGTCAGCCCTTACGGTCGGGTGCGTCCGCCGCCGCCCTGACCGGGTGCGCCACCGGCGCCGGGGGCACCCACCGCGCCGATATTGCCGAACAGATCCTGGAAGAAACCGCGCTGGCGGCCCAGGGTCGGCGTCGTCTTGCCATAAGGCGAGATGTCGGCGACCTGATCCAGACCGGCACGACGGATCGTCGTGACGTTGCCCGCCTGGTCGAAGCTGATCTGCAGCGTGATCTGCGACGAAGGCTGGGGCAGGGTGTAGCCTAGGTTGCGGCTGTCCCGCGCGACATAATACCAATCGCCGCCGTTGAACTGGCTGGTGATCGTCGGCGTGCCCAGCGTCTGGAGCACCGACTGGCGGTTGTCGACGCCCGGCTGGATCGAGTTGACGAGATCGACATCGACCACATAACCCTGATGCGACCGCAGGGGCGTACAGGCGGACGCGGCCAGGGCCATCGCCAGGCCGAGCCCGAGGGCACGGGTGGTAGAAACGCTCATCATCATCTCCGGGCCGGGATCGCGGCCGCACAGGCGGGTATACAGGCGGTCGATCCGCTCGACCGTCACCCCCTCGATATGCCAAGGGAAAGGCGCATACAAGCAATTCGCGCTGGCATTGGTCGCGCAGCGAGAGAGGGAGGGGCGCATGGCCTTGGGCTGGCTCAAACAGGGGATCGCGCGCTATTTCGGCCGCAACGGGGACGAGGCGCTGCCGCTCTACAATGCGGTGGTGCTGCGCGCGCGCGAACCGCACTGGTATCTGGACGGCGCGGTGCCCGATACGGTTGATGGCCGGTTCGACATGATCGCCGCCGTGCTGTCGCTGGTCCTGATCCGATTGGAGGCCGAAGATGCGGCCGCTGGCCTGACGGCGCGTATTACCGAACGTTTCGTCACCGATATGGACGGGCAGCTGCGCGAACTGGGCATCGGCGACATCGTGGTCGGCAAGCATATCGGCCGGATGATGGCGATGCTGGGCGGTCGCCTGACCGCCTATCGCGAGGGGCTGGCCGGGGATGACGCCAGTTTCGACGCGGCCCTGGTCCGCAACCTCTATCGCGGCGAGGCGCCCGACGTGCCGAATGCGGTTTCCCATGTTCGCGGCGCGCTTCGCACCCTACATGAGCGGCTGGCGGACGTTTCGCTCGCCCGCCTCACCCTTGGAGAATTGCCGTGACCCCCGAATGGAGCCGCCCCGAAAAGATCGACACGATCGGCGAGCGCGAAAAGCCGGTGTCGATCGACACCACCCCTGATGAACGCCGCGCGCTGGCGCGACGGTTCGGGTTGCTGTCGGTCGATGCGCTGTCGGCGGAGCTGGTCGTGCATCGCGATGCAGCGGGCATCCTGGTTACCGGCAAAGTGCGCGGGTCGGTGGTCCAGCCCTGTTCGGTGACCGGCGATCCCGTTCCCGCCAAGGTCGATGAGCCGGTCGCGTTGCGCTTTGTCGAACCATCTACCCATGGCGGCGACGAGGAAATCGAGCTGTCCGAGGACTCGCTCGACACGATCGAGATCGAGGGCGGCACGATCGACCTGGGCGAAGCGGCAGCCGAAACCATGGCCCTGTCGCTCGATCCCTTCCCGCGCAGCCCGAACGCGGCGACGGTGTTGAAGGAAGCGGGGGTTATCAGCGAGGACGAGGCCCGCCCGCTCGGCGCACTGGCTGGGCTGAAGGCGAAGCTGGAAGGAAAGGGATAAGCGCCATCCTTTTCTTCATTCCTCCCCTGCAAGGGGAGGGGGACCAGCGAAGCTGGTGGAGGGGTATCGCCGGTTGCGACGGGGTACTCCCCCTCGAGTGTCGACACCCATCCGTCAGGCCGTTGGCCTGACACCTCCCCTGCAAGGGGAGGAATAGGATTTGGGCAATCGGCAGGGCTTCACGGCGCATCCGGCCCGAGGGTCGGGTCGAGATCGCGCGGCCGGATGAACGCCACCAGCGTCGCGCTATGCGACCGTGCCTCGGTCCAGGCCGCGATGGGCAGCGTCATCTGCGCCACCGTCGCGGTCGGATATTTGTCCTCCACCCGCTCACGCAACTCGCCGGCCAAGGTCAGGTCGAGGACCAGATCCTCCAGCCCCGGATTATGCCCGACCATCAACACATGCTCTGCCGTATTGGGCAGCGCATGGACCTGATCGAGCAGGCTGGCGGCGGAGGCGAGATACAGCGCCTTGTCCCAGACCGGCTCCAATCGGCGGCCGTAACCGCCCCATACTTCGTCCAATGTCTCCATGACACGGATGGCGGGGGAGGCGAGGATATGGTCGAACGCGAACGCCAGCGATTTTAGCTCCCGCCCGATCATCGCCGCGGCGCGCCGCCCCTTGGCGTTGAGCGGCCGGTCGAAGTCACGCGCGACCGGATCGTCCCAACTTGATTTGGCATGGCGAAGGAGCGTCAGCGTCTTCATCGGATCGAAGTCTCCGGGGCGGCGGCTGGCAGGATGTCGCTCCCTCCATGCCCGATCCCCGCGTCGGAGGAAAGCCGCCCCGCCACCCGCGCGACGGCTTCGTCGAGTGTCACCCGTGAAATCGCGACACCGGGCGGAAAGGCGTCGAGCAACCGTGAGGGCATGGCGGCGGACAACAGCACGAACGCGCCGCGATCGTCGGCGCGCCGGATCAGTCGCCCGAACGCCTGGGCCAGCCGCGCGCGGACGATGCGGTCGTCATAGGCGCTGCCACCCCCCGCCAGCTTGCGCGCGGCGTGCAAAACGGTCGGCTTGGGCCAGGGCACCCCCTCCATCACCACCAGCCGCAATGAGGAGCCCGGTACGTCCACTCCGTCGCGCAGTGCATCGGTGCCGAGCAGCGAGGCGGAGGGATCGTCGCGAAAGATATCCACCAGCGTGCCGGTGTCGATCGGATCGACATGCTGTGCGTGCAGCGCCAGCCCGTCGCGCGCCAGCCGGTCGGCGATGCGGCCATGCACTCCGCGCAACCGCCGGATCGCGGTAAACAGCCCCAGCGTCCCGCCCTTCGCCGCCGCGATCAGCCGCGCATAGGCGTTGGCGAGTTGTGGAATATCACCCCGCTTCACGTCCGTGACGATCAGCACTTCGGCGCGGGTCGGATAATCGAACGGGCTCTCGGCGACGAAATGGGCCGGGCCACGCGCCAGATGCGGCGCGCCCGTCCTGGCCTCCGCTACGTCCCAGTCTCCCCCGGCGCGCAAGGTCGCCGAGGTGACGAGCGCGCCATGCGCAGGCTTCAGCACGATCTCGGCAAAGGGGCGGGTGGGGTCGAGCCAGTGGCGATGCAGGCCAATGTCATATTCGCGCCCCTCGACCCGATCGACCGCCAGCCAGTCGACGAAATCGGGATCGACCGGCCCGCCGATCCGTGCGAGCAGCGACAGCCAGGCCGCCACCGTCTCCGCGCGCCATGCGATCGAGGCGATGGCACCCTCCACCCGCGCGCGTGCCTGGCCGTCGAGCCAGTCGGGCGCTTCCTGCAACACCGCCTCCAGCCGCTGGCCCAAGGTCACGAGCGGCCGCAGCAGTGCGTCGAGCGCATGGGCGGCGGGCCCGGCGGCTTCGATCAGCGCGGGGGAGGGATCGGCCAGCTCGGTCTCCAGGCCATAACCGGCATCGCCCGGTTGTTCGGCGCGGGCAAAGGCCAGGCCCCGCACCGCCGCGAGCAACGCCTCGATCGGACCGAAGGGCTGGCCCTCCGCCAATCGCCCCAGCCAGCCTTCGCTTGCCAGCGCGTGCGCCGCCTGCACCGCATCGCCGATCGCACGGTTGCCGCCTTCGTCATAACTGGCGACGTCGGACAGCCGCGCGGCGAGGCCCCGGCGACGGCCTCGCGATCCGGCTTCGGGGCCGAGTATCCAACGGCGCAGCTCGATCGTCTCCGATCCGGTCAGCGCGGTGGCAAACATCGAGTCCGCTGCATCGAACAGGTGATGGCCTTCATCGAAGACATAGCGGGTCGGCCGCGTCTGGGTCTCGCGGCCGCGCGCGGCATTGACCATGACCAGTGCGTGATTGGCGATGACGATATCGGCCTGCACCGACGCCCGCGCCGCATGTTCGATGAAGCATTTCCGGTAATGCGGGCAGCCCGCATAGACACACTCGCCGCGCCGGTCGGTCAGCGCGGCCGAGCCGTTGCGGCGGAACAAGGTGGTCAGCCAGCCGGGCAGGTCACCCCCAACCATATCACCATCGGCGGTATACGCCGCCCAGCGCGCGACCAACTGCGCCAGCACCGCCGCGCGTCCGGCAAACCCGCCTTGCAGCGCATCCTCCAGATTGAGCAGGCACAGATAATTCTCGCGGCCCTTGCGAGTGACGACGCGTTCCTTGCGCAGCACGGCATCGGGAAAGATACGCGCGGTCTCGCCGCTCAACTGGCGTTGCAGCGCCTTGGTATAGGTGGATATCCACACCGCGCCGCCCGCTCGCTCAGCCCAGAGACTGGCGGGGGCGAGATAGCCGAGCGTCTTGCCGATGCCGGTCCCCGCCTCGGCCAGCACCATATTAGGTGTGTCACGCACCGCGCGCGGGGCGAAGGCGGCAGTGACAGCGGCGGCATAGGCGCGCTGCCCCGGACGTTCCTCGGCCCCGTCGCCGGTCAGGCGTCGCAGCCGCTCCTCCGAATCCTGCGGCGGAAGGTCGATCGTGCGTGGGGCGGGGCGGGGGGCGTCCTCCTCCCATTCGGGCAGTGCGCTGAACAGCCAGCGCTCGTTGCGCTCGGGGCGGGTGAGGCGTGGGCCGATCAGCGGTGCCCAGGGCCAGCGAAGCCGGGCGAGACTCTGCGCTGCGGTCCAGGCGCCTTCGCGTTCCGGCCAGGCACCGTCCGGGGTGGCCAGCAATTTTTCGGTTGCCCGAAGCAGAAAGGCGGCGACATCGGCGTCGTTTTCCGGTGGCTCCAATCCACAGGCGCGGGCGAGGCCGTGCGGTGTCGGGACCGCAAACTGGGCAGGGCGCAGAAAAGCGAAGAGTTCGAGGATGTCGAGCCCGGACAGTTCGGCATAGCCCAGCCGCTGGCCGATCAACGTCGCGTTGAGCAGGATAACCGGCGTTTCGGACGCCAGCCCGATCGCTTCGCCGCGCGAGACGGCACGGGTCTGCCCCCCGGTGGAAATCCACACACCGCTATGGCTGGCATGAAGGGCGGGGTGGGGGAGTGCGGTCACTGTCACGATATCGGGGAGTGGGAACAGGTTGGCAACGGGGGATGGGGGATTTGAAGAGACCCATTGAGCAAATAGCTCTCGGCGATGCCCTCCCCAAACCCCTCCCGCTTGCGGGAGGGGCTTACCGGGTGAGGCGCGCTTGTCCTTCCAACTAGGCACTCCCCTCCCGCAGGCGGGAGGGGATGGGGGAGGGAAGGACAAGCAATACCATCCTCTCTGTTCCACGTGGAACAACTCACCCTGTGGATAACTCTGTGCATGAGCAGCGAGCAGTCCGTGGAAATCGCAAAATGCATTGTGCATCACGCCCTGTCTTGCCACATGGCAACCCTATGACAGACGAACTCCGCTCCACCGCTTTCGAGTCCAAGGCCTGGCCCTATGAGGAGGCTCGCAAGCTCCTCAAACGCTATCCCGATGGCAAGCCGGGCGGTGCGCCGATCCTGTTTGAAACCGGCTATGGCCCATCGGGCCTGCCGCATATCGGCACGTTCAACGAAGTGCTGCGCACCACCATGGTCCGCAATGCCTTCCACGCGCTGTCGGATCAGAAGACCCGGTTGATCGCCTTTTCGGACGATATGGACGGCCTGCGCAAGGTGCCGGACAATGTGCCGAACCAGGAGCTGCTGCGCGCGCATCTCGGCAAGCCGCTGACCCAGGTGCCCGACCCGTTCGAGAAGTTCGACAGCTTCGCCGCGCACAACAACGCGATGCTGCGCCAGTTTCTCGACCGCTATGGCTTCGATTACGAGTTCGCCTCGTCGACGGAATACTACACGTCTGGCCGGTTCGACGATGCGCTGCGGTTGGTGCTCAAGCACTTCCAGGGCATTCAGGATGTAATGCTCCCGACGCTGCGTGCCGAGCGTCGTGCGACCTATTCGCCGGTCCTGCCGATCAGCCCCAAATCGGGCATTGTATTGCAGGTCCCGATCGAAGTGGTCGATGCCGAGGCGGGCCTGATCGCCTTCGAGGATGAGGGCGAGCGGATTGTCCAGTCGGCGCTGGGTGGCCTGTCCAAGCTGCAATGGAAGGTCGACTGGGCGATGCGCTGGGTCGCGCTGGGTGTGGATTATGAGATGGCGGGCAAGGACCTGATCGACTCGGTCACCCAGTCGTCCAAGATCGCGCGGGTGCTCGGCGGCCGTCCGCCGGAGGGCTTCAACTATGAGATGTTCCTCGACGAGCATGGCGAGAAGATCTCCAAGTCCAAGGGCAACGGCCTCAGCCTCGACCAGTGGCTGACCTATGGGCCGGAGGAGAGCCTGGCCTTTTTCGCCTATCGCGAGCCGAAAAAGGCCAAGCAGCTGCACATGGGCGTCATCCCGCGGGCTGTGGATGAGTATTGGCAGTTCCGCGTGAACTACCCCAACCAGTCGCTCAAGGAGCAGCTGGGCAATCCGGTGCATCATATCCATGACGGCAAGCTGCCCGAGGGCGAGCTGCCGGTGACGTTCGGGCTGCTGCTCAACCTAGTCGGCGTGATGGGCGAAGCGACCAAGGAGCAGGTCTGGGGCTATCTCGCCAATTACGTTCCGGAAGCGTCGGCGGAGAAATATCCCGAGCTTGACCGGTTGATCGACCATGCGTTGGCCTATGCCCGCGACTTCGTCGCGCCCACGCTCCAGCGCCGCGCGCCCGAGCCGCATGAGGCGGAGGCGCTGCGCCAGCTGGATACGCAGTTGGCCGCACTGCCCGAAGGCGCGACGGCCGAGGACATCCAGAACATCGTCTATGAGATCGGCAAGACCGACGCCTTCCCGTCGCTGCGCGACTGGTTCAAGGCGCTGTACGAGACGCTGCTGGGTTCGGCGCAAGGACCGCGGATGGGCAGCTTTATCGCGCTTTACGGTGTGGATAACAGCCGCAAACTGATTGCCGAGGCGCTGGCCAAGGTCGCGTAACAAACACCCTCACTCTTCCGGCGCTTCGCGCCTCCCTCCCTCTCCCAATGGGAGAGGGAAGGGGCCCGCCCGCAGCGCGGGTGGGAAGGGTGAGGGTAGTTCCTATTTAGCGGAGATGCTCCGCAAAGAACGCCATGGTGCGTTCGTCCGCCAGCTTGGCGGACTCATCCGACCGCCGCTGACCGAACTCGGTCGCAAAGCCGTGATCCTCACCGGTATAATCATACAGCGTGACCTTGGGGTGATCGTCCAGCCCCTCATGCATCCGCGCTTGCGCGTCCTTGTCGACGAAGTGATCCTCCTGCGGAATGTGAAGCAGGACCGGCTTGGCAATGGCGTGTTTCTCACCCAGCAGGCCGTCGATGCCGACGCCATAATAGCCGACACTGGCATCCACATCGGTGCGCGCGGCGGTCATGAAGGCCAGTCGCCCGCCCAGGCAGTAGCCGACGACGCCGACCTTGAAGTCCGCGCCATGCTCGTCGCGGATCGCCTTGATCGTCGCCTCGATATCGCGAATGCCGCTGTCCTGGTCGAACTTCCCCATCAGGTCGAGTGCCTGTTGCATCTCGTTGGGGATGTCGGGGTCCAGCTCGATGCCGGGGGCGATCTTGTGGAAAAGATCGGGGGCGACGGCCAGATAGCCCGCCTCGGCCAGCGTGTCGCACTTGCGGCGGATGCCCGCATTCACGCCGAAGATTTCCTGGATGACGATGATCGCGGCGGTCGGCTGACTCTCCGGCTCGGCATAATAGGCGTTGAATTGGCCTTCGCCGTGGGTGGCAGCGATGGTCTTGGTGGCAGTCATGCGGGTCTCCTGTGGTCGTCGCGACGATAACGCCTTATGCCTCACTTGGTCGCGTGATGGAGAATGGCGCATGAAAGTGAATGTGGAAATCGACTGCACGCCCGAAGAGGCGCGCCGCGCCATGGGCCTGCCCGACCTGACGCCGATCCATGAACGCTATGTCCAGATGATGCTCGACACGATGCAGTCCGGCGTGAAGCCTGAGATGATCGAGGCGATGATGCGCAACTGGGCGCCGATGGGCGAGGCGAGCATGACCATGTGGCGCCGGATGTTCGAGGGGCAGAAGGGCTGACCCAGAGCATGACCGACACGATCTTCGCCGTCTCCAGTGGACAGCCGCCCGCCGCCATCGCGGTGATCCGGGTTAGTGGCCCGGCGGCGTTTGCAGCGGCCGAGCGGCTGGGCGGAAGGTTGCCCGAGGCCCGTCGTGCGAGCCTACGGACGTTGAAGAATGCAAGCGGCGCGGTGCTCGATTCGGCGTTGCTGCTGTGCTTCCCCGGCCCGACGACGGCGACCGGCGAGGATCTGGTCGAGCTGCATTGCCATGGTGGTCGCGCGGTCGTCGCGGCGGTCGAGCGGGCCTTGGCGGAACAGCCGGGCGTCCGTCGAGCCGAGCCGGGCGAATTCACCCGTCGCGCTTTGCTCCATGGCCGGATCGATCTGGCCGAGGCGGAAGGGCTGGCCGATCTGCTTGAGGCGCAGACCGAGCGTCAGCGCCGTGCCGCAATCGGCGCGGTCGAGGGGCGGGTGAGCCAGGCGGTGCGCGGCTGGATGGATCGGCTGGCGATGCTATCGGCGATGATCGAGGCGATGCTCGATTTCGCGGAAGAGGATGACGTGCCGCTCGATCAGGCGGCGGTGGCGCGGATCAAAAGCGAGATGCACGATCTGGCCATCGTGATGCTGGAGGTGGTCGAGCGGCCGCCGGTCGACCGGCTTCACGACGGTATCCGTGTGGTGCTCGCCGGGCCGCCCAATAGCGGCAAGTCGACCTTGCTCAACCTGCTGGTCGAGCGCGAGGCGGCCATCGTCTCGCCAATCGCGGGCACGACCCGCGACCGGATCGAGGCGAGCGTGCTGCGGGGCGGAGTGGCCTATGTGCTGACCGATACCGCCGGACTGGCCGAGGATACCGATGACGTGATCGAGGCGATCGGCGTTACCCGGGCGCAGGAGGCAATCCTTCAGAGTGATATCCTGTTGTGGATGGCCGATACCGCGCCGCCGCGGAGTGACGCGATCTGGCTTCACTCACGGTCCGATCTGCCGGGGCGTGAAGGGCTGCCCGAAGGGCGGGCGCTTGCGGTGCACCGTGATGATGCGGCAAGCGTGGCGGCGGTGTGGGACGCAATTGCGGACACCGCCACCGCATTGTTACCGCGTGAAGACGCGATCGGGTTCAAGCGGCACCAGCAGGAGCAATGCCGCCGCGCCGCCAATGCGCTGATCGCTGCGCCGACCGATGACATCCTTTTGATGGCGGAGGAATTGCGAGTCGCGCGACAGGCGCTGGCGGAAGTGCTGGGTATAAGCGCAACCGAAACGATGCTCGACGCGCTGTTCGGACGCTTCTGCCTCGGCAAGTGATTGTTCCACGTGGAACGTTAAGCATAGAATGTTGGTGGGGATCGCTTTGACGCTGCCCGGTCCTTCCGGTAGGGCGGGGGCATGTTTGATGTCGTAGTGATCGGTGGTGGTCACGCGGGAACCGAGGCCGCTGCCGCGGCTGCGCGCCGGGGTGCGCGGACGGCCCTTTTGTCCTTCGATCGTCATGGCCTGGGCGCCATGTCCTGCAATCCCGCCATTGGCGGATTGGGGAAGGGCCATATCGTGCGGGAGGTCGATGTCTTTGACGGGCTGATCGGTCGCGCGGCGGACCAGGGCGCGATCCATTACCGGATGCTCAACCGCAGCAAGGGTACCGCCGTCCAGGGACCGCGCGTGCAAGCGGATCGGCGGCGTTATGCCGGGGCGATCCAGTCCATGTTGGCGGCGCAACCGAACCTCACCATCGTCGAGGGCGAGGCCGAGGCGTTGGTCCTTGAAGCCGATCGGGTTGCGGGTGTGCAGCTGGCCGATGGCACGATCCTGTCGACCCGTGCGGTGGTGCTGGCGACCGGGACGTTCCTGGGCGGACGGCTGTTTCGCGGTGAAGAGCGGCATCTGGGCGGCCGGATCGGCGAACGAGCGGCGACCCGAATGGCCGAGCAGCTCCGCGCGCTGGGATTGCCGATGGCGCGGATGAAGACCGGCACGCCACCGCGTCTCGACGGCCGGACGATCGACTGGGCCAAGCTGGACGAGCAGCCCAGCGACACCGATCCCTGGACCATGTCGCCGATGACGGCGGCCCGACCGCTGCCTCAGATCGCCTGCGCGATCACCCGGACGACCGAGCAGACTCATGCGATCATCGCGGCGGCCTTCCACCGCTCGCCGCTGTTTACCGGCGCGATCGAGGCGAATGGTCCGCGCTACTGCCCGTCGATCGAGGATAAGATCAAGCGCTTCGCCGACCGCGACAGCCATCAGATTTTCCTGGAGCCGGAGGGGCTGGACGATCCGTTGGTCTATCCCAACGGCTTGTCGACCTCGCTGCCGACCGATGTGCAGGAAGCGATGATCGCTTCCATGCCGGGGTTGGAACGCGCGGTCATCACGCTGCCGGGCTATGCGGTGGAATATGACCATATCGACCCGCGCGCGCTCGACGCCCGGCTGGCCTTGGGAGCGCTTCCCGGTGTGTTCTGCGCAGGGCAGATCAACGGTACGACGGGTTATGAGGAAGCGGCGGGGCAGGGGCTGATCGCCGGGCTCAATGCTGCGGCGCATGCCTGTGATTTGTCGCCGGTCATCCTGGACCGAGCGTCGAGCTATCTGGGCGTGATGATCGACGATCTCGTGTTGCAGGGCGTGACCGAGCCTTATCGCATGCTCACCGCGCGGGCCGAATATCGCCTGTCGCTGCGCGCCGACAATGCGGAAACGCGGTTGGGTGGCATCGCCGAAACCACGGGGTGTCTCTCGTCCGAACGACTGGCACATCGGCGGCGGCGGCAGGAGCAGCAGCAGATTTTGCGGGAGCGACTGTCCGAGGTCCGCACGGCGTCCGATCTCGCGCGCAGCGGGGCGGCGATCGCACAGGATGGCGCGCGTCGGACGGCTTATGAATGGCTGCGCTTTGACGGCGTGACGCTGGCGCATGTCGCACCCGACGCGGCAGAGGATTGCGATCCGGCAGTGGTGGCCGAGACGCTGGAGGATGCTCGCTACGCTCCCTATGTCGAACGCCAGGCCGAGGAGGTGGCGCGGCTGCGCGCCGATGAGCAGATCCTGTTGTCGGCTTCGCTCGATTACGCTGCCATCCCTGGCCTGTCGCAGGAGATGATCGACCGTCTGAGCTTGGCGCGCCCCGCGACGCTGGCGGCGGCGTCGCGCATTCGTGGTATCACCCCGGCCGCTTTATCGGCCGTCCTCCTTCACGCCCGAAAGGTGGCGGCATGACCGAAGAACAAGCGCGTGACTGGGTTGTCCAGCGATATGGCGAAGAGGCCGCAGAGCGGATCGACTATTTTCTGAACCTCGTGATCGTCGAGAATGACCAGCAGAATCTGATCGCGCCCTCGACGATCGCGACCATCTGGGCCCGCCACGCGCTCGATTCGGTTCAGCTGATCCCGCTGGCCGACCGCGCGGATGGGCAATGGGTGGATATCGGCACGGGGGGTGGGTTCCCCGGCATGGTCGTTGCGCTCGCCTGGCCCGGCCGCATGGCGCTGGTCGAACCACGCAAGCGCCGCGCCGACTTCCTACGCGAATGTGCCGAGCGGCTGGGGGTGGCGGACCGCGTGACGGTCTACGCGTCCAAGATCGAGGCGGTGGACGTGAAGGCCGATGTTATTTCGGCGCGGGCGGTGGCGACGGTCGAAAATCTTTTGCGCGCAGCCGCCCACTGCGGCAAACAGGATACACGGTGGCTGCTCCCGCGCGGCCGTCTGGACGAGCGCGAAATCAAGACCCTCAAGCGGCAATGGCGCTTCGTGTTTCACGTGGAACATAGCATCACCTCGGCGGAATCGTCGATCGTGATCCTCGACCGAGTAGGGGCCCGATGATCTGCGTTGCCATTGCGAACCAGAAGGGCGGGGTGGGTAAGACCACCAGCGCCATCAACCTTGCCACCGCTCTGGCGGCCACGGGTCTGAACGTTCTGTTGATCGACCTCGATCCGCAGGGCAACGCGTCGACGGGACTGGGCATTCCCAATAGCCAGCGGGTCTTCTCCAGCTATCATGTGCTGCTGGGCGAGGCGCGGATCGACGATGCGGTGGTGCATACCCAGGTGCCCCGCCTGGACGTGGTGCCCGCGACCGTCGATCTGTCCGGCGCTGAGCTGGAGCTGGTCGATTATGAGAATCGCACCCACCGGCTGGATCACGCATTGCGGCGGACGCAGGGGCATTGGGACATCGTGCTGGTTGATTGCCCGCCCTCGCTGGGACTGCTGACGATCAACGCGATGGTCGCGTCCGACTCGCTGTTCGTGCCGCTGCAATGCGAGTTCTTCGCGCTGGAGGGGCTGTCGCAGCTGCTGACCACGGTCGAACGGATTCGCGCGCGGTTCAATCCGGGGCTCGCGATCCTGGGCGTAGCTTTGACGATGTACGACCGGCGCAACCGGCTGACCGATCAGGTGTCGGCCGATGTGCGCGCGGTTTTGGGAGGTGTGGTGTTCGATACGGTGATTCCGCGCAACGTCCGGCTGTCGGAGGCGCCCAGCCACGGCCTGCCCGCGTTGATCTATGACCATCGCTGCGTGGGCAGCCAGGCCTATATCGCACTGGCGCGGGAGCTGATCGCGCGCCTGCCGCTCGGCACCCCGCAGCCCGGAGCAGCGGCGGCATGAGCGAGGAGACGACCACCAAGCGGCCGCGTCCGGGTCTGGGTCGCGGGCTGGGCGCCTTGCTCGGTGACATCGCGCGCGAAGCACCGATCCGGCCGGGCGACCAGCCGACGCCCGGTGGTGTGCGGATGCTCCCCGTCGGCTCGCTGTCGCCGCACCCGGACCAGCCGCGCCGCCATTTCGAGGAAGCGGCGCTCGACGAACTCGCCGCCTCGATCGCGGCGCGCGGGCTGATCCAACCGATCGTCGTCCGGCCGCATGGCAAGGACTATCAGATCGTCGCGGGCGAACGCCGCTGGCGTGCGGCGCAGCGCGCACGGCTGCACGAAGTGCCGGTCGTGGTGCGTGACTTCGACGATGCGCAGACGCTCGAAGTCGCGCTGATCGAGAATATCCAGCGCCAGGACCTGAACGCCATCGAAGAGGCGCAGGCCTATCAGCGGCTGGCGGGAGAGTTCGGCCATACGCAGGAAGCGCTGGCCAAGATCGTCCACAAGTCGCGCAGCCATGTCGCCAATCTGCTCCGCCTGCTCGAACTGCCCGACACGGTGCAGGCCCAGGTGGTTACCGGTGCGCTCTCCATGGGCCATGCCCGCGCGCTGCTGGGCGCGGACGAGGTCGAGTCGCTGGCCGATCAGGTCATTGCGCGTGGCCTGAGTGTGCGCGAGACCGAGAAGCTGACCCGCGAAGCCAAGGGCGGCGGACGCAAGGCGGCCGAAGAACGTGGTGAGAAGGGGCCCCGTGGCTCGGGACAGGATGCGGCGGACGCCGATATCGCCGCGCTGGAGGGGCAGCTCGCCGATCTGCTCGGCCTGTCGGTGCGGATCGCGCATGGCGAAAAGGGGGGAACGCTGACCCTTAGCTACTCGACGCTCGATCAGCTCGACATGGTGTGCCAGCGGCTGACCGGTGAGGGCATTTGAAAGCGGGACGCCGGTCTGTTTCGCAGACAGGCGCAGTTGGCGTTTGATTTTTGATAGGGCGGGGCGGGGGGCCTAAGAACAATCCCCTAGCCCCGCCGCGCAATTCCCTGCGCGATGATGGTGGCTTCCGATTCGGCCAGCACCGCCCCGGCATTGCCCGGTGCCATGACCGCACGCTCGGCAGCACGAATCCGGGCCATCGCCCGCGCCAGCATCGCCGGGGTCCAGCGGCGCAAGGCCCGGGCGGTCTTCGCTTCGTCGCGGAAGAAGACGCGGTGGCGCTTCATCACCGCTTCGACCGGTTCGCCCGCATCGATATCGGCGCGCATTTCCGCCAGCGAGACCAGGCGGCGAGCCAGGGCGCGCAGCCATGGGATGGGCGAGGCTCCGCCTTCGTCGAGCAGGGCCAGTTCGCCGCCCAGATCGCCGACCCGGCCCTCGACCACAGCCTCCACCGCGTCGCCCATCTCGACCTCGCCCAGATCGGCGCCGATCGCGTCCATCGCGGCGTGATCGACTTCACGCGGCCGGTCGGGTGCGGCGTCGAGATAAAGCGACAGCTTTTCCAGCTCGCGCGTCATGACCGATCGATCGGCCGCCGCCGCCTCGACCAGTCGCGCTGGGACGCCCGCCGCAAGCCGCAGGCCCATCTCGCCGCCAAGGGTGACGGCCAGCCGCTCGGCGTCGGCCGCCGTGGGCGCGTAGCAGCCGAACGCCATGGCGCGGGGCGAATCGAGCGCGAGTTTGACGATCTTGGCGGTCGTCTTGACCGTAGGGGCGATGGCAACGACGGGATTGCCCGCCGACTCGGCTTCCAGAAGCGCGGTGAAGGCCGCCAGACCTTCTTCGCCGACACTGGCGATACGGATATGGCGCGGGCCGCCGAACAGCGACATGGACGCGGCCTCGTCGGTCAGGCGGGCCGGATCGCTCTTCAGCGTGGCCGAATCGAGGTCGATCCGTTCGGCATCCTGGCCCATCGCCTTGGCCAGGATTCGCGCCAGCTCGCTTGCCCCCGCTTCATCGGGGCCGTGAAGCAGATAGAGGCGGATATCGGCGGAGGGACGGCCCAGCGCCTGGCGAATCTGATTGGCGTTGGCTTTCACGGCTGGGGCGCCGTCACGGCCGTGCGGGCGCCATCGTCTCACCAGGCCGCGACCGGGCATAGGTGGCGAGTCGCGCGACGATTTCGTCCGCGACGATCACCGACAACCGCTCCAGCGCGGTGTTTTCGGCCGCGATGGTCGCATATTCGGAACGGACCACGTCGATTCCCGCGTCCGATCCGGCGGTGGCGTCGACCAGCACCGCGTTGCTCGTCTGATCGACCAGCTGATAGCGTGCGCGCAGGATACGGCGTTCGCGCACCACCGAGTCGTCGCGCCGCACGCCCAGGCCGCGAATCTGGTCGTCCAGCTTCACGTCGAGGCGGTAACGCGCATTGCCGGTCTTGCCGCCCAGCCGGTCGTTCAGCGCATTGGCCATCAGCCAGCCCGCCTTACCTTGAATCGGTGCGACCTCGATCTGCGACAGGGCATTGGCCACCGGGCCGGAGCCGCCGCCCGCATAAAGCGGATGCAGCCCACAGCCCGACAGACTCAACGTCAGCGCCAGACCGGCAGCGATTAAGGGAAGGGGGTGCTTCATGCGACGATGTTCACCAGACGGTCGGGCACCACGATCACCTTTTTCGGGGTTGCACCGTCCAGCGCGCGGACGATCTTGTCCGACGCCAGCGCGGTCGCCTCCAACTGGTCCTTGGGCAGGCCCTTGGCGACGGTCAGCGTGTCGCGCAGCTTGCCGTTGACCTGCACCGCGACGGTGACTTCGTCCTCGACCAGCAGGCTTTCGTCGACCGCCGGCCAGGCCGCGTCGGCGATCAGGCCTTCCTGGCCCATACCGGCCCAGGCTTCCTCAGCCATGTGCGGGACCATCGGCGCGACCAGCAGCATGGTGGTGCGGATCGCCTCGTTACGGGCGGCCGAAGGCTTGGCCTTTTCGATGGCGTTGACCAGTTCGTACAGCTTGGCGACCGCCTTGTTGAAGGCGAGTGCCTCGATATCCGCCGCGACGCCCGCGATAGTCTGGTGCAGCTTGCGCGAGAGCGCCTTGTCCTCGCCCTCGGCGGCTTCCGAACCGTCGAACAGACGCCACAACCGCTGGACGAAGCGCCACGAGCCCTCAATGCCCGATTCCGACCAGGGCAGGTCGCGCTCGGGCGGGCTGTCGGACAGCATGAACCAGCGTACCGCATCCGCGCCGTACTGATCCACGATGGGTTCGGGATCGACGGTGTTCTTCTTGGACTTGGACATCTTCTCGACGCGGCCGACGGTCACGGGCAGACCAGTCACCTTGTCGAAGACGCCGCCATCACGCCGTTCAATATCGTCTGGTGAAAGCCAGACTTCCACCATCTTGTTGTCTTCCGCGTGAGGCCATTCCTCACCGACCGTGGGCATGTAGCGAGCGCCGCGATAGCTCTCGTGCGTGACCATGCCCTGCGTGAACAGCCCCGCAAAGGGCTCCGCCACGTCGATCAGGCCGATATGCTTCAAGGCGCGGGTCCAGAAGCGGGCATAGAGCAGGTGCAGGATCGCATGCTCGACGCCGCCGATATATTGGCCAACCGGCAGCCACTGCTTCACCACCTCGGGATCGAACGGACGATCCTTGGGCTGGCTGGCGAAGCGGATGAAATACCAAGACGAATCGACGAAGGTGTCGAGCGTGTCGGTCTCGCGCCGGGCGGGCTTGCCGCAATTCGGGCAGTCGACATGCTTCCACGTCGCATGGCGGTCGAGCGGATTGCCGGGGACGTCGAAGGTCACATCCTCGGGCAGCGTGACCGGCAGCTGGTCCTTGGGCACCGGCACCGCGCCGCAATCCTCGCAATGGATGATCGGGATCGGCGTGCCCCAGTAACGCTGGCGGCTGACACCCCAGTCGCGCAGGCGGTACACGGTCTGGCCCTGGCCCCAGCCCTCGCTTTCGGCGCGGGCGATGACGGCGGCCTTGGCGGCCTCGACATCCATGCCGTCGAGCGGGCCGGAGTTCACCAGTTGCCCGGCACCGGTATAGGCGGTATTGCCCTCGAACACCGGTGCGGTGACCTCGCCATCGGCGACGACGCGGGTGACGCTCAGGCCGTATTTCCGCGCGAAATCCAGGTCGCGCTGGTCATGCGCGGGCACGCCCATGACGGCGCCCGTGCCGTAATCCATCAGCACGAAGTTCGCGATGTAGACGGGCAGGGTGATGCTGCTGTCCATCGGATGCTGCATCCGATAGCCGGTGTCGAAGCCCAGCTTTTCCTGGGTTTCCAGCTCGGCCGCCGTCGTCCCGCCCGCCTTGCAGCGTTCGATGAACGCCGCCGCTTCGGCGTTCGTCTCGGCCAGTTCGCGCGCGATCGGATGGTCCGCCGCGATCGCGACGAAGCTCGCGCCGAAGATGGTGTCGGGCCGAGTCGAATATACCTCGATCGGCGTCGCGAAGGGCGCGACAGGGGCGAAACGGAACTGGAGGCCCTTGCTGCGGCCGATCCAGTTTTCCTGCATCAGCTTCACCTTGTCGGGCCAATGCTCAAGGGAGGTCAGGCCCTCCAGCAGCTCGTCGGCGAAGTCGGTGATCTTCAGGAACCACTGGTTCAGCTTGCGCTTCTCGACCAGCGCACCCGAGCGCCAGCCGCGCCCGTCGATCACCTGCTCATTGGCCAGCACGGTCATGTCGACCGGGTCCCAGTTGACCGCCGATTCCTTGCGATAGACCAGCCCGCCTGCGTACAGTTCCAAGAACAGCGCCTGCTCATGCCCGTAATAATCGGGCTCGCAGGTCGCGATCTCGCGCGTCCAGTCGAGCGCGAAGCCCAGCCGCTTCAGCTGCGCCTTCATCGTCGCGATATTGTCGCGGGTCCAGCCGCCCGGATGGACGCCCTTTTCCATCGCGGCATTCTCGGCGGGCATGCCGAACGCGTCCCAACCCATCGGGTGGAGCACCTCATGCCCGATCATCCGCCGATAGCGGGCCAGCACGTCGCCCATCGTATAGTTACGGACATGCCCCATATGGATGCGCCCCGATGGATAGGGGAACATCTCAAGGACATAGGACCGCGGCTTGGTGCTGTGATCGTCGGCGGCGAAGGTGCGCCGTTCTTCCCAGATCCGCTGCCAGGTCGAATCCGATTTCAGGGCATTGTAACGCGAGGCCATTCTTCTCGTCTTTTACTTCGTGATCGAGGCACGGCGCAGGTCGCGCGCCTTGGTGAGGATGATGTCTTCCAGCTTCTGGATGGTGGCGGCCTGAACGGGTGCTTCCACCCACTGGCCACCGCGATTGACCTCGCGCAGGGCGGTCACGCGCAGCGCGTCGGCGCGCAGGTCCTGATCGAGGATGGTGACGGTGACCTTCATCCGCTCGGTCGGGATCTGCGGATTGACGTACCAGTCGGTGACGATGACGCCACCGTTGGAATCGGTTTCGGCCAGCGGCATGAAGCTGAGCGTGTCGAGGCTGGCGCGCCACAGATAGGAGTTCACGCCGATCGTCGTGATCTTCGAGGCGGCGAGATCGGCCTGGGGGCGATCCTTCTTGCCGGCACAGGCGCCGAGCGACAGGGCGGCGAGTACCGCGAACGCGGTGGCGGAACGGCGAAGCATCGGCATTGTCCTGACTGGGAATAAGGGTTGGCTATAGCCTCTACAGGGGCCCCGCCACCCCGGCAAGCGGTCCGGGTAATCCCGGGCGAATCGTCTGGGATCGGGGTGGGACAGCGTGATTCTGTGGAGGATGCGCAACACTCGGACAAGATTCGCCACTGCGGCCGTAACAATGGGATCGCTCGCACCTGATTCCGTGTTAGGAGCGATCCCATAAAGGGGCCTTAAACAAGGGGTGTAGCGTGTCGTTCGGGCGTGTGGTGATCGGAATCGCAATCGGGGCGCTTGTCGCCGCGACGGCGATGGTCGCGCCCGCCATCGGCGCGGTCGAGCAGACCAGCCGCGCCGCACCCAAGCGCTCCTCGCTCAGCCTGATGCGTGGTGGGTTCACGCCCGCCTCCGCGGATCCCCGGCTGGCGGCGATCTTCGCCAAGAGCGGGCTGGAGGCTGGCGATCTGCGCTTTACCCCGGCGGAAAGCCAGCGTGGGACCGGCCGTCCGGTTTCCGTGGCGGTGCGCGCACGGACCAGCCGTACCAACGAAGAGCGGATCGCGGCCAACACCGCGCCGACCGTCGGCCTCGCTCCGATTTCCTATAATCTGGGCGTTGCGGTGGGTTGGAAGCGCGTGGCGCTGTCGGGTGATATCGCCCGGGTCGATCTGGCCGGGTTACCGGGCAGCCGTGAAACCGCCGATGTCGCGGTCAGCTACACCGCCAATCGCTTTACCGGCCGTGTGAAGGCCTCGACCGACCGTCCGATCGACGGTGCGCCCAAGCTGGTCGACGTGCCCGCCAATTATTCGCTCGATATGGGCGGGTCCTATGCGCTGACTCGCAACCTCGATGTGACGGCGGGGGTCCGCTATCGCTCGGATCGCGATCGTCTGGCGCGGATGGACGACGATCGCCGGAACAGCCAGGCGGTCTATCTAGGCACCGCTTTCCGCTTCTGATCGGGACTAAAGGCTGGATCGTTGGTCCGGCCTATCTCCTTTTGTGTTCGCGCGGAGGCGCGGAGAACGCAGAGATGTTGGTCTCCGAGGCTTAGGAGTCGCATCTTTCGCGGGCTCTGGAAAACAGCCTAACCAGCCCAGGCATCGATCGCAGCCCAGCCTTGAAATCGCCCGCGTAGGCGGCGGAAGCGTTGCGCATTCATCCCCCCCAAGGCGATTCGCGGCAGGCCCAGCCCGCGCCCGATCCGGGCCGCCCGGGCTGGGCCCAGTGACGGCGCGCCGGGGTGCGAGCGGGTGGGGTGGACCGGTGAGACGAACAACAGCGTGGCGCCCGCCTTCCACCCCTGGATCGCTTGGCCGTGATCATGCGCGGGCCAACTGCGCATGCCGCGCGTCCCTCCGCTTTTGTGCACCCCGTCGCCCGGCAGGCCGCCCCCCGCCACCAGCAGCACCAGCCGCCGCGCCTTGGCGATTCGCCATACCCGGCGGTGAATCGCGCGCCGTTCGGCCGGGGGCGTCGCGTGATGGCGGAATACCACGCCCGATCCCGGCGGCAGGGCCCGGAGCGCGGCCCAGAGTCTATCGCCCAGCCGCTCGTCGGTCATCAGCCATGTCACGGGGTATCGGTCGGCCATCGCCCGGACTATAGCGCCGGGCATGACCGACGACAGCGTTTCCCGCCTCCATACCGTCTCTGCCGAACTTCAGCGCGCCGCGAAGCTGGGCGATCATGCCACCCCAACCCTGATCGCGGTGTCGAAGACGCATGACGCCGACACGATCCGCCCGCTGCTCGAGGCCGGGCACCGCGTGTTCGGCGAAAATCGCGTGCAGGAGGCGGCCGCCAAATGGCCCGCGCTGTGCGACGCTTATGCGGGTGTCGAATTGCATCTGATCGGCCAGCTCCAGTCGAACAAGGCCGCCGATGCGGTCGCCCTGTTCGACGTGATCCACACCGTCGACCGCCCCTCGCTGATCGCCGCGCTGGCCGAGGCGATGGACAAGAGCGGCAAGCGGCCCGCCTGTTTCCTGCAGGTGAATATCGGCGAGGAGGAGCAGAAGGGCGGCTGCGCGATTCCCGAGGCACCCGCCATGCTGGAGGAGGCAAGCGCCGCCGGACTGCCGATCATCGGTTTGATGGCGATCCCGCCGCACGGAGTGGACGCCGCCCCCTATTTCGCGCTGCTTGCCAAGATGGCGCGCGAACTCGGCCTCGAAAAGCTGAGCATGGGCATGTCCGAGGACTATGAGGTCGCCGCCATGCTGGGCGCCAGCCATGTTCGCGTCGGCAGCGCGCTGTTCGGGGCGCGCGGATGAGCCGCTTTGCCGCACTGCTGTTCGATTTCGACGGCGTCCTGATCGACAGCGAATATGAGGGCAATCGCCATCTCGCCGATTGGCTGAGCGCCAACGGCCATCCGCATACACCCGAAGAAGCGATGCACCATTATATGGGGCTGGCGGGCAAGGACTTCATCGCCGCGATCGAGGGGCGGATCGGGCAGTCGCTGCCCGAAAGCTTCTACCAGGCGCGGCGTGACGAGGATGTCCGCGCAATGGAGGAGGGCGTTGCGGCGATTGCCGGGGCGGTCGATTTCGTCCGCTCGCTGCCCGCCGATTTCCCCCGCGCGGTGGTGTCGTCGAGCCCGACCGTCTGGCTCGACCGGCACTTACACCATCTCGGCCTGCGCGAGGCGTTTGGCGAGCATGTCTATAGCGGGCGCGAACATGTCACGCGGGGCAAGCCCGCGCCCGACCTCTATCTGTTCGCGGCCGATAGGCTGGGTGTGGACATCGCAGATTGCGCGATCCTGGAGGATTCGCCCGTTGGTGCGACCGGCGCGGTGGCGAGCGGGGGGCATGTTATCGGCATGTGCATGGGCACCCACTGCGCGGTCGGGCATGACCAGCGGCTGCGCGCGATCGGCGTGGCCGCGATCGCGCAGGACTATGCGGACGTGCGGCGCGAATTGGGGCTCTGACGCCGCGCGAGCGGTGGGGTCAGAGCTGGTGGCCGGTCCGGTCGCGCTTGGTCGCCAGATAGCGTTCGTTATGCGGATTGGGCGGCAGGCTGTGCGCCACCCGCTCGATCACCTGCACCCCCGCTGCATCGAGTCCGGCGACCTTAGCCGGATTGTTGGTCAGCAGCCGTACCTTGTCCTGTCCCAACAGGGTCAGCATCCGCGCCGCCACGCCAAAGTCGCGCGCATCGATGGCAAAGCCCAGCCGGGTATTGGCGTCGACGGTATCGAACCCCTGATCCTGAAGCTGATAGGCGCGCAGCTTGTTGACCAGGCCGATCCCGCGCCCTTCCTGGCGCAGATAGAGCAATATGCCCCAGCCCGATGTGGCAATGGCGTGGATCGCGGCGTGAAGCTGCGGCCCGCAATCGCATTTCAGGCTGCCGAGCACATCGCCGGTCAGGCATTCGCTGTGCAGTCGCACCAGCGGCGGCTGGCCGTTCGGCTGGCCGATCAGCAGCGCGACATGCTCGCCCGCTGCATGGGGCGAGCGGAAGGCGACGATCTCGGCATCCTCGGCCCCCGCGACGGGCAGGCGGGCACGGGTGGCGATGGCCAGCGCCTCGGCATTCTCATGCGCGGCGATGTCGGCCAGCGAAACCTCGGCCTCGACGCCCGTGCCGCCCACGAAGAAGGCGGGCAGCATCCCGGCGATCCGCGCGAACCGGATCGCCGCCGCCGCGACCACCGGGTCGGGCAGGGGCAGCGCGCGGAACGGTCCTTTCAGCGGGGTCGCCAGGTCGAATTGCGGATCGGCCAGCGCGGTGGCGGCGGCGAAGTCGACCCAGGGTGCGCGCTCGACCAGCACGGCGGCGTCGGGATCGGCGGCCTCCAGCTGGTTCGTCAGCTTCAACGTCGCCGCGCGTCCCGCCGAGATGAGGACGGGCGCCTTGCCCTCAGGATCGAAGGCGGCGAGGCGCAGCGGATCGGCCGTCTCGACCGCCAGCAGGGACTGGCCCGCAATCGCGATCGGCCAACCCCGGCGCAGCGCATCAATCGCGCGCGCCGCTGCCTTGGAGTCGGGATGGCTCAAAAATCGAATTCCGTCATGATCGGGATATGGTCGGAGGGCTTCAGCCAGCTGCGGCACCCCTCGAACACCTGATGCGACACCGCCTTGTCGGCCACGTCACGCGTCGCCCACATATGGTCGAGCCGCCGTCCGCGATCCGACGCCGCCCAGTCCTTCGCGCGATAGCTCCACCAGGTGTAGAGCCGCTGCGGCGCGGGGATGAAGTGACGGCCCAGATCGACCCAGTCGTTCGACGCCTGCAGCTTGCCCAGCGTCTCCACCTCGATGGGGGTGTGGCTGACCACGTCGAGCAGCTGCTTGTGGCTCCACACGTCCGATTCGAGCGGGGCGATGTTGAAATCGCCGGTCAGGATCGTCGGACAGTCCAGCTGACCCGACCAGTCGATCATGCGACCCAGGAAATCGAGCTTCTGGCCGAATTTCGGATTCTTCTCGCGATCGGGCACGTCGCCGCCCGCCGGGATATAGACATTTTCCAGCCGTACGCCGTTCGGCAGGCGGATGCCGACATGGCGCGCCTCGGCATTGGCCTGCCAGTCGAGGCGGTCGTCCTCGGCGATGGGTACGCGCGCAACGATCGCGACGCCGTGATGCATCCGCTGGCCGTGGATGATGATGTGATCGTAGCCCAACGCCCGGAACAGGTCGAAGGGGAAGTCGTCATCGACTACCTTCGTCTCCTGGAGGCACAGCACGTCGGGCGCGGCTTCCTTCAGGAATTGCTCGACGATCGCGGCGCGGAAACGCACCGAATTGATGTTCCAGGAGGCGATTTTCACGAGCGCCGATGTAGCGGGGGCAGGGGGGTGAGACAAGATTACCTGCCCCTATTCCTCCCCTGGAAGGGGAGGTGGCGCGCATCGCGCGTCGAAGGGGTGTCCCGCCATCGAGAGGGTTATACCCCTCCGTCAGGGCTGATGCCCTGCCACCTCCCCTTCCAGGGGAGGAATGGAAAAAAACGGAAAGGCCCCCGCTCCGGGGGCATGGAGCGAGGGCCGACCTAGCGTTCGTCACGCAGGCGGGATGAGGGTGCTCATTCGAGCAACAGGGGGGAATCTCGAAGGCCCCTCAACCGCAACGCCTTGATAGGCCAGCGAACCTGTCGCCCGGATGAATGAAACGGCCCGCGACCGTTCAGTTTCGGCCGGACCGCCTCTGCGGGTCGTTGAAACGGAACGCTTTATCGTCGACCGGCACGCCGAATCGCTGGTTCGACAGGCGGATCGTCGTGCGATTGTTCTGGCTGTCGAGCGCGACCCAGCCCTGCATCATCAACCCGCCCGGCGCGGAGGCGTCGCGGGCGAAGACCAGGGTGATCTTGCCATATTCGGGGTGCTTGGGATCGTTCGCCTCGACCGAGACCAGGCGCGAATCGGCGCTGGGCACGATTTTGGCATAGCGGGAAATGTCGCGAGTAGGGTCGAGTAACACGCCCAACGGCGAGTTCTTGATCGGCCAGCGCTGCTTTTGCCCGACCGAATAGTCGAGGAACCACAGGCTGCCACCGTCCGCGACGATCAGCAGCGGCACGCCCTTTTCATATTGGAAGCGGATCTTGCCCGGCTTCTTCATGGTCAGCGTGCCGGTCAGCACCTTGCCCGCCCGGTCCTGCTGAGTGAAGTCGGCGGTCATCGTCTGCACCGATTGCAGGTGACGCTGCACCGCCGCCAGGTCGCCGCTCGCCTGGGCCATGACGGGGACGGGGGCGGCGACCATCGCCATGGCGGTCGGCGCCATCAGGGCGGTCGCCATCATCGAACGGATCATATCAAACTCCTTTGGCGCGCCTGTCCTTGCGCGCCGCCTATTGAACGGGTCGTGAATCGCGCATGTTACAGGGTGAAGGCGGCCTTCAGCCCGACGATGGTGACGTCCTCGGCCTCCGAATAGCCGCCGGGATGGTGGACGAACTGCACATTGGGTCGCATCTCCAGCCATTCGGCGGGGTGGATGCTGTAATAGACTTCCGCTGCATATTCGGAGCCCTGCACGGCGGGCCGCGTCGGATCGAGTCGCTGGCCGTCCGCCACCCGGTTGTTCACATGGGTGCGCGCCACGCCGAACCCCAGCACGTCGCCCGGCACGGCGGGGACTAGCCCCTTATAGAATAGGCCGGCGGCGACCTGGTTGTCGGTGACGCTGGTCGCGCGGTCGGCCTGGGTCGCGTTCAGGAAGACGCTGAGGCCGTTTTCAGCTTTGCCATCCTTTGTCTCGCCGGTCAGCTGCTGCTGGATGTTGACGTACACGCCGTAGCGGCTGCTGCGCTCCAGCGGGGCCAGGCCGGTGATCGCGATGGGACGGCGGTTGACGTCGAGGAACACGTCCGCCGCATCCGCCGTCGCGACCCAGCCGCCCAGCTTGTACGACCCGATCCGCCCGGCGCTGGCATTATTGATCCAGCCCACCTCGGCCGGGACCAGCACGCCTGTCGCGCCCTTGAAGTGGCCGATGAAGAAATCATTGTCGAGGTTGCGCGGGTTGATCTCGTACACCGCGCCGTGGACATACAGGTCGTCGCGCGGTTCGTAGCGCAGCCGTGCGCCCCACTGGCTGACCGGCCAGTTCTGCCAATAGTCGCCGACCAGATTGCCGGGCTGTGCGCCGCAGAAGCTGAGGTTCATGAAGTGGCAGGAGAAGATGGCGAAGTCCTCGCCCGGATTGGTGCGACCCAGCTTCAGCTCGAACCGCTCACCGATCCGCTGTTCGTACCAGAATTGGGTGAGGCGTAGCGTCTGGCCGCGGCCATAGACCTCCTGCACCTGTTGCAGCGTGCCCAGATTGGCATCGTCGCTGAGGTTGCGGCCCCGGCGATAGGTGAGGGTCGCCTGAAACGCGCCGCCCTTCAGCCCGAAGACTTTTTCCAGATCGAACAAGGCGCCCGCGTCGAACTGGCCGGTCTCGCGGAACAGGGTCTTGCGGCCACCGGTGATATTGGCGGCGCTTTCCGAGGCATAGCGCGCGGTGACGGTGATGCCGCGCTCGTTCAGGCGGGTGCGAATCTTGTGCCAGTCGCCGATGATGCCGGGCGGCGGCGTCCGCCGCGTATCGGCGGTGATCGCGGAGGGCGCGCTGTCCGACGGGCGGACGGGCAGGCGCCGTGTGGGTGGCCGCTGCGTATCGCCCTCCGCACTGGTCGGCGCGGCGCGGGCAGCGGTGGGGACGGGATCGGTCGTCTGTTGCGGGGAAAAGGGGGCCGCCAGCAGCAAGGGTGCCCAGCCCCAGATCATCGCCATCACACCAACCCCCTGTTTGCCCGAGACTTATCGTTGCGCAGGGCAAACGACCGGGCGGGGAAAAGGTGCCGTAAACGTCAAGCGATCGTCATCGACCCGCCAGCGTGGCGGAAAGGCCCGATGCTTCAGGCCTTCTCCAACGTGCATTGAAGCGGATGCTGGTTCGCGCGGGCGAAGTCGATCACCTGCGCCACCTTGGTCTCGGCGACTTCGTAGGAGAAGACGCCGCACACGCCGACACCGCGCTGATGGACGTGCAGCATCACGCGGGTCGCATCGTCCATGCTCATGCGGAAGAAGCGTTGCAGGCACAGCACGACGAATTCCATCGGCGTGTAATCGTCGTTCAGCATCAGCACGCGATAGGGCGTCGGCTGCTTGGTACGGGCACGGGTCCGCGTCGCGACACCCAGGCCGGTGCCGTCCTCGTCCCCATGGTCGTGACCCGGCCCATTGCCGGCCATCCCCAGGGGATGGGTGAGTAGATCGCTGTTCAGGGCCATGATGATGTAAAATATGGCATGGCGGGGGGTGGGCACAAGCCCTTGGAGACAGAGGCGATCGGATAAATCGGGACGGGTCGGAGATAAACACCCTCACCCTTCCGGCGCTTCGCGCCTCCCTCCCTCTCCCATTGGGAGAGGGAAGGGGCCCGCTCGCGCCAGCGGGTGGGAAGGGTGAGGGTGCTATGCCCTAATGGAAATCCCGCGACCGGGGCAGCAGGCGGACGTCGCGGGGGTGGACCCCGCGCTGGGCGACGGGCCCGCGCGGATCGTGCGAGCGGGTGGGGGCGGCGGGGACGTCCTCCAGCCGGGCCAGCATCGTGCTGCGATCCTCTACGCCCACCGTCATGACATGGACGACGCCCTCCTCGCTCCGCTGCACGACGCCGTGGATCAGCATCAGCCGCGCCGCCATGACGCTGCGCCGGTTCGCCTCGAAATCGCGCGCCCAGAGCAGCGCGTTGACGATGCCAGTCTCGTCCTCGATCGTGACGAAGATCGCATTGCCCTTGCCCGGCCGCTGGCGGACCAGCACCACCCCCGCCACCTTCACCCGCCGTCCGTCGCGCAAGTGCATCACATCGGCGGCGGACAGCACCCCCTCCGCCGCCAGTTCGGCGCGCAGGAACGCCATGGGATGGCCTTTCAGCGACAGGCGGGTGGCGCGGTAATCGGCGGTCACCTGTTCGGACGGCGACATGGGCGGCAGGGTGACCGGCGGCTCGGCGGCCATTTCCGGGGCTTGCATCGCGGCGAAGAGCGGCAGTTGCGCCGACTTCATCCGCCGCGCCTCCCACTGCCCCTCGCGCCGCCCGCGCCCCAGCGAGCGATAGGCGTCGCTCTGCGCCAGCAGGTCGAGTGCCCGGCGGGGAAGATGGGCGCGAATCGCAACCGACTCGATGCTGTCATAGGGTGCGTGGTCGGCGATGGCCTTGCCCCACTCCTCGCGGAACCCGTCGACTTGGCGAAAGCCCAGCCGCAGCGCGAAGGCGTCGTCGCTACGGGCCTCCAGCCGGTTGTCCCAGCCGCTGTGATTCACATCGACCGGCCGCACCTCGACCTGGCCATTCTCGCGGGCGTCGCGGACGAGCTGGGCAGGGGCATAGAATCCCATCGGCTGGGCGTTCAGCAGTGCGCAGGTGAAGATCGCGGGCTGATGGCACTTCAGCCAGGCCGAGACATAGACCAGCCGCGCAAAGGACAGCGCATGGCTTTCGGGAAAGCCATAGGAGCCGAACCCCTCGATCTGCTTGAAGCAGCGTTCGGCGAACTCGGGTTCGTAACCGCGGCGGACCATGCCGCCGACCATCTTCTCACGAAAACCCTGGATGGTGCCGACATTGCGGAACGTCGCCATCGCGCGGCGCAGGCCATTGGCTTCGTCGGGGGTGAATTTGGCGGCGACGATGGCCAGTTTCATCGCCTGTTCCTGGAACAGGGGCACGCCATAGGTGTCCTTCAGGATGGTCTTCAACTCGTCCGCATCCCCTTCCGAGGGATGGGGAGAGGGATATTCGACCTTCTCCTTCTCCGCCCGGCGACGCAGATAGGGGTGCACCATGTCGCCCTCGATCGGCCCCGGCCGCACGATCGCGACCTGCACGACCAGGTCATAGAATCGCTTCGGCTTCAGCCGGGGCAGCATGTTGATCTGCGCCCGGCTCTCCACCTGGAACACGCCGATGCTGTCGCCCTCTTGCAGCATTTCATACACCGCGTCGTCCTCGTCCTGCGCCAGCGTGTCGAGGTCGGGGCGGGCCATGCCGTTCGCCGCCATCAGGTCGAACGCCTTGCGGATGCAGGTCAGCATCCCCAGCGCCAATATGTCGACCTTCATGATCTTCAGCTCGTCGATATCGTCCTTGTCCCATTCGATGAAGGTCCGTCCCTCCATCGCGCCGTTGTGGATCGGCACCGTCTCGTCGAGCCGTCCTTGCGTCAGCACGAAGCCGCCGACATGCTGCGACAAGTGGCGCGGGGCGCCCAGCAGCCGGTCGACCAGGGTGCGCAGCCGCGCGATTTCGGGATTGTCGGGGGAAAAGCCGGTTTCGTGGAACCGCTTTTCCTCGAACTGTTTGGAAAAGCTGCCCCAGACGGTGCTGGTCAGCCGCTGGGTCACATCCTCGCTCAGCCCCAGCGCGAGGCCCACCTCGCGCACCGTGCTGCGCGGGCGATAATGGATGACGGTCGCGGCGATGGCGGCGCGGTGGCGGCCATAGCGGCCATAGATATACTGGATCACCTCTTCGCGCCGCTCATGCTCGAAGTCGATGTCGATATCGGGCGGCTCCTTGCGTTCGGTCGACACGAAGCGGGAAAAGAGCAGGTCGTGCTTGGTCGGATCGACCGAGGTCACGCCCAACAGCCAGCAGACCGCCGAATTGGCTGCCGAGCCTCGACCCTGGCAGAGAATGGGCTGCGGCCGACTGCGCGCGAACCGCACCACGTCATGCACGGTCAGGAAATAATGGGCATAGTCGCATTCGCGAATGAGGGTCAGTTCCTCGGCAAGCGTAGCCTGTAGCTTGCCGGGCACACCATCGGGAAAGCGCTTTGCCGCCTCCCGTCGTACCAGTTCCTCCAGCCAGTCCTGCGCCTCCCACCCCTCGGGCACCGGCTCGTGCGGATAGTCATAGGACAGGTGGTCCAGCCGGAAGGTGATGCGGTCGAGGATCGCCACGCTCTCCTCCACCGCCCCCGGCCGGTCGGCGAACAGCCGCGCCATTTCGGCGGCGGGCTTCAGATGGCGTTCGGCATTGGCCGCCAACCGCCGCCCGCCGGTGCGGATGGTCAGCCCCTCGCGGATGCAGGTCAGTATATCCTGTACCGGTCGGTCTGCGGGCGCGGCGAATAGCGCGTCGGTGGTGGCGAGCAGCGGCACGCCCCGTGCCTCGGCCAGGGCGGCATGGGCCATCAGCCGCCGCCGGTCCGCCCCCGATCGCAGCATGGTCACGCCCAGCCAGACCCGCCCCGACGCCACCGCCACCAGCCGGTCGAGCGTGGCCGCCAGTCCCGGATCGGCGCGCTGTGGCGGCAGCATCGCGTCCGTCATCGCCTCGCAGGGCCTTGCCGAGGATTCGGGTAGCGCGATCAGCAGCAGGTCCTCGGCATGGCGGATCAGGTCGCCCAGCCCCAGGATGCAGCCACCTTTCCTTGCCCGCTTGTTGCCCAGCGTCAGCAACCGGGTCAGCCGCCCCCAGCCGGTGCGATCGATCGGATAGGCGACGATGTCCGGTGTTCCGTCGGCAAAGATGAGACGCGCGCCGACGACCAGCTCAAACGGCGGCATCCGGTCCCCGAGCTTTTCGCCGATCTCCCGCAGCGCCCGGTGCGCCCGCACCACCCCCGCCACCGTGTTGCGGTCGGCAATGCCGATTCCGTCCAGCCCCAGCACGATCGCCTGCTGAACCATCGCCTCCGCCGAGCTTGCGCCGTCGAGAAAGGAATAATGCGTCGCCGCGACCAGTTCGGCGAAGTCGAGCATTTACTCCTCCTCGGTACGGGGAGGGGGACCATGCGCAGCATGGTGGAGGGGGCGTGCCGCAAGGGATGTACCCAGAGGCACGCCCCCTCCGTCAGCGCTGTGCGCTGCCACCTCCCCGTACCGGGGAGGACCTTGGCACTCCTCTCTCACGCGAACAGCCCATGGACATACCAGCGCGGCCGCTCGGTTTCCGAGTACAACCCATGGCGGAAGATCCAGAAGCGCCGTCCGCGGACATCCTCTACCCGGTAATAGTCGCGGGTCGGCGGGGCCATGTCCGCCCGCCGCCACCATTCACCCGCGATCCGCTCCGGCCCTTCCGCGCGCGCCACGTCATGCAGTTTCCGCCGCCAGCGAAAGCGTGCAGGCGGGCCGTCCGGCGTCTCGGCGGCGAGCGATTCGATGGGCTGGGGCGGGTCGAACAGGTGAATCGGGCGCGACGGCGGCTCACCTGGTTCGGGCTGCGTCCATTCCGTCCTGGGCGCCGTCTCGGTCGCGGGCAGCAGCAATTCGGCTTGTTCGGGAATATGGCTGTCGCGCGGATGGATGCGCCGCACCCGCTCGCGACCCAGCCGGGTGCCCAGCCGGTCGATCAGCGCGGCCACCGCCTCCGACTTGGCCTCACCGCCTTCCAGCCGCAGTTGCACCGCGTCGAGCTTCTCGGCCAGCCCGACATCCAGCCGGATCAGGTCATAGCCGAAACCGGGGTCGAGCGGATCGGCCAGCGCCTCGATCCGCTCGCGGAACAGGCGCAGCAGGACGGCGGGGTCGCGGGTGGGCTGCCCCGTCTCGACCCGCAGGCCCTGGACCTCGCCATCGGCGCGGAACAGCCGCGCGTCCCAGCGGCGGCCGCCCTCATGCCGCTCCTCCAGCCGTCGCGCCGCTTCACCCGCCAGTTCCTCCAGCACGCCCAGCATATGCTCGGTCCGCGCCACCGGCTCGGCAAAGCGGCGCTCCACGCCGATCGGGGAGGCCATGACGCGCGGGGTGAGGGGGCTGTCTTCCTCGCCGGTCAGCCGTCGCAGCGCGGTCGCCGCCTCGCGCCCGAAGCGTGCCGCGATCGTCGCCATCGGCCGGGCCAGCACGTCGCCGACCGACTTCAGCCCCGCCGCGACCAGCGCGGCGCAGCCATCCTCGTCCAGTTCCAGCGCGGCGACGGGCAGGCGGCGAATCGCCCCCATCTCTTCCGGGGCAGGCGCGCCCGCATGACGGGCCAGCGCCCGCGCCGCCTCGGGCGTGTCGCCATAGGCCAGCCGCACGGTCAGGCCGCGCCGCGCCATCCGCATCTCGATATCCTCGGCCAGCCCCCGCTCGCCACCGAACAGGTGATCCGCCCCGGCCGAATCAAGCACCAGCCCCTGTGGCGGATCGAGCGCCACCGCCGGACTATAGCGCCGTGCCCCTTCGGCCAGCCGCTCCAGCCAGTCGGCATCGGCGGCGGGGTCGTGCGGATAGATCTCGATCTCGGGCACCCGCGCCCGCGCATCAGCCAAGCTTAGCCCGACCGACAGCCCGGCCGCCACCGCCGCCGGATCGAGCGCGGCCAAGCGAATCGCCCCACCGACCGACTCGGCAAAGGCGATCGGCGCGTCACCCCGCGCCACGAACAGGTGCGGGCGGCGTGCCCGCAACCGCTCGATCGGCAACCAAGGGAAGACGAGCGCCAGATAGCGGCGCGGGATCGAAGCTTTGCGTGTCACGGTTCCACTCCACGCGCCACCGGGCGCCCGCGGGCCCTCCCCGTCGGCGCAGCAATTCCAGATCATAGGCGGGGGCGCCCGGCGCATCGGCGGCCAAGGCGCGGGACGGCGCGGCGGCAACCGACCAGCGGGTCGCGGCGGCACTGGGCACCACCTGCCCCCCGACGCGCAGCAGGATCATCAGCACGCCCGAGGCTTCGGCCGCCAGCATCAACCGGCGCGAGGCGGTCAGGTCCATCCCGCGCATCGCGCCCCAGCCCTCGGCAATGACGCTGCCCAGCCCCGGACAGCGCGCGCCATCGGCGGCGGCGCGCAGCAGCGCCGAATCATCGGCGACCACCACCACGACCAGATCGTCGGGGTCGAGCCCCATGGCGAGCAGCCCCGGCCCATGGAGTCGTCCGCCCTGTCGCTCGGCCGCTTCGGTGCGCAACCACAGGACCGGCCGGGCCTGTGCCGCCAAGACACAGCCGATCGCCATCCCCGCGCCGCTGGCCGCTTCCCCTGGTGAAAGCGCATGGATTTCATGCAGTTGCGCAGGGGGCAGGCGCGGCATGACCCCCGTCCGCTCCGCCACCTCCCCCGATCGCCCACGCGCCGACCGCGCAGCGGCGCCACGCAGGCGATCGATCAGGGTGAAGGGCTCCTCCATATATGTTCTTGTAATGTTCTCTTGATGGAGTCGCCAATGCAAAATTTCTGAAAAAAGGGCTTGCCGGTTCGGAAACCCCCATCTATTAGCGCGCCTCACCCCAGCCGGTTCGCCGGTTCGGAACGCCAGAGCGGGCGTAGCTCAGGGGTAGAGCACAACCTTGCCAAGGTTGGGGTCGAGGGTTCGAATCCCTTCGCCCGCTCCAGCGGTTTCCCACAGGAAACCGCCTTGGTCGCCAAGCGACGCTTCCCGAAATACGATACCACTAAACGCCGTGATGGTGCTATCTGGCATCGTCCTTCCAGATCGGGCAGGTCCTCATGCAGCCTCTCCGCTCGCGATGCTATCAGGATATAGCGTCGTTCCAAACGGTCGACGGTCGCAAAGCAACCGGCCCGGCTTTATTGTGCCCGCATGTTCATTCGTTTCGCCTGCCCCACCGACGCCTCCGCGATCGCCGCGCTCATCTTGCCGGTGATCCGGGCAGCGGAAACCTATGCGCTTGATCCGACGATGTCGGAGAAAGCCGCGCTCACCTATTGGTTCGGGGAGGACAAGACGGTGTTCGTAGCGGAGGAGGACGGCGCCATTCTCGGCACCTATTTCCTGCGCGCCAATCAGGCGGGCGGCGGGGATCACGTCGCCAACGCGGGCTATATGACCAGTCCCGCCGCGCGCGGGCGGGGTGTCGCGCGGGCGATGGCGTTGCATTCCTTCGATCAGGCCCGGGCGCAGGGCTTTGCCGCGATGCAGTTCAACTTCGTGGTCGGCAGCAACGAGGCCGCGGTGCATCTGTGGACGTCACTGGGCTTCGCGACGGTCGGGCGGGTGCCGGGGGCGTTCCGGCACCCGCGCCTGGGGGCGGTCGATGCGCTGGTGATGCACCGACCGCTCTGAGCGCTTATCCCGCGCGGGCGACCTGGAAGCCCGCAAAGGACTGGCTGACCGGCATCAGTTCCAGCCGGTTGATGTTCAGATGCGGTGGCAGCTGGGCGACCCAGAGCAGGGTCGTGGCGATGTCCTCGGCGGTCATCGGGTCGGAGCCCGCATAGAGCGCGTCCGACGCCGCCTGGTCGCCGCCGGTGCGGACGGTGGTGAACTCGGTCTCGACCATGCCCGGCTCGATCGAGGTGACGCGCACGCCCTTGCCATGCAGGTCGGCGCGCAGGTTCAGCGAGAACTGCTTCACGAACGCCTTGGTCCCGCCATAGACGTTGCCGCCGGTATAGGGATAGTTGGCCGCCACCGAGGACAGGTTGATGATCCCGCCGCGCCGCTCGATCAGCCGAGGCAGCAGCCGGTGGGTGATGGTGATGAGGCCATCGATATTGGTCGCGATCATCGTCCGCCACTGGGCCAGGTCGCTGTCCTGCGCGGGTTTGGTGCCCAGCGCCAGCCCGGCATTGTTGATCAGCCAGTCGATCCCGGCGAACGCCTCCGGCAAACCGGCCAGCGCCGCATCCAGCGCATCCTCGTCGGTGATGTCGAAGGCGAGCGGATGGAACGCCTCGCCCAGCTCGTCGGCCAGCGCCTGAAGCCGGTCGGCGCGGCGGCCGGTCCCGATCACCCGCCACCCGGCGGCGACAAAGGCGCGGGCGGTCCCTGCACCGATCCCGGCGGTCGCACCGGTGACGAGAACTGTCTTGGTCATGCTGTCATCTCCTTCGGGCAGACGGGGGCGCTTTAGCGCGGCCTGCGCATCGCATCAAAAGGGCATGGGCGCGGATGCGTTCCCCCCTTTGTGAAGCGGATGAGCATCCCCACATGAGGGATCGCTTTCCCCTCGACCCAGGATTCCCCATGCCCCGCCGTTTGCGTATCGATTTCGTGTCCGACATTTCCTGCCCCTGGTGCATCATCGGCCTGCGCGGGCTGGAGATCGCGCTCGAGCGGATGGGCGATGCGGTGGAGGCCGATATCCATTTCCAGCCCTTCGAGCTGAATCCCGCCATGGTGCCGGAGGGCGAGAATATCGTCGAGCATATCGGCCGCAAATATGGCGCGACGCCCGAACAGTCCGCCGCCAACCGCGCCAATATCCGCGAGCGGGCGGCCTCGGTCGGCTTCACCATGGCGATGGCCGACGATGCGCGCATCTATAACAGTTTCGACGCGCACCGCCTGCTCCACTGGGCGGAGGGCGAGGGCAAGCAGGCCGCGCTGAAGCACGCGCTGTTCGAGAGCTATTTCACGCAAGGGCAGGATATCTCCAGTCATGACGTGCTGATCGCCGCCGCCGCCCGCGCCGGCCTGCCCGAGGCCGAAGCGCGCGCGGTTCTCTCGTCCGACCGCTACGCCGATGACGTGCGCGAGGCGGAGCGGCTGTGGCAGGGCAAGGGCATCCAGTCGGTGCCCGCCATCGTCATCGACAACCGTTACCTGATTTCGGGCGGACAGCCGCCTGAATCGTTCGAGCAGGCGCTGCGCCAGATCGTCGCCGAAGCCTGACAACATCCCGGAAAAGGAGTCCCCCCATGGCCGACACCCGTTATGCCAAGACCGAGGAAGCCCTGTCGCGGCTGACCCCCGAGCAATTCTACGTCACCCAGCAGAGCGGGACCGAGCGTCCCGGTACCGGCGAATATCTGCACACGCGTGAGCCGGGCCTCTATGTCGACATCGTGTCGGGCGAACCGCTGTTCGCCTCCGCCGACAAGTTCGATTCGCATTGCGGCTGGCCCAGCTTCACCCGGCCGATCGAGCCCGCCCATGTCAACGAGCTGACCGACACGACCCATGGCATGGTGCGCACCGAGGTCCGCTCGGCGCATGGCGACAGCCATCTGGGCCATGTCTTCCCCGATGGTCCGCGTGATCGCGGCGGCCTGCGCTACTGCATCAACTCCGCCTCGCTGCGCTTCGTGCCGCTGGAGGAGATGGAGGAGCAGGGTTACGGGGACTATGTCGATCAGGTCCGCCGCGCGTCGGACGAAGCGTAAGTCACTCACACCCGACAGGGCATGATCCCTGTCGGGTGTAAGCTTCTATCGATCAGAGTAGAGCCTCCGCCGCCTGTCGGCCCGACAGCCAGGCGCTTTCCACCCGGGGGGCCAGCAGCCAGTCGCCGCAGGCGGCCAGCCCGATATCGGGCCGCGCATAGGCACCGACCGCCGCCTTGCCCGACCGGGCATAGCGCCAGCGATGCGCCGCTGCATAAGCCGGGGAGGGCAGGGTGCCGACCCGCTCCTCGAATGCGCGCAACAGCGACGCGGTGACCGAGGCCGTGTCGCTTTCCAGATGCCGCCGCGACCAGTCCGGCGTGGCATGGATGGTCCAGGCCTCTCCACCGTCGCGCCCCGGCTTGGCCGTGTTGCGCGCGGCCCAGTCGATCGGGTCGCTGGTCGCCACGATATCGGGAGCGGAAAGCCGCGTCTCGAAGCCCAGCATGACGGTCCAGCAGGGTGCCGAAGGATGGGCTTCGGCCAGCCGGGCCAGGGCCGGGTCATGCGGCTGGGCCAAAGCCGGAACCTGCTCGGCGGGTAAGGCCAGGATCATCGCGTCAAAAGGGCCCTCGCGTCCCGTATAATGGACGAGCCACCAGTGCTGCCCGTCGCGGACCAGCTCGCGGATATGCGTCGACCAGCGGGGCGCAAGTGGTTCGGCCAGGTGCGCCAGGACCCCGTTCATGCCGGGCGTGCCGACCCAGGCGTCGTCGCTCGCCGCGGGCCAGCGCGCCGCCACGCCGTCCCGCTCCCATTGCGCGACTTGCGCGGCAAAGCCGGGATCGCGCGCCGTCATATATTGTGCACCATAGTCGAAGGCGAAGGACAGCCCCTCGGCGGTCACCGTCTTGCTCGCCATGCGTCCGCCGGGGCGGCGGCCCTTGTCGAACGACGCGACCCGCCATCCCGCCTCCACCAGTCGCGCGGCGCAGGCCAGTCCGGCCATGCCCGCCCCGATAACCGCTGCCGATCGGATCATGTCGCTGCTCCTCCATCCCCGTGCGGCAAGGCCCGTGCGGTGGGGGATTGGCGGCATCGGGTGTCCAGCAAAGCGCCTCAACGTCCCAATATCGGGACTGATCCAGACTAATTTTTTCCGCAGATCGCGGTATTTCCAAGGATCGACACGAACGGCGCAACGTTGTCGGGGCGGATGAGCGGCGGATGGTGTCCGCTCCAGGAAAGATCCAGCCGCCGATGTTCATGACATCAGGGACATGATGCTCACCAAATGGGGTGGGATGACGGGCTTGACTGTCCGTCATGACGTCTTGCCGCGTGCCGTTTCGATCCGATCAACGCCGAAGAGGTTGAGCCATGGAAGACTATAAGACGGTACTCGCGGGCAAATGCCCCTTTGGCGGCGATCGGATCGGCGGCGCCTTCACCACGCCTCCGACACTGGCCGAATGGTATCCCAATCGCCTGCGGGTCGAGCAGCTGCATCGCCATGGGCCGCGCGCCAATCCGCTCGGGGAAGATTTCGACTATCGCGCCGAATTCGCCAAGATCGACCTCGATTCGCTGAAGGCCGAGATCAAGCGCTTCCTGACCAGCTCGGTCGCGTGGTGGCCGTCCGACTATGGCAATTACGGACCGCAGATGATCCGCATGTCGTGGCACTCGGCGGGCAGCTATCGCATCGCCGACGGGCGCGGCGGGGCAGGCGAGGCGATGCAGCGTTTCGCCCCGATCAATAGCTGGTGGGACAATGGCAATGTCGACAAGTCGCGTCGCCTGCTCTGGCCGATCAAGCAGAAATACGGCGCGGCGCTGTCCTGGGCGGACCTGATCGTCCTGACCGGCAATTGCTCGCTCGAGATCATGGGGCTGCCGACCTATGGCTTCGGCGGCGGGCGCGAGGATGCCTGGGAGGCCGATGACGCGACCTATTGGGGTCCCGAAGTCTTCGACATGACCCAGGTCGATTCGTTCGACGAGATGGTCAATCGCGACAAGCGCTGGCGCGGCCAGAATGGCGATGCGGATTATGATCTGGAGCAGCCGCTGGCCGCCTCGCACCAGTCGCTCATCTATGTGAATCCCGAAGGCCCCTATGCCAGCGGCGATCCGATGGCCTCGGCCCGCGACATCCGCATCACCTTCACCCGCATGGCGATGAACGACGAGGAGACGGTGGCGCTGATCGCGGGCGGCCATGCCTTCGGCAAGAGCCATGGCATGGTGAAGGCCGACCGCATCGGTGCACCGCCCGAGATCGCCGCGATCGAGGAGATGGGCCTGGGCTGGCACAACCCCGAAGGCACCGGCAATGCCGAGTTCACCATGACCAACGGCATCGAGGGCAGCTGGACGCAGAACCCGACCCAGTGGGACAACAGCTATCTCGAAAATCTGCTGGGCCTGGAATGGGAACAGACGCGCAGCCCGGCGGGTGCGCTGCAATGGACGCCGGTCAGCGGTGACGCGCCGCGCACCCCCGATGCGCATATTGAGGGCCGGACCCATGCGCTGATGATGATGACCAGCGACATCGCGCTGAAGGTCGATCCGGTCTATCGCCCGATCTGCGAGCGGTTCCTGACGGACTTCGACTATTTCACCGAGCAATTTTCCAAGGCGTGGTACAAGCTGACCCACCGCGACATGGGACCGCGCGAGCGTTATGTCGGGCCCGAGGTCACGATCGAGCCCGATCTGCTCTGGCAGGACCCGATCCCCGAGCGGGATTACGAGCTGGTCGATACCGCCGATATCGCGACCCTGAAGCAGCGCATTCTCGACAGCGGCCTGTCGGTGTCGGACCTGGTCTTCACCGCCTTTTCGGCGGCGGTCACGTACCGCGACAGCGACAAGCGCGGCGGCGCGAATGGTGCTCGTCTGGCGCTCGCCCCGCAAAAGGACTGGGCGGTCAATCGCCGCACCGTGCCCGTCATTGCCAAGCTGCGTGAGATCATGGCCGCGTTCAACGACGGGGCGACCGGCGGCAAGCGTGTGTCGCTGGCCGACCTGATCGTGCTGGGCGGCACGGCGGCGGTCGAGAAGGCGGCGGCGGATGCGGGCGTGGCGGAAGCGGTACCCTTCACCGCCGGGCGTCGCGACACCACCGACGCCCTGACCGATGCCGACAGCTTCGAATGGCTGAAGCCGGTGGTCGATGGTTTCCGCAACTATGTCGACGACCAGTTCGATACCATCACCCAGGGCCGCGTCGCCCCCGAGGAGCTGTTCCTCGACAAGGCCGCGCTGCTGAAGCTCAGCGCGCCCGAATGGGTGGTGCTGACCGGTGGCCTGCGTGCGCTGGGCGCGAATTGGGACGCAAGCGAGGCGGGTGTGTTCACCGACCGGGTGGGTGTGCTGAGCAACGATTTCTTCCGTGTGCTGACCAGCATGGATTATGTCTGGACCAAGCAGGACGAGGCGGGTCTGCGCTTCACCCTGGACGACCGGGACAGCGGCGATACGCGCTACACTGCGACGCGCAACGACCTGATCTTCGGGGCCAATTCGCAGCTGCGCAACATCGCGGAGTTCTACGCCGCCGAGGACGGCCATCCCCGCATGGTCCGCGACTTCGTGCGCGCGTGGAACAAGGTGATGACCGCCGACCTGTTCTGATGGTGGAGGCGGCCCGGTAATGATCGGGCCGCCCTTGCCGGAGAGAGGGATATGACGACCGTCACCGTCTGGTATGATGCGGCCTGTCCGCTGTGCCGCCGCGAGATCGCGCTGATGCGGCGGCTGGACCGGCGCGGGCGGATCGAATTCGTCGCCATTGGGGGCGACGGGCCGGACCGATGCCCGATCGACCGCGACACGCTGCTCGCCCGTTTCCATGCGCGCGAGGACGGGCATATGCTGTCGGGAGCGGCGGCCTTTGCCGCGATGTGGCGGGCGATCCCGCTGTTGCGACCACTGGGACTGGCGGCGCGCTCGCCATGGGTGCTGGCGCTGCTCGAGCGGGGCTATCGCCGCTTCCTGAAATTCCGCCCCTGGTTGCAGCACTGGGCGGGACCCTGAACATTCCTCCCCTTGCAGGGGAGGAATGGGGAGTTTCAACGCCCCGGCGGCAACCAGCTGAGGTCGAGCCCCTCGAACCGGTCGATATAGCGCGCTTCGCGCACCAGTTGCGCTTCGTCGAGCAGGTGGACGCGGCCGCCCTCGCGCTTGATCAGTGCCTCATCCTCCAACTGGCGGAGCATCCGGTTCACATGCACGGCGGTCAGCCCGATCGCGTCGCCCATCTCCTCCTGGGTCAGGCCGGGGGCGAAGGACGCGCCGACATCCATGCCCGCCTGGCGCATCTGGCCGCGCAGCGACAGGAGGAGCGTCGCCACCCGCGCCCGCGCCGAGGTGCGGCCCAGTCCCGCCAGCCGATCGGTGGTGATGACCCGCTCGATCTGGTTGAGCACCAGGATCAGGCTGAGCAGACGCGGATGGTCGGTCGCCAGCACCCCGATCTGCGACCGGTCGAACGGACAGACGACGGCGTTCGACACCGCCACCACCGTATCGGGCGAGCGGCCATAGATCAGCGCCGACAGCGCGAAGAGATCGCCGGGAAACAGGAAACGGACGATCTGGCGACTGCCATCGTCAAGCAGGACATAGCACATCAACATGCCCTGCTGCACGACGAACAGCTCTTCGCCGCGCTTCTGTTCGTCCATCAACACGGTGCCGCGCCGGATCGCCCGAGGGCGTTCCTCCAGTCGCGACAGCGTGGCGCGTTCGGCCGGGGTCAGCGAAACCCATTTGTCCAGGCGATCCGCAAGCCCGAAATTCGACACCAGCACCTCATCCCCCGAGCGGACGAGTGCCTTAGCCATCAAGGGCGCCCCCTCGCATTAATATCGATCAACCGGCCCTTTTCTGGTTTGTTCGCCAGTCGATCGTGACGTGCGCAAGGGCGGTCCCGACCCTCATCCCTGGGTGAAAGATAAATCGGGACGGGGGTTTCCGCCAAGAGGGCGCGCGCGACCCTTGGCGGTGGCGCACGGGTCGGCTAGGAGGGCGGGTCTATGGACCGTATCCTTATTCGCGGCGGCAACCGGCTGTCGGGCCGCCTGAAGATCTCGGGCGCAAAGAACGCCGCGCTCACCCTGATGCCCTGCGCGATCCTGACCGACGAACCGGTCACGCTGCGCAACCTGCCGCGTCTGGCCGATGTCGACGGGTTCGGCCATCTGCTGAACCAGATCGGCGCATCGACGCGGGTCGAGGGGACGCGGCCGGAGGATTTCGGCCGGATGATGACGATCCGGGCGGGTCAGCTCTTCTCGACCGAGGCGCCGTACGACATCGTGCGCAAGATGCGCGCGTCGATCCTGGTGCTCGGCCCCATCCTGGCGCGTGCGGGCGAGGCGCGGGTGTCGCTGCCCGGCGGCTGCGCGATCGGCAATCGCCCGATCGACCTGCACCTGAAGGCACTGGAAGCGATCGGCGCGGAGATCGAGCTGACCGCCGGTTACGTCAAGGCCAGCGCGCCCGGCGGCCGCCTGTCGGGCGGACGCTACACCTTCCCGGTGGTGTCGGTCGGCGCGACCGAGAATGCGCTGATGGCCGCTGTCACGGCCAGGGGCACCTCGGTGCTGGGCAATGCCGCGCGCGAGCCCGAGATCGTCGACCTGTGCCGCTTGCTGATTGCGATGGGCGCGCGGATCGACGGCGTGGGTACGGAGACGCTGACCATCGAGGGTGTCGACCGGCTGCACGGCGCCACCTATTCGGTGATGCCCGACCGGATCGAGGCGGGCAGCTATGCCTGTGCTGCCGCGATCACCGGCGGCGACCTGGAACTGGTCGGCGCCTGTGCCGAGGATATGCGCGCCACCTTGTCCGCGCTGACCGAGGCGGGCGTGACGGTCGAGGAAAGCCGCGATTCGATCCGGGTGAAGGCCGATGGTCCGCTCCAGCCGCTGACCCTGTCGACCGCGCCCTATCCGGGCTTCGCCACCGACATGCAGGCGCAGTTCATGGCGATGCTGTGCAAGGCGGAGGGCACCAGCACCCTGACCGAGACGATCTTCGAGAACCGCTACATGCACGTGCCCGAGCTGGCGCGGATGGGCGCGGATATCCAGGTGCATGGCCGCACTGCCATGGTGAAGGGCGTGAACAAGCTGACCGGCGCGCCGGTGATGGCGACCGACCTGCGCGCCTCGATGAGCCTGATCCTCGCCGGTCTGGCCGCCGAGGGCGAGACGTCGGTGTCCCGCGTCTATCACCTCGACCGGGGTTACGAGCGTCTGGAAGAGAAGCTGTCGGCCGTCGGTGCCGATATCGAGCGCGTCGGCGACTGACCTCATATTCCTCCTCTGACAGGGGAGGAATATAAAGTCTCACGTCACGAGCCGCTTGAGCGTCTCCACCCGGTCGGCTTCGGCGGCGGGCTTGTCGGTGCGGATGCGGGCGATGCGGGGGAAGCGCATCGCCACCCCGGATTTGTGCCGCTTCGAATCGTGGATCGAATCGAACGCGATCTCGAGCACCAGCGTTTTCTCCACCTCGCGCACTGGGCCGAAGCGATGGACGGTATGGGCGCGCACGAAACGGTCGAGCTGGCGCAGTTCCTCGTCGGTGATTCCCGAATAGGCCTTGCCGACCGGTAGCAACTCACCCTCCTCGGTCCAGCAGCCGAAGGTATAGTCGCTATAATAGCTCGACCGCCGGCCATTGCCGCGCTGCGCGTACATCATCACGCAATCGGCCGTCAGCGGATCGCGCTTCCATTTGTACCACAGGCCGACGCGCCGCCCGCCGCTATAGGGCGAGTCGCGCCGCTTGAGCATCACCCCCTCGATCGCGGCATCGCGGGCAGTGGCGCGTAAGCTCTCCAGCGCGGTGAAGTCCTCGGCCTCAATCACCGCGCTGACGTCGAATCGCTCGGGGTCTAGCTTGGCGGCAAAGGCCTCCAGCCGCTGGCGCCGCTCGGTCCAGGGCAAAGCGCGGACATCCTCGGTCCCGTCCACCAATATGTCGTATAGCCGGACAAAGGCGGGGTACTCCGCCAGCATCTTCGCCGACACCGTCTTGCGCCCTAAGCGCTGTTGCAGCGCATTGAAGCTGGCCGCGCCGCCGCCATCTTCCAGTGTCCCGCCCTGATGCTCGCCCTTGACCAGCAATTCGCCATCGACCGCGCCGACCGCGTCGAAGGCGCTGGCGACATCGGGAAAGGCGTGGGTCACGTCGTCGCCGGTCCGGCTGTAGAGCCGCGTCTGCCCGGCGACATGGACGATCTGCACCCGGATGCCGTCCCATTTCCATTCGGCGGCATAGTCGGTCAGGTCGACTCGCAGATCCTCCAGCGGATGGGCGAGCATGAAGGGGCGGAAGACCGGCACATCGGCGGGCGTCGGCTGCGCGCCCGTGCCCTCACCCCAGGCGAAGAGTTCGGCATAAGGCGGCGACAGGCCGTGCCAGACCTCCTCCACCGCCTCGACATCCAGCCCGAAATGTTGCGCGAATGCCGTCTTGGCAAGACGTGCGGACAGGCCGATGCGCAAGCCCCCCGTCGCCATCTTCAGCAGCGCGAATCGCTCCTCGGCGGTCGACCGGTCGAGCATATCGGCCAGCACGGCGGGCGCGTCCGAGCGTGACAGATGCCGCAATCGCTCGACCACATCGCTGACTGACAGGGGTTCGGGATCGAGCGGCCGATCAGGCGCGGGCCAGAGCAGGGCGACCGTCTCGGCGGTGTCGCCGACATAATCGCGGCTCATGCGGAACAGCACGGGGTCGACCCGCTGCTCGATGAGCGCGCGGATCAGCGCGGGCTTGACGCCCGGCAGGTCGAGATCGCCCGTCAACGCCGCCATCGCCCAACCCCGGTCGGGATCGGGCGTGGCGGCAAGGTAATCCGCGACCAGCTTCAGCTTGGCGTTGCGCGACCGCGTGTAGATCAGCGCGTCCAGCAACGCCGCGAAATCGCGCATTTTTGGGTCAGTCGATCGCGTTCTTCACCGACTTGCCCGCGACCAGCCCGAGCACCAGGAAAATGACGAACAGCGCGATCGCGATGAAGAACAGGATTTTGGCGATTCCGACAAACGCTCCGCCGATACCACCGAAGCCCAGCGCACCCAGCACCAGTCCGACGACGAGAAATGTAATAGCGAGCTTCAGCATGGGGCGATCCTCCTAACCTGTCCTGCTTTTAACCGGCCAGACGGGTTGGTGTTCCCGTTACGGAATGCTGCCATCGACCCGGTGCTTCCTGACATTGGTACAAAGTATAACCAATTTTTAGGAGTCGAGAGAATACCAAAGAGTATCCAATGTCGTCACGGGAGTGCGAATGGTATTCCAAGATATGCTTTTGGTATGAATCGCAATCGATTCTTCACCTAAAGGACGGCTGCCGGTCGTCTGAATTTCGGGGGCGAATGCGGGGGAAATCTATTTCGATAGGCCTCTGTAATTCCTCACATTTATCAAAATCAGGGAAATTCTTCATGCGACCGACAATCAAGGTCAAATTGGCGGCGATCTTCGCCGTGCTTCTCGTGCTCATGGCGACGGTGATCGGCCTGGGCTTGTTCAAGATGAATTCGCTCAACAGCGCGATCAACGATCTGGTCGCGGGCCCGGCCAAGCGCCTGGAACTGGCGCAGAGCTTCGTGATCAAGGCCAGCTATGTCGTCCGCCAGGAAAAGAATCTGGCGCTGACCAGTGACGATACGCTGATGCGGCAGATCGATGGCGATCTGATGAAGGCGCGCGGCGAGACGCAGGCTCTGCTGAACCAGGGCTATTCCAGCGCGACGACGGAATCGCGGCCGCTCTGGGAGCAGGCGCGGGCGAAATGGGCCGAATTTCTGCCGTTGAACGACGAGATTCGCGGCTTGGGCCTGCGCAACGACAATGTCCGGGCGGGTGAGCTGTCCATTACCAAGTCGCGGGTTATCATCGGCCAGCTCAGCGAGGTGTCCGACCAGATCGTGGCGATGAACAAGCGCAGCATGGAACAGGCGGTGCGTGATACCGATGCGCTTTACGATCAGGCCTTCATGGTCCTGCTGGTGACCGGGGCCCTGGCGTTGACGATCGCCATGGCCGGGGCGTTCTGGATCTCGCGCACAGTGTCGCGCGGACTGGCGACGATCGGCACCGCCGTGACGGCGGTGGCGGATGGTGACCTTTCCACCGAGATGCACGTCGAGACGAACGACGAGATCAAGGACTTGATGGAGATCGTGAACCGCATGATCGAGCGGCTGCGCGATACGATCGGCCAGACCAGCCTGTCGGCGCAGAATGTCGCGGCGGGCAGCGAAGAGCTGTCCACCACCTCGCAACAGGTCAGCCAGGGTGCCACCGAACAGGCGGCGGCGGCCGAGGAAGCGTCGGCTTCGATGGAGCAGATGGCGGCGAACATCAAACAGAATGCCGACAATGCCAGCCAGACCGAGAAGATCGCGCGCCAGTCCTCGATCGACGCCGATCAGAGCGGCGAGGCGGTGCAGCAGGCCGTGGTCGCCATGCGCACCATCGCCGAGAAGATCGGCATCGTGCAGGAAATCGCCCGCCAGACCGATCTGCTGGCGCTGAACGCGGCGGTCGAGGCGGCGCGTGCGGGCGAACATGGGCGCGGCTTCGCGGTCGTGGCGGCCGAGGTGCGCAAGCTCGCCGAGCGCAGCCAGGTGGCGGCGACCGAGATCAGCGGCATGTCGTCCGACACGGTGAAGGCGGCAACGCGCGCCGGGGAAATGCTGGGCAAGCTGGTGCCGGATATCCGCCGCACCGCCGAACTGGTCGCCGAGATCGGTGCCGCCTGTCGCGAACAGGATATCGGCGCGGTCCAGATCAACCAGGCCATCCAGCAGCTGGACATGGTGACGCAGCAAAATGCGTCGGCGTCGGAGCAAATCTCCTCCACCTCGGAAGAGCTTGCCAGCCAGGCCGAGGAGATGCAGCAGAGCATCGCCTTCTTCCGCATCGGACAAGCCGAGCGGCCCGCATCGCGGCCTGTGGCCCGGGGTATTTCGGCGAAGCGGATGCCTGCGCCGCGTCCCGGCTCGGTCGCGGATCAACAGGCCCGGGCGCGCGGCTTTGCCCTCGATATGAGCACCGGGGCGCCCGATGCCGAAGACCTTGATTTCGGACGGGCGGCATGACCGGGGCGGCGGAAGACCATCAGGTCGTGATCTTCGGCCTGGGCACGGAGAGCTTTGCGCTCCCCGTCGCCCAGGTCCGAGAGATACTGGATCACCGCACCTGTTTCCGAATGCCCCATATGCCCGCATGGATATTGGGGCTGACCGATATCCGCGGACAGTCGGTCCCGGTGGTCGACTTGCGCCTGCGCTTGGGGATGGCTCCGGTGGAGCCAACGTTGAAGACCCGAGTCCTGGTGACGGAGTTCCAGCCAAAGGCGGAAGGCGCGGGTCCTCAACGCCTCGGTTTGGTGGTGGATCAGGTTCTGGACGTCAGCCTCTACGATGCAGGGGCCGTGGAGTCGCCGCCTGCCATCGGAGGACGTTGGCGCAGCGAATGCGTCGCGGCCATTCTGCGCCACAAGGGCGATTTCGCCGCGTTGCTCGATCTGGCGAGCATTTTCGCCGAAGACGATCCGGCGATGCTGGATAGCACCGCTCTGGCAGGTGCCATCGCGGCGTAACGGGGGGCAAGTCGCCTTCGTCTGACGCCCTCGCATAAAAAAAGGCCCCGGTGTTCGCCGGGGCCTTTTTCCTGTCGGCTGGAGACGGCTCAGCCCTTGCGGCCTGCCTCGAACAGGAACCAGGCGCGCTCCTCGGCCTGATCGGTCCATTCGTCGACGATGCCGCTGGTGGCATTGTCCTTGGCGTCTTCGGCGGCGTCCTTCACGGCGCGGAAACGCTCGACCAGCTTCAGATTGTCGTCGCGCAACTCGACCAGCATGTCGGCGGCGGACACGAACTCGCGGTCATTGTCGGTGATGGTCTGGCGGCGCGCAATGTCACCGATCGAGCGCAGCGTGACGTTGCCGGTCTTGCGCACCCGCTCTGCGATGGCATCGGTCACGCCCAAGATCTGCGTGGCCTGATCGTCGAGCATCAGGTGATAGTCGCGGAAATGCGGGCCCGAGACGTGCCAGTGGAAATTCTTGGTCTTCAGGTAGAGCGCATAGCAGTCGGCGAGCGCGCCGTTCAGCGCGTCGGCGACGCTGGCGGTCGCGTTACGATTGAGGTCGGTCGGCGTATCGAGCGCCGGATTGATATCGGACATGGATCGGCTCCGCTGTCTGGATGGGGATCGTTGCGTAAACGATCCGATGACGCAATGGCTCCCACCCGTCCATGCACAAAGACCGTCCAGTCTGATCGAGCCGCTAGATCAGGCCCTTGGTCGCGAGCGCGACGACGATGGCGGCAAGGATCAACACCACGCCCGCCACGCTGCGAATCGCGCGCCACGGCATGCGTCGCCATTCCCGCTCACCTAATAGCAAGGGGGGCGTCAGGGCGCCGAGCAAGCCCAGCACGGCTCCGGGCCATGCGGCCCAGGGCAGGGGGGAGTGCGCCGCCGCCGCCGCGATCAGCAGCAACCCGGAATCGGCCGACAGGATCGCGCCGCCGCCGAACAGAGCGGTCCCGAACGCGCCCAGCCGTGGCCATCCGAACGGCGATCCCGCCCCGGCCCGCGATACGCCCAGCCCCCCGGTCAGCCCGATCCCGACCAGCGCCAGCGCGATCGCCAGGATCAGCGTCCGCGTCTCCGGCGTCACCTGCGGCGCCAGCGCGATGCCGAGCAGGACCGCACCCGCCGCCAGCACGCCTTGCGCGACCAGGACGCCGACCAGCACCGGAGCGATTCGTCCGGTCCGCTCGCCCAACTGCGTCGCAAAGCCGCTGAGCCGCCCGCCCGCCTGGGCGAGGAGCGTGACGACGAGGACGGTCATCAGCGCGTCCATTCAGCGTGCCAGTCGGACCGAACAGGCCTCGGCAAAATGCTGGGTGGTCTCCAGATCCTGGCGCTCGCTGGCGACCGCATCGGTCAGCATGGCCAGCCAGCCGTGAAAGGGGCCCGCCGCCGCACCGCGCATCAGCGCGCGGTCGATGAAATGGGTGACGGTGACGGCAGGGGCCAGGCCATGGGCATGGGCCAGCCGGCGAATCGATTCGATGCCACGCATCAGGTCGCTGGCGGGGGTATAGGGCGCGCGCACGTCGAGCGCGGCGATCCGGGCCCAGAGCTGGTCGCGGATATCGCTGCCTTGGGGATTCGCCTCGGGCGAATCGGTCATGTCCATCAAGCGCATCCCCTCTCCGTCATGGCGTCGCTATCGCCCCCGACTAGGAAGCCAGGCTGTCGGAGTATAGGGGTTTGCGTGTAAAGAGGGGCTTAAATCGGGCGAAATGCTTGACTCACGCCGGGCCATGGGCCATGGGCGGCCCTTATATAGCGGCGGCTCCGGCTGCCGCTTTCGCTTTTTCACGCATACAGGAACCAGGTCATGGCCAAGCCGACCACCGTCAAGATCAAGCTCGTCAGCTCGGCTGATACCGGCTTCTTTTACGTCACGAAGAAGAACCCGCGCACCAAGACCGAGAAGCTGAGCTTCAACAAGTACGACCCGGTCGTGCGCAAGCATGTCGAGTTCAAGGAAGCCAAGATCAAGTAATTCACGGGCGGGCGCCCGCTCGCGGCGCCCCGTGATTCTTGAAGGCGTGAAGCCGCCGCCCGAGAGGGCGTGCGGCTTTTTGTCGTGTGTGTGGCGGGCGTTCTTTCTGGATCGGCGGCCGGACGATGGTCGCTTCAGGAAAACCAGCCTCGCAAAGGGTTGTTCGGGTCTGCCAACAGCTTGATCGTGAGGGCGAACGACATCACGACCAGCAGCGGGCGGACGCCACGCCCGCCGAAACGAATGGCCAGCCAGGCGCCGACCTGATTGCCCGCGATATTGGCGACCGCCATGCTGAGGCCGAGAAGCCATAGCACCTTCCCGCCAGCGATCATCGCCGCCAAGCCTGCTATGTTGGTGGCGAGATTGATGAATTTCGTGTTGGCGATCGCTCTGACCAGTCCCAGCCCGCCGAGTGCGACGAGCGCGGTCGTCAGGAACGACCCGGTGCCGGGACCGAAAAAGCCATCGTAGAAGCCCAGTCCCCCGCAAACCAGCGTCAGGCCCCAGTGTCCCAATCGGGCATGGCGATCGACCTCGCTCATCTTGGGGGCGAGCAGAAAATAGAATCCCATCGCGATCAGCAGCAGCGGGACGAAGGCCGACAAAAAACTGGAATCGACATGCTGAACCGCCGTCGCCCCCAGCAAGGAGCCGATGAACGCGCCCGCCGCGGGGACGGCGAACGCCTTCAGATCGATTCGCCCCGCGCGCAGAAATGTCAGGACGGCCGAGCCCGTCCCCAAGGTGCTCTGCAATTTGTTCGTCGCGAGCGCGGCCACCGGCGGAATGCCCGCCGCCATCAGCGCCGGGATGGTGAGCAGCCCTCCGCCGCCCGCCAGCGCATCGATGCTGCCCGCCACGAAGGCCACAAGGGTCAGCAGGGAGAATGCTTCGATCGTGAGGTCCATAAGGTTCGCTAGATCTGCGCCACCCCTTTTGCCAACCGCATGACCGCTGCCCATGATTTCCGACGGGAAAGAGCCGGCATTGTCCTGTCGGGCTGATTCAGCGAGACGTCGGACACCCGGAACGCCTTGCAGACACGGCAACCGGGCCTGGTCGACTGGCCCTTATGCCGCTTCCGGGTAGAGCGTGCCGATCAGCCAGTCGTGGAACAGCTTCACCGACTTCTGCTGCAGCGCGCGGGGGCGGCAGACGAACCAGTGGCTATAGGGGCTGTCGACCTCGATATCGAACAGCCGGACCAGGCGCGGGTCATGGGCATGTTCGAAATGGCTGGCATGCATGAAGGCGACGCCGAGGCCCTGCGCCACCGCCTCCAGCATCAGGCCGCCCGAGTCGAAAAAGTCGATCGCTTTGGGCTTGATATCGGTCAGCCCCGCGACCTGGCACCAATCGGTGAAGGCATCGGGCATTTCGCGGTGCAGCAAGGCCGTCATGCCGTTCAGCTGTTCGGGGCGCAGCAGCGGGTTCGGCCCTTCCAGCAGCCGCTTCGACCCGATGACATAGACTTTGTTGCGGTCGAGTCGCTTGGCGTAGAGCGAGGGGTCGATGTCACGGCCGAGCGCAATCACCGCGTCCAGCCCTTCGCCCAGCCGCGCGATGCCGTGCCCGGCGGTGTCGATGTCCAGATGCAGCTCGGGATGCGCGGCGCGAAGCAGGCCCATATGCGGGAACAGCCGCTGCGAGGCGTAGAGCGGCAGCACGCCCAGACGCAGGCGAAGCACCTCCTGCCCGCTGGTCATCGCCTCCACCGCGTCGGACAACTGGTCGAGCAGCGGTGCGATCTGTTCCATCAGCCGCTGGCCCTCTTCATTGGGCACCATCGCCTGATGCCGCCGCGCGAAGAGCGGCTTGCCGACGAAGCGTTCCAGCGTCTGCACCCGGCGGCTGAGCGCGGGCGCGGAGAGCGCCAGTTCCTCGGCAGCGGCCTTGATGGAGCCCAGCCGGACGACCTGGACAAATGCTTCGATGGCACCCAGCGGTGGCAGCCTGCGCATGTCACACCTTACTCGTTGACCTATGGGTCAGAGGATTGCACAAACTGCAATCATAACCAAGCTTTTCGCACTTGCAACATAACGTTTCGCACCGCAAAAGGAACGGGCCTTTCAGGCATCCTCTCCTAAAAACTTTTACGGGCTGGTCGTTTCGATCGGCCCTTTTTTTTGCCTCGCTCCGGCGGACGGGCCTTTCGCTGGCCGGAACCCGCCCCCACGTCCCGCGCTTTCGTGTGGAAACCGATAGCCAAGGGACGATCATGGCCGACAGCGACGCGCCGACCCGCAAGATACAGGTGGCCAATAGCCGCCCCGAGGATTCCGGGCGCGGCCTGGCCCATATGCCGCGCACGCTGATGGCGGCGCTGGGCATTACCGAGGGCGATGTCGTCGAAATCGTCGGCAAGCAGGCGACGCCTGCGCGCGCCGTCGCCCCCTATCAGGAGGATGAAGGGCTCGACCTCCTACGCATCGACGGGTTGCAGCGGGCGAATGCGGGCGTCGGCTCGGGCGATTTCGTCGAGGTGCGCAAGGTCGAATCGAAGCCCGCGACTCGCGTCGTCTTCGCCCCCGCGCAACAGAATCTGCGGCTCCAGGGCTCGGCCCAGGCGCTCAAGCGCACCTTCTTCAATCGGCCGCTCTGCCAGGGTGATGTGGTCGCCACGGCGGGGCAGCAGCGGGTCACCAACATGCCGCCGGGCGTCGCGCAATTCATGAACGCGCCCGCCTATGCGCTGCAGGAAATCCGCCTCGCGGTCGTGGCGGCCAGCCCTAAGGGCGTGGTCCATATCGACGAGAATACCGAGGTCGAGCTGCGCCCCGAATATGAGGAACCGCGCGAGGCGCGTCGCGCCGACGTCACCTATGACGATATCGGCGGCATGGCCTCGACCATCGACCAGCTGCGCGAGATGGTCGAGCTGCCGTTGCGCTATCCCGAATTGTTCGAGCGGCTGGGCGTCGAGCCGCCTAAGGGCGTGCTGCTCCATGGCCCGCCCGGCACCGGCAAGACCCGGCTGGCTCGCGCAGTCGCCAACGAGTCGGACGCTCAGTTCTTCCTGATCAACGGCCCCGAGATCATGGGCTCGGCGTACGGCGAGTCGGAGCAGCGGCTGCGCGAAATCTTCGAGGAGGCGACCAAGTCCGCGCCCTCGATCGTCTTCATTGACGAGATCGACTCGATCGCCCCCAAGCGCGACCGCGTGCAGGGCGAGGCGGAGAAGCGACTGGTCGCGCAACTGCTGACCCTGATGGACGGGCTGGAGGCGCGCGCGAACCTGGTCATCATCGCCGCGACCAACCGGCCCGAGGCGATCGACGAGGCGCTGCGGCGGCCAGGCCGGTTCGATCGCGAGATCGTGGTGGGCGTGCCCGACGAGCGCGGGCGGCGCGAGATCCTGGGTATCCACACGCGCGGCATGCCGTTGGGCGACAAGGTCGATCTGAACGAGTTGGCGCGCACCACCTTCGGTTTCGTCGGGGCCGATCTGGCCGCGCTGACCCGCGAGGCGGCGATCGAGGCGGTGCGGCGGATCATGCCGCGCCTGAACCTGGAGGAACGGACGATCCCGGCCGAGGTGCTCGACACGCTATCGGTGACGCGCGAGGATTTCCTGGAGGCGCTGAAGCGCGTCCAGCCCTCGGCGATGCGCGAGGTGATGGTGCAGGCGCCGACCGTCCGCTGGGAGGATGTCGGCGGGCTCGACACCGCGCAGATGAAGCTGAAGGAAGGCGTCGAGCTGCCGCTGAAGGACCCGGATGCGTTCCGGCGTCTGGGCATCCGGCCCGCCAAGGGCTTCCTGCTCTATGGCCCGCCCGGCACCGGCAAGACCCTGCTGGCCAAGGCGGTGGCGCGAGAGGCGCAGGCCAACTTCATCGCCACCAAGTCGAGTGACCTGCTGTCCAAATGGTATGGCGAGAGCGAGCAGCAGATCACCCGGTTGTTCGCTCGTGCGCGACAGGTGGCACCGACGGTGATCTTCATCGACGAACTGGATTCGCTGGTCCCGGCACGCGGCGGCGGGCTGGGCGAGCCGCAGGTGACCGAGCGGGTGGTCAACACCATCCTGGCCGAGATGGACGGGTTGGAGGAATTGCAGTCGGTCGTCGTGATCGGCGCGACCAACCGGCCCAATCTGGTCGATCCCGCGCTGCTGCGGCCGGGTCGCTTCGACGAGCTGATCTATGTCGGCGTGCCCGACAAGGCGGGGCGGCGGCGTATCCTGGGCATCCAGACCGCCAAGATGCCGTTGGCCGAGGACGTCGATCTGGACGATGTGGCGGCGCGGACCGACCGTTTCACCGGTGCCGATCTGGGCGATGTGGTGCGCCGGGCGGGCCTGATCGCGCTGCGCAAGTCTCTGGGCGCAACGCAGGTCGACATGGCGGCCTTTGACGAGGCGCTGACCGAAGCTCGGGCGAGCGTGACCCCGGAGATGGAGCGCGATTACGAACAGATCGCGGCCAAGCTGAAGCAGGAGGCGGCGGCGATCCAGCCGATCGGCTTCATCGCGCCGGGGATGCTGACGCCCAAGGGCGACAAGATGCCGTGACGCAAGCTTAAGTCCCTCCTCCCGGAGGGGGGAGGGGTTTGGGGTGGGGGCTATGCCTCAGGCGATGGTCTCGGTGAGACTCCTTGCCCTCCCCCATCCCCTCCCGCCTGCGGGAGGGGAGCGGCAAGGTCAGCCCGCTGGGTGAGATAATTCATTTTCCCACCTATAACTTCGCCCAACCTCGGCCACCGCGACCTCATAGCGCGCATACCATTCCGCCCGCCCGCGCTCCCGGATCGCCGCATGCTCAGGATGCGCCCGCCACGCCAGCGCGCTGGCTTCGTCGGCCCACCAGCTGACGGTGATCCCGATCCCGTCCGCGCCGCGCGCGCTGTCGACACCGCAATAACCCGGTTGCTGCGCTGCCAGCCGATCCATCGCCTCCGCCGCCGCGGCATAGCCTTGCGGACCGCTATCCGTCCGCGTCGACACGAAAATCACCGCGATTTGCCCCGTCCTGTCGGTCATAATGCTCCATCCACCGCACTCGCTTTGCGACGGAATGCACCTGCCAGCGGCAACCCAATAGCTTGAAAGTCGTTCGGCACCTGTGCGACGAGGGGATTTCCCCTCGCGCGTCCCTTACGCGGGGATCACGAACGACAGGAACTCGATGCCCAGCTCGACCACCGCCGCGCGCAAGTCCCGCACCGATGCCACGGGGTATCCCTCGCCCGGCCAGATGTTTTTTCAGCAATTCCTGAAGCATCCGGTGATGGTGGGCTCGATCATTCCGTCGTCGGGCAAGCTGATCCGCAAGATGCTGGGCCCGGTCGATTGGGCTAATACCAAGCTGTTCGTCGAATATGGCCCGGGCGTTGGCACCTTCTGCCGCCCGATTCTGGAGCGCATGGCGCCCGACGCGATGCTGATCGCGATCGATACCAATGCCGATTTCTGCGACTATCTGCGCCACACCATCATCGACTCGCGCTTCAAGGCGGTGAACGGATCGGCGGCGGACGTGCAGAAGATCGTGCGCGACCATGGCTTCGACCATGCCGATTATGTCCTGTCGGGCCTGCCCTTCTCCACCCTGCCGCCCGGCGTCGGCCCGGCGATCGCGCAGGGCACGCATGACGTGCTGCGTCCCGGCGGCGCGTTCCTGGTCTATCAGTTCAGCCCCAAGGTGAAGGACTTCCTGGTCCCGCACTGGTCGAACATCGACCACGACATGGAATGGTGGAACGTGCCCCCGGCGCAGCTCTATTGGGCCTGGAAGGACTAAGGTCAGGATTTTTCCTCCCCTGTAAGGGGAGGTGGCGCGCAGAGCGCGACGGAGGGGTGTCCCGTTATCGAGAGGGTGACACCCCTCCACCAGCTTCGCTGGTTCCCCTCCCCTTACAGGGGAGGAAGCCTATTCCGCGTCGGGCGCTTCGATCCCGAAATTCAGCCCCCGCGATACCGACGGATCGATCACCGCGATCAGCAGATAGGCTGCGAACTGGCGCAGTCGCTGGAACCAGCCGGTGTTCCGCTTGTACCAGTCGGGCGTGATCGCCTCCGACCGGGCGACCTCGCCATCGACATAGGCGCGGACATGATCCGCAAAGGCCTTGTCCTCCACCCTCAGCATCAGTTCCAGGTTCACGAACAGGCTGCGCATGTCGAAATTGGCCGAGCCGATATGCACCGCATCGTCGATGACGTATAGTTTCGTGTGCAGCTTGGTGAGCTGATATTCATAGATGCGCACGCCCTTGCGCAGCAGGCCCGCATAGGTGAAGCGCGCCGCCGCGATCGTCGCCTCATTGTCCGATTTGCCCGCCGTCACGATCCGCACGTCGGCGTCGCGGCGACCGGCGCGATCGAGTCGCCGGAGCATCGTCGGGCTGGGGGTGAAATAGGCGGCGATCACATCGATCCGCCGACCCCGCCGCATATCGTCGCGCACCGTCCGCGCCCAGGGCGACAGCCTCCGCGTCGGTCCGCCGATCAGCCATCGCAAGCGGCCCGTCGACTCGCTCCAATGCGCCAATGCCTTGTTCAGGTCGCGCAACCGGCCCTTGGGGTTTTCGGTCCAGGCGAACAGCGCATCGAAATAGCCCGCCATGCGCGCCGCCGCCGGCCCCTCGACCAGCAGACCCAGGTCGCGCCAGCTCTGGTCGGCGGGGGTGCCAAAATAGTCATCCTCGATATTGAAGCCGCCGATGATGATCGAGGGCGCGGGCGCTTCGGCATCGGCGAGCGCCAGCTTCTGATGATTACGCAGCAGATAGCGGCGGCCGAAGCGCGGCTCGAACCGCGACAGCCGCGCGCCCGTCTCGATCAGCGGTCGGAAGAACGCCTCGTCCGCGCCTGCGCCGAAGCCGTCGATGATCACCGATACCGCCACCCCGCGCCGCGCCGCTGCGATCATCGCATCGCGCACCCGCCGTCCGGCCGCGTCATCGGTATAGATATAATAGAGGATGCGCAGCGAAATCCGCGCCCCCTCGATCAGCGCGAGCAGCGCCTCCAGCCGCCGGGAACCCGTGTCGAGCAGGGTCAGGTCATGGCCGTCGACCCGGAAGCGGGGCTGCTCGGGCGGGGTGGACGGGGGCGGGGTGGACAGGAGTTGGGCGGTGTCGTCGGGCAAGGTCATCCTCTCGACTGCGTAACGATTCAGGCAAGCCGGGCGTTGCATGACCCAAGGCTTTTGACTTGCCGGCGCATTGCTGTTAGGTGGCCCGCTTTCATCCCAGCATTATTTGCGAAGGACACACGCATGGCGCGCGTCACCGTCGAGGATTGCGTCGACAAGGTTCCCAACCGTTTCGATCTGGTGCTGTTCGCGGCGCAGCGGGCTCGTCAGATCTCGGGTGGAGCGGACCTGACCGTCGATCGCGATCGCGATAAAAACCCGGTCGTCGCGCTGCGCGAGATCGCCGAGGAAACCGTTCGTCCGACCCATTTGGAAGAGTCGGTCGTCAACAGCCTGCAGCGCGTCCAGATCGACGACGAGGACGAGGCGGATGACGTCGGCAGCCTGCAGGCCTCGGCCGAGGCGCTGCGCCTGACCGCTGCTGCCCCGCCGCGCAACCAGAATCTGGGTGCCGACTACGACGGCTGATCGGCCGTCTTCGGACTCGGACATGAAAAAGGGCCGGTGCGAACCCCTCGCACCGGCCCTTTTCGTATTCGCCCGACAGGCTCAATAGCCGCGCCAATAATCCCAGCGCGCCGCATGACGCTCATGCCGCGCGAAACGCGCATAGCGCCACGCCTCGTGCCGACGGACGGCGGCGGCATGGGCATAGGCATCGGCCGCCCGGTAATCGCCATAATAGGCGGCCGTGTCGGCGGCCCGCTGGTCGCGCCCCGCCTGATAGGCATGGACCTCTGCTCCCCGCGCCGCCTGATGCGCGCGATATTCGTCATAACGCCAGTCCTGCGCGCTGGCGGTGCCCGCCGTCAGCAAGGCCCCACCGGCCAGCGCGACCAGCAATCCCGTCCTGAACATGATCATCGCAACATCCTCGAAACGATAAGCTCCCGTATGTGGCGGAGATTGCGCCGCTTATCCTGAATAGTGCGTGGCAGCGGCGTTCAGCGAATTGGCAGGATGGCAGCACGGAAAGCCTGTGTTGATTGCCACCTCCGCAGGGCTGGTTCAGATAGCGATGGGAGGATGCCGCATGGCCATGATCGAAGTGTATGAAAAGGACGAGATGGTACCGCTATTCACGGGCGACTTCGCATTCCTGCCGCGCCTGGGAGACACAATCTCCAAAGAAACCGGGAGCTATTTCATCTATTATACGGTGGTAGAAATTTGGCACCGTCAGGAGGGAGCGACCGATCGTTTCCAGGCTTGCGTGCGGGTGACGGAAAATGACTGACGCCACCGGACATGTGTCTGCTCGACGTTGGCGCTGGTTTCACCGTATCGGTTAGGTCTGCACGCTCCTTGTCCTGACGCAATTGATCTGGGCCGGAACTCTCCTGACCAAAGCGTGGTGGCGGCAGCGGGGGCAGGCGGCCGAAATGCGGGCGCACTCGCGGGTCCATTCCGCGCTGCTGCTGTCCGATCCCAATGCGATCGATCTGGACAGCGGAGCCCTGGTCCTGCTGACGGCGCTGTACCCGGTGTCGGCATTGGGGTCGCAGTCGGTCAGGCTGGCGGTCAATCCTGCGCTGTCCGATCATGCCTATGCGCTTGCGCTGAGACGGCGCGGCGAGAAGGCTGAAGGGGTGGTGATCGTGTTCCGACACGCGCCCGATGGTTTGGACAAGCGACAGGCTTATCATTTCCAGACCTCCGTGGCCGAGTTCGATCAGGTTATGGCGCAGTTTGATATGGTGACCGACGGTTACCAAGGGGGAGACCGGTTGTGCACGGACGGTGTGGAATATGCATTTGAACGCCGAAGCGGGCCACGGGTGACCTCTGGTACGAGTGTCAGCAGTTGCGACAAGACCTATGAGCGCACCGCCATGCTGCTGTTCGATTTTGCCAGGCGTTTTGCACCCGTTCCCAAGACCCTTGATTAACAGGGACAGGGCATGACTGTGTCTGTGTATTGACACGATAATACACATGCGTCATCCTTCTCCCCATCTCAACAGGGAGAACGTCCATGTATAGCGAGAGCGACATCGACGGTGCGGTGGCGGCGGGGGCGATTTCGCCCCAGGCGGCATCGGCGCTGCGGCGGCACGTTGCGACGGCGCATGCCGCGCCGGCCGTCGACGAGGAGCATTTCCGGCTGCTCACCGGGTTCAACGACATCTTCGTGTCGATCGCCATCGCGCTGCTCCTCGCCGCGCTGGGGCAGATCGGGTTCCGCATCAGCCATGGGCTGGGCGGCGGCTTCGTCGCAGGCGCGGCGTGGATGCTGGCCTTCTACTTCACCGCCAAGCGGCGCATGGCGCTGCCCAGCATATTGCTGCTGCTCGCCTTTGTCGGCGGGGTCGCGGGCGGGCTGATCGGGCTGATCGACACGATCTGGCCGCATATCGACGGTACGGCGGGCGCGCTGGCGGTGTCGGGCGTCGGGCTGGTCTCGGCAGGCGCGGCCTGGCTGCACTGGCGGCGGTTCATGGTGCCGATCACCGTGGCGGCGGGGGCGGCCGCGCTGGTCGGGGTCGCGATCGGGCTGGTGATGGCGGCCGTGCCCGACATCAAGCAGGGCGTGTGGCCGATGCTGCTGCTCTGCGGGCTGGGCGTGTTCGCGCTCGCGATGCGCTGGGACATGTCGGACCCGAAGCGTGAGACGCGGCGTGCCGACGTGGCCTTCTGGCTGCACCTGGCCGCGGCACCGATGATCGCGCACCCGATCTTCCAGATGCTGGGCGTGTTCGACGGCGATATCGGCGCGGGCTTCGCGGTGATCGTGCTGGCGCTTTACCTGCTGTTCGCCGGGATCGCACTGGCGGTGGACCGGCGGGCGCTGCTCGTGTCCAGCTTGGTCTATGTGCTCTACGCGCTCTATTCGCTGTTCCGCAGTGCGGGCGCGGTGGAGCTGGGGGCGGCCTTCACCGCGCTGGTCATCGGCTCGGCGCTGCTGACCCTGTCGGCTTTCTGGCAGCCGATGCGACGGACCGTGGTCGGCTGGCTGGCGCAACCGATGCGCCTGCGCCTGCCGCCGGTGCACCAGCCCGCGTGACGGGACAGTGCCGCCGTCCGGTCCCTTGGGAGCGGGCGGCGGCACCCGGATGGATCAGGATAGGCTTGGCGATATGACCCGTGACGAGCTGGAGCTCGGCCAGACCTTGCGGGGCAGACGGCGGTCGCGCCGCGTCCTCGACCTGCTGGAGGCGTGGACCATGGTCGGGGTCATGGCCTCCGCCCTGTCCGCCCATCGCCAGGCGGCACTGGTCGAGCGGCTGCGGCCCGCCATGCGGCACCGGCTGCGCCTGGTGTCCTCGTCATCCGATGCGGTCGTGCCTGCGATCGACGCGTTTGCGGCAGGCCATGGCACCGTGGTCCTGATCGGATGGCAGGTCGAGGACGAGCCGGCGCTGCTCCTGTCGTTCAAGGCGCTCAACCGCGCGGTGCCGCATCTGCGGACGGTCTATCCGGACGGCTTCGTCCTGTTGAACGAGCCGCTGACCGACGCCCTTCTGATCGAGGTCGACCCGGACGATCCCGCCGGACCGTATATCGACCGGCTGTCATGGGACTCGGAGCCCTAGCCGCCTGTTGGGGTCCGCCGGTCAAGCGGGCCCCGTCATCCTCAATAGGCATAGGCCCGGACGAGATCGTACAGATAGTCCCGTCCATCATAGAGCGATGTGACCCGGATACGCTCGTTCAGGCCGTGGATGCCCGACATGTCCTTTTCGATGAAGATACCTGGCGCGCCGTAGACGGGGATGCCGATGCTCTGGAAGAAGATGCCGTCGGTCGCGCCGGTCGACATCATCGGGACCAGCGGCACGCCGGGGAAGTGCTTCGCGGCCAGCGTCTTCATCGGGCCGATGATCTTCGGGTCGAGCTTGGGCGGAATGGCGGTCGGGCGGACCGGCTGGTTGGCGGTGACGGTGATCTTCGGTCCCGCCAGTTCCTTGAGTTTCGTCAGCGTGCCCTCGACCGTCTCGCCGGGAAAGATGCGGCAGTTGATATTGGCCGTCGCGCGCTGGGGCAGGGCGTTTTCGGCATGGCCCGCCTGAAGGAGCGTGGCGACGCAGGTGGTGCGCAGCGTCGAGTGCAGCGCCTTGTCCTGGCTGACGATCGCGTCGGCGGCCTTGTCCTCCGGGTTGGCGAGCAGGCGGGTGATCGCATCGCCCAGCTGGCCGCCGACCTTCTGCGCGGTGGCGGTCAGGAAGGCGCGGGTGGTGTCGGTCAGGTGGATGGGGAATTCATAGCCCTGCACCGCCTTCACCGCATCGGCGAGTTCGTAGATCGCGTTCTCCGGCGTCGGCTGCGAGCTGTGACCGCCCGGATTGGTCGCAAGGAAGGTATAGTTTTGCGCCGCTTTCTCGCCGACCTGCACCGCCAGCAACTCGCGCTTGCCGTCCGAATCGAGCCGCCCGCCGCCGCCTTCGTTCAGGACGAACTCGGCCGCGATCAGGTCGGGCTTGTTCTTGGCCAGCCATTCCGCCCCGTTGAAGGCGAAGGTCGTTTCCTCGCCACAGGTCAGCGCCATCTTGATCGTGCGCTTGGGCGGCGTCTTTTTCAGGCGGATCAGCGTGTCGGCCCAGACCGCGCTCATCGCCTTGTCGTCGACGGTGCCGCGTCCATAGAGGAAGCCGTCCTCCTCGATCAGCTTGAACGGATCGCGCGTCCAATCCTCGCGCTTGGCCTCGACCACGTCGAGATGGCCGAGCAGCAGCATCGGCTTCAGCTTCTTGTCGGTGCCGGGCAGGACCGCGACGATGCCGCCGTCCTTGGGATGCTCGGGGACCGAGAACAGGGTGATGTCGGCATCCTTGTAGCCCGCCGCCTTCAACCGCTCGGCGATCTGGGCGGAGGCCTGGGTGCAACTGCCCACCGACAGGCTGGTATTGGTTTCGACCAGCTGCTTGTACAGGTCGAAGAACGCCTTCTGGTCGGGCCTGTCCTGTGCCGCCGCGATGCCGGGTATCATCGCCCCGGGAATCGCCAGTGCCGCCGCCACCCCGCCGAGCCATTTCGCCAACCGCATGTGATCCCCCTTGTTTTTGTGTTGGCGGGAATAGAGCGTGTCGTGGAGCGCGGTGCAAGCGGGGGAATTTTTCCTCCCCTGCAAGGGGAGGTGGCGCGCGCCAGCGCGACGGAGGGGTGTCCCGCTATCGAGAGGGCGACACCCCTCCGTCAGGGCTCTGCCCTGCCACCTCCCCTTCCAGGGGAGGAATATGAAACGCGCCTAATCCTTTGCCATGCGGACATTTCGCGCTAACCATCGCCGATGGACCATCCCGACGTCGCATCCCGCCCGCGCCTGATCTCGCCTTCCCTGTTCGCCCTGTCGATTTTTTACGGCGGCATGGTGTGTATCGCGGGTGTGCTGGGCAACAAGCAGGTCTCGCTCGGGCCGATCGCGGTGGAGGCGGGTATCTTCGCCTTCCTGTTGCTGGTCGTCACGTCGAGCGCGGTGGCCGAACTGCATGGCCCGGCCGTCGCGGGTCGGCTGGTGCGGGTCGGCTTCGTGCCGCTGCTCGTGTCGCTGGCGCTGTCCTGGGTGGTGTGGATGTTGCCGCCTTCGCCCGACATGGTGCCCGCCAATCGCGAGGCGATCCAGCTGATCCTGGGGTCGACCTGGCGGATCTGGCTGGGCGGGATCGTCGCCTATGGCGTGTCGCAGACGCTGAACGTCACCATCTTCGCCGCGCTGAAGGGGCGGGAGGGCAGCAAGATGCTGTGGCTGCGCGCGGCGGTGGCCAGCATGCTCAGCCAGGTGGTCGACACGCTGCTGTTCGTCACCATCGCCTTTTACGGCGCCTTCCCGATCGGCCAGCTTGTCATCGGGCAGATGATCGCCAAGGTCACGCTGTCGGCCATCCTGGTGCCGCCGCTGATCTATGTGTTCGTGGGGCTGGGGCGGCGGCTGGATCGCGCCTGACCCATATTGCCGGTTTTCCCCGCCGTCCACGCGCGATAAAGGGCCGCCATGACCAACCACGATCCCGACGCCGCCCTGCTCGCCAAGGCCGAGACGCTGACCGAGGCGCTGCCGTATCTCCAGCGTTATGCGGGCAAGACCTTCGTGGTGAAATATGGCGGCCACGCCATGGGCGATCCCGAGCGGCAGCGCGACTTCGCCGAGGACATGGTCCTGCTGAAGGCGGTCGGCATCAATCCGGTCGTGGTCCATGGCGGCGGCCCGCAGATCGGCGCGATGCTGAAGCGCCTCGGCGTCGAGTCGCAGTTCGTCAACGGCCTGCGTGTGACCGACAAGGAAACCGCGCAGATCGCCGAAATGGTGCTGGCGGGATCGATCAACAAGGAAATCGTCAGCTGGATCGCCGCCGCCGGAGGCCGCGCGGTCGGTATCTCGGGCAAGGATGCCGGGCTCGTGATCGCCGAGAAGGTGCAGGGGCGCGAGGCCGATCCGCTGAAAGGGATCGAGCGCCATGTCGACCTGGGCTTCGTCGGAGAGCCGGTCGCGGTCGACCCGCGCCTGATCGAAAGCCTGTGCGCCGACGGCATCATCCCTGTCATCGCGCCGGTCGGCATCGGGCTCGACGGGCATACCTATAATATTAACGCCGACACCATGGCGGGCGCGATTGCCGCGCGGCTGGGCGCGTCGCGCTTCTTCCTGCTGACCGATGTCGCGGGTGTGCTGGACAAGCAGGGCGAGCTGATGACCGACCTGAACCCGGCCAGGATCGCGGAACTGCGGACCGACGGGACGATCTCAGGCGGGATGATCCCGAAGCTGGAAACCTGCGTCAACGCGGTGGAAGCGGGCGTGGACGCGGCCGTGATTCTGGATGGGCGTGTGCCGCACGGGATGCTGCTGGAGATATTCACCAAGCAGGGGGCGGGGACGCTCGTTCGGCGGTGATGGGGTGGGGCGAGGTTGGGGCGCGTGGCCTTCGACTTCGCTCAGGCTGACCGGATTTTGGGGTAGTTCGGTCGCCCCAGGCACGCCCCTCCCGCAGGCGAGTTTCCGGTCGGTCATGCCCCCGGCATGACCTAAACGATGCGGGGCATCGTTTACCTGAAACTGGGATGGGGGAGGGCAAGCCCCAGGCGATGGTCTCTGCGAGGCTCCTTACCCTCCCCAAACCCCTCCCGCCTGCGGGAGGGGCTTCAGAAGAAGGAGGGGCTTAAAAGAAGAAGGCGGGAGGGTCTCGACCCTCAAAAATCGACCGCCACGCCCTTCAATTCCCAATCCCCGTACCGTACCGGATTCTTCCCCAACGGATCGGCTTCCGGCTCCGGCTTGGCCTCGGGTTCCGGCACCGGCGGGTTCTTCGACAGATAGGCGGGCGGCTTCACATGGTCGGGGCGCTGGCCCATGGGCGGTCCTTTCGACTAAGGGGCGGATAGAGTGCAGCCCATGTCGGGGCTGACAGGAGTTTTGCCAAGTGACACGTCCTCCCCAATCGCCGACCCGTGGCCGTCCCGATCGTCGGGGTGCGCCCAAGGGCGAGGACCGGCGCGGGCGGCAGCAGCGCCCGACCGAGCCGCTGGGCACCGCGAGCCGCCGCGCCGCCATCCGCCTGCTCGACGCGGTGCTGCGCCGGGGCGAGCCGCTGGAGGCCGCCCTCGCCTCGGCGACTCGCGCGCTGCCGGGCGGGCCCGACCGGGGCCTGGCGCATGCCATCGCGGCGGAGACGTTGCGCCGCCTGCCCGATCTCGACGCGCTGATCGACTCGGCGACCAAGCAACGCCTGCCCGACGATGCCAAGGCGCGCTTTGCCCTGCGCATCGCGCTCGTCCAGGTGCTGGCGCTGGGCACACCGCCGCACGCGGCGATCTCAACCGTGCTGCCGCTGGTCGATGGCGGCCCGCGCAAGCTGGTGCATGGGGTGTTCAGCACCATCACCAAGAGCGGCGTACTGCTCCCCGAAATCCCCGCTCTGCCCGACGCGACCGAGGCGCGCTGGGAAGAGAATTGGGGCGAGGAGATGGTCGAGGCCGCGGCGCACGCCATCGCCGCGCCGCCGCCGCTTGACCTGACGCTGGCCGATTCGTCCGCCACGCAAGAATGGGCGGAAAAGCTGGGCGGGGTCAGCCTGCTCCCCGGTCATGTCCGGCTGCCTTCGGGCAGCGCGGTCATGGAGTTGCAGGGCTTCGACGAGGGTGCCTGGTGGGTGCAGGACCTCGCCGCCTCGATCCCCGCACGGCTGCTCGGCGAGGGCAGGGGCCATGTGCTCGACCTGTGCGCCGCACCGGGGGGCAAGACGCTCCAGCTCGCCGCCGCCGGCTGGACGGTCACCGCGATCGACCAGTCCGAGTCGCGCCTTGCCCGCTTGAGCGAAAATCTAGAGCGTACCAACCAGTCCGCCGAGGTCGTCACCGCCGACCTGCGCGAATGGGCCCCGAAGGAACCGGTCGACGCGATCCTGGTCGACGCGCCGTGCAGCGCCAGCGGCATCTTCCGCCGCCACCCGGATGTCCTCTACCGCGTCCGCCCCGCGATCATCGCCGAGATGGCGGAGTTGCAGCGGGTCATCCTGGCGCGCGCCGCCGACTGGCTGAAGCCCGGCGGGACCTTGGTCTATGCCACCTGTTCGCTGGAGCCCGAAGAGGGCGAGAATCAGATCGCGGCCTTCCTCGATCAGCGCCCCGATTACGCGCTGGTCCCGATCACCGGCGTGTGGCCGGGGATTACGGACAAGGGCACGATCCGCACCCTGCCGACGATGCTCGCAAAGGAAGGGCGGCTCGACGGGTTCTTCATCGCGATGCTGCAACGCAAAGGCTGACTTGGGCGCGATATGACGTTAAGGACAAATGTCATGCTCCCCGTCCGTATCGCACCCTCCATCCTGTCCGCCGATTTCGCCCGTTTGGGGGAAGAAGTCCGCGCCATCGACGCCGCAGGCGCCGACTGGATTCATATCGATGTGATGGACGGGCATTTCGTGCCCAACATCACGATCGGCCCGGCGGTGGTAAAGGCGCTGCGCCCGCACACGACCAAGCCGTTCGACGTGCATCTGATGATTTCCCCCATCGACGCTTATCTGGATGCCTTTGCCGAGGCAGGCGCGGACACGATCACGGTGCACCCGGAGGCGGGGCCGCACATCCACCGCACGATCCAGCATATCAAGGGGCTGGGCAAGCGTGCCGGCGTCGTCCTGAACCCCGCTACGCCCGCCAAGATGCTGGATTACCTGATCGACATGGTCGACCTGGTCCTCGTCATGAGCGTGAACCCCGGCTTCGGCGGGCAGAGCTTCATCGAGAGCCAGCTGAAGAAGATTTCGGCGATCCGCAAGATGATCGAGCATTCGGGCCGCGCCATCGACCTGGAGGTGGATGGCGGCGTCGATCCGGCCTGGGCCAAGCGCTGTATCGAGGCGGGGGCCGACGCGCTGGTCGCGGGCACCGCCGCCTTCCGGGGCGGCCCGGAGCATTACGCCGCGAACATCGCCGCATTGCGCGGTTGAGCGAAATGCGTGAACGCATGGGGGCCGAAGAGGCCCGTATCGCCGCCGACAGTATCGAAGAAGGCAAACGCCTGGTCCGCGTGCAGAGCGGCGGCCTGTCGCTCGCGGATCGGCTCAGCGAGCATCTCCACCGTCTGACCTGGCGCACGCCGCTGCATTCGCTGCGGCTGAAGGGGCGGCATCCGCTCAAGCTGATGGCGGTTCCCGAGGACCCCATATTGGGCGATATCGAGCGCGGTCATGCGCTGCTCGGCGGGGTGCTCGACTGGCGGGGCGAGGAGCGCGGGGTCGAGTCGATCGACTTCGCCCGGCCCGACTGGTCGACGGGGTTCGCCGATCATCTGCACAGCTTTGCGTGGCTGCGCGACCTGTCGACCGTCGCGACCCGGCAACAGGGTGCGCCGATCGCCGAATATCTGATGGGTCGCTGGCTCGACGCCTTTGCCGAGACGGTCGATGCGACCGCGTGGCGGCCCGATCTGTGGGGGCGGCGCATCCTGTTCTGGACCGCGCACGCGCCGCTGATCCTGTCGTCCAACGACCTCGTCTATCGCTCGCGTGTGCTCAACACGATGGCGCGGGGGGCGCGGCATCTCGATCGCGGTGCGGACAAGGCCCCGCCGGGCGTCGCGCGCATCGCGGCGTGGTGCGGGGTGATCGCGGCCGGGCTGCTGCTGGCGGGTGGCGATCCGCGCCAGGCGTTCGGCGAGGCGGGGCTCGCCCGGGCGCTCGATACCGGGCTGTTCGCCGATGGCGGCGTCATCGCGCGAAGTCCGGCGGTCCAGCTCGACGCGGTGATGCTGCTAACCATGATGCGCGAAGTCTATGACGCGCGCGGACTGGCCTTTCCCGATCCGTTTCAGACGCGGTTGCAGCGGATGATCTCCGCGCTGCTCGGTGTCATGCATGGCGACCGGGCGCTGTCGAGCTGGCAGGGCTCGGGCCCCGAAACGCCTGAGCGCATCGCGGCGGTGATCGAAGCATCGGGCGTGCGCACCCGGCCGCTGCGCCAGGCGGGCGACTGGGGTTATCAGCGGCTGGCGGCGGCGCAGGCGGTGCTGGTCATGGACGCCGCCCCCCCGCCGATCGCCCGCGCGATCGAGGGCGGCTGCGCCTCGACCCTGGCCTTCGAGTTTTCGGACGGGGCGCAGCGGATCGTCGTCAATTGCGGCGGCGCCCGTGCGACCGTGGCGCAGGTGCCCGCCAGCTTGGCGCACGGCCTGCGCACCACCGCGGCGCATTCGACGCTGACGCTGGGCGACAGCAATTCCACGGCCATCCATGCCGACGGCACGCTGGGGCGCGGGGTCGCCCAGGTGGAACTCAGCCGCCAGGAATCGGACGCGGCCAGCCGGATCGAGGCGAGCCATGACGGGTATGTCCGCCGCTATGGCTTCACCCATCGCCGCCAGCTGCTGCTGACCGGGGACGGGCGCGAGCTGCGCGGCGAGGATGCGCTGCTCCCTGAGGGGCGCAAGCGGCAGGCGGGCAGCACGAATTTCGCGCTGCGCTTCCACCTCGGCGATGGGGTGGAGGCGATGGTCACGGCCGAGAGCGGCCAGGCGATCCTGCGCCTCGATGATGGTGCGCTGTGGCAGTTCCGCTGTCGGGGCGGCACACTGGCGATCGAGGAATCGCTGTGGATCGACGGCACCGGGCGGCCGGTGGCGACGCAGCAGTTGGTCGTGACCGGCGAGACGCCTGCGGGCGGCGCGCATGTGAGTTGGGCGTTCAAGCGGGCGCTTTAAGAGCGGTGTTCGCGCGGAGGCGCGGAGAAGGCAGAGATGATGGGCCTGCAGCGCGCGTAGGATTTCTCTCAAGTCAGTGCTGTTCTGCGCGGTTCGCCATGGGAACCAACCCCTCTGCGTCCTCCGCGCCTCCGCGCGAACAATCAGATTCCTCCCCTGTAAGGGGAGGTGGCAGGCCGAAGGCCTGACGGAGGGGTGTCACCCTCTCGATAGCGCTACACCCCTCCACCAGCTTCGCTGGTTCCCAGTGACAGGTCGATCATGCCCCCGGCATGATCTGGATTGCCTGGGAGGCAATCCACCTGCCACTCCTTGCAGGGGAGGAAAGGCGCACACCCCGAATCACATTTTGCGCTTCGGCGAATCGGAGTCTATCGGGTCCGCAAACTCCCCAGCATGTAGGACCCGCTGCCCGATGGCCGTTTCGCTCCCCACCGCTCCTTCCGTCGATCTGGTGCCGGTCCGCCGCGCGCTGTTGTCGGTGTCCGACAAGACCGGCGTCATCGATCTGGCCCGTGCGCTGGCCGAGCGGGGGGTCGACCTCGTCTCGACCGGCGGCACCGCCAAGGCGATCCGCGATGCGGGCCTGCCGGTGCGCGACATTTCGGAGGTCACCAACTTCCCCGAGATGATGGACGGCCGGGTCAAGACGCTGCACCCGATGGTCCATGGCGGCCTGCTCGCAGTGCGCGACGATCCTGCCCATGCCGCCGCGATGACCGAGCATGGCATCGGCGCGATCGACCTGGTGGTGGTCAACCTCTATCCGTTCCAGCAGACCGTCGCGAAGGGTGCCGAGCGGCCCGAGATCATCGAGAATATCGATATCGGCGGCCCGTCGATGGTCCGTTCGGCAGCCAAGAACCATGGCTATGTCTCGATCCTGACCGACCCGGCGGACTATGCCGACTATCTCGCCGATCTCGCCGCCAATGAGGGCGCCTCGACGCTGAAGACCCGTCAGCGCCTCGCCGCCAAGGCCTTTGCCGCCACCGCCGCCTATGATTCGGCGATCGCCCAGTGGTTCGCCTTTGCCGACCAGGGCGAGGCGTTCCCGGCGACCCTGCCACTCGCCTTCACCAAGCATCCCGAAACGCTGCGCTATGGTGAGAACCCGCATCAGGTCGCCGCGCTCTATCTGCCGCAAAAGGGCGGTCAGGGCATCGCCCAGGCCGAGCAGCTGCAGGGCAAGGCGCTGAGCTACAACAACCTCAACGACGCCGATGCCGCGCTGGAGCTGGTGTCGGAGTTCCTCGATGGCCCGCCGACCGTGGTGATCGTCAAGCACGCCAACCCCTGCGGCGTGGCGAGCGGCGAGACGTTGCTGGAGGCCTATCAGGCGGCGTTCGCCTGCGACACGGTGTCGGCGTTCGGCGGCATCATCGCCTGCAACCGTCCGCTCGACGCCGAGACGGCGGAAGCGATCTCCGGCATCTTCACCGAAGTGGTGGTGGCCCCGGACGCTTCGCCGGAAGCGCGTGAGATCTTCGCCAAGAAGAAGAATCTGCGGCTGCTGCTGTCGGGCGAACTGCCCAACCCGGCGCGGCCCGGCCTGATGATGAAGTCGATCGCGGGTGGCCTGCTGGTCCAGAGCCGCGACAATGGCCGCCTGACCGACGACATGTTGAAGGTCGTCACCAAGCGCGCGCCGACGGAGCAGGAACTGGCCGATTGCCGCTTTGCCTGGACGGTCGCCAAGCATGTGAAGTCGAACGCCATCGTCTATGCCAAGGGCGGCTCGACCGCCGGTGTCGGCGCGGGCCAGATGAACCGTCTGGAATCGGCGCGCATCGCCGCGTGGAAGGCCAAGGATGCCGCCGAGAAGGCGGGCTGGGCGGAACCCCGTACGATCGGTTCGGCGGTGGCGTCGGACGCCTTCTTCCCCTTTGCCGACGGCCTGCTGGCGGCAGTCGAGGCGGGCGCGACGGCGGTTATCCAGCCGGGCGGCTCGATCCGCGACGATGAGGTCATCGCGGCGGCGGACGAGGCGGGCCTGGCGATGGTGTTCACCGGCATGCGTCATTTCCGGCATTGATTTTATCCTCCCCGGCACGGGGAGGGGGACCATCCGAAGGATGGTGGAGGGGGAGCGCCACGAAGGTTGTCCTTTGCGGAAGCCCCCCTCCGTCAGGCCTGACGGCCTGCCACCTCCCCTTGCAGGGGAGGAAAGGGTTACCGCGTGATCCCACCCACGTTGGGCAGCGTCGCCTCTTCCACGCTCGGCGCCTTCCCAAACAGCGCCCGGTCCGCCGGACCAAAGGCCCAGCGCCACAGCACCAGCAGGTAGGTCGCGGCGATGGCGGGCTCGCCGAACAGTAGCTCGGCCCATTCCAGTCGCTTGGGGAGCAGCGTGAACGCGCCCCCGACCACGACCGCCGCCCCGGCCGCCCAGACCAGGGGCCAGCGGAAGGGCGATACCGGTGCCTTCAAGATACCCGACAACACGCGCGCCTTGATGACCGAGGTCATGGTCACGCTCATGGCGAGCGCCACGGCAGGGCCCGCCGCCGCCCAGGTCTGCGGCCAGCCTAGCGCGCGCATCCCCAGGATCAGCGCGAAGCTGAGCGCGATCTGCACGCCCAGCATCGCGATCGATATCATCAGGTTGCGGTGCCGCGCGGTATAGACCAGCGCCGACTCGCATACCGCGCCGGTCGAGGCCAGCACCTCGGCGAACAGCAGAAAGGCGAGCGCGGCGGTGCCTGAGACAAATTGCGGGCCGACCACTCCCATCACGCCTTCACCCGGAATCGATCCCATCAGCGCCAGACAGCCCTGCGCCGCCATGATCCAGAAGGCGACCTGCCGCACCTGCCGCGCGATGGCACCCATGTCGCCATTGGCGAGACTCTGGGTGATGACGGGGCCCAGGATCGGGTCGAAACTGGTCTTCAGCTTCTGCGGCAGCGAGGCGACCTGCTGCGCCATATAATAGATGCCGACGACGCGCGGCTCGAACATCACACCCAAGATGAAGCGGTCGACGTTCCGGGTGCCCCATTCGAGCGCGTCTGCGCCCGCGAGCGGCGCATTGGCGCGGGCGAGCGCGAAGACGCGGGCAAGGTGCGGACTCCATCCCTGCGGCAGGCCATAGCTGCGCAGGAACGGCACCAGGCTGGCGATCAGCGCCGCCGTCATCGACGCGACATAGGACAGGACGAGCCCGTCGCGGATGGTGAAGAAGGAAAAGACCCAGGCCGCGATCGAGATCGTCCAAGGCTCGATCACCGCCCGCGCGGTGACGGTCGCCTTGACGTTGTGGCGATAGGCGAGCGCGGCGAGGCTGACGTCCGACCAGGCGATGGCGACGATGATGCAGGGCAGCCACCGGTCCAGCCCGGTGATCGCGCTGTTGGGATAGAGAAGCTCGGGGAAGCTCCACAGCACCGCACTCGCCGCGACCGAGGCGAGGAACGCCAGCGCCATCGCGTCCCACACGACATGGACATGCGGCCGGTCGGTCGAGGACAGCGCCTGCGCAAGGCCCCGCTTCATGCCCAATGTCGCGATCAGCGCGGCCAGCTCGACCACCACCACCGCGATGGCGAAGCGCCCGACCAGATCGGGGCCGTAGATCCTTCCTGCGATGAACAGGAAGGGGATGCGCGCCGCCAGTCGCAGGATGAATCCTGCGATATTGGTCCGCCCGCCTTTCGCGAGCGCGTCGATGTCCTGGGATTGGGCCATTAGTGGGGCGTGCCGGCGCGGATCAATGCGCCGCGCCCCAGCTCTTGCCGAAGCCGATCTCGACGCCCAGCGGCACCGACAGCGACACTGCCGGTTCGGCCGCGCCCGCCATCACCTCGCGGATGACCGCGCCTGCCGCCTCGGCATCCGCCTCGGGCGCCTCGAACACCAGTTCGTCATGCACCTGCAGCAGCATCCGCACATGGCCAAGGCCAGCGGCGGCGAGCGCGGGTTCCATGCGGATCATGGCGCGCTTGATGATGTCGGCGCTGGTCCCTTGGATCGGCGCGTTGATCGCGGCGCGCTCGGCCCCTTGGCGCTCGCCCTGGTTGCGGGAGGCGATACGCGGGAAATGCGTCTTGCGGCCGAACAGGGTCTCGGTGAAGCCCTTCTCGCGCACCGACGACAGCGTTTCGGCGATGTAGCGGTTGATGCCGGGGAACCGCTCGAAATAGCGGTCGATCATCGCTTGCGCTTCGTCCGCCGACACGTCGAGGCGACCGGCCAGACCCCAGCGCGAAATGCCGTAGAGGATGGCGAAGTTGATCGTCTTGGCGCGCCCGCGTGTGTCGCGATTGACCTCGCCGAACAGCTCCTTGGCGGTCAGGCTGTGGATATCGTCGCCGTTCGCGAAGGCGTCGCGCAATGCGGGCACGTCCGCCATATGCGCGGCCAGCCGCAACTCGATCTGCGAATAGTCGGCGGCGATCAGGACATGGCCGGGCTCGGCGATAAACGCCTCGCGCAGCTGCCGCCCGACCTCGGTGCGGATCGGAATGTTCTGAAGGTTTGGTTCGGTTGAGGACAGGCGGCCGGTCTGCGCGCCGGTCAGGCTGTAGCTGGTGTGGACGCGGCCGGTCTTGGGGTTGATCTGCGCCTGGAGCGCGTCGGTATAGGTGCTCTTCAACTTGGAGAGCTGGCGCCATTCCAGGATCTTGCGCACGATCTCCGCCGCCTCGCCGCCGTCGCGGGCCAGGCGTTCGAGTTCGGTCACGTCGGTCGAGTACACGCCCGACTTGCCCTTGCGCCCGCCTTTCAGGCCGAGCCGGTCGAACAGGATCTCACCCAGCTGCTTGGGGCTGCCGATGGTGAAGGGGGTGCCCGCCATGGCATGGATTTCGCCCTCCAGTGCGGCGATCTGTCCGGCGAATTCGGTCGAGAGCTGCGACAGGCGCTCGCGATCGACCTTGATCCCGCGCCGCTCCATGCCCGCGATGACGGGGACGAGCGGCCGGTCGACCATCTCGTACACCCGCGTCGCCTGCTCCATCGGCAGCCGCGCCTTGAACCGCTTCCACAGCCGCAGCGTGACGTCGGCATCCTCGGCGGCGTAGCGGGTCGCGGTCTTGAGGTCGACTTCGTGGAAGCCGAGCTGCTTCTTGCCGGTGCCGACCACCTCCTTGAAAGCGAGGCAGGTGTGCGACAGATGCGTCGCGGCCAGCTCGTCCATGCCGTGGCCATGGAGCCCGGCGTCGAGATCGAAGCTCAGGACGATGGTGTCGTCATGCGGTGCGACGGCGATCCCGCGCTCGCCCAGCACGATCATGTCGAACTTCAGGTTCTGGCCGATCTTCAGGACCGACGGGTCCTCGCACAGTGCTTTGATCCGCTCGAGCGCTTGGGCGACCGGAATCTGCACCGGCGCCTCGGCCAGCAGATCGGTGCCGCCATGGCCCAGCGGGATGTAGCACGCCTTGTTGGGCGCGAGGCACAGGCTGACCCCGACCAGTTCTGCCTGGGTCGCGTCGGTCGAGCTGGTCTCGGTATCGATCGCGACGAAGCCCTGGTGACGCGCCTCCGCGACCCATTGGTCGAGCGTCTCCAAGTCCTGCACGGTGGTGTAGCTGTCGAGATTGCACGGCTCGTCATCGTCCATCGGGGCGGCGGGCGCGGCCTCTCCGGCGTCAGGAGCGGGGGCGTCGTCGTCGGTGATCTGGCCCATCTTGGCGATCAGTGAGCGGAAGCCGTGATGCTCCAGAAACGCGCGCAAGGGGGCATCCGGGATGGTCGGATGCAGCGCCAGCGACTCCAGCGACTGCGGCAGCGGCGCGTTGCACTCCAGCGTGACCAGCCGCTTCGACAGCCGGGCGTTGTCGGCATGTTCGATCAGGTTGTCGCGCAGCTTGCCCTTCTTCATCTCCGGCGCGGCGGCGAGGACGGATTCCAGGTCGCCATGCTCGACGATCAGCTTGGAGGCGGTCTTGGGCCCGACGCCCGGTACGCCCGGCACGTTGTCGACGCTGTCGCCCATCAGCGCCAGCACATCGCCCAGCTGCTTGGGGCCGACGCCGAACTTCTCGACGACATAGGCTTCGCCCAGCCGCCGGTTGTTCATCGTGTCGAGCATGTCGAGGCTGCCATCCTCGACCAGCTGCATCAGGTCCTTGTCGCCCGACACGATCGTGACCTGCCAGCCCTGCTCCAATGCGGCGCGGGCGTAGCAGGCGATCAGGTCGTCGGCCTCCAGCCCCATCTCCTCGATGCAGGGCAGCGAGAAGGCGCGGGTGGCGTCGCGGATCATGGGAAACTGGGGCACCAGATCGGGCGGGGGCGGGGGCCGGTGCGCCTTATACTGGTCGTACATGTCGTTGCGGAAGGTCTTGGACGACTTGTCGAGGACCACCGCCATATGGGTCGGCCCGTCGGCGGCGTTGATCTCGTCCACCAGCTTCCACAGCATGGTGGTATAGCCATAGACCGCCCCGACCGGCTCGCCATGCTTGTTCGTCAGCGGCGGCAGGCGGTGATAGGCGCGAAAGATATAGCCGGAGCCGTCGACGAGATAGAGATGGGGCATGATGCGCGCGGTTTAGCGGATGCGGCGGAGGGTAAACAGCCCCTGATGTTAGCGGTTTTTCGGGGCTGTGGCGGATGGGTCACGCTCTGGAAGAGAAAGCTGACTTTAACTTATCGTTGCCCGAAAGAGGTGCGGCGATAGTATCCGGGCATGGATCAGGACGAACTACGACAACGTTTGGCTGACATTCTTCTTGTTGAAGAACGACAACCTGTCGACTGGGCGGAAGTGGAACGGCTGGCACTCAAGCTTCAGAGTGAGTTGCCAATCGACGCTACTCCAGAGGCCGTGCATCGCTATCTCGATGACGCCGATTTACGCTGTCGCGATGACGCATATGGGATGCGACAGAGGCAGAAGGTGCGCCGCTATGTTGATCAAGGGGAATATGACGACGGCATACCCGTTCCATGGTGGGGATGCGCCTTAGTCCTGCTAGCTGGAGCGGGTCTTGTTAGATGGCTGCTAACTTAGGGCAAATCGGCATACAGATTGCTGAATATTCTTTCCTCCCCTGTAAGGGGAGGGGGACCATGCGAAGCATGGTGGAGGGGTGTCACCGGCCGTGATGCTGTCTAAACTCTCGGGCTGGGACACCCCTCCGTCAGGCCTTCGGCCTGCCACCTCCCCTTGCAGGGCAGGAATAATGGCTCAATTCGCCACCGCCACCGGCCCTCTCGGCGGACCCGCCGCATTGGCCACCGCCGCCGCGACGTTCTGGATCAGCAACTGCCGCTTGCGGATATCCTCGGTCGTGTCGCCGATCATCACCGCGATGGCGAAGCGGCGGCCGTCCGGCGCGGTCAGCAGGCCGACATCGTTGAAGCCCGCATTGCGGCGGCCCAGATCCTGACCCGTCCCGGTCTTGTGCGCGATCGTCCACCCCGATGGCACGGCAGCGCGCAGGCGGGCATGGCCGGTGCGCGAGGCCTCCATCGTGTCGATCAGGATGCGGGTCGAGGTTTCGGACAACAGCTCGCCACGCGCCAGCCGGGCGAGCGCATCGGCGATGGCGATCGGCGCGGCACCATCGGGCGGATCATTGACATAGGCGTTGAGCGCCGCTGTCCGCGCCGCCGGATCGAGCCGGTTGCGTGCCGCCTGGAACGCGCCCGCCATGGCGAAGGCCGGTTGCCAGGTCAGCCCGGCGGTCTTCGCCTGAAGCAGCCGTTCGCCGGGGCCGAAGCGGATATCGCCCAGCCGCTTGTTCGCGATCATCGCGCGCACCGCCTGCGGCCCGCCGACAAAGGTCAGCAGCCGGTCGTTGGCCGTATTGTCGCTCTGGGTCAGCGCACGGGTCAGCAGTTCGCCGACCGTGGTGTGATAGCCATCGCCCTTGACCAGCATCGCGATCGGCTGGTGGAACAGGGTCAGGTCCTCGCGCCGGACGACGATCGGCTCGTCCAGGCGCGCCCGGCCCCGGTCACGCAGATCGAGCAAGGTGATCGCGACCCACAGCTTCGATACCGATTGCTGGGGCAGGCGCTGGCGACCGCCGACCTCGACCGTCCAGCCATCATCGACCGCGCGCACCGCAATGCCCTTCTTGCCCGAGAAATTGGCGGACAGGCGGTTGATCGCGCTGACCAGCTCGGCGGGCGCGGAGGGGGCGCGGCTGGGACGGGGCGGGGGGAGCGGCATCGACACCGCGACCTGTGGCTCGGGCGCGCTGGGCGTGTAGGATGTGGCGCCGGGGCGCGTGTCGGTGCCGCACGCCGCCAGCCCCAGCAGAAGAAACCCGGCAGGCCCGATACGCAGCCCACCGATCGATACTCGCTTCGTCACCGCCATACCCCGCTAGATATGGGCATCCTTACGTCTTGACCGTGCGGGGGAAATCCCCCCGCTCAGGGCTTGCGACGAAAGGCCGCTGCCACACGACAAGATGCGAAACCCCCTCGATTCCTCCCTTGCAAGAGGAGGTAGCGCGGGTAGCGCGTCGGAGGGGTATCCCGCTATCGAGAAGGCGACACCCCTCCGTCAGTCCTGTGGACTGCCACCTCCCCTTGCAGGGGAGGAATAGGCGGCCGATCAGGGGATCAGGATCGTGTCGACCGCTTCGGGCAGGGTGTCGGGATAATCGCGCGTATAGTGCAGGCCCCGGCTTTCCTTGCGGTGGAGCGCGCAGCGGACGATCAGTTCGGCGGTCTGGAGCAGGTTGCGCAGCTCGATCAGGTCGGGCGTGACGCGGAAATGGCCGTAATAGTCGTTGATCTCGTCGGTCAGCATGCGGATGCGGTGCTGCGCGCGCTCCAGCCTTTTCGTGGTGCGGACGATGCCGACATAATTCCACATGAAGCGGCGGATTTCGGTCCAGTTCTGCTTGATGACCACCTCTTCGTCCGAATCGGTGACGCGGCTTTCGTCCCAGGGCCGGATGGCGGGCGGCGGGGGCAGGTCGTCCCAATGCGCCGCGATGTGATTCGCGCACGCCTCGCCATAGACGAAGCATTCGAGCAGCGAGTTGGACGCCAGGCGGTTCGCGCCGTGCAGGCCCGACTGGGTGACCTCGCCCGCTGCGTACAGGCCGGGCAGGTCGGTGCGCCCGTCGCGGTCCACGATGACGCCGCCACAGGTATAATGCTGGGCGGGGACCACCGGGATCGGCTGCACCGTCATGTCGATGCCGAGGCTCAGCAGCTTTTCGTGGATGTTGGGGAAATGCTCGCGGATGAAGGCGGGCGACTGGTGGCTGATGTCGAGATGGACGTAGTCCAGGCCCAGCCGCTTGATCTCATGATCGATCGCGCGCGCCACGATATCGCGCGGGGCCAGTTCGGCGCGGGCATCGAAATCGGGCATGAAGCGGTGGCCGGTTTCGGGGATCTTCAGATGCCCGCCCTCGCCGCGAACCGCCTCGGTAATCAGGAAATTCTTGACCTGGGTGTTGTAGAGGCAGGTCGGGTGGAACTGCATGAACTCCATGTTCGACACCCGTGCCCCCGCCCGCCAGGCCATGGCGATGCCGTCGCCGGTCGCCCCCTTGGGTGCGGTCGAGAATTGATAGGTGCGGCCCGCGCCCCCGGTGGCCAGGATGGTCGCGCGCGCCTTGTGGACCACGACACGCCCCGTCCGCCGGTCGACGGCATAGATGCCCCAGACATGGCCTGCGCCCGAATAGCGCATTTCGTGACGGCTGGTCGCCAGGTCGATGGCGACCTGATCGGGGACGAGGGTGATGTTGGGATGCGCCTCGGCCGCGCGCAGCAGCGCGTCGAGCACCGCCCAGCCGGTCGCATCGGCAACATGCACGATCCGCCGATGCGAATGCCCGCCCTCGCGCGTCAGGTGCAGCATATTGCCTTCGGTCGCGAAGGGGACGCCGAGCTTCTGTAACCGCTCGATGGCGGCGGGAGCGTTCTCGACCACGAATTCGACGGTGGCGCGGTCGTTCAGCCCGGCGCCCGCGACCATCGTATCCTCGATATGGCTCTCGAACGTGTCGCCGGGTTCGAGGACGGCGGCGATCCCGCCCTGCGCCCAGGCGGTTGAGCCTTCGTTCAGCTTGCCCTTGGCCAGCACGGTCACCTTGAACCGGTCGGCCAGGTTCAGCGCCGCGGTCAGCCCGGCCGCGCCCGACCCGACGATCAGGATATCGGAATCGGTCATGCGCGGGCTCCTTCGGGCGCTGGGGTCATGACGTCCCTCTGGCACGGACGAAGGGGTTGGGACAGAGGATAAGCGCTTGCCTTGGCGAGAGGCGCTTCCCACCTCTTATCGCATGACGCTGGCCCGGCCCGATTGGCGCGACCGTCTGCGCGCCGCCATCCCCACGGGGTTGATCGTGGGCGCGCTCGGCTATGCGCTGGTCGTCGGGCTGGGCTTTGCGCCATCGCTGTCGGTGCCGTCGGAGGCGCTGGACAGCTTCGACGTGCGCCCGCCCGCCCCGCCGCCACCGCCGCGTATCCAGCCCAAGCGTATCCCCAGCCACCGCCCGCGCGGGGCCGCCGCCCCGCCCAACATCCGCTCGCAGGCGACCGAAGTCGTCGCGCCGGCGCCGGTCGTCGTCCTGCCGCCGGTCTCGCCGGTGGTCGTCGCGCCGGTGGTGGGCACCGGCGTCCAGGCGACGCAGGGCGCTTCCGACAAGCCCGGCCCCGGCACCGGCGCGGGCGGGATCGGTAATGGTACGGGCAGCGGCGGTTCGGGCGACGGCGACGGTTATGGCGACGACACCCCGCCGCGCCGGATCAAGGGACGGATCAAGGATTCGGACTATCCCGACGCCGCCGCCGAGGCGGGCGCGAGCGGGACCGTGCAGGTCCGTTATTTCGTCAATGTCGACGGGCGGGTCAGCGGCTGTGTCGTGACGCAGAGCAGCGGCAATGCCGCGCTGGACGAGACGACCTGTCGGTTGATCGAGCAGAGATACCGCTACGACCCGTCACGCGATGCGGACGGGCGGCCGGTCCGGTCGATCATCGTGGTGAATCAAGACTGGGTGCTGGAACGCGCTCCGGCGGAGCGGTGAGGACGGGGCGCGGGTGTTTTTTTAGGTTCGCGCGGAGGCGCGGAGGACGCGGAGTTGTCGTACTTCGCCTAAACCACGGCCTGTCATTACCAAGGTTTGTGGCGGGGGAGGCGCTCACCCAGTACCAGACATCTCTGCGTCCTCCGCGCCTCCGCGCGAACAATCTCTTCTATGTCGAAAGCCACGGGACTCCCGTCGAGAAGACTTACGCCCCTACGCTTCGCGTCAGCGACAGGAAGACGTCCTCCAGATCGGCTTCCTTGGTCGAGACGTCGACGATCCCGAACCCGTCCGCCTGCACCGCCGCGAGCACTTGGCCCGCATTCACCTTGTCCTTGGCATAGGTGATTTCCAACGTGCGGGTGCCCTTCAGGACGATCTTGCCGAAGCTGGCATGGTCGGGCACCGCCGCCACGTCGCGGTCCACCGTCACCGCGACCACCTTCTCCTGTGCCTTGCCGACCAGTTCGCGGGTGGGCTCGTTGGCGACCAGGCGACCATGGTTGATGATCGCAATCCGGTCGCACAGCTCCTCGGCCTCTTCGAGATAATGGGTGGTCAGCACCACCGTCACGCCCTGCGCGTTCAACTGGCGGACATAGGCCCAGAGCTGCTGGCGAAGTTCGATATCGACACCCGCCGTCGGCTCGTCGAGGACGAGGACGGGCGGCGAGTGGACCATCGCCTTGGCGACCATCAACCGCCGCTTCATGCCGCCCGATAGGGTACGCGAATAGGCGTTCGCCTTGTCCTCCAGATGCACCGCGCGCAGCAACTCCATCGAGCGACGCTGCGCCTTGGGCACGCCGTACAGCCCGCCCTGGATCTCCAGCGTCTCCAGCGGCGTGAAGAAGGGGTCGAACAGGATTTCCTGATTGACGATGCCGATCGACGCCTTGGCATTGCGCGGATGCTGGTCGATGTCGAAGCCCCAGATCGACGCCGACCCTTCGGTCTTCATCACCAGCCCGGCCAGGATGTTGATCAGCGTCGACTTGCCCGCGCCGTTCGGCCCCAGCAGCCCGAAGATCTGGCCGCGCGGCACGTCGAAGCTCACCCCGTCGAGCGCGCGCTTGCCGCCCTGATAGGTCTTGGCGATACCCTGGATCGAGATGGCGGCTTCGGTGCTGGCGGTCATAGAGCCCGAGATAGGCGTGTGCGGGGGAGAGGCCAAGCCGGTTTTCGGCAATTGCACGGGCGGGCGCGCCTTGCTATCGCGCGGGCCTATGTTGCCGCCGCCCGAAACCACCCGCGTCACCCAGACCCGCGTCGCTTGCGACGGTGCCACCGACATTCCGGGCGGCGCCGCACTCGGCCATCCGCGCGTGTGGTTGCAGATCGACGAGACCGGCTATGTCGATTGCGGATACTGCGATCGCCGCTTCGTGCTGATCGGCGGCCCGGCGGACGGCGTGGACCAGGCGCAGCTTCCCGACCATGGGGATGGCGCAGGGCGTTAAGTGAGACTCACGCCCCTCCCGTAGACGGGAGGGGATGGGGGAGGGTTTCGCCACGGGCGCTGGTCTCGGTGAGACTCCTTGCCCTCCCCCCGCCCCTCCCGCTTGCGGGAGGGGAGAAGAGGGGCTTGTCTGCGGGCGGGGCTTCTAGTTTTAATGCGGGGAGGGATGTCCTATATCCCCTTGATGACCCCCACCGACCCCCGCTCGTTCCTCTACCGCGACACGCTGGACCCGGACGCCGCGCTGCGGTTCACCGCCAGCGCCCTGTCCCGCGCCGATGATGGCGAGCTGTATCTGCAATATAAGCGCTCCGAAGCGTTCGGCTTCGACGACGGACGGCTCAAGACGGCCAGCTATGACACCCACTCCGGCTTTGGTCTGCGCGCGGTGTCGGGCGAGATGACCGCCTTCGCGCACGCCAACGAGTTGTCGGAGGCCGCGATTCAGCGTGCCGCGCAGACCATGGCGCTGATCGACCCCGCCAAGGGCGCCGCCGCGCCCCCGCCGCAGGGGACGAACCGCCACCTCTACACTGCGACCGACCCCCTCGACCTGATCCCCTTTGCCGAAAAGGTGTCGCTCTGCCAGACGATCGACGCCGCTGCCCGCGCGCGTGACCCGCGCGTGGTGCAGGTGTCCGTCGGCCTGTCGGGCAGTTGGAGTGTGGTCGAGATCGTCCGCGCCGACGGCTTCGTCGCCACCGATGTGCGGCCGCTGGTGCGGCTCAATATCTCGGTCGTGGTCGAACAGAATGGACGGCGCGAGACGGGCAGCTTCGGGATCGGCGGTCGTTATCTGTACGACCGGCTGGTTGCGCGCGAGACGTGGGAGCGCGGCATCGACGTCGCGCTCAACCAGGCGCTGGTCAATCTCGACTCGGTCGCCGCGCCTGCAGGCGAGATGACCGTGTTGCTCGGGCCGGGCTGGCCGGGCGTGCTGCTGCACGAGGCGATCGGCCACGGGCTGGAGGGCGACTTCAATCGCAAGGGCACCTCGGCATTCTCGGGGCGCATCGGCGAGCGGGTCGCGGCCCCCGGCGTCACCGTGGTCGATGACGGCTCGCTGGCCGACCGGCGCGGTTCGCTGTCGATCGATGACGAGGGCACGCCGACGCGCGAGGTTGTGCTGATCGAGGACGGTATCCTCAAGGGCTATATGCAGGACCGTTTGAACGCACGGCTGATGGGCGTCGCGCCGACCGGGAACGGCCGTCGCGAAAGCTTTGCCCATGCGCCGATGCCGCGCATGACCAACACCTTCATGAAGGGCGGGCAGGACGATCCCGCCGAGCTGCTGTCGCGCGTCAAGAACGGCATCTTCGCCAAGTCCTTCGGCGGCGGGCAGGTCGACATCGTGTCGGGCAAGTTCGTCTTCTCCTGCACCGAGGCGTACCGGATCGAGAACGGCCGCCTGGGCGCACCGATCAAGGGCGCGACGCTGATCGGCGACGGGCCGAGCGTGCTGACCCGGGTGAAGGGCATCGGCAACGACTTCGCGCTGGACGAGGGGATCGGTGTTTGCGGCAAGGGTGGGCAGAGCGTGCCCGCGGGCGTGGGCCAGCCGACCCTGTTGGTCGAAGGACTGACCGTCGGCGGCACCGCGCTGGCGGCGTAATCCCAAAAATTCCTCCCCTGCAAGGGGAGGGGGACCAGCGAAGCTGGTGGAGGGGTGTCCCCGCTGGCCGTGACACCCCTCCGTCAGCACTGCGTGCTGCCACCTCCCCTTGCAGGGGAGGAAAGAGGGCTGCCCGAAAATTGGGCATATCCGCCTTGATGCCTAAAATTTGATGCAGATGAGCGGGCCGGGCACGCCGCACCGCATCATCCTACGCTTGGAAAGTCACAAAAACGTAAACTGGCACACCCCTTGCGATGCTTTCCCGCGGGTAATGCAAAGGGGGCGTAGGTGAAGCTGATCATTGCTATCATCAAGCCGTTCAAGCTCGACGAGGTGCGCGAGGCGCTCACCACTTTGGGCGTGGCGGGCATGACGGTGACCGAGGTGAAGGGTTTCGGGCGGCAGAAGGGCCAGACCGAAATCTATCGCGGTGCCGAATACAGCACCAACATGGTGCCCAAGATCAAGATCGAGGTCGTCTGCGCGTCCGAGATCGCCGACCGTGTCGTCGAATCGATCCAGGCCGCCGCCAACACCGGCGCGATCGGCGACGGCAAGATCTTCATGCTCGATGTCGGCCAGGCCGTGCGTATCCGCACCGGCGAAACCGACGACGCAGCGCTCTGAGAGGGGGGATTTCGATGAAGCATGTCACCAAATTGGCGACTGGCGCAGCGGGCCTGGGCCTGTCGCTGTTCGCCGCGATGCCCGCCTGGGCGCAGGCGGCGGCCACCGCCGCCCCGGCCGCGACCGTGAACAAGGGCGACACCGCCTGGATGCTCACCTCGACCGTGCTGGTCATGATGATGATCCTGCCGGGTCTGGCGCTGTTCTATGGCGGCCTGACCCGTGCGAAGAACATGCTGTCGACCATGACCCAGATCGGCGCGGCGGCCTGCCTCGCGATGCTGATCTGGGTGATGTACGGCTATAGCGTCGCCTTCGGCCCCGACGTGCCGGGCTTCGCCTCCAACTTCGTCTCGGGGCTGGGCAAGGCCTTCCTGAAGGGCGTCACGCCCGCCAGCCAGGCGGCGACCTTCACCGCGGGCGTCGAAATCCCCGAATATGTCTTCATCTGTTTCCAGATGACCTTCGCCGCGATCACCGCCGCGCTGGTGCTGGGCTCGGTGGTCGAGCGGATGAAGTTCTCGGCCGTGATGGCGTTCGTCGCCGTGTGGCTGACCATCGTCTACCTGCCGATCGCGCACATGGTCTGGGCGTCGTCGGGCCTGTTCTTCAAGGCGGGCGCGCTCGATTTCGCGGGCGGCACCGTGGTGCACATTAACGCCGGTGTCTCGGCGCTGGTCGCCGCCCTGATCCTGGGCAAGCGCATGGGTTATCCGACCACGCCGATGCCCCCGCACTCGCTGACGCTGACCGGCGTCGGCACCGGCCTGCTGTGGGTTGGCTGGTTCGGGTTCAATGCGGGCTCGGCGCTGGAGGCCAATGGCTCGGCGGCGCTGGCGATGATCAACACCTTCGTCGCGACGGCCGCCGGTGGCCTGGCCTGGATGCTCGTCGAGCGGGTTGCGGGTCACAAGGGCTCGGCGCTGGGCTTCTGCTCGGGCATCGTCGCCGGGCTGGTCGCGGTAACCCCGGCGGCGGGCAATTCGGGTCCGTTCGGCGCAATCGTGCTCGGTGCCATCGCCAGCGTGGTCTGCTTCTACGCCGTGTCGGTTCTGAAGCCCAAGCTCGGCTATGACGATGCGCTCGACGCCTTTGGTGTCCATGGCATCGGTGGCATGATCGGCGCGATCGGCACCGCGGTGGTCTATTCGCCCTCGCTGGGCGGTCCGGGTGCGGCCGATTACGCCATGGGCGCCAAACTGCTGGTGCAGGTCGAGGCAGTCGCCACCACCATCGTCTGGGCCACCATCGGCACCGTCATCGCCATGTTCGTCGCCAAGGCCCTGACCGGCCTGCGGGTCTCGAAGGAAGTCGAGCAGGAAGGCCTCGACCTCGGCGAGCACGGCGAGCGCGCTTACAACTGATCGGCAGCGGGGGCGACAGAACCCCCGCACCCCACGACGTTCCTCCTGCGGACGACCTAAGCCCGGTGCGGCAACGCACCGGGCCTTTTTTATGCGCGAGGAGGAAGGGGCTTTACCGCCCCTTGGGCCCTGCCACCGGACCGGCGGCCTTCGCTTGTGCCGCCTTGGCCGCTTCATATTCGTCGAAGGTGCGCGACAGCAGCGCCTGCGCCTCGGCCTCGGTCACCTTGCCGTCCTTGTTCGCATCGGCCTTGTCGAACCACAGGTCGGTCAGACGCTGGGCATGGACGGCATCGATCTGCTTCTTGCCATTGCCCATCTTCATGATCGCGGCCTTGACCTCGGCCTTGGTCAGCACGCCGTCGTGGTTGGTGTCGCGCGCCTTGAACTCGCGCGAGAATTTGGCGGCGGCCGAGGCGCGGGTGTCCTGCTGCGCCAAGGCGGGGACGGTCAGCGTGGCGGCGATCAGGCCGGCGAGGAGGAAACGGGTCATGCACGAGACTCCAGAACGGGACATCAAGGCCGCTCCTGACGGCCTTTGGCTGTCGCCGCAATGAACGAACCAACCGAAGGTTGCGTGGGACCGCGACAGCGCATAGGGCGCGAGGCAAATCCATCCCATTTCCTTGAAGGACTTTGCCATGAGCGAAGATATCAAGCGCGTCGTCCTCGCCTATTCGGGCGGCCTCGACACCAGCGTCATCCTCAAGTGGCTGCAGCAGCATTATGGCTGCGAGGTCGTGACCTTCACCGCCGATCTGGGCCAGGGCGAAGAGCTGGAGCCCGCGCGCAAGAAGGCGGAGATGGCGGGCGTGAAGCCCGAGCACATCTTCATCGACGATCTGCGCGAGGAGTTCGTCAAGGATTACGTCTTCCCGATGATGCGCGCCAATGCGCTGTACGAGGGGCTGTACCTGCTCGGCACGTCGATTGCGCGGCCGCTGATCGCCAAGCGCCAGATCGAGATCGCCAAGATGGTCAATGCCGATGCGGTCAGCCACGGCGCGACCGGCAAGGGCAACGACCAGGTCCGCTTCGAGCTGGGCTATTACGCGCTGAACCCCGATATCAAGGTCATCGCGCCCTGGCGTGAGTGGGACCTGACCAGCCGCACCAAGCTGATCGAATTCGCCGAGGCGCACCAGATCCCGGTGTCGAAGGACAAGCGCGGCGAAGCGCCCTTCTCGACCGACGCGAACCTGCTGCACACCTCGTCTGAGGGCAAGGTCCTGGAGGACCCGTGGGATGAGGTTCCCGATTACGTCTATTCGCGCACCGTCAACCCGGAAGACGCGCCCGACGTGCCCGAGGTCATCACCATCGATTTCGAGCGGGGCGACGGTGTCGCGCTGAACGGCGAGGCCTGCTCGCCCGCGACTCTGCTGACCAAGCTGAACGAACTGGGCCGCAAGCACGGCATCGGCCGCCTCGACCTGGTCGAGAATCGCTTCGTGGGCATGAAGAGCCGCGGCATGTACGAGACGCCGGGTGGTACCATCTATGCGCTGGCGCATCGTGGCATCGAGCAGATCACTCTCGACCGGGGTGCCGCGCACCTGAAGGACGAGCTGGCGCCGCGCTATGCCGAGCTGGTCTATAACGGCTTCTGGTTCTCGCCGGAGCGCGAGATGCTGCAGGCCGCCGTCAACTATAGCCAGGAGAAGGTGACCGGCACCGTCCGCCTGAAGCTGTACAAGGGCCAGGCGATCGTCACGGGCCGCAAGTCGCCCTACAGCCTGTATTCGGAAAAGGTCGTCACCTTCGAGGACGATCAGGGTGCCTATGACCAGCGCGACGCGGCGGGCTTCATCAAGCTGAACGCGCTGCGTCTGCGCCTGCTGGGGCGTCGCGACCAGATCTGATCCGACGTGCCCGTCCTGACAGGAGCCATGCGCATGGATCGCCGACAGGACGGGACGACGCACGAAGGGGCGGGGCTGTGGTGGCAGTCCCGCCCCTTTTTGTGGCTGTGCGTGATCCTGTCGGCGGTGCCGCTGCTCTGGCCCGCCGTCCCGCCGCTGAGCGACATGGGCGATCATATCGGCAGCTACCGTATCCTGGCCGAGGCCGGGCGGGGGCCGCTGGCCCGCTATTACGACGTGCACTGGGCGGCGGTCGGCAATCTGGGTGTCGAGGCGATCGTGCTGGCGCTCCATGCGCTGGGCCTCGGGATCGAGCCCGCCGCCAAGATCGCGGTCCTGCTGATCCCATCTTTGACCGTGACGGGGATGATCGCGTTGGCCCGCGCGGCGCATGGGCAGGTGCAGCCCGGCACGATGCTCGCCTTTCCGCTGGCCTATGCCCAGGCGTTCCAGATGGGCTTCGTCAATTTCTGCCTGGCGCAAGGACTGGTGCTGCTGAGCATGGCGCTCTGGCTCCGACTGGCGCGGACCCGGCCGCCGGTCTGGCGGCTCGTAATCTTCACGGTGATCGCGCCGGTCGTCTGGCTCTGTCATGCGCTCGGCTGGGCGATGCTACTCGCCTTTGTCTTTGCGATGGAGACCGGGCGGCTGGTCGAGCTGGGGCGGCGTTGGTGGACGGCCGTGGTGCACGCGGGGCTGATGGCCCTGCCGATGACGCTGCCTGCGCTGTGGATGCTGCGTAGTGGCGGTGACCGGGTGGCGGGGGAAACCGGGCGCTGGATCTGGTGGTACAAGACGCGCTGGATGCTGACCCTGTTGCAGGAGCGGTGGATCGCCTGGGACGTCGCCGCGCTGATCGTCCTGATCCTGTTCGGCTATGCCGCGATCCGCTCGCGGCGGTTGGCGATCCGGCCGGTGCTGGGCGTGCCCGCCGCGCTGGGCTTCGTCATCTTCTTGGTCCTGCCCTATATCTTTCAGGGTGGGGCCTATCTCGATATGCGGATGCTCGCCCCCGCCTTCATGCTGGCGCTGTTGTCGGTGCAGGTGATCCCAGCGGGTTCGGGGGGCGGTCTGGCGCTGGCGGCGACGGGATTCTTCGTGGCACGGCTGGTCGGCACCACGCTGGCCTTCGCGCAGCTGGCGCAGGGGCAGGAGAGGGACTGGCGCGCCATCCCGGCCTTGCCGAAGGGCGGTGCGGTGCTGGTCCTGACCAATGTCGCGGGCGAGGAGCGTTGGGATGCGCCGCGCCGCTGGCATGTCGCGGGCGTCGCGATTGACCGCGCGGGCGTGTTCACCAACACGCCGTGGGTGATGCCCGGCCAGCATCTGATCCGCCCGCGCGTTTCGCGCGCCGCGCCCTATGACCGCGACCCGTCGGGCCTGGTCTTCGCGCCGGGGTCGGAAGGCGGGGCGACCGATTTCGATGAAGCGATCCGAGAGTTCGACCGCTGCGCCTTCGATGCCGTGTGGACGATCGGTTTCCCACGCGGTCGGGTCCGTGCCGCCGATCTGGTGCCGGTCTGGGCCGATGGTGATTCGGCGGTCTATCGCGTTCGACACGGCCGATGCTTGTCGGACGCCCCCTCCATCCGCTAGGCCGACCGGCATGAATGGGGGAAAGCTCAACTGGTGGCAGACGCGGTGGTTCGTGGTGGCGATGGCGCTGCTCGCGGCCCTGCCGCTGCTCTGGCCGACCGTGCCGCCGCTGGTCGATCTGCCGGGTCATATGGGGCGCTACCGCGTCCAGCTGGACTATGCGAACCAGCCCTGGCTGGCGACCTGGTATCGCTTCGAATGGCAGATGATCGGCAATCTGGGCATCGACCTGCTGATCGAGCCGCTGGCGCCGATCTTCGGGCTCGAACTCGCGGTCAAGCTGATCGTGATCGCGATTCCGGTGCTGACCGTCACCGGCCTGCTCTGGATCGCGCGCGAGGTGCAGGGGCGTATCCCGGCGACCGCGCTGTTCGCGCTGCCGCTCGCCTATAGCTATCCCTTCCAGTTCGGCTTCGTGAACTTCGCGCTGGCGATGGCGCTGGCGCTGAACCTGTTCGGCCTGTGGCTGCGCATGGGGCGGCTGGGGGCGGTGCGCCTGCGCGCCGCGATCTTCGTGCCGCTGTCCTGCGTGCTGTGGGTCGCGCATACCTTCGGCTGGGGCGTGCTGGGCGTGCTGGCCTTCTCGGCCGAGCTGATCCGCCAGCATGACATCCGGCGGGCCAAGGGAGCCCAGGGTGTCCGGGGCTGGGTCGAATCGGCCTTCCATGCCGGGATCGGCTGTATCCCGCTGGCGCTGCCCATGGTGCTGATGGTGCTGTGGCGGTCGGGCGCGGACGTGACCGGCAAGACCACCGACTGGTTCAACTGGCGGTGGAAGATCAACTGGGTCACGATGGTGCTGCGCGACCGCTGGATGGCGTTCGACCTCGCGTCGGTGACGGTGCTGTTCCTCGTGCTGCTCAAGGGCGTGCGCGACGAGCGGGTCGAATATTCGCGCAATCTGGTCCTGTCGGCGGCGTTCCTCTTCGTCGTCTATCTGCTGCTGCCGCGCGTCGTCTTCGGCTCGGCCTATGCCGATATGCGGCTGGCTCCGTATGTCCTGGCGATCGCACTGATCGCGCTCCGGCCCCGGCGCGGCCTGTCGCTGCGGGGTGCGTCGACGCTGGCGGTGGTCGGCTTGCTGTTCTTCGTCGTGCGGATCGGGGCGACCACGGTCAGCTATGTGATGTACAGCAACGACTATGACCGGGTGCTGACCGCGCTCGATCATGTCCCGCCCCGCGCGCGGCTGCTGACCTTCGTGGGTCGCCAATATTGCGCCGATGTCTGGCCGTCGAGCCGGCTGGAGCATGTCGCGGGCCTCGCGCTGGAGCGCAAGATGGCCTATGCCAACGACCAATGGTCGATGGCGGGCGGGCAGTTGCTGACCGTGCGCTATGCCCCCGCCAAGCGTTTCGCGCATGACCCGTCGGAGATCGTGACCCAGATCCGCTGTCGTGGCCAATGGTGGCGGCCGATCGACACCGCGCTGAAGCTGCTGCCGCGCGATGCGTTCGACTATGTGTGGCTGGTCCATCCGCCGCGCTATGACGAAAGCCTGACGCGCGGGCTGACGCCGATCTGGCGGTCGGGGCGCGATGTGCTCTACCGCATCGACGATCGTCGCCCGATCATCGACCCGGCGGCCTATGAGCTGCTCAGCCGCCCGCTGCCCGAAGAGGACAAGCGCGCCCCCGCCCGGCGCAGCGCCACGGCGGATCAGGACGACAAGTAACGCTTACCCCCGGCGGAAGGGGGTAAGCTCGCCCAGATACTCGCTTTCCGCTTCGATTGCCTGACGCTCGCGTTCCACGAACTCGGCGACCGCGCGGCGGAAAGCGGGGTGGGGGATGTAATGCGCCGACCAGGTCGGCACGGGGACATAACCGCGCGCCAGCTTGTGTTCGCCCTGTGCGCCCGCTTCCACGGTCGATAACCGCCGCGCGATGGCCGCGTCGATCGCCTGGTAATAGCAGAGCTCGAAATGGAGGAAGGGCACCTCCTCGGTCGCGCCCCAATAACGGCCATAGAGCGTGTCCGCGCCGATCAGGTTGAGCGCCCCCGCGATCGGTACGCCATCGCGCTCGGCCAGGATCAGCAGCACCTTGTCGCCCAGCCGCTCGCCGATCCGGTCGAAGGCGGCGCGGGTGAGATAGGGGCGACCCCATTTGCGGCTGCCCGTGTCCTGGTAAAAGGTCCAGAAGGCGTCCCAATGATGGGGCTCGATCTCCGCGCCCGACAGGTGGCGGATGGTCAGCCCTTCGACGGCGGCGGCACGCTCCTTGCGGATCGCCTTGCGCTTGCGGCTGGCGAGCGCATCCAGGAAATCGTCGAAACAGGCGTAACCGTCATTGCGCCAGTGGAACTGCACGCCCTCGCGGATCAGCCAGCCCGCCGCCTCGAAATGCGGCAGTTGGTCGGGCGTGACGAAGGTGACGTGCGCGGAGGATAGCTCGTTCTGGTCGGTCACCGCCTCGATCGCGCCGATCAGCGCCGGCGCGAGAGCGGGATCGCGGAGCAGCAGCCGGGGGCCGGGCACCGGCGAGAAGGGTGAGGCGATCTGGAGCTTGGGGTAATAGCGCCCCCCGGCGCGCTCCCAGGCATCGGCCCAGCCCTGGTCGAACACATATTCGCCCTGGCTATGCGCCTTCAGATAGGCGGGCGCGATGGCGGCGGGCTGTCCGTCGGGGCCGTCGATGACGATCGGGGCGGGCGTCCAGCCGGAGCGGCCACCGACGCTGTGCGACGTTTCCAGCGCGGTCAGGAAGGCGTGGGATGTAAAGGGATTGGCCGTGCCCGCACAGGCGTCCCATTGTTCGGGGGAGAGGGCGGTGACGCCGGACAGGATACGCGCGATGGCGGTGGTCATCGCTGGGGGATATGCGGTGTGGGGTGGGGCGGGACAAGGGGGCGGCTTGTGGCTTTCCCTCCCCCACCCCCTCCCGCTTGCGGGAGGGGTGCGTTACCGGGCAGACGTTTCCCCGCCTTTGCGATAGAAGCAGGTCGGTGTAGTGAAGCACGCCCCTCCCGCCTGCGGGAGGGGATGGGGGAGGGCAGGGCCGCGAACGACCCCGCCCCGAAAATCACGCCACTTCGACGATCGCATCCACCTCGACCGCCGCGCCCAGCGGCAGCACCGGCACGCCGACCGCCGAGCGGGCATGACGCCCGGCCTCGCCGAACAGCGATACCATCAGCTCCGACGCGCCGTTGGCGACCTTGGGCTGGTCGGTGAAGTCGGCGGTCGAGTTCACGAACACGCCCAGCTTCACGATCCGCTTCACGCGGTTGAGATCGCCGCCCAGATACTTCTTGATCTGCGCGACCAGCATCAGGCCGCACGCCTGCGCCGCCTTCTGGCCGTCTTCCAGCGAGACGCCGTCGCCCAGCCGCCCGGTGACGAGCTGGCCGTCGATAAAGGGCAGCTGGCCCGAAATGTGGAGAAGCCCGCCCGCCTCGACGACGGGGACATAGGCGGCGACGGGGGCGGCAGCTTCCGGCAGGGTGAGGCCGAGCTGCTCGAGCGCGCGATCGATATGCGTGGTCATGGCGCGAGACATGGCGCGCCCGCCCCATTCAGGTCAAGCCGTGGCAGGCTGGCCTTCGGTGAAACGCGCGGCGATCCAGCGTTCCGCCTGGCGCCAGTCGTCGATCCGGGCATGGGCGTCGGGGGCGGGCGGCACATGCGGGGCCATTTCCGGCTCGGACACCATGTGCAGCCGGTGGACCTGCGGGGCATGTTCGGCGACCGAGGCGTGATGCTGGGCCAAGTCGTCGACGAAGACGGTGACCGGGTGGCCATGCGCGGCGACCAGCTTCGCCACCGGCTCGCCCTTGGGGCCGTTATTGCACTGGACCCGGTGATGGATGCCGAACCGGGCGAGCTGTTCGATGCGAGGGCTGCGGCATTCCTCGACCAGATTGGTCAGGATGACGATATCGGCTTTGGCCCCCAGCATTGCCAGCGCCTCGGCGGCGTGCGGGACCAAGGTCTGGCGGTCCATCTGGCCGGGGAAGAAGCCGTGCAGCAGGTCCCAGGCCTCGGCCTGGCTCAGCTCCGCGCCGCCATTCTGCCGGGTCATCGCGCCGAAGAAATCATGGCGGTCCAGCGCGAAGTCGATGTCGTGCGCCTCGTCCAGCCAGGTGCGGAAATGGCGGACCATGTGGACGAGCACTTCGTCGCAGTCGCAGATCAACAGGGGCTTCATGCACTCTCCAATATCCGGCGCGCGGCCACCAGCGCCTCGGGCCGAACGTCCAAATCCTCGGCACAGGCGATCAGGTCCGCCTCATGCCCCTCCAGGAACGACAGGATCGCCGCCAGCACGCCCGGCTCGCCCGCCCCGGCGCGCAACTCCTCGACCGACAGACCGGTCAGCGCCAGCAGCCGCTCGGCGCGCGATGGGCTTTGCAGCGTCCAAACCAGCGCCTGAAGCGCCAAAGCCATAGCGGGCTCGATTGTATCCGGTCCGGGCATTGCCTATCGTCCCCTCGATAATGGTGGAGCCCGCGTGACAAGAAAGGTGCTCGTTGTCGAGGACAACGAACTCAATCTGAAACTCTTCTGCGACCTGCTGCGCGCGCACGGCTTTACGGCCGAGCCGGTGCGCGACGGGCGCGAAGCGGTGGCGCGCGCGCGAGAGGTACAGCCCGACCTGATCATCATGGACATCCAGATGCCGCATGTAACCGGCTATGAGCTGATCCTGGAGCTGAAGGCCGACGAGGAGCTGCGCCGCATCCCTGTGATGGCGGTGACCGCCTATGCGGGCCGCGACGACGAAGACCGGATTCGCGCGGCGGGGGCGGATTCGTACGTGTCCAAGCCGATCAGCCTGATGCGGTTCATGGAGGCGGTCAACGCGTTGGTGTGAAGGGGGGAGCCTCCGCTCGCGCTGAGCGGTCGAAGTGCACGCCCCGAACCTATGCCGCGCGCCTCATCCCGTGGCTCTCGACTGTGCTCAGGCTGACCGGAGTGAGGATACGGTGGCAGCCCGGAAATGGATGTCGGTTTTGGGTAGGCTGCGGAACGGCAGCTTTTGAGAGGCAGGTGCGGTTAACTACCGTTTCTACGCGCGCCAATAGTGTCATCAACATCCACTACCTTCTGGCGAAGGCGGGCAAGGAACGGCTGTCCATGCTTTTGCATCTTGTCAGGCGAGTAACCCCGTATTGCGTCCTCATAGCGTTGCACCTGATCGACAAGGCTTGCGCGGAGCCGCTCCAGGTCGTGATCGGATAAGCTGTCCCGTTCTATGTAGGCTCGCTCAACGTGCATATCGTGAAGCCGTATGCCCCCGTGAACGAGCGGTTGCAATCGGGCGACCGCACAATGGCTTTAAACCGCCGACTTTGGGCGATAGCGGCCCGTCCGCTTCTGGAGAGCGGACCTTATGGGATGCCCGGCGAGCGATCCGCGTCGGTGCCCCGGCGTACACGAAACAGAGAGAAACCAGACCGTTTCACCGCTTTCTCCGCCTTGGCGACGCATCGGCGGGGCGTGTCACTGTCCGTCAAAATCTCGATACCAGCGGATGGGTTGTAGTTTTGCCGTAGAGTCTCGGTAAGCTGGTGGGCATCCTCTCCGGCATCACTCATGAAAAACGTGCATCGTCCGCGATCCGTCTTGATCCAAACGACATAACTGCGAGAGAAGTCCATTGTTTGGGTTGCAGAACCTGTCGCAACTTGAGCGGCAGAGGCGAGCAAGGCAAATGCGGGGGACATGAGGGGCAATCTGCCATGCCGCCCGGATGTCGGCAAATGGGCGTGAGCGGACCCCGCCGCTCAACCCTCCGAATCATCCTCCACCACAGCCGCCTTGCGCCCCTTGAACCCCTGCGCGACGACGAACCATTCCACCGAACCCTTGCGGCTCGACGGCGGCTTGGCGTGTTTCACGGTGGCGAAGTGGCGCTTCATCTCGGCGACCAGCTGCGAGTCGGCCCCGCCCGCGAACACCTTCGACACGAACACCCCGCCGGGCGACAGCACGTCGCAGGCAAAGGCGAAGGCCGTCTCGACCAGGCCCATGGTACGCAGCGCGTCGGTCTGCGGGTGGCCGACGGTGTTGGCCGCCATGTCCGACATCACCAGGTCGGGCGTGCCGCCCAGCGCCTCCATCAGCTTGCCCGGCGCGGCGTCGTCCATGAAGTCCATCTCGAAGATGGTCACGCCGTCGATCGGATCGACCGGCAACAGGTCGATGCCCACCACGCTGGCGTTCGGCACCTTGCGACGCACCACTTGGGCCCAGCCGCCCGGCGCGATGCCAAGGTCGATGATCCGCTTCTTGCCGCGCAGGAAGCCGAAGCGTTCGTCCAGCTCGATCAGCTTATAGGCCGCGCGGCTGCGATACCCCTCCGCCTTGGCGCGGCGGACGTAAGGGTCGTTCAGCTGGCGCTCCAGCCAGCGGGTCGATTGGGCGGTGCGCTTCCGGGCGGTGCGCACCCGCTGGTGCAGCCCTGCATTGCCTCTGCTCACGGTCTGGCGATTCCCATCAAACGGCGCAGGATTCCCTCGCGAATCCCACGGTCGGCGATCCCTAGCCGCTCGGCGGGCCAGAGGTCCAATATCGTCTCCAGGATAGCGCAGCCCGCCACCACCAGATCGGCGCGTTCGGGGCCGATACACGCCACCTTGCCGCGCGCGGCCAGGCTCTTGCGCGACAGGTCGGCGCTGATCTCGCGCATCGCGGCGGTGGGCACGATCAGCCCGTCGACGGCGTTGCGGTCATAATGGCTGAGCCCCAGATGCACGCTGCCCAGCGTCGTCACCGTGCCGCTGGTGCCCAGCAGCCGGGGCCGCTTCAGATTTTTCGGCAGACGTGCGGTGAAATCGGCGAAGCTGTCCGCAACGATCCCGCGCATCCGCGCATAGGCGGCCAGCCGCCCCGCCTCGCCCTCGCCGCCGCCCGCGCTCTCGGTCAGCGACACCACGCCCCAAGGCGCGGAGTGCCAGTCGAGGATGCGCGGCACCGGCCCGTGCGTGTCGACCAGCACCAGTTCGGTCGAGCCGCCGCCGATGTCGAACACCAAAGCGGGGTCCTCGCCTGGCTCGATCAGCGCATGACAGCCGAGCACGGCCAGCCGCGCCTCTTCCTCGGCCGAGATGATGTCCAGATGGATGCCCGTCTCGGCCAGCGCGCGCGCGATGAAGGCGGGGCCGTTGGTGGCGCGGCGGCACGCCTCGGTCGCGACGGCGCGCGACAGGGTGACGTTACGACGCTTCAGCTTGTCGGCGCAGACGCGCAGCGCCGCGATGGTGCGGTCGATCGCGGCATCCGACAGCCGCCCGGTGGTTGCCAGCCCCTCGCCCAGCCGTACGATTCGCGAAAAGGCATCGACGACCGCAAAGCCGCCCCCCTGCGGCCGCGCGATCAGCAGGCGGCAATTGTTGGTGCCCAGGTCGAGCGCGGCATAGGCCTGCGCATCCGACCACCGGCCACGCGGGGGCCGGGGGGGTGCCGAACGGGCAGGGGGCTTGGCCTGCCGGTACGGCCTTCGGGTGGGAACGTCCCCCATCGCCGTATCTCGCTTATTCTGTTCTATCCGTCACGAACATGAGCGTTCGCCGGTGCTTGACCCCCAAGGTAGCGAGTCGGTGCCGCTGCGACAAGACGGGTGGAGGACGATGCCCCGGAAATCGGGTTGACATCCCCCATTCGCCCGCCTAGAGGCACGCCCCTGTCCGGTGCCCCGTCGTCTAAAGGTAAGACCACGGACTCTGACTCCGTTAATTGAGGTTCGAATCCTCACGGGGCATCCAGACCTTCCCGCAAAATTTGGAATTGATCGCCTTCGCGGCCTTCGCGCGTCAGTCGCAGGTGATCGGGCCCGACCGCGCCGGGCCCGTCATGGTCATGGAATTGGTGCGTCAGCGCAGGATGATGGCGGCGCCGTGCTTGTGCGCGCGGATTTCGTCCTCGCTCAGCCCGTTGATTTCGTGCGGGAAGATCAGCCAGTCACTGGTTTCATGCACGAAGAAGTCGGGCTTCAGGTCGGTGACGTTGCGTGACGGCTTGTAATAGACGGTCGCGACCTTCACCTCGTCCGGGATATTGTTCCGGCACCGGGCCTTCAATTCCCTCAGCAGCGCGCGGATCGAGCGCCCGGAATCGAACACGTCGTCGATCAACAGCAGCCGATCCTCCGGATTGAGCACATCGACCAGATGGCCCAGGCCATAGATGCGCACCTGCGGCTCCTGCTGGTCGATACCGGTGTAGGAGGCGGTGCGGATCGCGATATGGTCGCTCTGCACGCCCCGATATTCGAGCAGTTCCTGCACCGCGATGCCGACCGGCGCGCCGCCACGCCAGATGCCGACGATATGGGTCGGGCGGAAACCCGAATCGAAGACCAGATTGGCCAGGCGGAAGGAATCCTCCAGCAGGCGATCGGCGGACAGATAGATTTTGGTGGTCACGACATCGTCCATCATCGGTGAGGGCAAAACGTGAAAGCCAGGAGCCCCCGAATTGATCGGCCCTTTTGAAACCCTCCGGCGGTCAGGGCAACCATGGCGTGCGATGCCGCCGTTGATCGACCGCTTCCGGGAGCCGCAAGCGAACGCTATGGGCTGGAGGATGGCCCGGCTGCTCCTGTTCAACAAACCCTTCGGGGTCCTGTCGCAATTTACGGATCGCGGATCGCCGACCGTTCGGTCGACCTTGTCGGATTTCATTGGGGTGAAGGGTGTCTATCCCGCCGGGCGGCTTGATCGGGACAGCGAGGGCTTGCTGCTGCTGTGCGATGACGGGCGGCTGCAGGCGCGCATCGCCGATCCCCGCTTCAAGATGGCCAAAACCTACCTTGTGCAGGTCGAGGGCGATCCGCAGGAGCCGGAACTGGAGCGCTTGCGGCAGGGTGTCCGGCTGAAGGACGGCATGACCCTGCCTGCCGAAGTCGACCGGATCGATGCGCCGGACCTGTGGCTGCGCGATCCGCCGATCCGTCAGCGCAAGTTCATCCCCGACAACTGGCTGAGACTCACCATCCGCGAAGGGCGCAACCGGCAAGTACGACGCATGACGGCGGAGGTCGGATTGCCCACGCTGAGGCTGGTCCGCTGGTCGATCGGCGACTGGTCTGTCGCCGGGATCGCACCGGGCCAGTTCGAGGAAGTCTCCATCCGGAGCTAGGTTACAAGCCGCCCCCATGATCGATGACGTCGTATCGCGGGGCCGGCTGCCGCCGAGCGTGAAAGCGGATTGGAGGTTGGGCGCGGAGAGGTTAGGACGCCGGCCGCCTGGCTCTGGATGGGCGGCGTCCCATCGTCACTGTCGGCTTCTTCGCCCGGTGGATCGTATAAGGGCCAATCGGCAGGATTTTGGATTTCCCATGAATTATCGCCACTCCTTCCATGCGGGCAACAGCGCCGATGTCGTGAAGCACAGCCTGCTGATCGCGCTGGTCCGGGCCTTGCAGCAAAAACCGGGGGCGTTGACGCTGATCGACACCCATGCGGGCTGCGGGCTCTACGACCTTGGCGGCGAGCAGGCCCAGCGGACCGGCGAAGCCGTGCATGGCGTATTGCGGGCCTTTGCCGACACGAACCCCTTGCTGGACGATTATCGCGCCGCCGTACGGGCGGTGAATGTCGGGGCCGAGCCGCAGCTCTATCCCGGCTCGCCACGGTTCTTGGCGCAGTTGTTGCGCGAACAGGACCTGCTGATCCTCAACGAAAAGCATCCCGAGGATGCCCGGGCCTTGCGCGGCGCGATGCGCGGTACGCCGGCGGCCGTGCATGAGCGCGATGCCTATGAGCTCTGGCTGGCCATGCTGCCGACCCGGACGGCGCGCGGCGTGGTGGTGGTCGACCCGCCCTATGAACAGACCGACGAACGCGCCCGCATCGCCGCCACGCTCGCCGCGGCGCACCGCAAATGGGCGCATGGCGTGACGGTGATCTGGTATCCGCTGAAAGACCGCGCGACGCATCAGCGGTGGAAGGACGCGCTGCGCAGGCTCGACATCCCGAAATTCCTGTCGGTCGAGCATTGGCTATACGACGCCGATCAGCCCGGCATCTACAACGGCGCGGGCCTCTTCTTCGTCAATCCGCCCTATGCCTTCACGCAAGCGCTGCCGCCCCTGTTGGAAGCCCTCCGCGCCGCCCTGGCGCCGGAGGGACATCGGGGGGAGATCACGGCGGACTGGTTGAACGATTAAAAGAAAAGGGGGGGCTCTGACGGGCCGCTCCAGGCGATGGACTCGTAGCGTGCGAGGCCGCCGAGCGAAGGACCTATCCCTATCGCGCCAAACGAAACCGGGGTCCTCCCGCCCAAGCGGAAGAACCCCGGCCTCATTCGCTCAAAACGGCTGGGATCAGAACTTCACGGTTGCCCCGACGAAGATCCGGCGGCCCAGAACGTCATAGACGCCCGGATAGGTGTTGCCGTTGCCGAACAGGTTCAGCACGCCCGAGGCCAGCGCGGGCGGGCTCTTGTCGAGCAGGTTGTTCGCACCGATGCGAAGCGTCAGGTTGCGGTTGACCTCGACCGCGCCGGTCAGATCGAAATAGCTGTACGCGGGCAGGCGTGCGTCGATCGGGTCGGCAGGCCCGGTGAGATAGCTGTTGCTCGACGTCGCCGAGTTGCTGGTCGGGCCGATATAGCGCCAGTTGAACGACAGGCTGGTCTTCGCGTCCGGCTTCCAGGTCACGCGCACATTGTGACGCCACACCGGGGTCGGCTGGCCGCAGGCATAGCCGAATAGGCCCTTGCAGTCATAGCTGTCGCCACCCGGCAGCGGCTGGGTCGCCTGCTGGAACAGATAGGTGCCGATGAAGTCGCCATAGAGACGGCCCAGGCGACCCAGCGGGATCATCGCATTGGCGGCGATGTCGAGACCCGAGGTCTTCAGATAGCCGGTGTTGAGCGTGGTCGAGACGACATAGCCGGTGCCGAAGATCGAGCCGGTCAGCGGATCGCGACGGAACAGACCGCAATAATAGGGGCTGCCGGTCGAGAAGCACTGGCTGATGATCGTGTTCGGATCGATGCTGCCGATATAGTCCTTCACCTTGATGTTGAAATAGTCGATCGAGACGGACAGGTTGCGGCCGCCGCGCGGGGCCAGCACGATACCGGCGGTATAGGTATCGGCCGATTCCGGCTTCAGGTTGCGGTTGCCGCCCGACTGGCCGGTGCACTGGTCGGACGGACATTCGATGACCAGATGGCTGTTATATTGGGCGGCGGTGACGCCGGTCAGCTGACAGGCGCTGAGCGAAGCGGTGGGCTTCGCACCGGCGCACGGGTCGACCGCGGCGACGTTGCCCAGCGACAGGTTCGAGAACAGCTCGCTGATATTGGGTGCGCGAATGGCATGGTTGAAGCTGGCGCGCAGGCGCACCGGATCGACCACCTGCCAGCTCAGCTCGCCCTTGTAGGTGAAGGCGTTGAACTTGGACGAATAGCCGGTCGAGCGCTGGTCGTTCTTGTATGCCGAATAGCGGAAGCCGCCGTTCAGGGTCAGCGCCTTGCCGATCGCCGAGTCCTGCGCGATCGGCACTTCGATTTCGCCGAAGCCCTCATTGACCGCGATGATGCCGTCCGAGTCCTGCGTGCCCGCCTGCTTGGCCACCTCATCGCCAGTGAAATACAGCGTCTCGCGACGATGCTCGCCGCCCAGCACGATGCTGACGCCGTCCTTGGCCCAGGGGCTGGTGATGCCGAACGTGCCCAGGTCGCCGGTGATCGAGCCCGAAATGACGTTCAGGGCATAGCGGCCCCAGGTCCGGGTCGGCGCATAGAGATATTGCGCCTGCTGCCCGGTCAGGCCGCCCGCCTGGAAGACGTTGATCGGCGTACAGGCCGGGTCGGTGCCGTTCAGCACCGACTGGCAGACCGCGCCGCCCTTGCCGTCCGGCACGGCCAGCAGTGCCTTCTGCGCCTTGGCGACGTTGACGTCGTTCAGATACTGCTCGTCATAATGCGCGGACGAGCGCAGCACGCTGAAGTCATAGTTGAAGCCGTGGCCGATATCGCCGCGCACGCCGACCATCGAGCGGTAATAGCGATGCTGGAGGTCGTCGCGACGCGGCAGGGTGCCGCTGCCGCCCAGGCGATAGCCGATCAGCGTGTTCTGCGTCGCGGCGGTTCCGGCGGCGGCGCCGCACAGCGACTGCTGCTGGCTGGCGCTCATCAGCGGGTTGTTGCAGGTCACGGCATAGGTCTGGCCAAACCACAGCGCGGACGGCGCGACCTGCGAGAAGCTGCGGTCGTCCATGTACATGTAGCTGCCATAGATTTCGGCGGCCTTGGAGAGCTCCAGGTGCATGAACGCACCCGCATTGTACCGGTCGTCGCTGCGCTGGAAATAGTTCAGCGGGGCGTAGTTGTAGGTGTAGGTCGAGTCATAAGGTACCCAGGTCTTCGACCCGTCGCGGCTGTTGGTTAGCTTCTGGCCCGCCAGCGGCCCGCCCAGCGGGGTAAAGGTGCCGAAAGGCGTATTGCTCGACCCGCCGCAAGCGAAGGTCGTCGAGGCGCTGTTCAGGGCGCAGGCCGACACGTCGCGGGTCGACTGGAGGACCGGATCGGTGCGACGATAGCCGCCATAAACGGTGATGTTCAGCCGCCCGTCGAGCATCGTCTTGCCAAACGAGGCGTTGATGTCCTGCTTGCCGCCGTCGAAAACGTGCGACGGCGCGGTCTGATAGCCGCGACCCGACACGATCCCGCGCAGAAAGCCATTGTCATTGGTGTGGTCGGCGATGCTCGTCTGCGCATCCAGGCGGAAGCCGTCGAGCTTGTCGCGCAGGATGAAGTTGACGACGCCGGACAGCGCGTCCGAGCCATAGACGGCCGATGCACCGCCGGTGACGATATCGACCCGCTCGACGATCGCCGAGGGGATGAAGTTCAGGTCCATGGCCTGGGTTGGCAGCAGGCGCTGGCCGTTGACCAGCGTCAGCACGCGGTTGGAACCCAGATTGCGCAGGTTGACCTGCGCGGTGCCGTTCGAGCCGTTCGACACATTCTCATTCGCGTCGGCGGTGAACTGCGGCAGGCGGTTTAGCGCGTTCTCGATATTGTTGGTGCCCTGAAGCGTCAGTTCCTGGGCGTCGACGCTGGTAAGCGGGCTGTTACTCGTCAGGTCGGGGCGGCGGATGCGCGTGCCCGTGACGACGACGTCGTCTGCCGCCTGGGCGTCATTCGCGGTCTGCGCCGCCGCGCCGCTGGCCGCCACCAAACCCGTCGCCAAGGCAATCAAAGCAGCCGATCGCCGCCAATAGCCGTTCTCAATCATCTGGTCCGCCCCCTCATGAGCAATAAAATTACGTATCTCCCATCTCATATTAAGTACGTTATACGATATTCGGTCAATGGGGGCGGTATCGTTTTGGTATAATGCGCGGCCTGTGTTGCTCAGACGCCTCACCTTCGGGCTGCTGGCCAAGGGCTTGGTGGCGTCGAACCCGTGATTGCCATGAAAACCCGAGACGGTGGCGCATCGCTTCGGCCGCCGTAATAGGCTCGGCGGTTTCCTCGCTTTTGACGAAATTGAAGCGCTCGGCATTGCGCCCGATCAGGGGCCGGGATGGATGCCCTTGATGGTCAGTAGCGGACGCATTGTCTGGTAAAGCCGTCCGTACGCAGAACGCGCCTGATTTCGAGTCCGTTCAGGAACGGTTGAGCATCAACAGGGTGGCGATGTCAGAAAAGGTGTCCGCATCGAAAAACGATACAGGGCCAATCCCTTAGCAAGCCCGGCTATGAAAAGGGGGACAGGACTTTGGCTTGATGACCGACCATTACCCGGGAGCAAACGCTCTCTGGGGACCGTCTTTCCGACGATCCCCGAGAGATTTCAACGCTGTATGAAGCGGTGGTGCCCCTCAAAGGCCGAAGATGGGCACTCAGAACATTGGACAATTTCAATATCGCGGCGCTAATGCAACGTCCGATGCTGCATTAATCAATAGCACGCGGTTAGTCGTGAACCGCCGAGGTTCGCATGGTCCCTGTCCATGCCATAATGCTGCGCAAGAATGCCGTTACCACAGCATACGGTAGCTACGAGCGTGCGCCGGTCGGGCGAATAAAAGCCGTTTGCAGGACTAAATATATCCATTATGCTGGATTAATGGAAAGTGATTCGGCTATCGTTGCGCTCGGGGCGCTGGCGCAGGGAACGCGTCTGGATGTGTTCCGCCTGCTGGTCCGCCACGAACCTGCCGGGCTGCCAGCCGGCGAAATTGCCCGTCAGCTCGACGTGCCGCAAAACACCATGTCGGCGCACCTTGGCATTCTCGCCCGCGCCGGTCTGGTCCGCTTCGAACGTCATAGCCGGTCAATCATCTACCGCGCCAATCTCGACGGACTGCGCGCGCTGACGCTGTTCCTCGTCAAGGATTGCTGCGCGGGCAATGCGGAGCTGTGCGCGCCGCTCGTCGCCGAACTCGCTCCCTGCTGCTGAAAGGACGCCTATGAAACCGAATGGCTCGGCCGTCGATATCGTCATCTACCACAATCCCGAATGCGGCACGTCGCGCAACACGCTGGCAATGATCCGCAATGCCGGCATCGAGCCGCACGTGGTCGAGTATCTGAAAACGCCGCCCTCGCGCGCGCTGCTGGTCGCGCTGATCGACCGCGCCGGCATGACGCCGCGTGAGCTGCTGCGCGAGAAAGGCACGCCCTATGCGGAACTGAGCCTGGGCGACACGTCGCTGTCCGACGACGCGCTGGTCGATGCGATGATGGCGCATCCGATCCTCATCAACCGGCCGCTGGTCGTCTCCCCGCTCGGCGTGAAGCTGTGCCGCCCGTCTGAAGCCGTCCTCGATTTGCTGCCAAGCGGCCAGCTCGCCGCGTTTGCCAAGGAAGACGGCGAACAGGTGGTCGATGCATCGGGCCAGCGCGTCGCCTGATGCTTCTTGCCGTGCTGATCTTCGTCGCGACGATCACGCTCGTCATCTGGCAACCCAGGGGCCTCGGCATCGGGTGGAGCGCGATGGGCGGTGCCGTCGTGGCGCTGCTTGCGGGCGTCGTCACCCTGTCCGACGTGCCGGTGGTATGGGGCATCGTCTGGAACGCGACCGCTGCGTTCGTCGCGATCATCGTCATCAGTCTGTTGCTTGATGAAGCCGGGTTCTTCGAATGGGCGGCTTTGCATGTCGCGCGCTGGGGCGGGGGGCATGGTCGCCGGCTGTTCGTCCTGATCGTGCTGCTCGGCGCGGCGGTGTCGGCGCTGTTCGCCAATGACGGCGCGGCGTTGATCCTGACACCGATCGTCATCGCCATGCTGCGCGCGCTGGGGTTCAAGGACAAGGCGACCTTGGCGTTCGTCATGGCAGCGGGGTTCATCGCCGACACCGCAAGTCTGCCGCTGGTCGTCTCGAACCTCGTCAACATCGTGTCGGCCGACTTTTTCAAGATCGGCTTCGGTGACTATGCGGCCGTGATGGTGCCGGTCGATCTGGTATCGATCGCCGCCACGCTGGGCGCGTTGTTGCTCTTCTTCCGCCGCGACATACCGCACGATTACGACGTTGACGCGTTGCGCGCTCCCGCTGCCGCGATCCGTGACGCCGCAACCTTCCGCGCCGGATGGATCGTCCTTGCGCTCCTGCTCGCCGGCTTCTTCCTACTCGAACCGCTCGGCGTGCCAGTCAGCGCCGTCGCCGCTGCCGGTGCGATCCTGCTGTTGGTGATCGCTGGGCGGGGCCATGTGATCGGAACGCGCAAGGTGCTGAGTGGTGCGCCTTGGCAGGTCGTGATTTTTTCGCTGGGCATGTACCTGGTCGTCTATGGCCTGCGAAACGCCGGCCTGACCGATCATCTGGCGGCGCTGCTCGATCGCACCTCACAAGGCGGGGTGTGGGGCGCGGCGCTGGGAACGGGCGTGATCGCGGCCATCCTGTCCTCGGTCATGAACAACATGCCGACCGTGCTGGTGGGTGCGCTGTCGATCGACGCCAGCCAGGCGACCGGGGCGGTCAAGGAAGCGATGATCTACGCCAATGTGATTGGCTGCGACCTCGGTCCCAAGCTGACGCCGATCGGCTCGCTCGCGACGCTGCTGTGGCTGCACGTTCTGGGGCAGAAGGGCGTCAGCATCGGATGGGGCTATTATTTCCGGGTCGGGGTCACGCTCACCGTGCCTGTCCTGCTCATCACCTTGGCGGCGCTCGCGCTGCGAATTGGAATTGCCTGATGCCGCTCCGCGACCTCGCCGACGCCGACCATCTGCCTGCGCTCGATCGGCGTTATGCGCTCGATCGCCCCGCGCTTGGTTTAGGCGCTGGCGATCCGCCGCCCCGCATCCTGCTGCTCTACGGGTCGCTGCGCGAGCGATCCTATTCGCGCCTGTGTATTGAGGAGGCGGCGCGACTGCTCCGCTTCTTCGGCTGCGAGACACGCATCTTCGACCCCGCGACGTTGCCGCTGCCCGACCAGCATACCGGCGACGATCATCCGGCCGTCCATGAACTGCGCGAGCTGTCGATGTGGTCGGAAGGGCAGGTGTGGTGCAGCCCCGAGCGCCACGGCCAGATTACCGGGATCATGAAGCTGCAGATCGACCACCTGCCGCTCAGCATGGGCGGGATGCGCCCGACGCAGGGTCGCACGCTGGCGGTCATGCAGGTGTCAGCGGGATCGCAGTCGTTCAACAGCGTCAACACGCTGCGCGTGCTGGGCCGCTGGATGCGAATGGTGACGATCCCTAACCAGTCGTCGGTTGCCAAAGCGTTCACCGAGTTCGATGATGCAGGGCGCATGAAGCCGTCGAGCTATTACGACCGGATCGTAGACGTGATGGAGGAACTGGTGCGCTTCACCGTCCTGCTGCGTCCGCACACCGCGCAATTAGTCGATCGCTATTCGGAGCGAAAGGAAGCCGGCACGGTGATCGACGCCGCCATCGACCTGTCGAGTATCGCCACGAAACCTTGATGCGGGCGGCTGCGACCGGAACGGAACGAACCTTCCCTGCGCTGGACGGAGCGGCGGCTGCGTTGAAGGCGGCTTGAGCAGGTTTTCGCTTTATCGTCAGTTCGTTACAAGGCCGAAAAAGGGAAGCCCTGTTGACGATCCGATTGTTGTTTCGCTGCGCCAGCGCAGTTTCTGTCCTGGCGGTTCTGCCCGCCTGCGTTCCTGCCGGTCGACCTGCCGGCCCGCCGCCTCCTGTCCCGGTCGCCAATCGTACTCCCGCATCCGTCATTCCCGAAGCACCGTTGGTCGTCGCCCGGCCGCAGCCATCGGCGGACCTGCTGAACGCCGTGCAAGCACTGGGCGCAGGTTTCGAAGGCCAGGTGGGCATCAGCGTGCGCGATATCGACGAAAACTGGGTCGTCGACTGGCAGGGCGACACCCCGCGTCCACAGCAGAGCGTCAGCAAGCTATGGGTCGCCATCGGGGTCATGGATGCGGTCGATCAGGGACGATTGTCGCTTGCCGATCCGGTGACCGTCACTCGTGCCGACCTGACCGTGTTCCACCAGCCGATCCGGACGCTGGTCGGAAAGACGGGCCACAGGACGACGGTCGGCGATCTGCTGCGTGGCGCCATGTCGCGCAGCGACAACACCGCCAACGACGTCCTCCTGTGGCGGATCGGCGGTCCCGTGGCGGTCAACCGGATGTTGAAGGACAAGGGTGTTGCCGGCGTCCGCTTCGGTCCCGGCGAACGGCAGTTGCAGGCCCGCACTGCCGGGCTGGCATGGCGTCCTGAATGGGCTGGTGGCTGGGGGTTCCTGCAGGCGCGCGCCGCGATGCCCTATGCAGCGCGGGACATGGCGCTGCGCCGCTATCTCGACGCGCCGCTGGACGGCGCATCGGCCAATGGCGTGACGCTTGGACTATCGTTGCTGGCACAGGGCCGGCTGCTCAGCGATCGGTCGACCGCATCGCTGCTGACGCTGATGCGAGCCAGCAAGACCGGTCCGCTACGCCTCAAGTCCGGCCTTCGCCCCGGCTGGACGCTCGCCCACAAGACCGGGACCGGGCAGGATCTCGGCAAATTGTCGACCGGCTATAACGACGTCGGTCTGCTCGTGGCGCCGGACGGGCATCGTTATGCGCTTGCCGTGATGATCGCGAGCACGCGCCAGCCCATTCCGGCGCGGATGCGGCTGATGGGCGATGTCACGCGGGCGGTGATCGCCGCGGCCAGCCGGTAACCCGCGCCGCCCTATCGATCGGGCAGGCTGGCCCGGTCGGCGCCCCAGGTGGCCAGCGTTTTGCCGGTTTGCGGGTTGTCGATCGCTACATCGTCCAGCGTCATTGCGACGATGCAGATCGGGCGCTGTTCGGGGCCGGCGGGTTGTCGACAGGACACGGGCGATCGATCCGCCGTTCCGCCGATCCTGCCACGCAGGCGAAGCTGCAGACCCTGATCGGCGGGCACCTCGTCCGGGGCCGCGCGCACCACGGTCTCGTAGGGCTTTCCGTCGCGCAGCCCTTGCCCGGCACCATCGGCAAATTGGGCGACGGCCAATATCTGTCCTGGCAGGGTAACCGCATCGGCGCCGGTGGGCACGGCGCTGTCCTGCGCCGCCGGGCAGGTTTCGCTCGCCGTCCACGGGCGGGGAATCCAGAAGCCTTCCGCGATCGTGCCGGTCGCCGATCCATCCGCCGACGCGCCCAGATCCGCACCGCTCCAGATGACCGGCTCGACATGGACGCGCAGCGCCCTTGCCTCGGCATCGTAGCGCCAGCGCATCGGGCTGTCGCTGTCCGCATCGGAGGGCCCGCGACATCCGAACGGAAGCCGCACTTCGAACCGCTGCCCCGCCAGATCGGCCGCCGCCTTCGGCAGGGACTGGCCCGATGCGAACGCATCCGCTGCCTGCGATGCCAGTGCGATCAGGTCGGCACGGGTTTTGACGATATCGCGCGGGTCGGGCAGCGAGGGCGCGGGTTGGACAACCGCAGGTGCCGTTGCGACCGGGGCGGCGGCGGGCGGCGCGACCTCGCGCGGGGATGTGCCCCGCCCGATCAGGAACCCGGTTCCGCCGACTGCCAAGGCAATCGCCAGACCGCCTGCCAGCGCAAGCCGGCTGTTCCGCAAGGTTGGCTCGTTCATACGGCACCGATAGCAAAGCCCGCCAAATTGGCATACCCAAGGCCATGACATCCGACGATATAATCCCGGACGTGCTGCCCGATCGCGGCATGTCGTCCGCCCGGGCGATACCCGCGTGACCTTCGACCAGATGCTGACGTTGCTGGTGCTGGTGCTGGTCGTCGCGGCGCTGATCTGGGACAGGGTGCGCTCGGACGTCGTGGCGCTGAGCGGTGCGGCCGTCCTGCTGATTGCCGGCGTCGTGCGGCCGATCGACGTGCAAAGCGCCTTCGCCAGCCCGGCGATCATCGCGCTCGCCTCGCTGTTCGTCATCGCCTACGCCCTCGAACTGTCGGGCCTGCTCGATCGGGCGATCGAGGCGGCGGTCAGGATGTGCAAGCGACTGGGGTCGGCCGGCATCTGGCTGATGCTGGGTGCGATCGGGGTCGCGTCCTGCTTCCTCAACAGCACGCCGATCGTCGTGCTGGGTGCGCCGGTCGTGCGCGATGTCGCGACGGCGCTGAAACTGCCGCCTAAACGCTATCTGATGCCGTTGTCCTACATCACGGTGCTGACCGGCTGCTGCACCCTGATCGGAACGTCGACCAATTTGCTGGTCGACGACATGGCGCGCAATGCCGGGCAACCGCGCTTCGGGATCTTCGAGATCACCCCCGTCGGCCTGCCGATCGCATTGGCGGGGGCGATCTACCTGTTCCTGTTCAGCGGCAAGCTAATGCGCGGCAGCATCGCCGATGACAGCCCGGTTCCCGACCGATTCGACGTCGACGTGCCCAACGCACAGGTCGGCGATCCGACGCTGTTCGCCGAACATCGCGTCTTCCAGCCGGCCAAGGCGGCCATCGCGTTCGCAGTGTTCGCCGGCGCGATCGCCGTGGCCGCGGCCGGCATCGCGCCCATTGCCGCATCGGCCTTTGCCGGGGCCGTGCTGCTGATCCTGCTGCGCGTCATCACCGCCGACGAAGCCTATGGCGGGCTGCGGCCGCAGATACTCATCCTGGTCGCCGGCATGGTCGTGATCGGGCTGGCGATGGAGCAAAGCGGCCTCGCCGCGACGGCGACCGGCGCGCTGGTGGGATCGATGCAGGAGTTCGGACCGCTGACCGCGCTGATCGTCCTGTACGGCGTGACGATGGTGCTGACCGAGTTGTTGTCGAATGCGACGGTCGCCGTGCTGGTCACCCCGATCGCGGTGGCGCTGGCGGAGAGTCTGGGCGTCAGCCCCCGCCCATTCCTGGTGGCGGTGATGATGGCGGGCAGCGCCGCGTTCGCGACGCCGTTCGGATACCAGACCAACGTTATCGTCTACCAGATGGGCGGCTATCGCTACATGGATTTCGTGAAGGTCGGCTTGCCCCTGAACCTCATCACCTTCGCCGTTGCGATCGTGACGATCCCGATGTTCTTTCCGTTCTGAACGATGCCGCAGCGCGATTGTCGATCGACCGCGCCAGCTTTGGAATCCTGCCATGCGCATTCTCATCTATCTCATTCGCGCCCTTGCCGGATTGCTGATCCTGATCACGGTGCTCAGCATCGTGGAATCGAATGAGTGGTGGATCAGGATCTGGGATTTCCCACGCGTCCAGATCCTCGCCGCATTGCTACTCGCCGGAGGGGCGACGCTGTGGCTGGATCGACGGGCTGGGCGCTGGATCGCGCTGTGCTGCGCGATCGCTGCCGGTTGGCAGCTCTATCGCATCTATCCCTATACGCCGCTTGCCCGGACGGAATTGGCGTTCGCGAAAGCCGGTTCCGCCCCACGGGATCGCTGCTTCAGCATACTTTCGCTGAACGTCCTCGAATCCAACCGCGACTATCGCCGGACAGTGCGGCTGATCGATCGGGTCCGTCCTGATCTCCTGTTGCTGATGGAAACCGACAAGCGCTGGGCAGCGGCGCTGGCACCGCAACTGGCACGCTATCCAAACCGGCTCGAACGCCCTCTCGGCAACACCTACGGTATGATTCTCGCGACCCGTTTGCCGATCCGCGACGCCAGTATCGAAACGATCGCCGAAAAGGACACGCCATCGATGCGTGCCGAACTGACCGCGGTCGATCGGTTCCGGTTGATCGCGCTGCATCCCCGGCCGCCCTTGCCAGGACAGGATACCGAAGCACGCGACGCCGAGATAGCGATTGCGGCACGGCGCGCTGCCCGGACGAGACTGCCGGTTCTGGCGATCGGCGATTTCAACGATGTGGCGTGGTCGCACACGTCGCAGCTGTTCAAGCGGGTTGGCGGCTATCTCGATCCGCGCATCGGGCGCGGCACATTCGCCACCTTCCCGGCACGAACGCCGCTGCTCGGCTGGCCGCTCGATCACCTGTTCGTGACGCCGGAATTCGCCGTGCGTGACCTTGCGGTGCTGGAGGATGTCGGCTCCGACCATCTGCCGGTTCATGCCCGCCTGTGCCTGACCGGACGGCCTGCGGACAGCAAGCGCCCCGAACCCGTATCGCGCGAGGACCGCCGCGACGTGAGAGAGGTGTTGCAGGAATATCGTGAGGAGCAACGTCGCCCCTGACATGCGCCGTGCGGGGGATCGATCGGTTGGGTCGATATTTCAAATAGTACGGCGGGACGGGACGTCCAGGAAGCGCCGCGTTGAACAGGACCGACGACGGGAACAGACGTGCGCAAATCGGGCAACACCACGACTTTTGGATTGCTGGCGCTACTGGCGGTAGCCCTGCCATCCGCAGCGGCGGCGCAGATCACCGAGGACGGTCTGCTGCACGAAGCGGTCGGCGCGCCCGATAACTGGCACCTGTCGGGCAGCGTCCGTGCCCGGTTCGAGGCGATCGACGGCCAGTTTCGCGAGGACGCGGTCAACCGCGATCAGGTGCTGGCGCTGCGCACGACGCTGTTCGCCGAATATGATGCCGGGCCGGTGCGGTTTGGTGCGGAATTCCACGACGCCCGCGCCTATTTCCAGCGGCGCGGATCGTCGGTCGGAACCGATGTCGTGAATGCGCTCGAATTCTCGCAATATTATGCCCAAGGCGATCTTGGCGAGGCACTGGGTAGCAGTAGTGCCAGCTATTTTAAGGTCGGGCGGATGACGATGCAGCTGGGATCCGAACGGCTCGTCGCACGGCAGGGATTCCGCACCTCCGTCACATCCTTCACCGGAATACGCCTGACGCGCGAAGGCGGGGACGGTCGCGAATTCGTCGCCTTCTGGACCATGCCTACCGTCCGGTTGCCGACCGGCACCACCGCGATCCTGCACAACCGGCCGCAATGGGATCGCGAGAGTTCCCACCTGCAACTGTTCGGCGTCTTCAACCGCCTGCCTCTCGGCGGCGAAATCCGTTTCGAAACCTACGCTTATGGCCTGATTGAGCGCGGCGAAAGCCAGGCGGATCGCAGCGACCGGCGGCTGTTCACGCCGGGGGCGCGACTGTTCGCCCGGCCCGACCAAGGCATGACGTTCGAAGTCGAGGCGATGGCGCAATATGGACGTGGGCGCGACGGCAGCCCGGACAGCGGCAAACCGGTCGTGCCGGTCGCGGCCTATGGTTTCCATGGCGATGTCGGCTATCGCTTCGCGGGCGGATGTAAACCCGAACTTACCGCATTCCTCGACTATTATACCGGCAACAGGCGGGAGGATCGGATCGGACGGTTCGACACGCTGTACGGTGCCCGGCGGTTCGAATTCGGGCCTACCGAATTGTTCGGCGCGGCGGACCGGTCGAACATGCTCTCCCCCGGTTTCCGCCTGAAGGCGTCGCCGGCGGGCGGCTTGTCGATAATGAGCGACTATCGCCTGCTCCGCCTCGCCAGCGCGGTAGATCGTTTCAGCAACAGCGACCTGCGTGACGCCACCGGCCGTGCCGGGCGCAACGCCGGACAGCAGGTGCAGCTGCAGGTCGAATATGATCTGATCGTGGATATCCTCGCGCTCGATCTCGGCTATGCGCGGCTGTTCAAGGGGCGGTTTCTGCGCGAGGCGCCTAACGCACCCGACCCGCGCGATGTCAATTACGGCTACGCCTCGATCATGTTCTCCTTCTAGCCGCCGGCACATGGCTGTACGGGCAGGTAGCGTCTTTCCCCTCAGCGCCGATCCGCCGATTGAACTTCGGATCACGGAACCTCAGCCATCGCGCCACTTCACCGGGATGCGCAGGTAGGTGACGCCGTTCGCCTCGGCCGGTTCGAAATGGCCCGCGCGGATGTTGACCTGGATTGATGGCAGCAGCAGCTTGGGCACGGACAGCCCGGCGTCGCGTTGTTCGCGCAGGGCGACGAACGCGTCCTCGCTCACCCCGTCATGGACGTGGACGCTCGTGCGGCGCTGTTCGCCCACCATCGTCTCCCAGCGATACTCGTCGCGGCCCGGTGCCTTATAGTCGTGGCACAGGAACAGCCGCGTCGCGTCGGGCAACGCCAGCAGCCGCCGGATCGAGCGGTAGAGCGTGCGCGCATCGCCACCGGGAAAGTCGGCACGGGCGGTGCCATAGTCGGGCATGAACAGCGTATCGCCGACGAACGCCGCATCGCCGATCCGATAGGCGACATCGGCGGGCGTGTGGCCGGGGACGTGCAGCACCTCGACCTCCAGCGCGCCGATCGCGAAGCGGTCGCCATCATGGAACAGGCGGTCGAAGTCCGATCCGTCCGTCTTCAGGTCGTCCATCGCGAACACGGGGCGGAAAATCTTCTGCACGTCGCGGATATGCGCGCCGATGCCGATCCAGGCGCCGGTCTGCGCCTTGATGAAGGGGGCAGCGGACAAGTGATCCGCATGGGCGTGCGTCTCCAGCACCATCGCGATCCGCCAGTCCTGCGCGCGGGCGAAGGCGAGGATGCGTTCGGCCGAACGGGTGTCGGCGACGCCGCTCGCCATGTCGAAGTCGAGGACCGGGTCGATGACCGCCGCGTTCCGCGTCGCGGGATCGCCCACGAGGTAGCTGATCGTATTCGTCGGCTCGTCGAAGAACGCCTCGATGAAGGGCTGGGTCATGATTTCCTCCGTTAGCACTTGTTAATATATTAGAGGATACTACATAAGCAATATCTAATGGAGTAGCGATGATGCTGAAACCGCCGATGGACCTGGCGACGTTCGAGGCGAAGGCCGGACAGGTCGCCGAGACGCTGAAGGCGATCGGCAACGCGCGCCGGCTCATGTTGCTGTGCAAGCTGGTCGAGCATGGCGAGGTGACGGTCGGCGATCTGGCCCGCGATGTCGGGCTGTCGCAATCGGCCTGCTCGCAGCACCTCGCCAAGATGCGCGACGAAGGCCTCGTCACCTATCGGCGGGAAAGCCAGACGCTCTGGTACGCCATTGCGGACCCCCGCGTCGAAACGCTGCTCGCCACCCTCTACCAGCTCTATTGCAAGGATTGATGCGATGACGCTTGCGACCCTTTCCCCCGCCGACACCCGCGCTGCGATCGATGCCGGTGCGCGCCTGATCGACATTCGCGGTGCTGACGAACATGCGCGGGAGCGCATCCCCGGTGCATTGAACGTACCGCTCGACCGGATCGGCAATCTGCCGCGCGACGACCGTCCGGTCGTCTTCCACTGCAAGTCGGGGATGCGCACCGCCGCCAATGCCACGCAGCTCGGCGCGGCAGCCGGCGGCGCACTGGCCTATATCCTCGAAGGCGGCATCGATGCGTGGCGGCAGGCGGGACAGCCGACTGTCGCCGATCGATCGCAGCCGCTGGAAATCATGCGGCAGGTGCAGATCACCGCCGGGGCGCTGGTGCTGACCGGCGTGCTGCTCGGCACGTTCGTCGCGCCCGGCTTCTTCGGCCTGTCGGCGTTCGTGGGGGCGGGGCTGATATTCGCGGGTGCGACGGGATGGTGCGGCATGGCAAACCTACTGCGCGTGATGCCGTGGAACCGGCGCGCGGCCGCCTGAGGCGATCATGGACACCGCCGCCATCGTTGCCGCGCTCGCATCGGGCGGCGTGATCGGCCTGATCCTCGGCCTTGTCGGCGGGGGCGGGTCGATCCTCGCCGTACCGCTCCTGATCTATGTCGTCGGGGTCGGATCGCCGCATGCCGCGATCGGGACGGGCGCTGTCGCCGTCACGGTGAATGCGCTTGCCAGCCTGATCGGCCATGCGCAGGCGGGCCGGGTGAAGTGGCGGTGCGCCGGTGTCTTCGCGGTGTCGGGGATGATCGGTGCGGCGCTGGGGGCGGAGTTGGGCAAGGCGTTCGACGGCAAGCGCCTGCTCGTCCTGTTCGGGCTGCTGATGATCGGCGTCGGAGCGTCGATGCTGCGCCAGCGCCGCACGGCGGAAGCGCCCGACGTGCGCCTGACCCGCGACAGCGCGGCGACGCTGCTGCCGCGTCTGGTGCCGATCGGGCTGGGCGTCGGGCTTGCCGCCGGCTTCTTCGGGATCGGAGGAGGGTTCCTGATCGTGCCAGGGCTGATCCTGGCGACCGCGATGCCGCTGCCCTTTGCCATCGGTACGTCGCTGGTCGTCGTCAGCGCGCTGGGGCTGACCACCGCCACCTCCTACGCCGTGTCGGGGCTGGTCGATTGGAGCGTGACCGCGTTGCTAGTCATGGGTGGCGTCATTGGAACGATCAGCGGTATTGCGCTGGGCAAGGTTCTTGGCACGCGCAAGGGGCTGCTCGAACGCGGCTTTGCCGCCGTGGTGATCGCGATTGGTACCTACATCTCTGCATCGTCAATTTAAGGTGCCTATTTCCTACAATCGATAGTGAAACGGGAAAGACCCGATAAGACTACACCGCGTTCTTGAGCGGCTCAGGCTTCTTGCCGTCAGGAAGCCGTTCACGCAGGTGATCGTGCACCATTCGGGTAATGAACGGTTTGTCGATGAACGTCGCGTGGTCGGGCAGTTCACCCGGTTCTGGCGTGATCCTGCCGCTGGCAATCGCGATCTCGATTTAGGGATAGGTTGCCGCCACATGATAAGCGAGCTCGAACCCGTTCGTGCCGCCCGACGTTTCCACGTCGGAAAAGAGCAGCGTAATGCTCTCGGCATGATCCGGAAGCATGTCCTTCGCGGCATCGCCATGATCGGCTTCCACGCACCGAAAATCCGCGTCTGTCAGGATGCTGGCAAGGTCCACGAGGATGATCGGATCGTCGTCGACGACAAGGGCATAACGATTTGTGGAGAGAGCCAATATTTCATAACAGCTTGTAACACCCATAGTTCGCCCGCGATGTCGAAATGATTTCCGTTCAGTCAGGCCAAAAAAGCTTCGCCAAAACATCCTGATCCCGAAATCGACGCCACTCGGGTTCAAACGCCGGTCTTCCATCCCTCGGTTAACCAGAGGCCTACATCCGACGATCGCGACGGAGTTTGTACGATCGCGGAAGCTCTAAGCCCGACTGCCTTTTGTTCCAATCTCCGGAAAATGCGGCTAGGAATAATCCGACCTGCCGGGGGGCGGGCATGTTCAACGCTTGGGTTGAGGAAGCGACGGCAGGAATGGTGAGCTACGTTGAGGGTGTCGCCGGGGGCGACACGCATGACGCACCGCGTATGATCGATCTGATTGACGCACTCGATTGGCGGGCAAGCCCATTGGGTGCGCGCGTCACATGGCCGGCAGCGCTTAGTGTCACGGTCGACACAATGCTTGCGTCGCTGCATCCGATGTGCGTCATCTGGGGGCCGGAACGCATCCTACTCTATAACGACGGCTACGCGCCCATCCTCGGCGGCCGCCATCCCGACGCGCTGGGACGCCCAACCGAGGAAGTGTGGCCCGAGCTATGGCCGGAGATCGCCCCTCTGATCGATCGCGTCTTTGCCGGCGAAAGCATGGCTTTCCGCGATCAGCCGCTTAACATGATGCGCCACGGCTACCCGGAACTGACGTGGTACGACTTTGCTTACTCACCGGTGCGCGGTGACGCCGGCGAGGTGGCCGGTTTGCTCAATATTACCTCCGAAAGCACGGTGCGCGTTCGCGCCCAGCAGGAGCGCGATCGCGCCGAGGCCGATCTCTCCTCCACCGACGCCAAATGGCGCGAGCTGTTCGAGACGCTTGAAGAGGGTTTCGTTCTAGGTGAGGTCGTTCGCGACCAGGCGGGTCGGATTGTCGATTTGCGCTACATCGAGGTGAACAACGCTTGGTACGATCTTGTCGGTATCGAGCGTGGGAGTGTTGTCGGCCGGACGGTCCGCGAGGTGATCCCCGGTATTGAGGACGAATGGGTGATGGAGTCCGCCCGTGTCGTCGAGACGGGTGAGGCGATCCGCTTTACCCGTCAGGTCGGCGATCTGGACCGCTGGTATGACGGTATTTGCCAACCTGCCGGCGGTGATCGCTTTACGTTGCTGTTCCTCGAAGTCACCGATCGCGTCCGCTCCGACCGGCGCCGTGAAGCATTGGCCGAGCTTGGCCGGGCGCTGACCGCGATCAACGATCCCGGCGACGTGGTGCGGGCGGCCACCGCCATCATCGGCCGGACGCTCGGCGTCGGCCGTGTCGGCTATGGCGCGGTCGGGGAAGACGGCGAAACTATCACCATCCCGAACGACTGGACGGCACAGGGCTATCCCAGCCTTGCTGGGACCTATCGCATGGACGATTATGGCGGCTATGCGGAGGACCTGCGCCAGGGGCGCACCGTGGTCATTCCCGACATTCGGCTTGATCCTCGCACCTCGGGCGACACTGCCCCGCTGGAATCCGTTTCGGTGCGCAGCCTCGTCAATCGCTCGATCGTTGAGAAGGGCCGCACGGTTGCTATCCTCTACGTCAATGACGGTGCACCGCGGGACTGGACGCCCGAAGACCTGCAATTCATCGCGGACGCGGGCAACCGGACATGGACCGCAATCGAGCGGCGTCGCGCCGAGAAGGAAGCCAAGGAAACCGCCAGCTTCCTGCGCAGCGTGCTTGCCGCTTCGACCGACTGCATCAAGGTGGTCGAGCTGGATGGCCGTCTCTCCTTCATGAGTGAGGGGGGCATGGAGGTCATGGAGATCAGCGACTTCAATTCGGTGAGCGGCTGTCCGTGGCCCGATTTGCTACAGGAGGGCGGCTCCACCGCCGCGAAGGAAGCGATTAAAGCCGCCAAGCGTGGCGAGACGACGCACTTCGAGGCGCCAGCGAACACCTACCTTGGAACGCCGAAGCACTGGTCGGTCTCGGTATCGCCGATCCCCGGTCCCGATGGTGAAGTAGCCCGCATCCTGTCCGTCTCGCGGGATCACACCGAACTACAGAAGGCGCGTGAGCAGCAGGAGCTTCTGAACGGTGAGCTGGCCCACCGCATCAAGAACACGATGAGCGTGGTGCAGGCGATCGCCAACCAGACGCTGGGCAAGGCAGAAGATCAGGAGGCGGTCGCGGCATTCGGCCAGCGACTAGCCGCGCTGGCCTCCGCGCATGACGTTCTCACACGGGACAATTGGTCGAGCGCCAGCATCGGCGACGTGGTGCGCAGTGCGTTGACGACGTTCGGCACCGATCGGTTCGAAATTTCCGGGCCTGACGTGACGATCGGGCCACGCGCCACGCTGGCGCTGACGCTCATGCTGCACGAGCTGGCGACCAACGCTGCCAAATATGGCGCGCTGAGCGTGTCTGCCGGCACCGTCTCGGTGACATGGTCAGTGCGCCGTAACGGCGAGAAGGATGCGCTTGATCTGGCTTGGGTCGAACGCGGCGGTCCGCCGGCGGTGGAGCCGGCGCGACGTGGCTTCGGCTCGCGCATCATTCGCATGGGACTAAGTGGCTCTGGGGGCGTTGAGTTTCGCTACGAAACGGAAGGTCTGACGATGCGGGCGACGGCACCGCTGTATCAAATCCAAGATGCGTAAGGCGTAAGCGTAAGAGCATGGGACAGTCTCAACCCCTCAAGCGATGGCCGGTGCTGGTGGTCGAAGACGAGCCGATCTTGCGCCTCGACGCGATCAGCATGGTCGAGAAGGCCGGGTTCGAAGCGGTCGAGGCGCTGAGCAGCGCCGACGCGATCCAAATCCTCGGAGAGCGCCTGGACATCCGGCTCGTCTATATGGACCTCGACATGCCGCGCAGCCGCAGCGGTATTGAGATCGCAGCGGCGATCCGCAAACGCTGGCCGCCGATCGAGATCATCCTGACCGCCGCCTATTTCACGCGCGAGAGCGTAGAGCTTCCCGAGCGGGCCGAATTCTACTCGAAGCCGATCAATCACGCTGAGGTAGTTGACGCGATGCACCGCCTGATCGGCAACCGGGAAGGCCAAACAGCCTGAGGAGCGTCGCGCATCCCGGATTTCGTGAGCGGCGAAGGCCACCTCGGTCCGAACCGTCGCAGCGCGCCGTTCGGCCGCCCACCTAGCCAGGTCTTCCGCCGTCAAGCCCTAGCATGTTTGATGTGAGCAACCTTGCGCAGCACACGTGACAGATCGTCCAAGGAATAGGGTTTGTGCAGCAGGGCAAATCGATTGTCAGCATTTCGGGCCAGCACCTCGCTGTACCCGCTGGTCAGCAGGACCGGGAGGTTGGGGTATAATTCTGCCAGCTTCTCGCCCAATTCGATGCCGGACATACCCGGCATCATCACATCCGAAAAAACCGCATCGAAATGTTCGTCGGCCAGGATGGCAAGCGCCTTCATGCCATCGGTGACCCATTCGGTACGGTACCCGAGTTCTGCCAGCGCCTGCGTGGCGAACGCGCCAACTTCGGCGTTGTCCTCCACGATCAGCACCCGGGCACCTTCTCCCAGCGGGACCCGATTATCGCCTGCTTCCGCCGGACCGACCTCGTCCGCCTGCACACGTGGCAGGTACATGGTGAAGGTCGCACCCTCACCGGGCCGGCTATGGACCATGACGTCACCACCGGACTGTTTGGTGAAGCCGAATACCTGGCTGAGTCCGAGACCGGTTCCCTCGCCAATCCCCTTCGTGGTGTAGAAGGGCTCGAAGATCACCTCCATCTTGTCAGCGGCAATACCCGGCCCCGTATCGGTCAGCGAGACAGTGACGAACTCGCCTTTGACGGCCGGATGCGTTCGGATCGCCGGCATCTCCGACGCTTCCGCAACGGTGATGGTCAGCGAACCTTCGCCCTTCATGGCATCGCGGGCGTTGACGGCCATGTTGACGATCGCGGTGTCGAACTGGCTGCGATCCGCATCGACGTAACAGGGCTCCGACGGCAGTCGCAACGCGACCTCGATACGCCCACCCGCGAGCGTACGAACCATGTCGACGACGGCACTGATGTTGGTGCGGGCGTCGAAGACCTCGGGCTTGAGCGACTGTCGCCGCGCGAAAGCGAGGAGTTGGTGGGTCAGCTTGGTCGCTCGATCCGCTGTGTCGGCAATCGCATCGATGTACCGCGCGCGGCGCTCGTCCGAGAGGCCGGGTCGGCGCAGCAGATCCACTGAACCCCGGATCACCGTCAGCAGGTTATTGAAGTCGTGCGCCACCCCGCCGGTGAGTTGGCCGATGGCTTCGACCTTCTGCGACTGACGCAAGGCATCTTCCGCCAACCCAAGATCGGCCGTGCGTTCGGCAACACGCTGTTCCAGCGTCTCGTTGAGGGCGCGCAGATCGGCGACCGCGCGGTCGCGTTCTGCCTCGATTGCACGGCGTTCCTCGACATCGATCAGTACTCCCGGAAAATTCAGTGGCGTGCCATCGGGAGCATGGTCGACACGACCGTTCGCCTCGATCCAGTAATAGCGGCCATCAGCGCGGCGAACGCGATACTGGTGCGCATAGGAACCGCCACGCGCGATCACCGCATCAATCGCCTCGGTCAGGCCTGCTTGGTCATCCGGGTGAACCGTTGCCGTGATCTGGGCGAGCGGAATGCCTTCACGCCCCAGCGCCGGGTCGAGTCCGAACGCCCGGGCAAAAGCCTCGTCGACGGTGAACCGGTCCTTGGGCAGGTTCCAATGCCATGTGCCGATGATTGCGCCGGCTTCCAGGGCAAGCTGCACGCGCTCGATGTTCTCGCGCGCTAAAGCTTCACTGGCACGCAGCCGATCCTCCGCCTCCCGGCGTGCGGTGACGTCGTTGAAGATGATCGCAATTTGTCGATCGGCAGGATCTCCGACCCGCACGGCGCGCACGTCGAACCATCGCTGGAAGGCCTCGGCATAGTTCTCGAAGTTCGTCGCTTCGCCGGTTTTGGCCACATGACCATAGGTGTCGAACCAGAATTGCTCCAGATCGGGGGCGAACTCGGTGACCCACTTTCCACGCAGGTTGACGCCGGACTGGCGTTCAAATGCCGGGTTGGCTTCGACAAACCGATAGTCGACGGGGTTGTCATTCTCGTCGAACTTTACTTGCACGATGGCGAAGGCGGCCTCGACCGTATCGAAGATGGTCGTGAAGCGCTCCTGCGCCTTACGCAGTTCGACGCCCGCAAGATGCTCTTCGGTGCGATCGCGAAGAATTTTGACGTAGCCGATGTGCTCGTTGTTTTGGTCGAGGAGCGGTGACATTTCGCCGCTCGCCCAGAACCGTTTGCCACTTTGGCGAACATGCCAGCGCTCATCCGCTGCACGCCCTTTCTCTCGTGCAGCCTTCATCTCGGCTTCGGGCACGCCGGCGCGGCGATCCTCGTCGGTGAAGAGTAGCGTACCGCTTTGCCCGATGGCCTCTTCCTCCGGCCAGCCAAGGACGCGTTCCGCCCCGTAGCTCCACTCGACGATCATGCCCGCAAGATCGGTGGCGACGATGGCGAAATCCTGCGCGCTGTCGACGATCGCACGCTGCCTGGCTTCAGACGCAGCGATCTGCTTCGTTACACGCCGCTGTTCGAGCTGGACCATCACCTGTCGGGCGAGAACGCGGATGGCCTGCAACTGCACCTCTGTCAGGGTCCGCGGCCGATAGTCGAGGACGCACAGGGTGCCGATCGGCAGGCCGTCATTCGTCTTGAGAAGCGCGCCTGCGTAAAAGCGCAAATGCGGCTCTTCCGTAACCAGGGGGCTACAGGCGAAACGAGGATCAGCAGTTGCATCGGGGACGAGGAGAAACTCCTCTTCAAGGATCGCCTTCGCGCAAAACGAGGTGTCGAGCGGCGTTTCACGAACCCCGAGACCCACCTCGGCCTTGAAGAATTGACGGCCGTCGCCGATCAGATTGACGACCCCGATCGGTGCCTGGCAGATTGCGGCGACCAGTTCGGCGATCTCGTCAAAGGCCGCTTCGCGCGGCGTGTCCATCACATCGAATTTTGCGAGCGCGGCTAGCCGCTGCTGCTCATGCACAGAGAGATCGGTCATTGTCTTCCAGGAAGGCTCCAAGCGACCAACATACCTCAATCCCCCCTTGGGCACACTAACCAACGGCAACATCGATCAGGAGCGCGGGGCGGCCTTTATCGTAGGTACCGGGAACTCTGCTCACATTCCCGAAAGGGAACCTGAAGTGGGATAAGCGGATGAGCTGGGGAGTACCGCAAGCGGCGCAGATATCGCTTTTTTCGAAATATGTTCCCAAATGCTCTTTCCCAAAACTGATGATCGATCACGGAGAAATGGGAACGGTTGGGGTGCCAGACACCCAATCAATTGGACAGGTGCGGCGGTTACAAAGTGGGGTATACCAGCTGATTTGAAGATATTTTTACCCACACCGCAGAAGAATATTTATGATTAACGACACCGTCAGCCAATGGAGAAGCGATGTTCAGGGATCACGTCAAGCAAATAGAACGGCCGTCGTAGGCCCTTCGCAGCACCATGATGATCTTTCAGCGCGCAATCCCCTCGCTCATTTAGGAAATCACGTGACGCCTTAGTGGCTTTCCAAGGTCGGCTGGCGGCATCCAGGTCACCCCCTTCATAACCGAACAGAGTTTGTCGATAGAATACCAGCAATTCTTCGAATCGGCTCACGGACCCGCGAACCTGTCGTTCACCGTCATACGGGCCCAACGGCGCCGCGAGTACGTTGCCGGCAATCAGGGCGTCGACCATTGCCGGCAGTTGCTGCTCTGCCTGAATGAGGCGGCGGATGGCCACGGCCAAGGCCGCGAGCGGCGGCAACCCGTACCACTCGGTTGCGAACACCCTGGCCCCAACGCCGCGCGTCTGCGGCGTCGCGGTTCGCGCCATCAGCGCATCGTCTTCGCGAAGGCGTCCTGCGACGTGCTGCATCAGGCGGGGCAGATCGAGGTGTTTGCCGCCATGTTCCAGCATATCGGGATGCTTGCGAATCCGCTTTGCGATCATGCGGATGAGTGGATCGGCATGCTTCGTCAGCGGCAGGTTCACGCCGCTCGGCACGCATGCGCTTTCGCCAAAGCGCCAGTCGCCCGAGCCGAAGTACAAGTCGAGCGCGGTCTCTAGCGCGGTACGACGCGCCCGCATCTGGTTGAGCGCCCGTTCTGGTGCAATCGATTGGCTGGACCCGGGTACCAAGTAACCGAACGACGGGGTCTTCGCCAGCCTCGCTCCAACCATTTGCACGTCATGCGCGCACCAGATCAATGCCTGTGCGACGAGCAGATTGCGCAGCTTCGACATGGAGGTAGGATCGTTGCTTGCCAAGTTCCGCAAGCGACGGATTACCAGCCCGAACCTTCCGCCGACCAAGGCTGTATAAAGTTCCTGGTCGCAGTCGAGCAGCGTTACCAAGGCGTGAATATGGAAGTCGAACGCCGTTTTCGGTGCAAGCTTTCCTGCCCAGCCACCGACGATGACGTCGATATTGTTGTCCGCACCATTGCGCATCATCAGCCCGCGCAGGAATGTCTCAAGCGCCCCGCGATCGGTCGGGATCAGATCGAGCGGGGGCAGTTCTTCCTTGGCGTCAAGGATCGCTGCGGGCAATGACCGGATGTCGCCGAGGGTGGGCGAGAAGAGACGTCGGCCGTAATCTGCCTCAGCGATGCCTTCGGCATAGATACGGCCATGCATGTCGCTGACCAGCGTGGTGAAGTCCCCACCACTGGCGATCGCACCTGCGAGCAGTGTATCGATGTCGGTCTTGCGCCCGGAGGTGTCGAGAAATTGATGATAGCTGCCTTCGTAACGCTGCTGGCCGAAGGCCGCCTGCTGCTTGCGCCGCTCCTTGCGGCTGACCCGGACCTGCGTCACAGCTTGCCGACTATGTCGTCGATCCGCGCCTGCAGCGCCCCGGCGCTTTCCGCCAGTCGCCTGCACAGTCCCTCGGCGTGACGATAGGCGTCATGGCCGGTCCGCTTTGCGGCGATCTCCGCATCGAACGCGGCCATCGCGTCCTTGAATCGTCGTTCGAGGCGCAGGTGGGCAGCATATGCCTCATCTATCGATGGGTGGTCATCATTCATCGTCTTCCTCCAGATGGGACGGGAGCGAAGGCTCACGCCAGAAAGCGGGATTGCCGCCGCGCGCGCGGAGCCATTCGAAGGCAGCGCCACGGGTTGCGAGATCGGGGGCGGGTTCGCCGAGCAGGCCGACCAGCGCATCGATGAGCGCGGCCTGCCCGATGGTGATCGGCTTGCGCCGCCACGACGCGCGCGGGTCGAGTGGCCCGGTCTCGATAAAGCGCCGCACTTCCTGTTCGTAGAGCGCGGCGCGCCTGCGCCATTGCAGGATCACGCCCCACTGTTGGCACCAGGTCAGGCGTGCGGGATCGCTGAAGATCCAGCGGACGATATCGCCGAACGTTGGCCCGGCGCTGGCCGCCGTGGCGGACTGCATCCAGCGCGCCATCCGTTCCGGATGCGCCATCAGCCCGAGCAAGGCGGTGTCGTCGCTGCCGTCGATCCCGACCAGCACGAGGGCCGAGCCGAGGGCGTACTTCCGGGCATCGGTCGATCCCGGCCCGCCGCGCCGCTTGTCCGCTGCGCGATATTGCCGCCGCAGTTCGGCGGCGCTGGTGGCCGCGATCGCGACCTCGCCCGCAATGCGATCTTCGCTCGCGGCAAGATTGGTAGCCAGATCGCGGAGGCGATCAGCAGTGGTTTGGGCGGTGGTCATGCCCGTCGCGGTACTCACGACCGTCGCCTCCAAGCGTCAACCTAGTGGCACAAAGTTGATCGACGCCGCGCGCATCTTTCCGGGGCTGAGTTGACGAGACACCAGCAGGAGTAAGGCAGAAGGTGACAGGTTAGAGGGGGTGGTGCGCGATAAAGGTTTTTTCTGCCAGAGGCAGACAAACGACGCGCCCACCCCCTCATCCGACACGAAGGGCAAGGCGGGTGACGATCGAATATGCGGTGTTGAAGGCGCGATCGGCGGATGTTTCCGCCGCGCTTGCCGATGCACGTAGCGCGCGGAACCTGTCGAGTCGCCGGAAGCGCGCGGCCGAGCGTGACGAGCGGATCGCGGAAGGCGTGCGACGTCGACGCAAGGCGATCACGGACCAGGAGGCAGACGCGTTCCTGAAGCGACGCCTGCGGATCAGGGTCGCTGACGCCGACCGTCCACGGACGGGATCACGCACGCCGCGCCGGTTGTTTACGCGTGGCGTCGAGCAGATGCTGAAGGGGACGACGGGACTGACCGACGCCCGTGGCCCCGATGGTCGCCACGCGATCCACTATTCCTTCACCCCGCGCGGCTTCGGGTCGAAGAAGGGACGGCGATGGCGTGCCGGTGAGGCGGAGCGCGCCGCACTCTATTCGGTTCGCGAAGATGCGCTGGAGGATGGGGAACTGGGCTGGTGGTCGAACATCGCCGCCGACCGCAACGAACTCGTTGCCCATTATCGCGCGTCGGAGGCGCTGGAAAAGCACGACCGTGCCAATGCCACCGTCTACATCGTCGAGGTCATCGCGTTGCCGGCCGAACTGACTGCCGTGCAACGGCGGCGGGCAGCCGAGCGCATCTGTCACCGGCTGGAAACGTTGGGGCTGGTCTATACCATCGGGATCCACTTGCCCGATGCGGCAGGCGACCAGCGCAATTTCCACTTGCACTTGGTCTACTCGATGCGGCCGTGCCAGCGGATCGCGCCCTATGAATGGGATTTCGCCACCGCCAAGCGAACCGAGATCAATACGCCGGCCGGGATCATGCAGCGCCGTTGCGCCGTGGTGGTCGCAATCAACCAGACGTTGCGGGAAGCCGGTATTGCCAAGCGCTACACGCCATTGTCCAACCGCGAGCGCGGTATGGCGCCGCCAGAACGCGGCAAGGTCGGGCAGCAGGAAACCGCGTTGGCGCGCCGGTTGGCCGCGCTTGAGGATCGTCACGCACGCTTGGCGGCATTGCAGGCCCATACGCGATGGGTGCGGCAGACGCTGCTTGATGCCGCGGACCGGCTGGACGTGGCACGGCGGAAGGTGACACGCTGCCTTGCCGCGGCGTCCATCGCGCTTGGCCACGACGTCGCCGATAGCATCATGCCCGCAGAACATCGCGGCAAGGTCAGGGAGGCGCTCGATCGCGCTTATGACATGGTGGGTCGTTCAACAGCGGCTGCTGATCTCCGCCTGGAGTCGGCGCGGCGCGCAGTGCAAGCTCGTCGCGCCTTGGGGGCGACATATATCCCGGTGTCGATGAACGGGATTGCTCGTGTCGATGACCGTGCGGGCGACATCAAGCGCCTCGACAACATCGCTATCCACGCGGACGAGACTATCCGGCAGATCCAAACCGACGTCACACAACCCCGCCAGCGAATGCCGTCGACGGAGGAACTGATGTCCGACACGGCAACCGAGAATAACAATACAGTCACGCCCGCCGGCGAATCTGACCCCGCGGCTGCTATCCGTAGTGCTGCAACGGCATATGCCGAGTTGGTGAAGGCCGAACAGGCTGCGCAGACGCTCGCGCGGGCTATGGTCGACAAGGCTCTGGCTTCACTGAAACGCAAGGCCAAGGCGATACGGCGCGACGCCAACGGACTGTTCGTCGCCGACATCGCGGGTCTGCCCATCACCGAAAGAAAGGTACTGGCCCAGCACATGGCCGATCCACGCGTGCAGGAAGCACTGGCTGACCTGTTCGCCCGCGAGATTGCGAATGCATCGATTAGCTTGGGTGAGTTGACGACCGCAGCAGTGGGCCTCGGCCAAAACGGTCGCCTCAGCAACGAGCCCGGACGTAAACGACATGACAGAACCCGTGATCAAGCACTTCCTCACCGACGCGCCGGTATCCAATTCCCCGCAGGGCTGGCCGGCTTGCGCATCCTGCGCGCAGTCGGTGTGGATGATCGATCGCGAGACGCCGCGGGCGTTCTGCCAGACCTTCGGGGGGATGACGTTCGGCGAGGAAGCACGGTTCATCTCGAAGTGCGAGGCGCACCAGCCGATCGCCTGACCGATACCGCAGGCATCGCGGCGACCTCAACGTCCGGACAAGCCCCGGGTCACCGTGACCCAGGGACTAGTCGAGGATTGCGGGAACAAGCGGAGGATGCTGCCCTGGATGGGGCGCACCAGCCGGCTTGGCCGAAGGGACGCGCCGATACCAGTAACGGGACGGTGTCCGGCCAAGGCCGTGACGATCACGGGCGGTAAGACGCCTGAAAAGGCGGGGCCGCAACGCAAGCCTGCTTCGCGAGAGAAAGCACGGGCAGCATGATCCCACCCGACCGGGCGGTGACCCTGCTGTCGAAAGCCTCGCGATGCCCTTCTTTTTTATCGGTCCGCGCCACAACCGCGCCCGATTGTTCGCCAACATGCTCCGGCCAATCGAATGGTGGCTGCGCTACGACAGTAACGCCGTCGGCTGCGCGGACGATCGGCCCTTTGATGCGCTGGGAGCCGGATACACCGCGCCTATACCCGCTCGATTGATGGGGAGCGATGAGGACAGGACATGGGTGGCTTTGAAGAAGGCTGAACGCGAACGGTGATCTTGGCCGATCATTTTATTCACGATCACGTCTGGCGCTACGATCGTCGCTTGAGATTGTTAACCTGCTGGGGATAGAGTCGGCCTGTTCGCCAGCAGGCGGACCGAGGCGTGGAAACCTCGTCGGAAAGTCGCCGTATGCCCGGCCCGAATTTCATTCGGCCGGGGAGCGGGCGTGTATGTCCAGGGCTCTTCGGGGCCTAAAGTCTCTAGCTGCTGCCCCTCAGTGTGAGGGATATCCCGACTTCTTCTACTACCTCATGATCTGCTCCTTCGCGGATCTTTGCAAGATCACCCGTCATCACTCCCGGAGTGCAACAGTCTCTTCGCGGTCGGGCGCTT
>PVBE012720073.1_pt1 | contig 166606 bp, 155 predicted proteins | sample 1631181 | NCBI WGS metagenome assembly PVBE01 (sample SAMN08397723, study PRJNA350692) | Marine metagenome, whole genome shotgun sequencing project. | isolation source: water | place: Pacific Ocean | collected 2012-04 | reverse complement strand
ACCACGCTGGGTTCCTGTGACCAATCCCTCGATGTCGAATGGTGCCGCTTTCATGGCCTTTTCTCCGCAATCCGTTGCTCGATACCATAAAGATATTGGCCTTGAACAGCTGACACAAAAATGTTCTTGTGTCAGTTTTGTGTCAGATCTTGCGTCGGGAGGGGGATTGCATGACATTACATTGGAGCACAATGGAATCCAGTATCTGACTGGTAGACAGTCGGTTATAGAGAGTTTCTAGAGTTTTCAGGAGAGTGTGAGCCCGTAGCTCAGTTGGTAGAGCAACGGACTTTTAATCCGTGGGTCGAGGGTTCGATCCCCTCCGGGCTTACCACTTTTCTTCAGGACGTCAGGGGTCTCTGGCTCGAGTCAGAGACCCACCGATGACTCGAGGGCGGACCCACTTCCCGTAGGAACGTTCTGAGCACCACCGATTCGGTTTGGGCGCGTATTCTCGCTGACCGCACACAGACACTGCCGATCCGTGTGCTGCTCAGAGACACGACCGGAGGTCGTGCCGACAGTTCTTTTGACCCCGCTCCACGTTCGCTCGGCCTTGATAACCCCCCGGCTGAGCTCAGTCGAGCAGCAGCATCTTGCCCCAGGCGCCGCGCTCTGCAGTCTTCAGGTGATAGAGATAGACTCCAGCCGCGACGCCTCTTCCAACGGCGTCCCGGCTGTCCCAGGACACGGTGTGAAGGCCGACGTCCTGATCGGCGTCGACGAGAGTCCGAACGGTTTGCCCTGCAGCGTTAAGGATCTGCAGCCGCACGTGGGTGGCCTCGCCGAGTTGGTAGGAGATCTGAGTGGAGGGGTTGAAGGGGTTCGGGTGGTTCTGGTACAGTCTGAAATCGATGGCGCCGGTCGGCCACACCTCCTCCTCGACAGCCGTCGGCGTGGCCGCAATGATCTTCACGAGCTCGGCTCGAGCCCGGTGATAGGCCGCATCATTGACGGGATATCCGGCGCTGCGCTCCTCGCCGGGGAGCCCGCTGGAGAGACTAGTTCCGAAGACCACTGAGTTGGCGATTCTGTCCGCTGCCGCCGGATCCCTCTCGCGGGCCAGCATCAGGTACTCGTGATCGATGAAGCCCTGACGCCAGTTGAAGAGTCTCATGCCACCTAGCGGGCCATTGAGGCCGGCGCTGCGCTTGGGGATCAGTCGGTCGGAGCCCGGAAAAGCGAAGAGACCGCAACCGACGCTGAACTCGCCGTATTGATTGGTGAAGTTCACTGAATCGTACAGGTAGTCGAAGCCGCTCGGCGCGGCCGTGGCTTCCCACATCCACCACAGGTCTGCGCGGTCGGTGTACGCTCGCCATCCCTGTATCCGGGAACCGGAGACGAAATCCTGGTAGGTCTGGGGGCCGTTGTAGTGCCATATCTCTACGCCCTGTTCGACCATGGCCTGCCGGTCTTCGGCGGTTCGGCCTCCGTAGGCACCCAGATAGGGGTTGTCGCCCACGTCATGGCGCCAGGTGGTGGCATAGAGCAGCGTCTCGGCGCCGTGCTGCGCGGCGAAAGACTGGAAGAACGGCCCGATCCGGTTCACGAGTTCCAGGAAGGCGGGGATACCGCCGGCGAAGGCGTGACTGGGCTCGTCCCAGAGGTAGAAGACCATCCTGGAGCCGGGGGAATCCCGGTCGATCTCTTCCTTGCGCCGGGCCAGCCAGGCGAGCCACTCTGACTCTCCTTCAGCCTGCGCAATGGCTCCGGCGCCATAGAAGGTCATGAAACTGTAGGGAAACCGGGTGCCTTCCCCCGGGCCCTGATACCCGGTCGATTCAGTGAACAGGTCGTACGGCGGCGCTGTGGTATCGACCACCAGGTCGGTGTGGTGCCGCCGGAAGAACTGGTACCAGTTCCTCTCCAGCTCGGCGGTCTCAGCACCGCTGACTCCCATTCTCGCGGCGGGAATCTGCGAGGCAAACATGAAGCTCGACACTGACGGTGTCGTAGGGAGCGAGAAGTCGTGGACCTCGAGCTGCACGGGCACCGTCCGAACGACTTCGCCCCCAACCTCGACGTCCACCTGACCCCGGTACGATCCTGCCACCGCGTCTGCGGGCACGTAGATGTCGATCCATGCGTTCTGCACGGTGCCGGGGAACACCGAGAACGGCGCGCCGCCCCATTCGGCCTCGAAGGGAATCAACGGCTCTGGGGTGAAGCGCCCCAGCGTCCCTGAGGCCTCTGCCACGCCCGGGTCCACGAACGCGCCCACCGCGTCGTGCATCCGGATGTACCGCCCTCGATACAGCTGGATGTGCTTGCCCACGTAGTTGTAGGGATTACCTGGCTCCTGTGCCGCTCCATTGTCGATGGATGAGGTGCCGTTCGTCAGACCAGTGAAGGTGACACCGACGTCGATGAGTCCGTCCGCTCCAGGCGCGCACTCCAGTATGAGTTGGAAGGCAACCGTCTCCCGCCTGGCGCCGCTGAGCAGGACGCGCTCACCGTTCCAGACCGTGTTGCCTTTTGCAAGTGAGTTACCGAGATCGTCCCGGAAGATGCGGTCGGAGCCGGACACGGCGTACACATTGCCCAACCGGCCGTTGGCCCAGGAGTCGAGGGGTTGGGGATCGTCGGGATAGAGGGCCGCAGCGTCGCGGTCCACCAGGAGTTGGATGGTGGTGATGTGGAGCACGACCGGGTTGCCCACATTGATGCCGATGCCGGTCAGCACCCCGTAGTGTGCGCCATCGGAGTGCTCGCCATACAAGTTTGTGTGTTCGAATCCCTTCGTCATGTAGAAGGGATCGGTGCGGTCGTAGGCCTTGAAGGGAAAGTTCGTCAGATACCAGTCAACGCCGTTGCTGTTGTAGAGCAGGATGTCCGTGTAGTTGGGCGCATCACCGCTCGAGCGGATGATCCGCAGCTTGACCTGGGCAATGTTCGCGACTCCGGCCAGATCGATGCTCAGGCCCTGGAGCTCGAAGCGGGGATTCGCCCAGCCCTCCGTCGCCAGCCGACTGCTGACGATCTCGTCGCCGGAAACGACTCCGTTGACGAGGGTGGCTCCGGTGATCAGCTGTCCATCGCGAAAGATGTCGATGGTATCAACGGCGGCGCGGCCATGAGGCGGGGCCCAAAGGGTGAGGAACACACCCAGTGCGGTGAGCTTACGGAGCACAGACAGGACCTCCCGTCGGCATCATTGGCGACCTCTCCTGTTGTACTCAACATACAGAAGCGATTGTCGGATTGCTGAGGACCCCTCATACTCTTCGTGGAGTGCGTGCAGGGATTCACTCACCGGCCCTTCCTCAAGGGCAGGACCTCTTCGCCCAAAACATTGACGATTTCTCCGATGCGTGCATGGAGTAGTCGCGATGGCGAATCCACGTAAGGGAAAACATTGAGCGCGAGGAAGTAGTTGTGCTTGTCGACCCAATCGTACCAGTGTTTTGCGAGGAGCAATAGCTCCTGTCGAGTTGGCACAAAGTCAGGACACAGTTGGGCACCCCAGCCTGACATTTGCTCCTCGAAGTCCAGCACATGGGCGCTGTCGCCCGGACCTCGTCTGTCTGCAGTTGGCTCTGGAATCCTGCGGTCTTCAGGATTGGGGCGTTCGGTTGAGTCGGAAGCCAGATCCCCCTGCCTCATTTTCTCGAGAGCTATGTCGATACCGGAAAGCTGTCGCGCATTCTCGTCTCCGAGCGCTTGCCGGAATGCCAGGAGATCCTCTGCATTGTGCGCATACCAGTATCCGAAGACCGGCAGATGGGCATGCAACCACAGGCACCCTGACCCCTTCCTTTTTCGATCTACGCTTGATCGTCGCCTCAGGGTGCGTCAGGAACGGCGGCACTTCCACTGATTGCAGCACTCACCCAGTCCATGAGCCCGAAAACGGCCAGCAAGTAGGGTGTCAGGAACAGGAAAAGGAGCATCTGTGCCAGCCTGCGACGCTGGCGCAGCTTTCGTTCGATGTCAGGGGCTCCCGCGGCTCGCTCAGCGGCGGTGGAGAGCAGAATCCGATTCCACACCGTCAAATAGGCGACGGTGGCTGAGGCTCCGATGAGAATATGGAGAGCACTTTCGAGCACGTAGAGACTCGTTCCTATTTGTCCAGGACGAGGTCCCGGCACCAGCACTGCGCACGCTCTGAGAGCGTCTCGAAGAGGTCAGGGGGCATACACGGTGCTAGTTCGCCCGGTCGTCGGAACCAGGGCGCATAGTAACCGACGCTCGTCATGACCCGCGTCTGCTGCGACGTATTGGCCGTGCCTCCATGCCAGGTTCGTACATCCCGAATCAACGCCGCCCCCGCTGGGGCACGCACGATGGACTGACGCATCCACTCCGGCTCCTGCTCAAGCGCCGGGGGCCGCTGCCGATTTCGTTGTGTGCAAGCGACGAACCGAGTTGCACCATTCTCTCGTGTGAAATCGACCATGGGAAAGTTGGCCACGATGAAGGGCGTCGGTAGGTCGGCCAGAACGATTCGCTGTTCGGGGTCGTTGAGACAGTCACCGATGTCGGAGTGCAGGTGCTGGATCTTGGCGCCGGGCAAGCTGTAGTCGCCACCTGCACCAGAGCAGACGAAATCCTCGCTCTCCCAGATGGCTGTTACGACATCGACGACCGGGTCGAGTTCCACAAGCTGCGCCCACTCCGGGTGCTGAATCTGCTGGCCAAAGCTGTAGCGGGCGAATCCGCGATTCGCCTCTTCCAAGGCAATCGCCCCCGTCTGCTCGCCCACGACACGGTCAGCCCCTTGGCGGGCGAATTGCAGTTCGTCGGCCGTTAGTGCATCGGCGAGCAAGACAAAACCATCTCGTCGAAAGATCTGGACGGCTCTTTCGACTTCGCCTGCTGTTACCACTTCGAAATTGGCGAGCTGCTCAGTCATCGTAGCCATAGAGGGCTATTACCACCTTGTGGATTGGAAAGCCCAGCCGGGCTCGACCTTCTGCATTTCGATCTCATCGTCACGATGAGTCAGTCCGCACTTCAGATACTGTTCATGCTGCTTCGCAAGAGCCTGGCGATCCAACTCGACGCCGAGGCCAGGCCCTTCGGGAATGGCCAGACAACCTTCATCGAATTCGAAGCGGCCCCCCACGACCACCTCTTCCGACTGCCAGGGATAGTGGGTGTCGACGGCATAAGTCAGATTCGGAACGGCCGCGGCCAGGTGGGTCATCGCGGCCAGACTGATGCCTGCGTGGCTGTTGGAGTGCATGGACAGCCCTCGGTCAAAGGTGCTGCAGAAACGACCGAGTTCGACGGAGGCCCTGAGCCCTCCCCAGTAGTGGTGGTCGGCGAGAATGATATCCTCCGATCCTAGTCGCACGCTGCCGGGCAGGTCCTCGAAACCGGTGGTGCACATGTTGGTCGCCAGGGGGATGTCGACCTTCTCTCGTACAGCCGCCATCCCTTCCTGGCCCCTGGCTGGGTCTTCGAAGTACTCAAGGAGCCCCTCCAGTTCCTTGCCCCAGCGTATGGCTGTCTCTACCGACCAGACTGCGTTCGGGTCCAATCGCAGAGGCACATCAGGGCCGAAGGCGTCGCGCAGGGCCCGGATGCAATCGACTTCGATGGACGGATCGAGGGCTCCCCCTTTCAGTTTCACCGACTGGAACCCAAAGGCCTCACACATGGCCTGGGCTTGAGCCACGATGTCGTCAGGTGTCAGGGCCTCGGCTTGGCGTCCGGCTGCCCATCCGGAGGCTGCCGGATCGGTTCCGAATTCCAGTTCACCACCGGCGCCCTCGTGCTTGAGGAACAGATAGGCGGAGAACGGAACGCGGTCGCGTGCGCGGCCCCCGAGCAGATCGACAACCGGGCGATCAGTCGCCTTTCCCACGAGGTCAAGACAAGCCACCTCAAGAGCGGAGAACATGTGAACGAGTTTGCGCTGATCCCAGGGCTGCGTCCCACGCTGATCGCCACTGTCAGCGCCATAGCGACTCTCCAAGGCCTCCCACAGCCGTGTGGTTTCGTACGGACTGCAGCCGACGACGACCTCCGCCGCCGAGAGCAGCGCCTGCCGCGTGTCCTCGCTTCCGGGAATCTCGCTGATGCCACTGATCCCGTCCTCGCTGACTAATTCGACGACGATTCGCAACGCATAGGGTGCGTGCAGGCCTGCGGCGTTGCGCAGTGGGGGATCGCTGATCGCGATAGGAGTGACATTCAGCTCGCGGATCTTCAAAGGTGGTCTCCGGCGCGGGATGGGTGTGAGGGAGCGACATATTGTGTTATTTTCGATGCATGCGGGCAATAGGCATATGGACAACGGGCCTGGGCGATGTGTTCCAGCAAGGACGATCTTGAAGACCGGCGGAGGGTCTCTCGTCTTTCTTCTCGCTGCGGGAGTTCTGCTCACCTCAGCCCTGGCCGGTGGACAAATTTGGGCCATCACGGGGTCCGTTGACGCGGGGGTGCTGTCCGGTGTTTCTGTCGCAGCGGTCATGGCAGTGGCAGCACGCGCGTTGTACGGCCAGATCAGCAGAGCGGGACGCAAGAAGATGTTCGCATCGGTAGAGGAGTTGCAGGATGGGGAATTCGTCGAGATTCGAGACCCCATGGAGGACAGTGCACGAACCGTGGTCACGACCAAGGCCCAGGAGCGCCCCGACCGAGTGGCGGAATCGCTTCGCTCCATAATGTCGACGAAGAACAAACCCACCAGGAAGGGCTGACAGGATATGTCTGACGATGGGAAGTGGGAGTCTGGGGTCTGAGTTGATCATGAGAATGATGCTGGCCATGGCCCTTTTGCTGGTTTGGGGCTCATTTTCGCTCGCGCAAGAGCACCTGCATCTGACGACGACGACGGCCATCGAACGTGCCATGGCACACAACGAGTCGGTCTTGATCGCCGGGAGTCAGCGACGGGGGGCACGTCATCGTCTTCGCGAAGCAAGAGCGGACGGCCTTCCTTCGCTCGATGCAAACTTCAACTATACACGAAACTGGCTTCTTCCGACGTTCATCTTTGCCGATCAGATCGTCAAGATTGGCAGTGACAACAACCTCACAGGTGCACTGACCCTTCGTCAGCCTCTGTACACAGGAGGGCGGGTTCGAGGTGGCCTTCGGCGCGCACGGCACGAAGCCGCTTCGAGCAAGCAGGGGCAGCGTCTCATTCAGCAGCAGATCGCGGCCCAGGTGGAAGTGGCCATCTACGATCATCTGCTGGCTGCTGAGATCCTCGAGGTCAATCGCATTGCCCTCGCCCGTGCCCGTGCGAATCTTCAGCAGGTGTCGGCACTACACCGCGTGGGACAGACAAGTGAGTTTGATCTGACGCGGGCTCGCGTGCAGGTGTCGACGGCAGGCGCAGATTCGGTGGCCCGCGCCAGCCAGTTCGAAGTGGCCGAGATGGCTCTGAAGGACCTGATCGGCGTGTCTCTTGGCCAGCAGATCGTCCTGGATGCACAGTTCCGGCAGCGTACCTCTTTGCCGACGCATGATCTGCAAGGACTCATCGAAACCGCTCAGAAGCGCCGTCCCGAGCTGAGGCAGTGGCGGGAGCTGATCAACGCACAACGAGGGGCCATGTCCGTCGCTCAGGCGGGTGGGCGCCCAAATCTCGATCTGGTGGCCAATGGGCAGATGCAGTTTCAGGACGATGCCATCGCAGATGCGACGGACTCAGATCAATGGCGACGCAGTTGGTTTACCGGTGTTGTGCTCAGCATCCCTCTCTTCGACGGACGGCGGGCGCACGCACAGACGGCGCAGACAAAGCAGCAGATTCGCCAACTGAAGCTCGAGCAGGTGCGCACGGTTCGCACGATCGAACGACAGGTGCGCCAGGCACTTCTCGATCTACGCGAAGCACAGGGACGGTTGCGTGCGCGACAGGGGTCGGTAGGTCAGGCGCAGAAGGGATTGCAGGACGCTGAGACCCGCTATCGCACCGGGAGTGGTCGTCAGTTGGAAGTCCTGGATGCCCAGTTGACACTCGTCGAGGCTGAAACCGAGTCCGCCAGGGCATACCGAGATCAAGCGGCTGCCCTGGTCGGGCTCGAACTGGCCGTTGGTACCGTGGCAGAACAGGGCAACGAGGACAGCCGATCGAGGTCGGCTGATACAGAGCCATAGGGACAGGTTTGATCAACCCCACCAGCAGCACGACGGTGCCTGCAGGCTTGTCTCCAGGCAGCCCCACACAAGCCCATATCGATGAGGCGCGATTGCAGGAGGCTTACTCGCTCGTGAGCAGTTGGGTTGCCGAGGGCAACGCATCAGGAGCTGTCGTGGCAGTCGCGCGAGGCGGCTATTGCCTGGAACCTCAAGCATTCGGGACTCGTCGTTGGCGACAAGACGCGCGCCCTATGGCGGCTGACGATGTTTTCCTGGTGGCATCGGTCACGAAACCGGTTACCGCCGCAGCCCTCATGCTTCAGGTCGCCGCGGGTCGAGCACGACTGATGGATCGAGTCGGCGATTATCTGCCCGAATTCACCGGTGACGGGCGCGAGTCGATCCTGCTCCAGCACCTGTTGACGCACACCTCGGGGCTCCCTGACATGCTCGAGACCAACGATCAACTGCGGATCGAACACGCGGATCTTTCCCGATTCGTTGAAGGGGCGTGCAGAGCGCCTTTGTTGTTTGGCGCCGGTGAGCGCGTCAGCTACCAGAGCATGGGTACGCTGTTGGCCGGTGAGATCGCGGCTGTTTTGTCCGGTCAATCTCTGCCGGAACTGATGGAGACAGAGCTGTTCGCACCTTCGGGGATGTCGAGCACGATCCTCGGCTACGACCCGAGGTTGGATGATCGCGTCGTTGCCGTCGATCTGCCGGACGGCGTCGAGCAGGAGTCCGATTGGCACTGGAACAGCGATTACTGGAGGTATCTGGGCGCGCCCTGGGGAGGAATGCACGCCAGTGCCACCGATCTGCTCGGCTGGCTTGAACTGTTTGTGCGCGCGGGGAAACAGGATCGCGATCAGGTCGTGGATGCCTCCCTCTGCTGCCAGATGTCAATCGATCAGACCGGCCAAGTGGTTGGACTCAACGACACCGACCGACTGAGCAATCGCTGGGGGTTGGGCTGGCGCATCGGTGCCTGGGGGGAGATGGGCTCCAAGCAGAGCTTTTCACATGGTGGCGCCACGGGCACGTTGGTCGGCGCAGACCCGTCCACGGGGCTCAGTTGTGTTTTGTTGACTACACGCCCCGGCGCTCCCTTAAGTGAGTTTCTCTCGGCGATTCAGCGTGCAGTACTTACGGAATGACGGTTGCTCGACGAACCCCTCAAATGACGACTGAACAGTGATGACAGATCAACGGAACTTCAAGGTTCGCGCTTCACACTGCGACCATCGAGCCTCCGAGGACGAGATCCTCGAGACCCTTCGACGGACAACTGCGCCACTGTCGCGCTCGTGGGAACGTTTGGAGAAGGCAGGGCGCATTGTGCTGAAATTCAACATGATCAAGGCGCCCGGCGGTGTGATGTATTATGCGGGGCGTCGACGCGAACTGGTTGACGATGCGTTCTGCCGTGCGACACTCCGCTTACTCAGAGAGCGTACGAGCGCAGAGCTGATCGCCACCGACACCTATCCCTATGGCAACGGGCATGTGACACCCGACGATTTCAACTACCGCTACCTGTTAGATGAGTTCGGTGTCCGTTATGTCGATTCGAACCTGCCACCCTTCAAGACCTTTGACGTACCCGGTGGCGGATGCATGTTCGATCGCTATGTACTGAACGAGGTATTCTCCGAAGCTGATGAAGTGGTGTCCGTCGCGAAGATGAAGAATCATGCCTTCATGGGGGTCACCCTTACGCTGAAGAATCTGTTCGGTCTGCCCCCGATGATTCCGCCGCAGGGGCGCACACGCTCCTACTATCACCATCTCATTCGACTATCCTATGTCCTGCCCGACCTCGGCATGATCACCGATCCCTGTCTCAACATCGTTGACGCGCTGACGGGACAGAAGTGGCGCGAGTGGGGCGGCGACGGACGGATCTGTGACACGATGCTGGCAGGCGACCATCCTGTGGCCACCGATGCCTGTGGCACGCGCTTGATGGGACACGATCCGCAGAGCGATTGGCCTGTGCCACCCTTTCGTCGTGATCGAAACCATCTGCTGATCGCCGCCCAGCACGGGTACGGGAGTGTGGATATCGATCAGGACGTCGACTTTGAGTCTGAGGTCGAGGGACCACTGGCCGATTTCGATTCCGAGGAAACCGACTCAAGTGCAACGGTCGCCAGTTGGAGACGCACAACCTGTGAGCAGGGGCTGATCTATCAGGACAAAGCAAGAGAATTCTACGACCAGTATCGCGGGCAGTATATCTACTTGCAGGATGGTGAGGTCGTGTGGAATGGAGAGGACCCGAGGAATCTCGGAAGCCGACGGCAACTCAGCGGAGAGCGAAAGAACTCAGCCCTCTGGCTGAAGCTCGTGGATCCAGATGAGACAGAAGGCGAAGTCTTTGGCGCCTACGAGGAACGCCTGACGGCGGCATGAGGGATCACATGGAGGCGCTTGGAATCGACATCGGCGGTACGGGGATCAAAGGGGCGCCGGTCAATACCGTGACGGGCCAGCTGCTGGCTGAGCGTTATCGGCTGCCCACACCCCAGCCCGCAACCCCGGAGGCCATGACCGAGACGGTCCACCAAATCGTCGAGTACTTTGACTGGAAGGGCCCCGTGGGAGCGGGGTTCCCGGCCATCATTCACCAGGGCGTAGCCAAGTCTGCCGCCAATATCGACCCGTCATGGATTGGCCGAGACGTGCGCGCCATGTTCGAGGATGCCTGCGGGTGTCCGGTCACCGTTCTCAACGATGCAGATGCTGCGGGAACTGCAGAGGTTCGCTTCGGCGCAGGTGCGGGGCGTGATGGGGTCGTGCTGGTGCTGACACTGGGGACGGGAATTGGTTCGGCCCTGTTCACCGACGGGCACTTGGTGCCGAACACAGAGTTTGGCCACATTGAGATCGGTGGCAAGGTGGCCGAAACTCGAGCAGCCGATAGTGCCCGGGAGCGTGAAGAGTTATCGTGGAAGAAGTGGGCCCGACGCCTCGATCGTTATCTTGATCGCCTGGTCTTCTATCTCTCGCCCGAGATGATTATCATCGGTGGGGGAGTGAGTAGAAAACACGAGAAATTCCTGCCGCTCCTAACGATCGATGCCCCTATCGAGCCGGCGCAGTTGCGCAATCAGGCGGGCATCATCGGCGCCGCCGCAGCAGCGATATAGGGCATCTGTGTGCGTTGAAAAGTGTGACGCCACCCACGTCGCTGATTATCTTTTGATCATCCACTTTCGAATCAGAGAGACTCATGCTCAGAGGTGATAAAGAACTGATCGTCGTTGGGGATCGCGTGTTGCTGCGACTCGACGAGCAAGAACAACGCACCGAGGTCGGGCTTTATTTGCCGCCGACGGCGTTGGAAAAGGAAAATGTGCAGAGCGGAAGGGTCGAGGAGGTCGGCCCCGGCATCCCCTTGCCGCCGAAGACGGATGATGAAGATGTTCCCTGGGCGGAAGGCGGCGAGCAGATGCGCTACATCCCGCTGCAGGCCCAGAAGGGGGACCACGCGATCTTCACAAAGAAGGATGCGGTAGAGATCAAATTCGACCACGAGAAATACGTCGTCGTGCCCCACAGTGCCATTCTTGTACTAGTGCGGAACACGGGCCTGCTCGATGGTCCCACCTTGCTGACGCCTGACGAGAACTGACGCGGCTGCGGACAAACCCCCGACGCTCTAAGAAAGTTCTAAGAAAAAGGGCCCCACCTCGCATCGAGGTGGGGCCCTTTCAAGTTCTCGTCAGCTTCTATTGCGCCGCGATATCAATCACTGAATCAGGAAAGGGATCCCCTCGTCGTCCCAGTGACGCGTGACGTAATCTTGCATGGTCAAGGCCAACAGGATAAGCAGCCAGAAAAACCCTGCTCCTGCGAACACCCACATTAGCGGCGTGTTATATCTCACGTGCATGAAGAAGAGCACGACGAGGGTTGCCTTGAAGATGGCGATGGCGATGGCGACGGGTGTGTTGAGTGCCCCAAGTTCGAGAAAACCGACGGCCACGGTGATCGCCGTGAAGATGAAGAGACAGGAGATCACGGAGAAGTAGACCCGCATCGGGACGATATGGGGCCCGTGCTCGCCGTGGTGGCTCTGGTCGGATGCGTGGGCGCTCATAGGTGTCTTCCGATGAGATAGAGCAGCGGGAAAAGGAAGATCCAGACGATATCGACAAAGTGCCAGTAGAGGCCAAAGTTCTCGATGGGGCTGTAGTACTGAGGTCCGAATTTCTCGGCGCGGATCTTCGGGATGAGCCAGATCATCAATCCCACACCGATGATCATGTGCAGGGCGTGCATACCCGTCATGACGAAGTAGAAGGAGAAGAAGATTTTCATGGGCCCCGCCATGGGGCCATCCCACTGGAAATTCAGTCCTGGGATCAGATGATCGTGGTATTTGTGCGAGTACTCGATGGCTTTGACACCGAGGAAAGCCAACCCGAGGACCATGGTCGCCATGAACCAATTGAACACGCTGCGGTGCAGTCCCTGCTGTGCGCAGCGAACGGCCATGGCGACGGTGAACGAACTGGCGATCAGGATCACCGTATTCAATCCACCCCAGGCGATGGGAAGCAGGTTGCTTCCTTCGACGAAGGCGTTGAAGTACTTGTATCGATAGACCGTGTAGCCCGCGAAGAGCCCTCCGAAGAACATGATCTCCTGGGCAAGGAATGCCCACATGCCCATCGTCGCCGACTCATGCTGCTGCTGGAGGTCGTCGAAATAGTGCTGCAGGGCAGGATGATGAGAGGCTGTCTTAGACATGGCCCGTCTCCCTGATCTGCGCCTCAAGTCTTGTTGTTGTGGTCTCTGTCATCGTCGGGTCGGGTGTATGGTTGGTGATAAGCTTCGTAAGCCGTCGCTAATGCGAGACCTTGTTGGCCAGCAGCACGTCTTCTTCTTCGTAGGCGTAGGGCTCGCTGGTGACAATCGGTGTTTCGTGAAAGTTGTGTGGGTCGGGGGGTGACGCAATCTCCCATTCCAGTCCCTTGGCGGTCCAAGGATTCGGGCCCGCTTTTTCGCCCTTGAACAGCGACCACACGAGGCAGATGAACAGGACCGCATAACCGAGGCCAAGCACGGTCGCGCCGCCCGTAGAGGCGACGTGAAGAATCTGGAATTCTTCAGGGTAGACGTGATATCGTCTCGGCATCCCAAGATAGCCAAGGATGAATTGCGGGAAGAATGTCAGGTTGAAGCCCAGGAAGATGAGGATCGCACCCGTCATTCCCCAAGCCTCGTTGTACATGCGGCCTGTCATCTTGGGCCACCAGAAGTGCAGCCCCGAGAGATAGGCCATCACCATGCCGCCGACCATCACGTAGTGGAAGTGGCTGACGACGAAGTATGTGTCGTGCAGGTGAACATTCGTGGCCAACGTCGACAGGAAGGTGCCCGTGAGTCCACCGATGAGAAACAGACCGATGAAACCTAATGCGTACATCATGGGGGCCTTCAGATCGATCGACCCTCGATACATCGTCGCCGTCCAGTTGAAGATCTTCACGGCCGTTGGAATCGCGATGAAGAAGGTGATGAACGAAAACACCATGCTCGCATAGATGGACTGCCCTGTCGTGTACATGTGGTGACCCCAGACGAGGAAACCGAGCAGAGCAATCGCCAGCGATGAGAAAGCGACGAAGCTGTAGCCGAAGATCGCCTTGCGCGAGAAACAGGCGATGACCTCGCTGATCACTCCGAATCCTGGAACGATCATGATGTAGACGGCGGGATGCGAGTAAAACCAGAACAAGTGCTGGAAAAGGATCGGGTCACCGCCCAATTCCGGGTTGAAGATACCAATGCCGAAGGCGTTTTCGAGGGCGACCAACAACAACGTGATGGCAACGACGGGCGTTCCCAAGATCATCATCAGGCTCGTGGCATACTGGGCCCAGATGAACAAGGGGAGTCTGAACCAGGTCATACCCGGCGCGCGCATCTTGTGCACCGTCGTCAGGAAATTGACACCCGTCAGAATCGAAGAGAACCCGTTGATGAACACGCCCGTCAGTGCCAGAGCGACGAACCCCGTCGAGTAGGTGCTGCTATAGGGTGTGTAGAAGGTCCAACCCGTGTCGACGCCCCCAGCGATGATGGCCGTCGTCGCCAGGGAGCCACCGACCATGTAGCAGTACCAACTCAGCAGATTCAGGCGCGGGAACGCGACATCCTTTGCGCCGATCATCAAGGGCAGGACGAAGTTGCCAAGTACGGCCGGCACAGAGGGGATGAGGAAAAAGAAGATCATCGCCACGCCGTGCATCGTGAATAGCTTGTTGTACGTGTCCGCCTGGAAGACATCGCCTTCCGGCGTCATCAATTCGAGGCGGATCAAGCCGGCGAACAGGCCGCCAATGGCGAAAAACACCGTTGTCATGACCAAGTAGAGGATGCCGATCCGCTTGTGATCGAGCGTCAGCAGCCACGACTTGATCCCGTATTCGTGGTTTAGGTAGTTCACTTCGCCATGTCCGGCCGCGGCCGGATCTGCAGGCGTTGCAGTTGTCGTCATTGTCTCTTGAACCTTGCTGTGTCGATTCGACCGTTACTCGGTCGCTTCGCTCAAAGACTTGATGTAGGTAATCAGCTGCAGCAGGGTCTCCTCGGAGATCTGCCCCTGGAAGGTCGGCATGATAGGCTGGTATCCGTTGACGATGGTGGATGTGGGCTGCAGGATCGATTCGCGGATATAGGCCTCATCGGCGACGACAACCTCTCCCGATGCCAGCTGTACGGGCTCGCCATACACGCCGGTCAGGGTGGGGCCTCGGCCGCCTGACTGACTCTTGTGGCACGTTGCGCAACCGAGTTGTTCGAAGTTCCGCATCCCCGCCTCGACCATACTCTCACCGGCCGCGCCACCGCCGAGCCAATTCTGGTAATCCTGCTCTTCCATGACGACCACACGGCCGATCATCGTCGAATGCTGGGTGCCGCAGTATTCGGCACAGAAGAGGTCGTATTCACCAACCTTCGTCGCCTCGAACCACATTGTATTGTAGCGACCTGGAACGACGTCGCGCTTGGTGCGGAAGGCTGGTATCGAGAACGCATGGATCACGTCTTCAGACGTCATCGTCAGTCGAATGGGTGTGTTTACCGGTACATGCAACTCATTGATTTCACGCTTGCCTTCCGGGTGTTGCACCTTCCACATCCATTGTTTGCCAACCACATACACGTCGAGTGCGTCTGCTGGTGCTCGATACATCCGGAAGTACATATCAGCCCCGAGCGTGAAGACACCCATGACGATGAAGAAGGGGATGATACTCCAGGCAAGTTCAAGCGGCAGTGAACCATGGATCGGTTTGGGCCGCTCATCATCTGACCTTCGCCGGTATTTGATGACGAAGAAGATGATGACAGCGACGATAGCCACCGTGAAGAACGTGCTGATCGCCACGAGCAGGAAATAGAGCAGGTCTATCTGCAGGGCGAAGGTCGAGGCTAGCTCGGGATGTAAGGAAAAGTCCTTGGACATCTTTATCGGGTCGGTCCTTGTGCCCCCGCTAATTCAGAAGGGGGGCCGGTGGTGATGGATTGGCGTGCGACAGGGCTTGCTGCCGGCGATCACGTCGAATCGTCCTGATGATCAAGCCAGCAAGGACTGCCACGGTCAGGCCACCTGCGACGCGCAAAGTGTTGAGGATGACGAGACCATACTTGCCCGTCGTCGGATCATACTGATAGCAGAGCAACAGCAATTCGTCGACGGGATTTCCGATCTTGTGTTGTGCCGCCTCTACGAGAGACAACCGCAGATCCTTGGGCGAGTATTCGATACCGTAGAGATAGCGGGCGATGCGGCCTTCTGGCGTCAGCACCATGATGCCGCTGGCGTGAATGTAATTGTCCGTCTCAGCGTCATACTCGTATTTGAACCCGACGGACTCGGCGAGTGCATCGATGGAAGCCTGGTCGCCGGTCAGGAAGTGCCAACCACTACCTGCACCGTCACGGCCATAGCCGCCGACATATTCTCTTTTCTTGCCCGCTGCCAGGGCGGATGTCTCACCGGGGTCGATACTCACGGTGAGGACATCAAAGTCCTGCCCAATGTCGAAATCGACGACGCGCAATCCTCTCAGCAGGCCATTTAGAACCTGCGTGCACAACATCGGGCACTCGTAGTAGGCGAGGGCCAGAATGACGGGCCTGTCATTCACGAGCTGATCCAGACGAACCATGTTGCCCGTCTCGTCCCGAAAACTCAGTTCGAGGGGCACCTGGGCGTCGAGTTTTTGCTCGATGCCAATGCCGTCAGCGACCGAATCGTCAAGGGGTTGCGCCGTCACGCAGAGGGCACTTCCCAGCACAAGGCCGCCGAAAACGAGAAGATGTGAAAGGCGTGGCTGCATGGTCGTCGGTCGCGCTATTGCCCAGCCGCTCCTGTGCCCGTTTTCACCGGGAGCCCTCGTTCCGCCAACAGATCCATGGCACGATCGACGGGGATTTTTGCAGTCCCCGTCTCGGTATCGAGGGTGTAATTGTTCAGTGCAGCATCTTCTACAGCATTTTGTGCGAGTCGCACGCGCGGCGTGTCACTCTCCAGCAGAGGCTCCTCAGACATCGTTTGAACGCGCGTGGAACTCAATGGATGAGACTCGCCCTGCAGCAGGGGCTGATAGTAGTGGAGCACCTTGAATAGGACGACGATACCGACGAAGGACACGACCACGAGAAGGGCCATGGCAACGCCGATCTTGACCACCGGCCCTGCTGGGGCATCACTCACTTCATGACCTGCCTCAATGGAGGCGGTTGACTGCTCAGCCATGGTGTCCGTGCTCCTGTGCCTCGGCGGCGAGTGCGCCATAGTCGAATCTCGGATCGTTGCTTGGTACCAACGGCCGCTTCTTGAGCTGGCCAAAGAAGAAGAAAACCCAGAGGCCCCCCAGTCCGATGGGGGCTGCCAGATCGAGCCAGTGTGGCGCGAGATCTACCGCCTGCAGCACGCTGCCGTCGTGATCCCGGAAGGCGGGGGCTGTAATCCAGTAGAGGTCGACGAGGCGCATGAACATCAGCCCCGAAGCGACGGTGATCAGGATCCGAAGATGCGACTTCACTCGGCTGGAGAGCAGCAGCAGGAAGGGCACAGCGAAGTGAAAACCGATCAGTGCGTATCCCAGATACAGCCAACCGCCCTGGAGGCGAGTGTAGTACCAGGTGATCTCTTCAGGCAGATTACCCGACCAGATGATCAGAAGCTGTGAGAAGGACGTGTAGGCCCACAGCATGACGAATCCGAGCATCATCGTACCCAGGTCGCGAAGCCGTTCGTTGGTGAGCAAAACATCAAGAGGCCGATGTTTGGACAGTGGCACACCCACCAGTGTTATAAAAGCCCACGTCATCAGGGCCATACCCAGGATGTAGATGGCGCAAAAGATCGTCGAGAACCAATGCGGTTCCAGCGACATGAGCCAATCCGTTCCTGCGAAAGTCCCCAGAAGGGAAAACAACACGATTCCGGGGCCTGACAGGACCTGCATCCTGCGTGTAGGCCATGTGGCTTCCGTCTGATCCTGGATGACCGACCAGCGTGTCAGCAACATCGCCATGGCGGTCCAGATGGCGAAGTAGGCCACATAACGAATGATGAAGAAGGTGCTGTTGAGATAGGGAAGCTTGTGGGTCAACACCTCATCGTTGGCCACGGCCTCGGTGTGTGTCCAGGGAAACAGGTCGTGCATCCCCGCGAGGATGGGCAATCCCAGGATGAACATCACAGGCATCGTCGAGGCGCCAGCCTCCAACATGCGACGGATGGCGAATCCCCACCGACCACCACCCAGATGGTGAATCATCAACACGCCCAGGCATCCGAGTGGCATGCATACCCAGTAGGTGAAGCCAAGCAGATAGGACTGGAAGAACTGTTGATGATCGGTGAGATAGCCGAACACGGTGGCGGCAATACCGATCAGGCCGATGGCCAGCGCACGACGGCGGTAGCCGTCGAATCGGGGCGCCAGGGCCTCGCTATGACGTTGGATCTCCTCGATCATTGGAGCTGTCTCTGGTCCTCAGCGGGCAACTCGTCGTAGGCCGCTTCTTGGCTGAACTGCAGGGCGCGGATGTAGGCGGCGACGGCCCAACGGTCATTGACCGGAATCCGCGATGCGTAGCTGAACATCGACCCGAAGCCGTTTGTGATGACGTCGTAGTAATACCCAATGGCGGCGTTTCGGAGGCGATCTTGATGGAGCGAGGGCGGCTGCTTCAGGCCACGCTGCACGACGACGCCGTTGCCACTTCCGGTTCGATCGTGGCAGGGCGTGCAGTAGATATTGAACCGTTCCTGACCGCGTTCGAGAAGCGCTCGATTGAACTCGATCGAAGGCGGCAGCGTGGTGGCCAGTTCGCCGTTCACCTTGCCTTCATACAGGTGCGTATCGAGGCGCAATCCACCGCGGGCGACGGTTCCTTCGATGGGTGCCCGCGACGTGAGGCCGTCCTTGAAGAAGGTCGTCGCCTCGTGCGGCTCGTATTTCTCCTGGTCATACATCCGCTGTCGCAGGTCACAGCCAGACACGAACAGGCCTAGGGTCAGCGCAACAAGAGCCACCGCGAAGCGGCTTGTCGAAATGTTGGACGGTCGGGCGATTAACGTCATGTCAGGCTTCGACCTCGGACACATTGACAGGACCCAAGCTCTGCAGGAAGGAGCGCGTTCCCTCTGTCTCATACTGAGGATCAGACGATTCCACGCAGAGAAAGAAACGGTCTTGGCTGGCGCGCTCGAACTCGGGCACGTTGAAGACCGGATGATAGGGTTGGGGTAGGCGATTGAGCACGATGAGCGCAACGACCGTTCCCACCGCCGCAAAGAGAATCGTGGTCTCGAAAGCCACGGGGATGAACATGGGGCCACTGAAGTGAGGGCGACCGCCGATGTTGATCGGGTACTCGATGACGTGTACCCAGTATTGAAGTCCGAACCCGACCAATCCGCCGATGACGCCGCAGATAAAACTGATGACGGCAATGTTCGTCTGGGGGAATCCAATCGCCGCGCCCAAGCCATGCACCGGCAGTGGAGAGTAGGCGTCCAATTGGCGGTACCCTTCTCCATACGTCTTGTGCGCCGCTGCGAGCAATTCGTCCGGCGTTTCGAATTCGGCCATCAGACCGTGGGCCCCATGCCCTGTCGTGGTGTCGTTCATGCGATCTCTTAGTGTTTCTTGCCCGTCGGCAGCAACGTGCGAATCTCGTGAAGGGCGATGAGCGGCCAGGCGCGGACGAATAAGAAGAAGGCGACGAGGAAGAAGCCCATCGTGCCCAGATAGAGTGCCCAGTCCCAGATGGTGCCGGAATACATGTCCCAGGAGGACGGCATATAGTCACGGTGCATGCTGCCGACGACGATGATGAAGCGTTCGAGCCACATACCGACGTTGATGAACATGGATACCATGAAGATGAGATAGGGGCTGGTGCGAACCCGCTTCGACCACAACAGCTGCGGTACGATGATGTTACAGGTTATCAGCGCCCAGTAAGATCCGCCGTAGGGGCCGAACATCCGGTTGTTCATCAGGAAACCTTCATAGATGCTGGCCGAATACCAGGCCATAAATTGCTCCATGAAGTAGCCATAACCGACGATCATGCCCGCCACCAACATCACCTTGCCCATGTTGTCGAGATGGCGATCGGTGATGAAATCGTGCAGCCCATACAGAGCCCGCAGGGGCAGCATCAGCGTCAGGACCATGGCGAAACCGGCATAGATGGCGCCCGCCACGAAGTAGGGCGGGAAGATGGTGGTGTGCCATCCGGGGATGATCGACACGGCGAAGTCGAAGGACACGACGGAGTGCACGGAGAGCACGAGTGGGGTGGACAGGCCCGCCAGAATCAGCGACGCCATCTCGTACCGCTCCCAGTGGATGGCCGAACCGCGCCAGCCGAGCGACAGGAAGCCGAAGATGCGTTTGGTCAGCAGGTGCCGCGCTTTGTCTCGATACGTGGCAAAGTCAGGAATCAGGCCGACGCCCCAAAACAGAAGAGAGACCGTCAGATACGTGCCGACGGCGAAAACGTCCCAGATGAGGGGGCTGCGGAACTGCGGCCAGATGGCCATCGAATTCGGGTAGGGGAACAGCCAGTAGAGGGCCAACCACGGGCGGCCTGTGTGTAGAACCGGGAACATGCCGGCACAGAGCACAGCAAAGATCGTCATCGCTTCAGCGGATCGATTGATCGATGTGCGCCATTTTTGACGGAACAGCAGCAGCACGGCTGAGATCAGCGTGCCCGCATGACCGATTCCGATCCACCAAACGAAGTTGATAATCGCGAACCCCCAGCCCACGGGGATATTCAGACCCCAGATGCCCACACCTTCGTACAGCAGATAGGCGATGGCGATCTGGAGGAGGCCGATGAAACACAAACCGATCGCGACAACGATGAACCACTGGATCGGCGTGTGCGGTGTCAGCACGACGGACGTGATCTTGTCCGTGATGGACGTGTACGATGTCTGCCCCGGTCCCAGCTCTTCGGTGGGTTGGTCGTAGGGGCGGCGCTCAGTGGCCTCGGACATAGTCGTCTTTTATAACTCTCGGTGGTTGGTATTTGCGGGGTGGTTACACACGCCGCGGCTCAATCTTGGTGCTCTACGAACGAAACCTATCGCTGGTACGATATCAGCCTCAGCTGATGTCAGGGTTCGGATTCTTTACGCTCGCCAGATACGAGGTGCGGGGGCGAGTGTTCAAGTCGGTCAGGATGCCATAGTTGAGGGGAGATGCCTTCAACTGTGCGACCTCTGATTTCGGGTCGGCGATATTGCCAAAAGCGATCGCCTGGGTCGGACACACCTGCTCGCACGCGGTCTGTACGGCGCCCTCGGCAACCGTTCCCACGCCATTTGCGACTTTTGCCTCGACACGCGCGGCATTGAGACGCTGAACACAGTAGGTGCACTTCTCCATGACACCGCGAGGACGCACGGTCACATCCGGATTCCGCTGCATCTTCAGCGATTCGGTTTCCCGATCTGCAAACTGAAGGAAGTTGAACCGCCGGACCTTGTAGGGGCAGTTGTTGGAGCAGTATCGTGTGCCGACGCAGCGGTTGTACACCATGTCGTTGAGACCTTCTTCGCTGTGCGAAGTTGCCGTCACCGGGCAAACGACCTCACATGGTGCATTCTCACACTGCTGGCAGGGGACGGGTTGATGGAGGATCTCCGGATCGTCCAGGTCCGTGAAGTATCGATCGATACGGATCCACGCCATCTCGCGCGAGTTGAGAACCTGTTCCTTGCCAACGACGGGGATGTTGTTTTCCGATTGACATGCCACCGAGCACGCGTTGCAACCCGTGCAGGCGGTCAGGTCGATGACCATCCCCCATTGGTTCGGCGCGGTGTAGTCGTGGTCCTCAAACAACGTCAATCCCGCAGGGAAGGAGTGACCCTCGCGCTGCGCGAAGTCTGGCTGAGCCCGATACTTCTCGACGTCGCCGTGGCGGATCAGATGACGTTCCTCTTGCTCGGATTGCTGCAGCTCAATGCTCTGGTGTTCCTGGGTGCAGGCCAGTGGGAACATGTCGAACGTCTTGACGACGGTGACATGACTCAGATTCCAGGATGCCTCGGCACCCCGAAGGGCGGCGATGTTGGATCCGACGCCCGTACCGACACGACCCGCATGCTCACGGCCATAACCGAGATGGACGGTGAGTACGCCCGCCGCCTGGCCGGGTAAGATCCACGCGGGAACCGAGACCGATTTGCCGCCCGCTGTGAGATTCAACACCTGGCCGTTCTCGACACCGAGACGTTCGGCGGTTGCGGGGCTGATCAGAGCTGCATTGTCCCAGGTCAGTTTCGTGATGGGGCGCGGGGTTTCCTGCAGCCAGCCATTGTTGGCAAAGCTGCCGTCCTGGAGATACGCGTCGGGACGGATCTCGACTTCGAGTCCTTCCTCGAGATCCAGTGCGATGCCGAATCCCTGCTCCAAGCTGATCTTCTGCAGCGTCGGAGAGATCTCCGGCAGCGTCGTCCCCGGGATCAGGCCGTCATGCAGAGCTCGCTGCCATGCAGCCCCGAAGTCGGTCGCCGAGGCGAACACCGGGTCCTTCGCCCATCGATCGGCCAGAAGGTCACGAACCGGCTGCCCGCCCTGGCCCGCGATGGCGGCCACAACCTCATGGGCGGACTTGCTCTGATAGAGCGGCTCGATCAGCGGTTGAATCACCGAAACAGTACCGTCATAGGCTCGAATGTCGCCCCAAGCCTCGAGCCAGTGTGAGGACGGAACATGCCAATGACAGTGCTGGGTCGTCTCGTCGGCGTGGGTGCTCATCTGCGCCCTGAAGCGAACCTGCTCGATGACGCTGGCGAACTCGAGCTCGCCCGGTGCGTCGTATACAGGATTCACATCGAGCATCACGAGAGCTGACACATCACCAGCGCGGATGTCGTTGACGAGTTCGACGAGGCTCGATGTGTGATCGACGGATTCAGCGTCGAGGGGAGCCGTGTAATGGACGGTCTTTCCTACATTGCCGAGGGCAGCGTTGATCGCATGAGCCAAGGCGTGGACGGAGGCGTCTTGCTGTGCCCCGACGACGACGGCGGATCGACCGCGATGCGCCGTCAGGTCCTGAACCAAGGCGCCGATCCAGCCAGCCTCATCAGCAAATTCCGGCACCGAACCGTCGATGCCCACACCAAGTTCACGAGCCAATTGTGCTGCCAGCGCGCCGATGCGGCCGCGGTCAGCGGCGAGGCGATGGTCGGCAACTGAGCCGGTGCCCGAAGGGGAGGACTCGACCACATAGAGCCGGTTCAGCCCCGCATCAGCGCCGGCGCCGGCGCGGACAGCCTTTGTTCGCCGACCCATGAAGTCGCGTGAATATCGCACCGCAGCGGGCCCCGATTCGAACAGATCTGCGTCGAGACTGAGTACCACGTCTGCTTTGGTCAGGTCATGATACGTATTCACGGCCTGCCCGAAGGCCTCCATGGCGCCGGCCCGGACATTGTCCGTATGGGTCGCCTCGTACTGATGCCAGCGGGCCTCGGGGAGGTCCGCGAGCAGATCCTTCAACTGAGCGCCCATCGTCGGAGATGTGATCCGGCGTGTGAGAATACGGAGGCCACGGCCCTTGTTGGCTCGTGCACTGGCGACCTCGACACCGACTGCGTTGACGAAGGCACCCCACGTAGCGATTCGCCCGGCGTTGGTGACGGCCTGAGCGCGGTCTGGATCGTAAAGGTCCAGCACCTGAGCCTGCGTGTTGCCTGTCGTGGATCCGAGGCTGGAAGGGTGTTCGGGGTTTCCCTCGATTTTTGTCGGGCGCCCCATGTGGCTCTCGACGAGCACACCGCTGCCGACGCCGTTGAGCGGTGCGGCTGACGCATAGAAGACGGGCCGCCCGGGAAGGACATTTTCAGGTGCGCGGACCCAAGGGACGATCGCCTCTTGGGGCTGGATCGTACAGTTGGTGAGGCCCCCGAAGGCGAGGGAGGCGCTCATCAGCTTCAGGAAGTTCCGGCGGCTCACGCCGTCGGTCCATTCGGAGGCCGCTTCTGGAAACTCACGCTGCACGAGCTCTTCGAACGCAGGGCTCGCCGACAACTCGTCGAGGCTCCGCCAGTAATGCCGGCCCTTTGCCTTGCCGAGGGTACTGCGCAGGGATCCGAGGTCTAGTTGCTTGCGTGATGCAGCGCCTTCGTCCTGCTCTTTCGAAGCAGAGGGAGTCGAACCCGGAAGTGGGGCCATCGGGATCTCAGGCAGCTGAGCAGGTGCCGACACCTGATCCTCAGGTTCCGACACCGAAGTCGTGGTTGAGTTCGAATTCATGTCTGTCAAAGGTGGCAAACCGAGCAATCAGTGAGCTGCGACACGCGGACGTCGTATTCCTCGACCAGTTGAAGACCCTGGGCCTCTTGGTCTGCCGGAGGTGTCCAATGCACGTCGAACACGCGGTCCCGGGGACGGATGTGCTTCTCTGGCTGGCGGTGACAATCCAGGCACCACTCCATATTGAGGGCGTTCTCGGCCCACACGAGGGGCATCTCGTTGATGGCACCATGACAGCTGGTGCATCCGATCCCCTTGGCGATATGGATGTTATGCCGGAAGTAGACGAAGTCGGGCAAGTCGTGAACCCGGTTCCACTGGATAGGCTGCTCGTCGCGCCACGCCGTGCGAATGGGTTCGAGATTCGGTGCCTCTGTCCAGATGAGCGAATGACACGTCATACACGTCTCGACGGGGGGAATGCCTGCAAAGGCAGACTCCTCGACCGAGGCATGACAATATCGGCAGTCGATCCCAAGAGCCTCGACATGGTGCTTGTGGCTGAACGGCACCGGCTGATCGATCGCGACACCGACCTCGTTGACATACTCGATACGATTGATGTTCAGAATGATGCTGAACAGCAGCCCCGTCACGCCGATGACGGCAATGACGGAGAACCGTGCAAGCCAATTGCTACTGCGATGAAAAACCTGCGCCATCTACGCACACACTCACGGATGGTCACGTCCTTCGGTGGGACACCTCAGGGCCGTGGTCGCCTCATTCCAGGCGGTGGTCAGGGCTGTCGTTCGAAGGGAGGAAACCTGCGATAGGGGGAAGGGGCGGAACGTCCCGGTCACATCGTGAACCGCCCTGAGCAGGCCTCTCAGTAAATCAGGCCCGAAAAAGTAGGAGGGTGGTTCAGGGAAGTCAATACGAGAAAATGACTGTTGTAAAAAAAGAGGCTGAGGTCCGATCTAAGGGAGTCAGAACACAAGGTCAGTCCTCGCATCTTCGGTGTCTTGACCCTGTCTGGGCCGCCTTCTATCATTCAATCTTCTCTCGATTTTTGCCGATACTCGGTAACGGGGGCATCATGGCCCCGACCCACGCCGAGTCCCACATTTGCCCCCGTAGCTCAGCCGGATAGAGCAACAGATTCCTAATCTGTGGGTCGCAGGTTCAAGTCCTGTCGGGGGTACCAACTGGGGTCAGTCGATGTCGGGTGGTCCCTTAGTTATTGTTAGACAATTAGTTAACGTCTATGTCCGAACGACGACTTCATAGCTTTTTGCGCGCTGTGGGGAGAGGGCCCACGAGGTGACCGAGGCCGAACAACCGGACTGTCGATCCTGAGTTTCAGCAGAGCACTCCGGCTCCCGTCATCGTTCCGACAGAGGAGGTGGAGGAGTGTCTCCGCCTGCATCGAGAGCGGGTTGAATCGAAGGGCAAGATAAGGGGAACGAGTCTCGTTCTATCGCGGCGTGCTGACCGATGCCTATCTGCAGGGCGCCGATCTTCGAGGTGCAGATTTCAGCCAGGCCATCCTGCAAGGCGCCGAACTGCAGAACGCGAATCTGTTCAAGGCCAACTTCTCCGAAGCCAATCTCAAGGGCGTCAGTCTGCAGCGGGCGAAGTTGCGCGAAGCGAATTTCACCGGTGCTCATCTGATCGAGGCCAGTCTTCAGGAAGCAGATCTACGGGAAGCCATTCTGCAGCGCGCCGACCTGTGTGATGCCGATCTGCGAGAGGCGAATCTACAGATGGCGCAGGTGCAAGACGCGAAGATGGCTGGTGCCGAGTTGGACGGGGCCATGCTGGAGAAAGCGGACGTTCTCGATGCCCTCGGTCTGACGGCTGATCAGGTTCAAGGGGCTGTCATCGACGCACGCACTCGGTGGCCCACCTCTGTGAGAGATGAGGTCCGGTTCGAATAAGAAGGTGAAACAGTCTCCGCGGACCGACTCCGCAGGATGCTAGCTCTTCAGGGAGACCAACCCCTCTTCGCCCTCACTTCGAGCGATTACAGCGGCACCGCAACTGTCGCTCCAGACGTTGACGGTCGTGCGGCACATGTCCAGCACGCGATCGACGGCAAGGATCAGCCCCACGCCTTCCAGGGGGAGCCCAACGGCTGTCAGGATGACGGAGATCATCACCAACCCGGCCATGGGAATCCCCGCCGCACCGATGGAGGCCAGCAACGCCGTAACAACCACCAGCCCTTGCTGCAGGATGGTCAGTTCCACCGCGTACGCTTGAGCGATGAACAAGGCTGCCACACACTCATACAGTGCGGTGCCATCCATATTGACGGTCGCCCCGAGGGGGGCGACAAAGCTGGTCACCCGATTGGACACGCCCGCACGATTCTCTAGCGAGTCGAGGGTCAGCGGCAGCGTGGCCGATGAAGATGAGGTCGAGAAGGCTGTGAGCAACGCTGGAGACATGGCCTTGGCGTGCAGGATTGGGTGTAGCTGCCCAACGCTACGCAGCAGCAATGGCAGGGTGACGCCGGCATGGATGAGCAATCCAAGGAAGACAGTCAGGGCATACAAGCCCAGTCCGGCGAATACGTCGAGCCCTGTGCGCGCCACCGTCCTGCCTACGAGGGCGAAGATGCCGAGGGGGGCAAAGGCCAGGATGAAGTGGGTTACCTTCATCATGACGGCAAAAGAGCTCGAGAAGAACGCTTCCAGTGGTTCGCGCTGGGCTTCAGGCAATCGAGTGATAAACGTGCCGAACAGCAGAGCGAAGACGATGATCTGCAGCATGTTCCCTTCTGCCATGGCGGCGATGGGATTACTTGGCACCAGATCTAGCAGAAGTCGCACCAAGGCAGACCAGGGCGAATCGCCGAAACGATCCATGGATGACGCGAGCCGATCCGGCTGATCGGCCAGACCGAGGTCGACGCCAACGCCAGGTTGGGTCAGATTTACCAGGACCAGGCCGGTGACGATGGCCAGCAGACTGCTCATGGTATAGTAGATGAGGGTTTTGCCGCCGAGGCGTCCGACCCCGTCGCCGCCACCGAGTCCAGCGACACCGCAGATGATGGAAGTCATGATCAGGGGCACGATGACCATGCGTAGACCTTTGAGAAAAAGGTCACCCATGAAGTCGACGGATGTTACCACATCCGGAATCAGGAGGCCGGCGGCGGCGCCGAGAATCAGGGCAGCCAGGATTTGCCAATGCAGCGCCAGCCGAAAGATAGATCTGGACATGGTTTGCTCGCTCAACCAGAGTCAATGTTATGGAGTCAGTGGCGAAGCTAAGCGGCTGGCTCCCACGTGGGCAAATGGTTGGCGGCCCAACACATGCCACGATGCCGAGAACCGCACGAACCCGATCTCGATACGAGCAGTCCGACACGACCTTCCAGCAGTCCAAGACCGGCTACCAGAAGTGACGAGGAGAGGATGACGCAGATCAGAGTCTACGATACACCCCGAAGACAGAAGGTCGACTTTGAGCCGCTGGAACCAGGGAAGGTCCGCATGTACAGCTGCGGACCGACGGTGTGGGACTACGCCCATATCGGAAACTTCCGTGCCTTCTTGTTCCCCGACGTACTGAAACGATATCTGCAGTATGCTGGCTTCGAAGTAGAGCATGTGATGAACCTGACAGATGTCGATGACCGCATCGTGAATCAGGTCAACGAGCGTGGCACCGATATCGACACGTATGTACAGACCTACATCGACGGGTTCTTCGACGACTTGGATCGGCTTGGCATCCAGCGAGCAGATCGTTATCCACGGGCGACTGAGCATGTTGGCGAAATGGTCGAACTCATCGAGCGCCTTGTGGAGCAGGGCGCAGCGTATGAACGGGGTGGCTCGGTGTATTTTGCGATTCAGTCGTTCGCATCCTACGGCCAGTTTGCCCTTCTGGATCTGACGGGAATGCAGGACGGTGTTCGCATCGACAGCGACAAATACGACAAGGAACACGTGCGGGATTTTGTGTTGTGGAAGGCGTGGACCGAGGCCGACGGCAACGTCTCGTGGCCGTCTCCCTTTGGCCGTGGACGACCCGGCTGGCATTTGGAATGCTCCTGCATGTCCATGAAGTATCTGGGGAATACCTTCGACATCCACACGGGTGGTGTGGACCTGATTTTTCCACATCATCAGAACGAGATCGCCCAGAGTGAGGCTTCGACGCATCAGCCCTTCGTGCGGTATTGGATGCACAACGAATTCGTCAACATCGATGGCACCGGGATGTCCAAGAGTGAAGGCAACAACGTTCGCTTGCAGGACATTGGCGACGACGAGACGATCCAGGCCTATCGCTATCTGGTTGTGACGTCTCACTATCGGACGATTTTGAATTTCACCGACGAAGCGCTGAACGCGGCGCGGTCTGCTCGGCGCCGGCTCAATCGTTTTGCCGAGAGGCTGGCGGCCGCGGCAGATGATCCAGGTGCGGTGGCGGCAAGCGATGGGACTGGTGGCTGGTCGCAACGTGTCCAAACTGCGGAACGCGACTTTCGAATCGCCCTCGGCGACGATCTGAACACGCCCCGTGCGATGGCCGCTGTTTTCGGGCTCGTCGGTGAGGCAGAGAAGTCGCTGTCTGCCGAAGATCTCGTTCCGGTGGACGCGCGGGCGATCCTCTCCTTTTTCGAGGCCGCAGACGGGGTGTTGGGGTTTCTCGCCGAGCGCGACGCAGCGAATCTCGAAACGTCGGTGGAACTGACACCAGAACAGCGGCAGCGCCTCGATCAGCGGCAGGCTGCTCGCGAGCAAAAAGACTGGGCACGTTCCGACGAATTGCGCGATCAGCTGGCCGCGGAGGGCATCGTTGTGACCGACGGACCCGATGGTCAGCAGTGGTCGATGGGGTAACCGCCGTTTGCTGAGGCTGATTCCGACAGGGTGTATGAGTGGTCGAACTTGCTGAGCCGCAACGAGTAAGCACTCATCTTTCTTGACTTTCGGGGCCTCCACGAGCTTCTTTGTGGGAGCCGCTGGAGGGGTTGCTCTGACAGCGATCCGTCCGCCTCCTCTTTCTTCTGCGATTAGGCGAGATGACTGGCGAGACCAGCTATCTATCCTCTGCTCTGCGATCAGAGTTGTGGTCGGCTCTCGGAGACCGTCTGCGTAGCGGCGGCGCCCTGTGCACGAATGCGGATTCCCTCGATTCCCTTTGCGAGATCTACGAGGAGATCACTGGTGAGGTGGCACCGGACCTGGTTCGTGATGAGATCCGCGAGATGGTGGTGGCCGTAAATGAGGCCCATCCCGAGACCTATCTTGCCAATGGTGTGCAGATCGGTCGGGTCGAAATGCGAGTCGCCGATAGTTCTCGTCGCATTCCGACAAAGATTATGCCCGATCCCGAAGATCCTGAAAAGATGTGTATCGCCAGTCGTGACCCCGATTCCGGTGAGGTCATACCAGCCAAGCGGCGTGGTGCGATTCGATATATCGAAAAGAGCCGCGACGGCTCCTGGCGCGAAGGGCGCTGAGTGGCTGGCGACACGGCCTCCCACCCTGGCGTCGTATCACTCCCCGCAACAATCGAACAGCTCAGCTTCGTGGGCTCCTGGCGTTGGAGGATCCTGCCGGATTCGGTCTCCAACGCATTTCAGGACATCCTGCGTGCGGTCACCGACGAAACCGACCTCGCATCTGTAAATGAAGCGACGGCAGGTCTGATCGAGAGCCTCCAATTTTGTGGCCAGCCGTCCCTGCCGGATCTGTGCGTGGAGCGGCTCTTGAGCGACGACAGTCACCCCTTCGTCGTCGCCCTATCGCGTGACGAATATCCGGCTCCGCAGACACGACAGCTTTTCAGATACGATTTGAGACGTCTGCAGCTGCTCGCTCAGTCCCCGTGGATTGAGTGGGTGACCAAGGCTGGGGTCGATTGGCTCAGTGCGTCCTTGGCGGACATCGAAAGGCAGGCGCCGGACTCGAACCATGCTCCCTGGCACCCCCATGCGGCACGAGATCGCCTGAGCCAGTCCCTGGCAACCGCCGATGACTGGGGAGATCTCGTGGAGGATCTCGAGACCTTCTGGCGGCGTTTTGGTTGTGGCCAGCGGCAGGGAATCGTTGCCTATCGTCTCGAAGAGCACGCGGGGAAGGCGAGGCTGCGAGCGATCGAGAAATTCGATGCCTTCCCTATGGACTGGCTTCAATTCGAGTCGAGTCGTATCGGGGTAATCGAAGACAATACGCGATCGTTGCTGGCGAACGACGAGGCGTCGAATGCGCTGATCTGGGGACCCAGAGGCTGCGGCAAGTCAACGCTGATCCGCGCCCTGGTGGGGCGCTACTGGGATCAAGGGCTGCGTGCAATCGAGATTCCTTCTGCCTCCTACGGACAGTTGCCGGCCCTCTTCGATCTGGTCCGCCATCGCCCTGAGTCCTTCATCGCCGTATTGGACAACATCGCCCTCGAACCACAGGATCCGGCACACCGAACGCTGGCGAGTCTGCTCGATGGCGGACTCGAACAGAGTCCTGCGAATCTCGTCTTCTACGCTACGTCCAACTACAAGGATCTGGTCGACCGGCACGGCGAACGGCCTGGTGGACCTCCTGCACAACAAGCTGATGCGGCAGTGGCGGCACGACTCGGCGGCGCCACAGAGCCGACCCTGGACGCGTACGATCCCCAAGGGCTGCAGAGACTGGATGAGCGGAGGGCGCTGGACGATCGGTTCGCACTGAAGATCTTTATCGATCTGCCTACTCAGTCACAATACGAGAAGATCCTGCATGCCTATGCGCAACGCGCGGGATTGACCGAATCATCCCAGGACCTGGTGGCAGACTTCCGCATCTGGCGAATGCGCCACAACCACGATCTGGTCGGTGGGCGCACGGTCAGGGACTACGTCCGATACCGGGTCGCTGATCGTGACAGGGATGCCGCCGTCCGCCAGGAAGCCAAGGGCCCGTGAACCTCGACGCCTACTCCGAATTGCGGCAGGATGTAGAGAGCCAGTCCGTGAGGTCCATCAAGAGATTCCTTGACTACGGCAAGCGTGTCCGCCAGGACACAGGCCTCGATGAGATGATGCAGTGGATCGGTCGGGTATTGCATGACACGGATCAAGTGTATTCTCAGCAGGAGCGGGCGCAGGCTTTCATCGTCGGAGCTTGTGAATGGCTGGCCCGCCGTTGGCAGCTCGACCCTGGTCAAACGGCGGCGATGATCACCGTGATCGGAGACGTTGACCGAGTCCGACTGCTCCGATTACTCGTCACCGAGAACGATCCCGAACGACGTCAGGGATTGCAGCAATCTTTCCGGGACACTGATGCAAAGCTGGCAGGCTGGATCGAGGAGCGGGCTCTCCACGAAGACCCCCAAGATGAGGTCGATCTGGTGCATGAGGCGCCATTCCTACGATTCGTTGAGTCCCTGGAGGAGGTCGATCCACTCGTCGCCGACGGCGGCGACGATTTGGCAAAGGAGCTCGAGGAAGCCGAACAGCAGAAGATCCGTTTGGGAAGAGAACTGGAGGCTGCAAGCGAACGTGCTGAACGTGCGGTCCAACGACTGGAGTCGCTGGAAGAAGAAGCCAAGGGGCTGCGCAAGAATCTGCGCGATGAACGAGAGAATGGCGACAAGCTGCGTCAGGAGCGGACCAAGCGAATCAAGTTCGAGCGCGACGCACGGGAGGCGGGCACGCAGTTGCAGCGGCTGAAAGAAGAGTACGTCAAGCTGGATCAGCGCCTGCGGGAGTCGGTTCGCCGGCAGGGGAGCAAGAACCCGCCACTGCTGGACCAGCTTCGTCAGATGTCGCCGGAGGATCTTTTAGGGGTTACGCAGCGCTCGGACGACGACATCGGTCAGGCGCGACGTCGATTCGCCAGTGTCTTCCATTCCGATCGCGCAGCTCAATTGCCACCATGGGTAGCGGACCTCTTCGATCATCTACTCGGCCTCGTCAACGCGGCCTGCGACAAGGCGCGAAAGTAGAACGACTGTCGTACACGAGATGAGCCCGTGTTCCTCGTCAGGAATACGGGCTCATCTCGTGTACCGTCTGCGGTCGCTATCGCCGCTCCCTCCAAGGGAGGAGCCATCGCCTCGGTTGGAACGTCGTTTAGCGACTCGCGAAACCTCAATGACAGTGGGTGTTGTTCACAGCATGGGTGCCTTACCAGATCGGTCGCCCTGTCTCAGGCGGCACGACCCATCATCTGATCAAGCATTCGAGAGATCTGCGAAAGAGACAGACCTTCTGTCACTCGCATCTCGTGGATGAGGTGTTTGAGTAGAATCACCTCAGCCATGTCGTACAGATCCTTGTTCCCGAGACAATCGGCAACCTTCAGTAGACCTTTCGACTTGTATTCCCGCATCTGATGAACGGACTTCCCAAACAGGCGAGCCGCATCCTCGATACCGATCAGCTTTGTCTTGCGCGCTGCCATAGATAAAGACCTCCTTGTCTTTACGTGACACGTGCGGGGAGCTGTTACCATGTAATACTAAGAATATCGGTGAATCAGGAGGGCTCTTGAGTCCTAATTCAATCTTTTCGCTCGAGAAGCTCCACTTCGTACCCATCCGGGTCGTCGATGAAGGCCATTTTCATGCCTTCAGGGAATGATTTTCTCCAATCGCCTGGCCAGATCTCCAGTCCAGCCTTATCGAGTTTGTCACAGAATGCGATCAGATCGGGCACACCGATGGCGAAGTGCATCAAGTCTTCGGGAACCTTCAGATCGTAATCGGCGGACCAGGTTAGTTCGAGAGTATGTGCATTTCCCGGCAATTCCAGGTGCGCCACGTGATTGCCAGCGGGCGACTTGTCGGTAAGACTCTTAACCTCGAAACCGAGATGCTCACAATACCAGTTGATGGACCGATCGAGATCACCTACGCGAATGCGTGTGTGCAGGAGATGGTACATGTGTGTCCTCACCAAGGAGAGAGTGGTCCGACGAGATCGATCACGGTTGCCGGCAGGGGGGACTTGCCTATGTTCTGGGTCTGCTTCGGGACCGGTGGACGATGACGCCGAAGGGGCAAACGAAAACGGCCACCCCATCTGGGGCGGCCGTTCTGCGCGGGCCCTCATCAGATGATCCGACCAAGATCTGAGGAGTTGATCTGGTCAGTTGATCTGGGGCGCTGAATATGGTGCCGATGGAGGGACTCGAACCCCCACGGGGATACCCCCACTACGCCCTGAACGTAGCGCGTCTACCAATTTCGCCACATCGGCACTTGTGTCAGAGCAAGAACATAACCTACCTCTCTGGATAGCGTCAAGAAAACGTGGTCACAGAGAGGGTGTGAAGATCGAGAGAAATGGCCAAGAAGGGCAGTCCTGCGACAGCCGATTCAAGCGGCACAAAACTGATTGCCCAGAATCGCCGTGCACGGCATGACTACGAGATCATCGATACCTTCGAGGCGGGGATCGCGCTCCTTGGGACGGAGGTGAAGGCCCTGCGCGAGGGCAAGGCTAGTCTCGGCGAGGGCTATGCACGACTGGATCGCGGGGAGGCCTTTCTTTACAGCGTACACATCGGTCACTGTGCGGGGGGTAATCGTTTCAATCACGATCCGGAACGAGCCCGGAAACTTCTGCTTCACCGTTGGGAACTACAACGTCTAATCGGTAGCACGGAGGAAAAGGGGCTGACCCTGATTCCTCTGCGCCTGTATTTTCGGCGCGGACGCGCCAAGGTTGAGGTGGGCGTGGCTCGCGGGAAGCGACACTTTGACCGACGGCACGACATCGCCAAGAGAGATGCCGACCGCGCCGTCGAGCGTGCCCTGGCCAACCAGCGAAGAGATGCCGACTGACATGTCGAGTGAACCCGCCGCCGCTGGCGCAACCGGTCGTGTGCCCTGCCTGCAGTGTGGAGGGCACGGGGTCATCTACAACCCTCACGTCGAGGTAGGACGCTTCGGGCACCTAGAGATCTGTACATGTGTCCAGTGCCTGTGTGGGGGGATCGCTCCTCATATGTATTGGGACGAACAGTCTCAGCGTCGCTGGTGTGACTGCGCCACGCCTCGGCGCCGACTTGCTCACGTGAAGGATCTGTTTCGCCAGGCGGAGATCCCTACGCGGTTTCGCTACAAGCTGAGGGACGATTTCTCCACGACAGGCCCCGACGGCAGTTCTCTGGATGTGGCGGCCCGTGTGAGCCCCATTCTGCAATACCTGACAGCACTCGTGGATGATGATCGGGACCCTTCTCGAGGCTATCTCCTCCACGGCCCCCCGGGGACGGGGAAAACACTGCTCAGCTGTATCATTCTGAACGAATTGCTTCTTCACCGGGCTCGTCCGGGACGCCTTATCAACTTGTCTCGCAAGTTCTTCCAGCAGTTGCGTGACACATTTTCGCAAGACAGCGAGCAGTATGGGCGCAGCTTCCAGATCATGGACGAAATGTGCAACATCCCCTACCTGGTGCTCGACGATTTTGGTGTTCAGCGCGGCACCGAGTGGGAGACAGAAATGTTGTACGATCTGATCGACGCCCGGTACGGGGAGGAGAACTTCACGGTAGTTACCACCAATCAATCGATGGAGGAGATCGAGAAGATTTCGGGGGGGCGCATCCTGTCGAGGTTGGTGGAGATGTGCTACGTGGTTCCCATGACGGGGCAGGACTACCGCCAATACATGATCAACTAACCGATAGGAAGCCATTGCCTACCCGTCTCGACGGCCGAGCCGTCAGCGACCTTCGCCCGGTTCATATCGAACCTGGACACATCAATACAGCTCCCGGGTCTGTACTGATCCGTATGGGCGAGACCCACGTGATCTGCACGGTCTCGGTAGAGGAACGGGTCCCTCCCTTCCTGGCGGGCACAGGGAAGGGGTGGTTGACGGCCGAATATGGAATGTTGCCAGGCTCTTCTCCTCGGCGGATCGCAAGGGAAGCCTCCACGGGCAAACCGAATGGCCGCACTCGGGAGATCCAGCGTCTCATCGGACGCAGCCTTCGAGCTGCTGTCGATCTGGAACGGATCGGTGAGCGAACGTTGTACGCCGACTGCGATGTGATCCAGGCGGATGGGGGGACACGAACCGCCTCGATCACGGGCGCTTTCGTGGCCCTGTCGTTGGCCTGCCGACGTTTGCAGGAGGATGGCCTGCTTGACCAGTCGCCCCTGTTGGGTCCGCGATTGGCGGCGATCAGTGTCGGCATCGTGGAGGGCGTCGAAATGCTGGATCTGTGTTACAGGGAAGATGCCGCAGCCGAGACGGATATGAACGTGGTCATGCTCGAAGGCGGCGGGATCATCGAAATCCAGGCGACGGCCGAACAGGCGCCTTTTGATCGCCGCCAAACAGAGCGACTAATGGACCTGGCAGAGGCGGGGATAGGGCACCTCCACGCGGCCCAGGCCGACGCTTTTGCGTAGCGGTAAGTGTCTGGTTTCTTTCCGGTTACCGGTGATACGACGGATTGAAAGAGGCGCTTTTAGGCCTTGACAGGTCGGCGGGGCCACGCATATGTTTGGCAACCCCGCAACGGTGCACCCGCCCGGTTGCCGAGGTGATGTTTTCGGCGGCCACTGAAGGAAAGGCGAGAGCCGATGGCAGAAGCCCAAGCTATAGCTTCCTTCAGGGACATGGACCAGTCCCTCGGATCCTACCTTGGGGAGATCGCAAGCTCCAAACCTCTGTCATCCGCCCAGGAAGTCGAGCTCGCACAGCGGATCAAGCAGGGCGACGAGGCGGCCCGCAATGAGTTGGTCGAAGCCAACCTGCGATTCGTCGTCGGCGTCGCCAAGCAATACCAAGAGCGCGGGGTCCCATTGGCTGATATGATCAGTGCGGGGAATATGGGGTTGATCACGGCCGCTGAACGCTTCGACGAGAATCGTGGCTTTAAATTCATTTCCTATGCCGTGTGGTGGATTCGCCAGGCCATCCTGCAGACGCTGGCTGAGCAGTCGCGCACGGTGCGGCTACCGATGAACAAAGTCGGACTGCTCTACAAGATTTCGAAGGCATCGAGACAACTGCGGCAGCAGCGCGCCGATGACCCGGCACCTGAAGAGATCGCCGCGGCCATAGATGTGTCGGTGGAAGAGGTCAAGGAAACGATGTTGTGCGGACGTTCGGTTCGCTCGCTGGACGCCACTTTCCGCGAAGAGGAAGACCACTCCCTTCTGGATGTGATTCCCGATGATCGGCAGGAATCGCCAGAGATCATGGTGATGAAGGGATGCCTTCGTGGCCAGATCGATTCCGTTCTCGGCGACCTCGTAAATCGTGAGGCCGAGACCCTCAAGTTGTATTTCGGTCTTGATGGTGAAGAGCCGATGACGCTCGAGCAGATCGGCGATCGGTATGGTCTGACCCGTGAGCGGGTCCGACAGATCAAGGAGAAGGCACTGGACCGCCTGCGACACCCCAGTCGCTGCGATCAGTTGCGCACCTACAGTCGGGCCTAAACCACCCGGCGCCTTGAAGTAGGCTTGCCGAACGTTTCTTGCCTGTTTTGGAAGCGTAGGTTAGCCAGGCCAACAGTGCCGTCCCCGGCACTGTGTTGTTCCCCGGTCGACCCCATCGATCGGTGGTCTTGGTCCCAATCCTCCCCAAGGCGAGCCTCTCGTGAGGACCGCCGACCGTCATCCACGGTGCGTCAAGCACTGTGTGTGACCCCCGTACTCATCGGTGACCGATGTGGGTCACGATGGGGATCAATCGATATATATCAACGAGGGGAATCGACCCGTGCCTGCTCAAGCTGTGGAGGAGGAGCTGTTGCGCTCCATCGAGGAAGTGGAAGACCGGATCAAGGTTTTTCGAAACCGAGTCCGGGCTGTGTTGGCATCGGCACAGACAGACGGCACCGAAGAGGGTGGTGACGACGCCGTCTGAATACTGGTGGACATAGGGTTACCTGTGCGTCAGGTGGCCTCACTCACTGATAGAGGGGGATGGCATGGGTCATGTCATCCCCCTCGTCTGTTTGAATCGACCCTCTCAGAGCGCTACTTTAATAGGTCCCCCTTGTCTGTTAACAATCCGCTGTGCCGAATTACCGGCCAGCGACTTCTTCTCTGCAGGCCAACCTGCCCATGCTCAGTGACGAAGAACTCCTCCAGATCTGCCGCAAATACACGATTCCGTGTCCAGTGTGCGTTAAGGAGAGCGAGTATCATCGTCTGAAACGAGATATGGCGCGCGCCGCCGAGACTGAAGGGGACGGTCACCCCTTGAGCTACAAGTGGGGGGCCAAGGGTTTTGACTCCGTCGATCCCCTGCAATTCTTCATGGCCGCCTGCAGCAATTGCGGTTTCACCGGTGAACTCGACGATGCCGACTATCGCCAGGCGGGCAAGGCGCCGGATCTGTATCTGCGTGATTTCGGCGAACCAGCATTGCAGTCTTACAAGGATGGCGCCTCTTTGGGCAAGGGTGCAGCGCAATCGCTGCTGAAGCGCGTCGCAGAATCGGATGCTCTGTTGAGGACCCTTGCCCAGCTGCACCTTGGAATCCTCGCCCAGTGTTCTCGCAGGAAGTTGTCCGCCGGCCCGATTGCTCGCTACTACCTACGAGTCGCATGGCTCTACAGGGACCGCGAAAAGTACTATGTCGACTCTGATCTCGAAGAGATCTCCGACAGTCTGCAGAAGTGCCGGAAGGGTTTCAAGAGCGACATTCCCACGCATGAAGACTATCCTGTCACGCCCACGGTCGCCTGCGACGAGGTCTCGGCGCTGCAACTGAGCCGTGCCTATTTCGAGCGCAACTACGAACTGCTCATAGAGGCGAAAGTCGAGGACGAGCTGCGGTTGCGGCTCCTGCTGGCCGAGATCGGCTTCCGCCTCTATGAATTGACGAGCGATCCGGTCGACTACAAGAAGGCATCCTCCTTTTTCAGTGGTACGATTCAGCAGTGTCTCGGCATCCTCTCAGACAAGAGCATCATCGGTGGTGCCGTCAATCGAGCCCGCGAGATGTTGGAAAAGGCTGGAGAACGAGGTCGTGAACTCCGCGCCTTGCACAAGGAACGCGGTGGGGAAGACGTCGACGATGAGGCCGAGGGCGAGGCTCCTGCAAAAGCAAGAATCACGAAGAAGGCGAAGAAATCTGCCAAGAGCGCATCCAATGGGAAGGGCGCAAAGCCCAAGGCAAAGAAATCCGCCGCCAAACCCGTTGAGGAGGCGCCGGCGCCTGCCCTCGAAGACGATCGCAGCGTCTCCGAGCGGGACAAGGCGACCAGACAGATCAGCCTGCTGACGGAGCAGGTCACTGATCTGAAGACTCGCCTCGAAGAGTTGGAGCAGGACAACACGAAGTGGCGCCAACTGATCGGACGGGACGCATTGACCGGTCTGCCCAATCGAATCGCTCTGCTCAGCATCCAGATGCCAAAGATCATCAAAGCCTTTCCAGATGGCGGACCCTTCACCTGTATCGCCATCGGTCTTGATCAAGTTGCTCGCGTCAATCTCGAGCATGGATGGACCATGGGCGACCGCATGCTGAAGGCCTCCGCCAAGGGTTTGCTGAAGATCTGTGGCGAGGGAGAGGAAGTGTATCGCATGGACGGGGCGAACTTCGTGCTCACGGGCAGGATGGATAGCAACGCAGCAAGGCAGCGCGTGAGTGAGATGCGCCGCGCCCTGGGTGGCAGCAGTGTGCGGGTGGAAGAGACGGCCATGCCCATGGCATCAAGCCTCGGCGTGGTTACCGTAGAGCAGAAGGTGAGCTCTTCCGAGAAAGAGGTGACCAGCGCCGTATACACCGCCTTGTTGCGCTCTTTGTATCGCGCAAAGGAAAAGGGTGGCAATACCGCTGAGATCCACAGTATCACACGATTCTGATCGAGGACATCTATGCAGGCATGGCCCACAGGGATTTTCGCTTCCATCGATGGTGGACTGGGTGCGGGAATCGAATCGGTCAAGAAACTCGGAGTACCGACTGTTCAGTTGTCGGCACCTTCGGCATCGTTGAGAACAACTGAGAACTGTGCCGCCACGAAAGCTCAATTCTCTGAGGCGGGAATCGAGATCAGTGTCGTGTTCATCGGATTCCCCGAAGATGACTATCAGACGGTGGAACACGTGGTCCAAACGGTGGGGCTGGTACCACCCGGGACTCGTCAGGAGCGATTGAGGCAGACACTCGAGATTGCCGACTTTGCCGCCGCGTTGGGTGTGGATGCGATCGGCATGCATCTTGGATTCGTTCCTGGGGAACCGACGGACACCAGTTTCCAGGTGTTGGTCGATATGACCCGAATCGTCTGCGACCACTGCCAGAGCCAGGGACAGTTCTTCCATCTAGAAACTGGCCAAGAGACGGCTGACGAACTGTTGTGTTTCATCGAGGCTGTTGAGCGTGATCAGCTCAAGGTGAACTTCGATCCCGCAAACATGATTCTCTATGGCGCAGGCAATCCACTTGAGGCCCTCGACAAAGTGGGGGCTCATGTGCGCAGCGTGCACTGCAAGGATGCATGCGTAGAGCGACGTGCCGATCAGCCGTGGTACGAGGATGCTCCGCTCGGCACGGGTGACGTCGATATCGAGGCGTTCCTGCGCAAACTCCACAGCCTTGGGTATACGGGGCCACTCACCATCGAGCGTGAGTACTCTCCTGACCAGGCCGGAGACATCGCACAGGCCTTGCAGTTGCTCGAAACTCTGCGGACGAAGATCCTCGGTTGAGGTCGAGGTCTCCCGGGCTCCAATCGTTGCGATCTATGTGTCGCCATCTCCTCACGACGGTGATCGATCATCAACGACGCTGACTCTCCTCCATCAGCACATCGCCGCTGGGAGAGATTAGGCAGGATCGCCGGTCGAACGGTGCGATCCGCTTACGAACATGATGTCGCGGACGCCGCGGCAGCGATGGCTTTCGACTTCGTCTTCGCCGTGTTCCCAGGGATCCTCGTCCTGACGGCTTTGTTGGGCGTCCTCGACGTCCCTGTCGAGGCCTTCACCTCCCTGCTTCACGACATGGGTGTCGTAGTGCCCCAGCCTCTGATCGAGGTGGTGGAGACGAACCTTCAGCACGCCAGTCAGTCCTCTCAGAGTTTGTTCTTCATCGGCATTCTTGGTGTTCTCTGGCCCGCGTCGGCCAGCATGTCCACAACCATGGCTGCTCTGAATCGAGCTTACGGCACCCGCGAAGGACGCACGATTCTGTTGCGTCGTTCGCTCTCCGTTATCTTGATTATCGGTTTCGGTATCGCCCTGATGGTCCTGTTCAACCTCATCGTGTTCTCGGAGCAATTCGATCGCTGGTTGGCCACCCATTGGGCACTGTCGGTCGAGGTACCCTCGCTGACCAGCATTCTGCGCCACACGGCTGGGATCACAGGAACCCTCATCGTGGTGGCAACGGTGTATCGGATCGCCCCCGACGAGCCATTGCATTGGCTTGACGTGCTCCCCGGCAGCCTCCTGTTTCTGGCTCTGTGGACGCTGATCGCTGGAGGATTCGGATTCTACGTGAAATTCTTCGGTTACTATAGTGTCGTTTATGGCGTATTGTGGGGTGTTATTGTCCTACTCTTGTCGGCCTATCTCGTCGCGTTCTTTCTTCTTCTGGGCGGCGAACTGAATGGAACGCTGTATCAGCAGAGACAACCCAAGAACCTGGCCTGAAATCGGCCCGGTCTGATCCTCCCGCTAGCGAAGGAGAACATTGATGAGACGCACGATGGCAGTGGTCGTAGGTTCGTTGGTCGTGGTGGGGGGGATCGCCATGACGGGATGTGGGGAGAGGCCGGATGAACTGGGCCCCTATGTCGAGGCGTTCCAGGCGATGGACACCTATCACGAGCAGTTGGTGCAGATGGAGGTTGCCCTCAAGGCCGATCAGGTCGCCCTCGCTGCCGGTACCAGTGAAGTGATCACCGCCTACCTGGCGGACATGGAAAAGGTCCAATTAGGGAAGAACAAACGGATCATCGCGGGGCACAACAAAGTCAAGCGCACGTTGGCACACGCGCTGAAGAAGATTGTGCAACCCGATTTCCCCACGTTTCCTATCAGCGCATTGAAGCAGATCAACGTGATTCGTGATGTTGTGATCACACACATCACTACTCTTGAAAAGAGATGGATCGAGGAAGAGCGCCCAACGGAGTTTCCCCTATCCTGGCCCGCCAAGGACTGAGCGAAACCGTCACAGAACTCGACACATCGTAGCGACATCCGGGGCAGACCGGCCGTGCGAGGCCGGTCTGCCCCGCCTTTTTCCCCTCGTCCAATCCCGCCTGACCCATGCTGCCAGATCCTCAAGACATCTTCGACCACCTGCTGGATGAGGACTATCAGCCCGCCAAGATCAAGGACCTGTCACGTGTCTTCGATGTGACAGCTGACGAATACCAGCAATTTCGCTTGCTCATGCGACAGTTGGAGTCGGAAGGTTCGGTGGTTCGTCTTCAGCGTCGACGCTTCGCCCATCCTTCTACCCTGATGCGTCAGTGGGGGCGTCTGCAGGTCCACTCCCGTGGGTTCGCCTTCGTTCATCGATCCGGCGCAGATGCCGACATTCTGATAGCTGAGAGTGATCTGGCCGGCGCCGTGGATGGCGACTGGGTGGAGGTCGAGATGCTTGGCTCCGATGGGGGCACAGTTCCGGCGCCTCGCGGTCGCGTTGTCACCATCAAGGCTCTGCCAAAACGTCAGATGTTGGGAACCTATCGCGTCCGAGGTGGACACGGCATCGTTGTGCTCGAAGAGGAAGGCAACACCGTCGTGGCCGTGTCCCAGAGCGACACCGTTTGTGCAGCGGATGGCGACCTGGTGATGGTTGATGTAGATGACACGTCGCAGGAGACGTCTCCCCCTAGGCGATTCTGTAAGATCCTCCGTATTCTCGGACCGCGGGACGATCCACGATTCGATTGGCTCGTCATTGCCGCCCGTCATGATCTGCCGCTTGAGCCGGATGAGAAGGTCACTGCCGCGGCACGGTCGGTTCTCGATCAGCAAATGGACGTGGGTGGGGGAGAGGACCGTCGCGATCTTCGGGACCTGGATTGTGTCACCATCGATCCCAAGACGGCACAGGATTTCGATGATGCCATTTCTCTGGAATGGCTTCCCTCTGGCGACCAGCGACTCGGCGTCCACATTGCAGATGTGAGCCACTTCGTCGAGCAGGGTGGCGTGATCGACACCGACGCACGGCTACGGGGGACCTCTGTGTATCTGTGCGACCAGGTGATCCATATGCTGCCCAGGCAACTGGCAGCCGATGCTTGTTCGCTCAAACCTCACGAAGATCGCTACGCGGTCTCCATCTTCCTCGACATCGATGGCGCGGGACGCATCGTGGCCACTGATGGTGCGGTGAGTGTCATTCGGTCGAAGGCGCGGCTCACCTACGAAGAGGTGCAAGCGGTGATCGATGGTGATCCGGTCCGCGGTGCAACTGCCGCATTCGAGGGACTGCTGGGCGAAATGGCGGCTCTCAGCCAACGTCTTCGGGCTCGCCGATTCGAACGGGGGGCCCTTGACTTTGACGTGCCCGAGGCTCGTGTAGATGTCGATGATGATGGTTCGGTGTCGGGGTTGGGTCGCGAGGCACGATATTCCAGTCATCGGCTCGTAGAGGAGTTCATGTTGGCCGCCAACGAGGCCGTCGCCGCCCAGATGTTGGACGGTGGGCTGGATGCGTTATATCGGATCCACGACCCGCCCGATCCCGAAAAGCTGGAGATCGTTCGCCAGGTTGCCGGGGCACTCGGACAACGTCTTCCTCCGGGTAAGAAAATCCGAAGCAGCGACCTGCAGTCGGTTCTGATGCATTTCGAGAACCGGAAGGAGGCACCCCTGATCGGGCAACTCGTGTTGCGCGCCATGATGCGAGCCATCTACTCAACGAAAGCGCTGCCTCACTTCGGCCTCGCCTCCGACGCCTATTTACACTTTACATCACCAATTCGCCGCTACCCGGACCTGCACGTTCACCGATTGCTGAAGGCGACCCTCCGAGGCACGGAGCCGGAGGCGGTGGAGGATGTGGACTGGTTGGCCGAATGGTCGACCCACACCGAGCGGCGTGCGGTCGATGCGGAGCGAGAGTTGGTTCGTCTCAAGCAGCTGCGCTATATGAAGCCTCACGTCGGTGAAGAATTTGAGGGTACGGTCAGTGGCGTCATCGGCAGTGGTTTCTTCGTCGAGCTCGATGACCTGTTCGTCGAAGGTTTCTGCCCGCTGAGGCTGTTGGACGACTATTACGAGTATGACGAGCACCGACTGCGGCTGCTCTGCCCACAAACGGGGGTCACCGTGCGCCTCGGAACCCGTGCGACGATACAGATCGTACGTGTGGATCTCGACGTGCGGCAGATGGATCTGTTGCTGTTGGCAGCTGTCAGTGAACCGATGAAACAGAAACGGCAGCGAAGCGAGCACGGTGGGCGAGGAAAGCGGCAGCGCCCCGGGCGCCGGCGTGTACGATCGAGAAAAGGACGTTAGGCGCACATGACGCTCAGGGTCTGCTCCATCTCTTCGGGCGTGTTGTACACATGTGGCGACAGACGAAGCCACCCCCCTCGATCCGTCGTGTGGATGCGGGCTTCGAGCAACCGCTGAGCCACGAGTTCTGAGGATTGGTCTTGCGGTGGCTTGCAGGTGATGATTCCGGAGGCTTCGCCCGCTGCTCTTGAACTCAGCAACTCGAACCCATTTCTCACCAGTCCGTCGGCCAGTTGCTGGGTCAATGCCAGGATGCGCTCTTCCACCTGTTCCATGCCGATTTCCAGCAACAGATCGATGGCCGCCTTCGTGCCGACGATCCCCACTGTGTTCTGTGTGCCCGTCTCAAAACGGCGAGCATCCTCGTGCAGGGCCGTGTCATAGCCGAGAAAATCGTGGGAGGAGGCGACGCTCGCCCAACCCATGGCGGCTGGCTTCACATGTCGCAGGGCCCTGCGGGAGCAATAGAACAGGGCGCAACCCTCGGGCCCCATGAGCCACTTGTGTGCATCGGCAGCAAGACAGTCGATGCCCAGAGCCTGCACATCGAGCTGCAGCGCCCCGACACTCTGAATTCCATCGACGACGAAAAGGATGTCGTGGTCGCGACACTGTTGGCCGAGGGCGGCAAGATCATTGCGAAACCCCGTGAAGAACTCCACAGAGCTCACACTCAACACACGCGTGCTGGAGTCGATGGCAGCGGCGAAGTCCTCAACCCTCAGCCGTCCATCCCGTTCGGGGACCGTTCGAATGGTCACCCCTCGATCTGCGAGACTGAGCCACGGATACACATTCGCCGGAAACTCACGTTCGGCAACTACGACGGTATCTCCGGGACGCCAACTGACACCAAGGGCGACAGCGATCAGACCGTCTGTCGTGTTCTTGAGAAATGCCACCTCATCACTGTGGGCCCCGAGCAGCTTTGCGGCGCTACGGCGCGTCTGCGCGTAATTCGCATGCCACGCCTCGATGTGTGCCAGTCCATGGTCAGCCACATCTGCAAGGTGTCGTTCCATCGCTCGCTGGACGGGACGTGAAATGGGGGCGACGGCAGCATGGTTGAGATAGATCCAGTGGTCAGTGATCGGGAAGTGCGCTCGAAGTTGATTCCAGTTCATCGTTGGGATCCTCGGCGAGTTTGGACTCGGGGGCTCAGGGAGAGGGTCTCGGGTGGAGAATTGAAGGAAGGTACCCTTCCCCGCAGTCGTCGTCACTGCCTCGATAGCGCTCTCGTTGACGGTGCTGGTGAGCATCGATAGCTTCGCCCATCATGCTCAAATTCCTCCTCTTTGCCGCAATCTGTGCCCTCGGCTATCGGTTGGTTCGGTCCCTCGGTGGGTCAGGAGACAAGACCGACGATCAAGTGGTCGATGCGGAGTTCACGGAGATCGAAGAGTCCGATCAGGAGACACCGTCGTGAGCGCTAAAGCGGCGAAGAAGACGCGTCCCCGAAGGAAGGCCTCGGCGGAGGATGTTCGCGGAGCCCTGAAGGGTGGAGGACAACCGGCTCCATTCTACTTGCTGCATGGGGAGGAGGAGTACGGCCGCAATCATCTGTTCGAGTGGCTTGTGGAAAAACTGCGACCGTCCGTAGCCGTCGAGTTCAATGTTGACACCTTCCACGCCGATGCCCTTGATCCGCAACGCCTGCTCGACATCTATTTCGCCTATCCCATGATGGCACCGCACCGATTGCTGATCCTGAGAGGTGTGGACAAACTGTCTCCGGCGAACACCAAGGCTCTTGAGCCGCTGGTGGAACTGGTGGCCGAGACCTCGATGGTGATCGCCATCGGTGCCAAGGTCGATATGCGACGCAAGCTGTTTTCGCAGATGTCATCGAAGGGGCAGGCCGTCGAGTTCCGTGTGCCCTACGATGACAAACTCCCTCAAGCCATCGCCGAGATTGCTCGCAACAAGGAGCTCGACATCCGTCCGGAAGCCGTAGATCTGCTTGGGATGTACATGGGACCACGGCAGTTGCAGGAGATCGCTCACGAGCTGGACAAACTCTCGATCTTTGCCGGTGATGGTCAGACGATTGAGGCGTCTCATGTGCAGCAGGCAAGTGGGGCGGGTCGCAACGCCAGCATCTTCGACTTTACCGATGCCGTAGGGAACGGAGACGCCTCCAAAGCACAGCAGCTTCTTCATACACTCCTTGAGCAGGGCGAGGAGCCGGCCAGGATGATTCCGATGCTGGCACGCCATCTACAGTTGCTTCTGCGCACGCAATCGATGGAGCAGCGTCGCCTTCAGCGGGATGAGATGGCTCGCGCCCTGGGGATATCCCCATTCTTCCTCAGTTCCTATCGAACCCAGGCGCGGCAACTGACGTCGGGAACCCTGTGGCGTGGCCTGAGTGCTCTGCGGCAGGCAGATGATCTCATCAAGGGTGGTGGACGTGGTAGAAATCAACCACACGTGGTCATGGACCTGTGTCTGGCCCAGATCTTGGGGCGACAAGGGTCAGTCACCACTGTATGAAGTAGGAGGGCTTGACGATCTTCCGCTGCAATAGTATATTCGCCCATCCTACGTAAGTGTATGAAATTGCTCAAGTTACAATTCTTGTTCGCCAAACGCAGCCGCCCGACACAAAGTCGACGAAAGCATCGTCGACGCGGTGGGCCCTCTGACAGGAGAGTTTCATGTCCGACCCGATCACCTTGACCGATGACAATTTCGACAGCGAGGTTGTGAAATCCGATCAACCCGTGCTCGTCGATTTCTGGGCCTCGTGGTGTGGGCCCTGCCGTATGGTGGCACCCATCGTCGAAGAGTTGGTCTCCGAATACGACGGGCGAGCTAAGGTTGGCAAGCTCGATGTCGACGCGGCACAGAAGACTGCGGGGGAATACGGCATTCGCAGCATCCCAACGTTGCTGATCTTCAAAGATGGCAAGGTGGCCGACCAGGTCATGGGCGCCGTCCCCAAGACGCAGATTACGGAGAAATTGGACAAGGTTCTGACCGTCTGAGGTTAGGACATGACTGAAAAAACGACGCTCTCTCCTGGCAGGAGGGGGCGTCTTTTCTTTATCTATGATGGCGTCTCAGCGTCTGCGACTCCATCGGATGTCACGAACGGATACTCGAAGTTGGCGACCGGAACGATCTGACTATGGCCAAGGACCCCTTCTGGAGTAATCTCTTCCGCCGCCGCAGCGAGCAGGAAGACGAGCTGTACGAAATTCTGAGCCAGGTTCCCATCTTTCAGGACCTCGGACGACGCGAGTTCGAGCGTGTTCGTGGGATCCTGCATCGTCGCACGTACGGCGAAGGGGAAGCGATCGTCAGAGAAGGGGATGTGGGAGTTGGAATGTATGTCATCCTCTCCGGAGAGGTTTCGATCGTTCAGCAAGGGACCGATGGCCAGCAACTCGAGTTGGCACAGTTTGGTCCTGGAGACTTTTTCGGCGATCAGGTTCTACTCGATGAGTCTCCGCGAACCGCCTCCGTGCTGACGCGATCGACGACGCGCGCCGTCGGGTTCTTTCGTCCTGATCTGCTCGAACTGATCGAACGGAACCCGCGTCTCGGACTGAAAATCGTCATGCGGCTCTCGCAGATGATCTCCGTGCGGCTGCGGCAGACAAACCGCTTGCTGAAAGAAGCACGGGGCCGGGCTCGCAAGGCCGAAGAAGATCTCGCCGCGGCAGCTGCCGCCGACGAACAAGAGCCCGCAGTACCCACCTCGACTTGAGGATCGGTTCAGTGGACGGACTTTTTGGACAACGCATCAAGGTTCTGCTGGGCATCCTGGGGCTCGTGGCAGCCCTGTGGTTCATCTATGCAGTGCGGGGAATTCTCGCCCCGTTTATTCTCGCCTTCATCCTCGCCTATGTCATGACGCCGCTGGTGGACCGCATGGAAGGTCGTGGTCTTCGGCGCACGGCCAGCATTCTGCTGATCTTCGCCGGTGGGTTTGTCGGCATCACACTCGGAGTGGTCACAGCGGGGAAGAAGCTCGCCCAGGAGATGATCGACCTCTCCGTTGAGTTCCTGCGTGAGGAAACGACGGAGCGAGAGTTAGTCATCCGCAATGATGGTACGGCGCGCCCCATGATCGTCGAGCTGGATGTCATCGGCGCCGGTGTTGGTATTGGGGTGAACCCCTTCACTATCGTCGAGCCGCGTGCGGACGAGACCGTCATCATTGAACCGCGCAGTGAACAGATCGTCCGCATCCGCTTTTCGCCACCTGAGGTGACTCCCTTTGCCGGCAATCTTACCGTCCGTGAGGAAAGAACGGGCAAGATCACCTACAAGATTCCCCTGCGTGGAAATGCCGATGTGGGGGATGGATGGGCCGGATACTGGAGTGCCAACAAGTCGCAGGAGCGTCTGTGGCGAACCCCGGCCTTCTGGGAATTCGACCGGGACAAGGAGACCGACTGGGGCGAAATGGGTTTCAGCGCTTCGGGTTTCGACTTCGGCTCCGCAGGGCCCAACATCCTGACCAAGATCACGGTGTTGGCAAAGAATCTCGAACCCCATGTACAGCCGATCATCGGTCAAGATACCGACCTGGCCACACTGATTCAGACTCACGGCTCCCGACTGATCAATGTACTGCTGGGTCGAACCTCCGAACTGGTGGGGGGGTTATTCTCGGGGATCATGCTCATAGTTATCGTCCCCTTCGTGGCGTTCTTCTTCCTGCGTGAGGGGCGGCGCATCACGCATGGAATGATCGAGATGGTCCCCAACGGCTATTTCGAGATGACACTGAATCTGCTTCACTCCATCAACAACTCGATCGGTGGGTATATCAGGGGCCAGATTCTGGCCGTGAGTGTCGTCGCGGTCCTGGCGGGCACAGGGCTGATGCTGATTGAGGTTCCTTACGCCTGGCCCGTGGGCGTATTGGCTGGTCTCGCCAATATGATTCCCTATCTCGGCCCGATCATTGGGATTGCAGCAGCGACGATCGTCGCCTTGGCCACGCTGGGCGGCATGTCGATGGTGACCAAGGTCATCATCGTCTTCGCCATCATTCAGATTGTCGACAATGTCCTGATTCAGCCTGTTGTGATCGCGAAGAGTGTCGATCTACACCCCCTCGTTGTTCTGGTGGTGGTGATGATCGGTAGCGATCTATGGGGAATCGTCGGAATGCTGATCGCCGTTCCCGCCACGGGGATTCTGAAGGTCAGTACGCAGACGATCTACGACGGCGTCCGCGGGTACTCCGTAACCTGACGGACCACCAGCTCCTTCAGACTGGCCCCAACGCTACGCGCCTGGTTGACAAGGTGGGGGGCGAAATGCTACCTCAATACGTCGGATTGTCGTAACTTCGAATCTGTCCCTGGCCAGCGGAAACCACCGATTGGACCGTCGGCGAGGGACGATCTATCGCTCGCCCCATCAGGTAATGATGGCGGATGAGCGACTTCAACCCTGCAACTCTGAGATTCCTCTAACACTCAGAGTGGGGCGCCTGTTTCAGAGGGAGGAGTTTCTTGGCTTCGTTACAGATCAATCAAGCGACCATCGATTCTGTCGCCGATCGAATCGTAAATGCCCGCCAACTCCACGGGAAAGACAGTGCCTATGCCATCGGCCTGAATGCAGGCATCGAAATGCTGCTCGGGACCGATGTAGATACAGCCAAACAGATTCGGGCGAAGGTCCTGGAACTGGAGTCTGATAAGGCCCCAGTACAAAGCCCTCGCCCGTCAGCACCTGCTCCGGTTGTCAAGGAACACGCTGAAAAGGCACCGCAAGGAGATGATGACGCAACGCCCCTTGCCGAAAACACATGGATTCGGGGTGACGTCAAATGGTTCAACAACGACAAGGGCTACGGTTTCATCTCGACCGATGCCAATACAGACGTCTTCGTCCATTGGCGCGACATCTCTTCCTGGGATCGATCGCTCACGCAAGGTGACCCCGTTGAGTTCATGGTCACCAAGACGGTCAAGGGCTTTCAGGCCATCAATGTGATGAAGCCAGGCGGTGAAGGGGCCGAAGACGAGAAGGCGGCAGAAGGATCAGCCGAGACGGCCCAACTTGGTGATGGGTCGGAGGCAGGCCCTGCAGTGGCGCCACCGGTGGTGCAGGGTGATGCTCCCGTTGAGACGCCCCCTTCGACATCTGATGCGGCTGAGCCTGCTGCAACAGAGCCAGAGGCGACTGCCCAGACCGCCCCGATAGCTGCCGATGAAGGCTCAGAGCCCGCGGAATCGCCTCAACCTCAACCCTCTGCCGACGTAAACGCCGGCGGTAGCGGCGATACACAGAACGGCTGAGGATCGACGATGCTGAAGAAGCCACACAATACGGTCAGTTGTTCGTTCTGCGGGAAGGGCGTGGGCCAGGTTGAGAAGATCATCACCGGCCCGTCCGTCCATATCTGCAACGAATGCGTGGCCTTGTGTAATGAGGTCCTCGAAGAAGAGACCAAGCAGGAACCTAATCTCAATGGCAACCCCCTGCCCAAACCCGCTCAGATCAAAGAGCAACTCGATGAGCATATCATCGGACAGGAGAGGGCGAAGAAGGCCCTGTCTGTCGCCGTCTACAATCACTACAAGCGGGTCCATTCCGGCACGTCCGATGTAGAACTGACGAAAAGCAATATCCTTCTTCTCGGTCCAACGGGCACGGGCAAAACGCTGTTGGCCGAGACGATGGCCCGCATCCTTCAGGTGCCCTTCGCCATCGTGGACGCAACCGTCCTCACCGAAGCGGGGTATGTCGGTGAAGATGTAGAGAACATCCTCGTTCGAATCCTGCAGGCCGCTGACTATGATGTGGCTCAGGCGGAGCGGGGAATCCTGTTCATCGACGAAGTCGACAAGATTGCCCGCAAGTCAGGCAATCCATCGATTACGAGAGATGTGTCAGGCGAGGGGGTACAGCAGGAACTGCTCAAGATTCTTGAGGGAACCGTTTCGGGCGTTCCGCCAAAGGGTGGTCGGAAACATCCTGAACAGCCATTGGTTCAGATCAACACACGAAACATCCTGTTTATCTGTGGCGGCGCCTTTGATGGCCTCGACAAGGTGATCGCCGCTCGCACCGGTCGCCGTGCGATCGGTTTCGGAGCAGCCGGTACAGATGCTGCAGACGCTGACGTGGGACAGCTGTTGGCCCGGGTCGAACCCGAGGATCTGGTGCAGTATGGCCTGATCCCTGAACTGATCGGCCGGCTACCGGTGGTCAGTGCGCTGCACCCTCTCAGCGACGACGCGCTGTTCGATATTCTCGAGAGACCCAAGAATGCGCTGATCCGGCAATATCAGAAGCTGTTCGAGATGGACGGCCTGTCCCTGCGTTTCGAAGAAGATGCGCTGAGAAAGGTCGTAGAATTGACACAAGAAAAGTCGATGGGGGCTCGCGGCCTTCGAGCGGTCCTGGAGACGGCGATGTTCGAAATCATGTTTGAGCTGCCATCGAAAGATGATGTGAAAGAGTGTGTGATCACGAGGGACTTTATCTCCGCCAAGGGGCCGCCGACCTTCGTTCACCAGCGCAAGCGCGCCTGAGTAGTACAGCCTCTCGTCTTCGTGTCCGGAGGGCGCTGTCATTGTCCCGGCAGAGATAGACGTTGCACGAACCATCCGCACAGGAGCGCCGAACACCGCAATCTGCTGCACGGCGATTGCGGGCCTCGGCGTTGTCGGCGATCAGGCAATACTTCGTAGAACGCCAGTTCCTCGAGGTGGACACTCCTTTGTTGGTGGATGCACCCGGCTCTGAATCGAGTCTGGAGCCAATGCGCGTCGGGCGAACAGATGGCCGGCCCGCCTGGTTGATTACGTCACCCGAACACCACATGAAGCGTTTGCTGTGTGACGGCGAGCGACGAATCTTCCAGATCTGTCGCTGCTTTCGCAGGGAGGAAGCCACGCCGCATCATCGGGCCGAGTTCACGATGGTTGAATGGTATCGGCGGGATGCAGACTACCAGCAGATTGCCACAGATGTTGAACAGCTGGTCCTTTTCGTGGCGAACAAGTGCGGTCTTGGACTCCAGGTGGGCTCGGCAGGTGCGCTGGTCGATCTGTCGTCACCATGGTCTCAGTGGTCGGTGGCTGATGCGTTCGCTGAGTTTGCGCAGATCGAGTTGACCGGGCCAGAGGACCCCTCGGCATTGCGTCATGCCGCTCAGAGAGCGAACATGTCCTCCGTCACGGACGAGGATGATTGGGAGACAGCCTTTTACAAGATCCTCCTCGAGCGCGTCGAACCGGCGCTGGCGAGCACCGGCCGAGGTGTGCACCTTCTCGATTGGCCTGCGCCCATGGCGGCCTTGGCACGCTTGAAGGAAGATGACCTCTCGGTGGCAGAACGTGTAGAGTCGTATGCGGGCGGACTAGAGTTGGCCAACGGCTTTTCTGAGCTTACCGATCCACGGCAGCAACGTCGGCGGTTCTGCCAGGAGCGAAGACGACGACGAAAGCAACAGCGAGATGTGTTTCCCGTGGACGAGTCCTTTCTTCGTGGACTGGCTATGGGCATGCCATCATCAGCGGGTGTGGCGCTTGGACTGGATCGATTGCTGTTGCTGATAGGACCCTACAACGACCTGCACCACGTGGCGCCGCATTTCATGGAGCATAGAGAGAAAGAATGAGTCGAATCCTGATCGTATCCGCCGACGATGGAGTCGCTGACGAGATTCGGCAGTCGCTCCCGGATGAGAGGTACGATCTCGTGCGATCTACGGATGTGGATGGCGGCTTTGAACATCTGGACGGTGGCGATGAGCGGTGTGATCTGGTTCTCTACGATCAACGATTGTCAGATGACAAGGACAAGGCCCCTGAACGTGGACTGGAGCGCTATGTAGATCGGGTCAGTGCGATGGATACACCTCTGGTTGTGCTCAGCACGGCAAAACATTCTGCAGAGTGGGTGCCCTGGTTGAACGCGGGAGCCACCGATCATTTGCCCATCGAGCCGATCAATCCGGAAGTCCTGGCCGCAAAGGTCGCCGTTCTGCTACGGATCAAGGAGCGATTAGACCAGTTGCGCGCCGAGGCGGTGATCGATGAACTGACCGGTGTCCACAATCGGCGGTATCTCGATGAACAACTCGGTGCTCGGCTCGGCGAGGCAGCCCGCTACGCATTGCCCTTTTCCATTGGCCTGCTCGATATCGACCATTTCAAGAACGTGAACGATGCCCACGGGCACCTTGCCGGTGACCGCATCCTGCAGGAAACGGCGGGGATCATCCGCAAACAGATGCGGAAGGAAGATGTCTTGGTTCGCTATGGGGGGGAAGAGTTCGCCGTCATGTTGCCGCAAACCGATCGTCTGGGATCTGCCATACTGGGCGAACGTATTCGCGAGGCCATCGCCGAACACAGCTTCGATGTAGATGGGAAGACGCTGAGGGTCACCGCAAGCGTGGGCGTTGCGTCCTATCCACTCGACAACTGTAATGAGCCTGAAGACCTGGTGGCCATCGCGGACAAGCGTCTGTATCAGGCGAAAGACGCAGGACGCAACCAGAGCGTCTTCGACTAGGAAATCCCGTCAGACGGTCTATTCTTCTGCCTCGGATTGGGCGGCCGTGGCGAAGATCCCATCGATCAAGCCGAAATCTCGTGCTTCATCTGCTGACAAGAAGTAGTCGCGCTCGGTGACGTGATCCACCGTCTCCACATCTTTGCCGGTGTGGTCGACGAGGATCTGGTTCAGTCTTCGCCGCCAAGCCATGATCTCGCGGGCGTGAATCTCGACGTCCGATGCTTGCCCGCCGATTCCTCCCCAAGGCTGATGCAGCATGACCCTGGAGTGGGGCAGTGCGTGTCTCTTACCTGCCGAGCCTCCTGCCAACAGGATGGCGCTCATACTGTAGGCCTGTCCCACACACAGGGTGGCCACATCACAGGGGATGTGCTGTATCGTGTCATAGATGGCGAGACCGGCAGTGATATACCCCCCCGGACTGTTGATATACAGGGAGATGTCCTTCTTCGGATCTTCGGAGGCGAGAAACAGTAGCTGAGCGACGATGAGATTCGCCTCTGCGTCATCGACCACTGAGCCGATGAAGACGATGCGCTCCTTAAGCAAGCGAGAGAAGATGTCATAGGCTCGCTCGCCACGCCCCGTCTGCTCGATGACCATTGGAATGACTGCCATACGCTCGTTATCTGTCCTTTGAGATCGAAAAGGTGAGATCCTCTGAAGGTGAAAATGAGGATAACGGGACCTGCGAAGACTGTCAACGCGCCCTGTGCATCTACAACCCTCGCGTTGACAGAGTGAAACAGCCTGATACATTCCTCCCTGCCTGAACGAAGCACCATGGATCCCGATCGAATGTAGCCGTGGGCCAGCGATTTCCACTCTCCCAACTTTGATCCAACTCAGGACCTCATGAGCCCAACGGCGATGCGCGTCGGAGTCCTCGGAAGCGTGAATGAGGACTCCGTTGTTCAAGCCGATGGGTCTGTTTCTGGTGATCTTGGAGGCGTCCTGTTCACGGCCGGCGCTTTGGCGATACTCGGACAGGGCCAGCAGATCGAGCCCTGGCTCCTGACTCGAATTGGCTCACCACAGATGGAAAAGGTGCAGACCAGAATGTCTGCGTTTCCCACGCTCCAGTTGGGGGTGGTCGAGACCTGCGACGGGGCTGGGTATCGCTGTCAGATCGAGTATGATGCAGATGGAGCCAAGCAGGAGCGACTGCTGGGTGACGTACCACCGCTGACGATCCGGGATGTAGCCTGCCATCTACGTGGGCTGCATGCCCTGGTCGTTAACTTCATCACAGGCTACGAACTCGAGTTAGCCACTCTGCAGGCCATCCGGCGCGTGTTGAAGGGACAGATCGTGATGGATCTACACAGCTTGACCCTGGCACGAGACACCGAAGGCAGGCGCAGCCAGAGAGCTCTGCCAAGATGGCGAGCGTGGGTGGGGTGTGCGGATGTGCTGCAGATGAACGAGCAGGAGGCCGCAAGTTTAGGTGCACGGGGAGGACTTGAGGGGGCGGTCGAGTTTGCGCGGACGCTGCTCTCGTTCGGGCCTATGGCGGTGGTCGTGACCCTGTCGACCCGTGGAGCCGTGGGTGCCTGGCGTGATCCTGCAGGTTTCGTCCGATCCCATCATCAACCCGCACTTGAGGCGGGCGACGGGGTAGTGGACACGACCGGTTGCGGTGACGTGTTTCTTGCGGGTCTAAGCGCCGATCTGATGAAGGGTGGATCTTTGCCGTCAGCGCTGAAACTGGCAGCATCAGCGGCTGCCAGAAAGTGCGCTCGCCCCGGATTGGCGGGCCTGGAGTGTCTGGTTCCAACATCGATGTTATCCAAAGAGGGTTGAGATGCCACAACAGTTCGACTTCCCAAAGAGTCCGATTCCTAACTTCCGATTTCAGCCGAAGACGATCTACCTCGTGCTGGCTGTGCTGCTGGCCCTCTGGTTGATGAGTGGCGTCTACACCGTCGCTCCCGACGAGAAGGCTGTCATCCTTCGTTTCGGAAAACTGTCCGAAGTGGTGGGGCCCGGGATCGACTATCACTTCCCACCCCCGATCGAAATGCACATCATCCGTTCGGTGACCAAGGTCTACCGAGAAGAGATCGGATTCCGCACGATCGATCCCGGCCCGCCGGCTCGATACCGGCAGAAGCCGGATGAGGCCCTGATGCTGACGGGTGACGAGAACATCGTCAACGTGGAGATGGTTGTGCAGTATCGGGTCACCGATGTGGTGAAAGCTCTGTTCCAAGCTCAGCGGTTGGGTCCTTTCGAAGGCGGAGGGAGCGGTTTGGTCCACGACGCGGCAGAAGCTGCCCTTCGGCAGGTCGTCGGGCGGCACGGGATCGACCAAGTGCTGACGGAAGGGAAGTTGCAGGTCCAGACGGAGATCAAGGAGAAACTGCAGGAATTGTTCGCCCTCTACGATGTCGGTCTGGCTGTGGAAACGGTACAACTGCAGTCGGTGGGGCCTCCCTCGCAGGTCGACTCCGCCTTCAAAGATGTGGCCAGCGCGAAAGAGGATCGGGAGCGTCTCGTGAATGAGGCCAGAGGGTATCAGAACGATATTATTCCCAAGTCACGTGGTGAAGCAGAGCGACTGGTCAAGGAAGCCGAGGCCTACAAGGTCGAGCGTGTCCGGAGAGCCCAAGGTGATGCAGACCGTTTCGGTGCCGTCTACGCCGAGTACGTCAAAGCGCCTGAAGTGACCGAACGACGTTTGTACATCGAGACGATGGAGCGTGTCCTGCCCGATATTCGCAAGTACATCATCGGCACAGGAGAGGGAGACGCGGCTCTTCTCAACCTCATCAATCTCGACCGGGCTCAGCCCGGTCAGAATCGCTGAAAGAAGGCTGTCATGAGATTCGCCGTCGGCCTCGTCGTCGTCCTAATTGCCGCCATGTTTGGGGCAAACCTGGTTCTGTTCACGGTGACCGAAATCGAACAGGTGGTGGTGACTCAGTTTGGCCAGCCCAAGCGGGTGATCACCGAACCAGGACTTTATTTGAAACTTCCAGATCCCTTCCAGCGCACGACCTCCTTCGACAAGCGGCTGCTCGAATACGACTCGAATCCAGACCCGATTTTTACTCAGGACAAGAAGATCCTCCTTCTCGACAACTACGCTCGCTGGCGGATTGTGGATGCCCTCGTTTTCATGCAGGCGTTACGCACAGTGGACGAGGCGCTGGCACGCATCGATGACATCGTCTTTTCGGAGCTGCGCAAGGAACTGGGCCAGCACGAATTACATGAAGTGGTGTCGACGAATCGCGAGCCCATCATGCAGTTGGTCACTAAGCGTGCAAACGATGCGGCCAAGCTGTACGGGCTGGAGATCATCGATGTCCGCGTGAAACGGGCTGATCTGCCACCGGAGAACGAGAACGCCGTGTACGAGCGCATGCGTGCCGAGCGGGATCGTGAGGCCAAGGGGTATCGGTCCGAGGGAGAGGAGCAAGCTTTGAAGATTCGGGCCGAAACCGATCTTCAAGCCTCCACGATCCAGGCCGAAGCCTACGAACGAGCGCAGGGAATTCGAGGTGAAGGCGACGCGACAGCGCTTGCTACCTACGCCGAAGCCTACAAGAAGGCTGCCAATTTCTACGAATTCACACGCACCCTAGAAGCCTACGAGATAGCGCTGAAGACCGAGACGGTCCTCGTACAACCGGCGGACACGGATTTTTTCCGCTATCTGTTGGGGAGACCATAGGGACGGAGTGGGAGCTCGGACAGCTCTTGGCGGTCGTTACGCAGGACCCAATCTACGGGTGGCGATTACCGGTAATATGGGCAGCGGCAAGTCGAGTCTGGCGACCCTGCTGCGAGAGAGGGGGGCTGGCATCGTCGATGCTGATGAGCGGGCGGCGCACCTGCTCGAGTCAGATGGGAATCTGGTGGGGCAACTGGCAGACGCATTCGGCGACGATCTTGTTGACGATCACGGCAGACTGGATCGGCGAAAACTGGCCCATCGCGCGTTCTCCAACGATGAGACCAGGCAGCATCTGGACCGCCTTCTTCGGCAACCTCTCGAGCGACTCTTGTGGGAGACGATGGATCAGCTGGCATCAACGGCTCGCATCGTCATTCTCGACGCACCTCTGGTGTTCGAGTGGGGAATCGAATCACACTTTAGTGCCGTTATCGTCGTGACCGTCGACAGTGAAACTGCCTTGCTCCGATTGCAGGATCGAGGCGTGAGCGAGGATGAAGCGCGTCGGCGCCGCAGCGCTCAGTGGCCTGCGGAGAGACAATCAGAGCTGGCAGACTTCGTCGTCGACAACAATTCAGACCTGACGAACCTGGAAGCCCAGGCTGATGTGGTCTGGCAGGCTCTGAAAGACAGGGTCCGTGAAGGGAATGGCGTGAGTGAGTGAGAATTTGCGGCGAACGCCGCTGTTTGCTGTTCACGAGGCCTCCGGCGCCCGTTTGGTTCCTTTTGCCGGTTGGGAGATGCCCGTTCAGTACACGGGAATCGGCGACGAGCATCGGGCCGTGCGAGAGGGGACGGGGTGTTTCGATGTCAGCCACATGGGCAGACTTTACGTCCACGGGCATGGTTCTGTGCACTGGCTCGAAACCATCCTGCCCGCACGCATCTCCAGCATGCGCATCGGGCAGATGTCCTACTCGGTTCTGTGCACCCCCGATGGTGGAGCCATTGACGATCTGGCCGTCTATCGATGTGCTGAAGAGAACTTCCTGTTGGTGGTGAATGCGTCGAGGGCCACACAGGATCTCTCCACACTTGAGGCCCTGTTGCCCGATGACGGATCAGCAGCGATCGAAGATCGCACGACCCAAGAGGGCATGGTGGCTGTGCAGGGACCGCGGGCCCTCGAACTGCTGACCGACATCGACCTGGTTGGGGGGCGATTCAACGATCTGTCACCCCTTGGATTCTTCCGATTCCGCCAACGGGCCGACGAGACGGGCTCATGGTTGCTCAGTCGTAGTGGCTACACCGGTGAGGATGGTTTTGAGATCATCTGTCCCGCCAGCGAGACGACATCGCTGTGGGAGGCACTGGTTGCACGCGGCGTGCTACCCATCGGCTTAGGCGCGCGAGATACGCTGCGAACGGAGATGGGTTATCCTCTCTATGGCCACGAACTGAGTGAACAGATCGGACCTGTCGAGGCAGGCCTCGCCTGGGCCCTGGCTCTTGATAAGGAAACGTCCTTCGTGGGACAGCAGAGACTTGTCGACAGGCAGCAGGGTACTCAGCGACTGTTTGGGCTGAGAATCGAGGGCAAGGGCATTCCCCGCCCCGGTTACGAGGTCTCTCAAGAAGATCAGGTCGTAGGGAGCGTGACCAGCGGAACCTATTCACCGAGTCTACAGGCGGGCATCGCCCTGGCGTTGGTTGACACGGCCCGCATCGATCCGAAGCGGGGCGCAGCGATCCATGTGCGCAACCGGCAACTACCCGCCAATTTCTGCGACCTGCCCTTCGTCCCATCTCGGGTCAAGCGCCGCCGTCGCAAGAGGACCGTATCGTGAGTGTAGATTTTGAACGTCGACACATTGGTCCCAGTGAACATCAATTCGACGAAATGCTTGAGGAGCTTGGCTACCAGGATCTTGAGGCCCTGACAGCAGCGGCAGTTCCTGCGGCCATTCTCAGTGAGCACCGGCTGCAGATGGAACCCGCCTGGGACGAGCATCGACTGCTGTCCAGACTGCGCCAAATCGGCGGCCGCAACACAGCAGCACGTTCCTTTCTGGGGATGGGTTATCACGACTGTGTGACACCTCCCGTCATCCAGCGAAATATCCTCGAGAATCCCGCCTGGTACACACAGTACACTCCCTATCAGTCCGAAATCGCCCAAGGGCGTTTGGAGGCTCTGCTCAACTTCCAGACCGTCATCATCGACCTCACCGGTCTGCCGCTGGCCAATGCCTCCTTGCTGGATGAGGCGACGGCCGCAGCAGAGGCGATGGCGATGTTGCAAGCCGCCCAGGGTCGGAAGGGCACATCCACACGGTTCTTTGTCGCCGACGACGTTCATCCGCAGACGATCGGTGTTGTGGGTACCAGAGCACGCTGGCGTGGCTGGGAACTGGTTGTGGCACCGACAGAGCAATTTGAGATCTTTCTGCAGGAAGGAGGCTTCTTCGGCGCCTTGTTTCAGTACCCCTCCACCTACGGTGCCGTCGACGCCGAAGCGACACGCACACGGATCGAGTTCGCGAGCCAGGCAGGTGTCCCTACGATCCTGGCTGCTGACCCTCTGGCCCTGACATTGCTGACGCCACCAGGCGAATTGGGTGCCGCCATTGCAGTGGGTTCCACGCAACGCTTCGGCATGCCGATGGGTTTTTGTGGTCCTCACGCTGCCTATCTGGCCGCCAGCGAGGACTTCACGCGACTCCTCCCGGGGCGCATTATCGGCGTGGCGCGTGACGTCGATGGTCGCCCCGCCCTGCGGATGGCGCTGCAAACGCGTGAGCAACACATCCGCCGAGAAAAGGCCACGAGCAACATCTGTACGGCGCAAGTCCTGCCGGCCGTCGTGGCCAGCATGTATGCCGTCTATCACGGCCCCGAGGGGCTGCGCACGATCGCTCAACAGGTATACTCACGCGCCTGCGAAGTGGCCTCGATGGCACGTGCCAACGGATTTGAGATGCCCCACGATGAGTTCTTTGACACGATCTGTGTGCAGGCCGGCGAAGACAGCCTCGACGCGGTGATGAGTCGCGCCGATGCAGGTGGCGTGAACCTGCGTCGTGCCACAAACGATTCGATCTGCATCAGTGTGGACGAGGCCACCACCTCCGAAGAACTGTCACAACTGAGAAACATTCTGGGTGGCGCCGCCCACGACACGGCACCGGAGGCCTCCCTGTCCGATAACAATCGGCGGACAAGTGCATTTATGGAGCATCCCGTTTTTGAGCGGTATCGGTCTGAAACAGAGATGCTGCGGTATATGCGACGCCTCGATCATCGAGATCTGTCCCTGACAACGTCGATGATCCCCCTCGGATCATGCACGATGAAATTGAACGCAACGGCTGAGATGATGCCCATTACGTGGCCGGAGTTCGCTCGCCCTCACCCGTTTGCCCCGATGTCACAGAATGAAGGGTATCAAGAGATCTTCACCGACCTGGAGAAGATGTTGGCTCAGATCACGGGTCTTGTGGGAGTCTCCCTTCAGCCCAACGCAGGATCCCAGGGCGAATATGCCGGGCTTCTTGTCATCCATCGCTACCACGAGGAACGAGGTGACGAGGATCGATGTATCTGCCTGATTCCAACCTCCGCCCACGGAACCAATCCGGCCAGCGCGGTCATGGCCGGACTTGAAGTGGCTCTGGTTCAGTGTGATGACGATGGCAATATCGATCTGAACGACCTGCGCCAGAAGGCAGCAGAACACACGGATCGACTTGCGGCGCTGATGGTGACTTACCCATCGACACACGGCGTGTTCGAAGAGGGAATCGGCGAGATCTGTGAGATCATCCATGAGCACGGTGGGTTGGTCTACATGGATGGAGCCAACATGAATGCCATGGTCGGATTGTGCCGACCGGGAGAGTTCGGTGTCGATGTGTGCCATCTGAATCTTCACAAGACGTTCTGCATTCCCCACGGTGGCGGGGGGCCAGGTATGGGGCCAATTGCGGTAGGGGAACACCTTGCACGTTTTCTTCCCGCACACCCGCTCGACCACGAACGAAACGAACGGGTCGGCGCCGTGTCGGCCGCACCCTACAGCAGCGCCGTTATCCTGCTGATCTCGTGGGCCTACTTGAAGATGATGGGGGCGGATGGCCTGCGGAGGGCGACACAGGTGGCCATTCTGAATGCGAATTATGTTGCCCATCGACTGCACGAAGCCTTTCCGGTGCTCTATCGTGGGGCAGCGGGTCTTGTGGCCCACGAGGCGATCTGCGATCTACGGGGTTTCAAGGCGGCAGGTATCGAAGTGGATGACATTGCCAAACGGCTGATGGACTACGGTTTTCACGCACCCACTGTCCACTTTCCGGTGCCGGGTACGATTATGATCGAGCCCACCGAAAGCGAGGCTCGACAGGAACTCGACCGTTTCTGTGATGCTCTACTGGCTATTCGAGCAGAGATTGCCGATATCGAGGAGGGCAGGTCAGATCCGCAGGACAACCCTCTGTGCAACGCGCCCCATACGATCACACACGTGCTCGATGGTGAGTGGACACACCCTTATTCGCGTGAGTGCGCGGCACGCCCGGGCTCTTGGCAACAAGAGCACAAGTTCTGGCCGAGTGTGGGCCGCATCGACAACGCCTATGGGGATCGACAGTTGGTGTGTTCTTGCCCACCGATAGAAGACTACCTCTCGTCGGACTGAGGAACGAGGTCCGCGAGCCACCGTAAGAAAGAGAGAGCATTTCTATGTCGAGCGAACGCCGCCGGGCACTGGTGACCGGGATTACGGGCCAGGACGGTTCCTACCTCGCCGAGCTTCTACTGGAGAAGGATTATGAAGTGTTCGGCCTGGTCCGACGATCCAGCACGGTGAACTTTGAGCGCATCGAGCATATCCAGGATGACATTCATCTGCTTTCCGGAGATCTGTTGGACCAGAACTCTCTGATGGTGGCCATGCAGCATGCCCAACCTCACGAGATCTACAATCTCGGGGCCCAGTCCTTCGTGCCCGCCTCGTGGGAACAGCCGCTGCTGACAGGGGAGATCACAGCCCTCGGTGTCGCACGAATCCTCGAAGCGATCCGCTCAACCGATCCCAGCACTCGGTTTTATCAGGCCTCTACCAGCGAACTGTTCGGCAAGGTGCAGGAATCACCCCAGTCGGAACGGACGCCCTTCTACCCACGAAGCCCCTATGGCGTCTCCAAGTTGTATGCTCATTGGATCACGATTAACTACCGGGAATCGTATGATCTGTTCGCCTGTGCAGGGATTCTCTTCAACCACGAGTCACCCCGCCGCGGTCTTGAGTTTGTGACCCGCAAGATCACCCATGGCGTTGCCAGAATAAAGCACGGCCTGACGAACAAGCTCGCTCTCGGCAATCTGGATGCCCGCCGGGATTGGGGGTACGCCGGCGATTTCGTGCGAGCCATGTGGATGATGTTGCAGGAAGCTGAGCCCGCCGACTACGTGATCGCCACAGGCGAGGATCGAACGATTCGTGAATTCTGCCAGGTGGCTTTTGATGCAGCGGGTCTCAACTGGGAAGATCACGTTGTGATCGATGAACGTTTCCTTCGACCGGCGGAGGTCGAAATCCTCAAAGGTGACCCTTCTGAGGCTGTAGATCGTATGGGCTGGAAACCTGAGGTTTCCTTCGAGCAGATGGTGCAGATGATGGTCGAACACGATCTGGAGGTTGTCTCTGCCCACAAGTAGCGTCCGCTATCCGAGCGTCCGCTACCCGTTGGCCGCGTCGATGATCATCGTGCGGTCTTGCCAGATCCTGCTGGTGACGGTGTTTGTTGGGGGATGTTCCTCCGACCAGGACGACGCAATCCAGCCTCCGTTGACGCTCAATCAACTGCGGGGAGGAATCGAACTCGAACAGCGGTCGTCACAGACGGTCACAGCCCAACTGGATTCGACCTCTCGGCGCCGTGACATCATCACCGAACATCTGCGCCTCCTGGTTGGCGACACATCCATTCCGGCCATCGCCTGCTACTCGTCTTTGGCCAACACACGCCCCCTCCCGGGGCTGCTGTGGATGCCCGGTAGCCCCAACATCAAAGAAGATCTGATGTACCCTCTTGATCTGCTGCCGAGGTGGGCGGAGGAGGGGTTCTTCGTGATGAGTATCGATCGTCCTTTTCACGGCGATCGACCTGGTAACCGCGAGCGTGAAATTCGGCAGCGAGGGTGGCCTCCCGTGTTTGGAGATTATGTGGCGGATCTGACGCTGTCCCTCGACTATCTCGCCTCGCGCAGTCAGGTTGATCCAGAGCGCCTGGGCATGGTGGGACTATCCACCGGGGGACTTGAAGCGCTCGTGGTGGGTGCCCTGGATCCGAGGGTTAAGGCCGTCGTGTGTGTCTCGGGGCAACTGGCATGGCCACAGGTGTTCGCCACAGATGCCTGGAAGCACATCTTTGCCGGACTGTCACTGGCTGACAGTCTTGTGGCTGCACGAACACCCGGGCCGCAGGCTCTTGTCTGCTTCACTGAACAGATGCCGGGCTTGGGGGTGTTGGACGCTGCGCGCGTTGCACCCCTGCTTGCACCACGTCCGCTGCTTCTGCTGGGGGGAACCAACGACCCCCTGGTTCCCGTTGCCAGCGCACGGGCCACGGCCGCCGCCGCCGCCGAGGCGTACGCCAGGGCCGGAGTTCCTCAGCGCTTTGCTATGGAGTTGGAACCCGGGCGTGGGCACGCTTTTTCGAAGAAGATGCAGGCGCAGGTTCTGGCCTGGTGTCAACGCTGGCTGTAGCCCGCAAGCTCATCGTCCGTCGCAACTACTCGACGGACAGTCGCTTGGAGAACTTGCCGATCTGGCTGCAGATGCGATGCAGGACCCAGGCGTCTCGCCGCTCGAGGGGGGCGCGAGACAGGAATCGGCGCAGGACACGGTCAAATCCTGACATGTCATCGTTGAATGGCCGGAAACCGATGCGAGTCAGCGATCCAAGAATATGCTCGACGACTCGTTCGAACTCATCTACCGAGGCCAAGGGAGGTGCATCGGGCCGCAGCTGATATCCCTGCGTCCGAAACAGCTCGAAGGCCATCAGTAGCACGGCCTGTGACAGGTTGAAGGAGGGATGATCGACGGCGGAGGGGATTCTGACCAGGCGATGGCAGTGGACCAGCTCTTCCCTGGAGAGACCATCCTTTTCTCGTCCGAATACGATCGCCACCGGGTAGCGGTGAGCGATGCCGATGGCCTCGACACAGGCGGCCTCGTGACTCTCCTCCACAACGCGAAAGCGTCCCCTTCGATGGGTCGTGCCCACCACGAAATGCGTCCCGGAAACGGCTTGTTCGAGAGTATCAACTTCGCGGGCCGCCTCAAGGATCTCGGCAGATCCATGGGCCATCCATCCCGCTTCCGGTTCGTTCCGCCAGGGAGCGGGGTTGACGAGCACGAGTTGTCCGATGCCCGTGTTCTTCAGCACGCGAGCCACCGAACCGATGTTGCCCGGAGATGCCGGTTCGACGAGGACGATCCGGACCTGATCCAGTGGCCGATCAATGGGCGAGGGTTGGGTCCTGCCGGTTGGGTTATTCATGTTTTGAACATAACTCAGGGGGTCTCGTAAGAAAATCTCCAGAAAGGGGTGTTGACTCCTTGCGATTTTGCCGCGGCAAGGGTACTTTGGCCCATGAACTGGTACAGCACTGGTACCGGTCTCCTCGGCCGGTTTGTTCAGGAGATATTTACCGAGCGTCTTCGGGAGGCGCCCCATCGTCTTCCCGTCCGTCCACAGCGAGCTCAAAGCGAGGGTTGCCTCTTCCTTCGCCCGGAGAGCTGGTTCGTTCATCTCACTGACCAAGAAACATACCCGATACATATCTCATAGAGCCGCTGCGCCTGAATGAAGGCGCGCCCCCCCGCGGGTTAGGCTCGGGCGTCCCGTCGACCAGACCGTCGTCGCAGACACCGATCTCTCTCTATCAGCCGATAGGGGCTGCTGGTCAGCTCCAGGCGAAATGAGACAAGGGGATCGGTATGTGCCGCACGCTCAGGTCCAAGGACCTACGAGATCAGGCTGACATCTACCGACTGACATGAATACCACTCGACCCACCATCTGGCGACGCGTCTACGCCATCATCATTCCTTATCGGGCACGTCTCGTCGTGTCCACCGTGACGCTGCTGGTCTTGACGGGACTTGGGCTCGTGTCGCCGATCCTGGCGGCCAAGTTGGTTGGTGTTGCTCTGGTTGAACTGAACAAGACACTCTTCCTTCAGTGCGTGGCTGCCATGTTCGGTATTCACGTAGCTACCAGCATTCTGTCCTTCCTCTACTCGTATCAAATGAGGGTGCTGGGTGGCCGTGTCATTTTCGACCTGAGACGGAGAATGTACGATCATCTCCAGCGGCTCTCTCTTGGATTCTACGAGAGTCGCAGTTCTGGAGAGATTATCAGCCGAATGATGAACGACGTGAATTCGATCACGTCCCTGGTCACAGGAACCGCGCTCAACACCCTTATCTCATCGTTCAAGGCGATCGCAATCCTGGCGTGGCTGGTCTACGACGCCCCCTGGGTCGCGCTGTTGGCGGTGGCGATTCTTCCACTCCATTTCCTTGGCTATTTCTTCTTCAACTCCCGCATCTCTCATGTGCACTGGAAGCGCTCGGAGAAGATGTCGCAGATCTACGGCAAGGTGTCGGAGGTCTTGAGCGCAATGAAGATGGTCAAGTCCCACTCTGGCGAGATGCGCGAGAGCCGTTCGCTGATCACGCAACTACGTGAATCCTACGATATCGATGTTTATTCGGGGAACCTGAGTAGTGCATGGGGGAACGCGACAGGCAACATCTCCTACGTCGGGCAAGTCTTCGTGATGCTGGTCTGCGGATATGCCGTAATGGGTCTGGAGATGTCGTTGGAAGTGTATCTCCGATCGCTCACCTATGTGGGCATGTTGTATGCGCCGGTGGCCGAACTCATCGGTGTCGTACAGCAGATCATCCCAGCGAAAGTGGGAATTCGGCGTGTCTTCGAGATCATGGATCTGCAACCCGAGGTTGTGGACCGTCCCGATGGCGTTCGGGACACCGTGCGCGGGGAAGTCTCCTTCGAAAACGTGGGTTTTGCCTACGCCCAGGGAGATCAGGTCCTGGCGGACGTCTCCTTTACGGCCTCGCCCGGCGAGGTGCTGGCCTTCGTCGGTCCAAGTGGATCTGGCAAGACAACGATCGCGAATCTGATCGCCCGGTTCTACGACAGAAACAGCGGTGACATTCTCATCGACGGCCGAGATATCCAGGAGTTCTCTCTGCGGACACTCAGGAATCAGATGAGTATTGTTCTACAGGAGACCTTCCTATTTAGCGGCACGATCGTCGACAACGTGCGGTATGGGAAACCCGACGCGACGATGGAGGAAATCGAGGAGGCCGCCCGTCAAGCGAATGCCCACGAATTCATTTGCACCCTTTCCGACGGTTATCGATCACTGATCGGCAGCAATGGCACACGCCTCTCGGGAGGGCAACGCCAACGGATCGCCATTGCCCGGGCGCTGATCCGCAATCCACGGATCCTGATCCTCGACGAAGCAACGTCGGCACTAGATACCGTGTCGGAATCGAAGGTACAGGAAGCTCTGCAGCACCTGATGAAAGACCGCACGACCTTCATTATTGCCCACCGGCTTTCGACCATCAAGAACGCTCACAGAATCGTCGTCTTGAAGGAAGGGCGCGTTGTGCAGATCGGTCCTCACGACGACCTCATTGGTGAAGAGGGCCTCTATCGGGAGCTGTACGATCCTGAATGGGCCAAAGAACAGAAACGATTGCGCGATGAACGAATCGAAGAACTTGCACGCGAAACGATTGTGTAAGGGACCTGTCAGATGACGACGATCACACATCCAGAAAAGAAACGTAAAAGATCTCTGCGCCCGATCGTGTTTGATCTGGTTGCTCATTACGAGCCCAGTGCTCACTTCCAGTTCTCGCGACGTGTCCGCAACGAGTTTGACGAACTGGCCCAGGAGTATACCCGCTCCACATGGTTGCTGGGACGTTATGGCGGGCGACCTGTGATGCAGACGGATATCCGGGGCATCGGCGTGGCGTCACGAGTGGAAATCGGGCGACTCGTTCTGCGTGAAGGCAAGCAGTCGGAATTGATCACCAGCGCCATGCAGATGTTCGCCGAGTGCCAAGCCAGGAATCTCGCGTCGGGGCCCATCAGCCGCGTCGTCGTCAATTTCCCGAAGGCCGCTGAGCGACCCCGGGAGCGCTCTGTAGTTCGGCATGCCTTCGATGGGACGTTCGACGAGGGCACGGATGGGGCGAGTTGCTTCGTCGCGTGGGAACTCGATCACCTCGAAATCGGTCGATGTGTGACGTACCAGAGTTTGATGCAGTATCTGCGTGAAGATGGGATCTACCACAGTTCCCATCGTGGTCGCGTCGAGGCTGTGCAGCGCCACCTGCAGCAGGAGGTTGGGCGCTACGAGGCTCATCGGTTCTTCCTGAGACCGGAGCGCCGTGAGGGAGCGATACCGTCTCTCACCTTCTGCTATACCGGAGATTCTTTGGATCGTCGGGTGGAAGCCTTCATGACCGGCTATACGGACGAGACCTTGGAATTTGTCGACGCAGAGGACTACGAGGACCAGCGAGGCTCCTTTTCAAGTCTCTCCGACTACGAACGTGCAAGTCGTCGATTCGGGGGGCTGTGGATTCTGCAGGACGACATCGTCCGCCGTCTCTCACAGCATCATGTGGGCGTGCTGTATCTCTTCTTCGACGAGAAACTGCAGCCGCAACTCGGTCGAGAGTTCGCGTGGGATGAGTTGTATCAGCGTCAGCGCGTATCGGCCTACATCCCCCGGGCTTCGAGAAACTCACAGACCTTCCTCGACATGGTCCTTGAGGAAATGGTGCGAGGTCGCTTCATCGCCGCCGAGGATGATAGCTACCAACTCGCCGAAGGCTTTGGCGACTTCCAGCACGTCACCTTCTATCAGCTCGACGACTTCCGCAAACGTCAGGTGTAGCACGACGGAGTACCGCCACCCTTGACGGCGCTCAACTGCACCGTCATCCTCGATGGATCGTTCATCGTAGGGCGATGATCATCCACACGATTCACCAGGAGAGGAGCAGTGGCCGGCGCGCAGTCTGTTCGACCTCACTCGCAAGAGGGTGAGCAGACGTCGGATTTCCAATCTCGTCCCCTGCACGACGGTCGGTTGTGGGTGCACGTGCACTCGTCGAAGCGCTACAAATCCTCGACCCTTGACCTGTTCCTGCCCACTGTCCTGCAGCCACACCGGGCTACAGGGTTGGCCCTGATCAGCCGCTTGCTCGAGCGGGGAACCCAGTCTTATCCCAGTCTCCAACAGCTCAATCGACATACGGACCTTCTGTATGGCGCGCACTATTTCGCCGCCACGCAGCGCCACGGTGCCTTTCAGACCCTTCGTCTCCATTTCTCAGCCCTCGATGATCGTTACCTACCGCGGAGCGAAGCCCTTTTGCACAAAGGGGCTCGACTGCTCAGCGATGCGCTGCATCGTCCCCATGCGCCAACAGGCGTCTTTGACCCTGATTGGGTGGAGCAGGAGAAGACTGGACTGCTCAATACGCTGGCCGCATCCCTGGCGGATCGGTCCAACCGGGCACAGCGCCGTTGTCTGCAGATCATGTGTGCGTCTGAGCCGTATCGACTCAGTGCCGATGGTGAGGAGGTAGAGATCAAGGCTTTCGATGAGCGCACTCTGACGGCCCTGCTACGCGATCATCTGGAGCAAGGGGTCGGGCATCTGTATGTCTGCGGCGACATCGATGTCGATCGTGCCTGTAAGTTGGGTGAGCAGTTTCCGCCCCGATCTGATGTGGCCCGCAAACTCTGTGTGGGCACCGAACACACGGATAGACCTGCCCGTCAGGTCGTTGAGTTTGGCGAAGCGTCTCAGGGCCGCCTGATCGTCGGCCACCGAAGTGGCATCCACCTCGCTCATGGAGACTATCCAGCCCTTCTCCTGTTGAATCTGATTCTCGGGGGCGACATCTATGGGCGTCTCTATCGGCGAGTTCGTGAGCAGGAAGGGCTGTGTTATCACATCGCCTCCTACGTCGAGCCGATGGCGGGGTTTCTCTTTGTCGAGGCAGGGATCGAGGCCATCCACCTTCAGCGCGTATTGAACCACATCGTCGACGAGCTGCACACGCTCGCAAGTCAGGGGCCGACGTCCGAGGAACTCGACAACGCTCGGCGAATCTCCCTGCATCGATTGGAGGGGGCCGCGGACCATCGTGACGCACTGATTCATTTCGATCTGCTGCGACGACTGGCCGCAGCTCCGGTGGACCGTCTCCGGCTCGTGGAGGAGGTGAGACAAGTCCGAGTGGAAAGTGTCAGGGATGTCGCGCGCCATATCGTGCGAGATACGGCATATCTGCTCGCCCCCGGCCTGACCGAGTCTGCAGGGGGTGGCGTGTGAGCACCGAGGTGGGCCACGGCCAGCAGCCCGATTCTTCTGAACGCACCCACGCTATGTTGGGTGAACGGATCTGTCACCATCGGTGGCAGAATGGAGTTCAGCTCTGGGCCTGTCCGCGGCCAGGTAGATCGGTGTCCATGCATCTGTCCGTCGCCGCTGGTGCCCTCCACCGACAGATCCCTGGAATCGAGCTGCCCGCGGGGACGGCTCATTTCCTTGAACATCGTCTCTTCGAAAAGCAGGACGGAGATCTGTCAGCCCGCTTTGCGGCCCTCGGGGCGGACATCGACGCAGAAACGGGGTATACCCATACGTCGTTCACATGTACCGTGCAGCCCGACGCCGTGGATCCCTCGCTTCGACTGATGGCCCGGCTTGTGCAGGAATCGTATTTCCCGACCGAAGCTGTCGAGCGCGAACGAGAGATTATTCAGCGGGAGATCGAACTCTACGAGGACCATCTGGAGTGGGTCGCCTTCCATGCGGCCACCAGAGCGCTTTATGCGAATCAGCCCATCGTTGAGGACATTGCCGGCACCACTCAGACGCTCTGCTCGATCGACGCCGAAACGCTGAACCAAGCGCACACCCACCTGTACGGGCCGGACCGGATACAGTTAATCATCGTCGGCCCCGTAGATAACAAGCAGACCCCCGATCTGGTGGGGGAGCTCTTTGGATCGACTGCGTCCTGTCTGAATACCAATCTTACGCGGCCGGAGCCCGCGAAGGTTGTTCCACGCCGAATCGAAACATCCCCCGCCGTCTCCCGACCCCGATTGTGGCTGGGGCTGGGTGCGGCCTCTCCCTGGGACAAGCCGCATCAGGCGATGCAACGCGAACTACACCTGGAGTGGGTCCTCGACATCCTTCTCGGCGGAGCAAGTCCCTTCTTCAGCCAGCACTACGAATCTGCTCTCATCGACGCAGAGAGCTTCGGCAGTGAGATTTATGTGGACGAGCCCTTTTCCTTCTGCCTTATCGGAGGCGATACCGATGACCCTCAGCGTCTCGGGGAGACGCTGTTGGCGACGCTGATCGATTCTCAGACGCCCGACCAGATTCGAGCCGATGTGGATCGAGCGCGTCGTCGGGCCTATGGTGAGTTGGTGTCCAGTTTCGAAGATGACGACAGCGTCCGTGAGTTCATCGAGACGGCCGCGTTGCGAAGCTGCCATCCCTTCGACCTTGTGGATCTCTATCTGGAGACCGACGCCGAAGATCTGATTGCAACGTGGGACCTTACGATTCGTGATCGCGAAGCGGCCTGGGCAGTGGTGGGACCACATGTCGAAAATCGGTCGGGAGACTAAGGTGGCGGAAGAGAAGCTATATCGCTACGAGCTCAGCTGTGATGGCGGACTCGAGGACATCCTCATCGATGAGCTCCGCCAGTGTTTGGGCAAGCGAGTCTCCGGGCTACGCGAGGAACGAGGTGAAGTAGGGCGTGTGTTCTTCGACTACGAAGGATCTCCCCGCCATCTTCTCGCGCTGGAGTGTGCTGGCGGTGTCAGTTCCATCGTCCTGGAGATGCACGATATCACTGTTGGCGATCCCGGGCTGGAGAAGATCCGACATCGTCTGGCGAAACTTCCGCTCACCTCCATGGGGCGCATGGCGAGGATCGCCGCGGAGGAGATCGATGTAGAAGGATACCGACTTCGTGTGCGGCAGCGTGGTGCCCATCGCTTCAGTGTCACCGATACGGAGGCGGCCGTACGGAAGGCGCTGGCCGAGAGCGGCCTGAGCCCATCTGAGAATGGATTCGATCTCGAACTTCGGCTGCAGAAGCGGCGTGCTCAACTGAAGCTGTCGCTTCGCCATCGAGGTCGCAGCGGGCCGGTTGAATCGGAAGGGCTCGGCTCAGCTTCTATCGCCGCCATCATCCGGATGCTCGATCTGGATGAGTCGGACGACACTGTCCTGATCCAGGGGCGATCCGATGCCGCCTTGGCGGCCAAAAGAGTCTGTCAGGGGCGGGTGGTCTGCACGAGCATGAGGCGGCCCGTACGGCCCACTCAACACGTGATCGTGTCTCACCCGGATCATCTACCACTCGGGGCGGGGACGATGACGACGGCCATTGTCGTTATCGGAGATCAGGAGATGGCCCAGATCGGGGTCCAGACCGGCGTTTCTCGTCTGACGCAAGCCGTGAACTGTGTGGCCGAGGATGGGGTGATCGCGGCCCTCGTTCCCAGAGCGGAGGGTTTTGCCGCCAGATTGCCTGAGTGGGGATTGCCTGTCGAGGTGATGGGAGCGATTCCGGTTTTCGTCAGACGTCGACGATGGGCCCTTTTCCTCCTTCACAGGCTGGCGCTTGTGCACCTGGGATAGGACCGCGGCATGAGGTTTGCAATGAAGCAGGAGAACTCTCACAGGGATCGTGGGTGTTTCGCGTCCAAATGACTTGGGTAGGATTTGCCCAAAGGATTGATTTTACAGCAGTTTGACGATAGTTTGGGAGCAGTCGCTTGGAGGTAGCTGTGCGACTGGCATATGATCCCTCCGTGACGGTTTCTTCCGTCGGATGGGGAGAATGCACCCATGCCGTCGCCGATTCCTTATCCCGCACGAGTGAGTTGAGAGCATGAGCGAACACGAATCGACCGAGACCGAGGTCCTCGACAGCACGGATTCCGTGGAGCCGGCAGATCTCAGTGAGCAGCTCGGTGGCGACGCCGAAGGCGACTCGACGGATGCCTCCGCCGCGGCAGATGATCCGATCGCCGCAGCGATGCAGGCGTTGGCAGCCGGTGGGCACACGGAGAAGGCGACGGAAGGCGACGAAATCCTACCCGTCCAGTTTGCCCAACTCGAACAACCTCCGGCTAAGAAGGTTAAGCCGCGCTTTGGACGGCTGAACAACGTCAACGTTGACGTCACGGTCGAACTCGGCCGCAAGGAGATGTCGGTTCGGGAGATCTCGAATCTGAAGGAGCAGGACGTGATCGACCTCAGCAAACTGGCGGGTGAGGCCTTCGACATTCTCATCAACTCCCGTCCCTTCGCCGATGGCGAGATCGTCGTCGTGACAGACCTCATGGCAGTACGGATTACTCGTCTGATAGATTGCCCGAACCCCGAGGAAGAAGAGGAGTAGTCAAGCCGTTCTGCCTCTCAGATGGCAGGGGGCACCCACTTCTTTGTCGAAACCTCGTTGCGTTTCAATGCCGTGGTGATCAGTGTGTTCAGTTCCGAGGCAGCAATCGGGAACTGAGCGAAACCCTCAAAGCGTACGCGTTTCAGCCGCAATTTCGTCAATTGGTCGAGTTCGACAGGCGAGTGGGCGATGACGGGAATGCTCTCTGTGGCCGGATGATTGCGGATTGAGTGAAAAAACTCGATTCCGTCCATTCCCGGGATGAACAGATCGAGCATGATGACATCCGGTCGGCGCTGCACCATGCTCTCTACGGCCGCGGAGGCACTGGTGGCGAAGCCCAATTCGTGCTGCGAGCGATAGTGGAGAATCTTCTCCACGTACTTCCGCGTCTGCGGATTGTCGTCGATCATCAGTATGTACGCCAAGGTAGACTCCGATTCGGATACGAGGCCGGTGCCGGGCAATAACACGGCTCTCACCCACCGCTGCAAATCTAGGCAGGCGCACGGTTCTGTGGGGTGTTATCTTCAGCCCACGTTCCCGCCTCTCCTCCATCAGCGGATCCGATGATCTACACTCGATCCTGTCGTTACATGGTCATGGGCTGTGCGTGCCTCCTCGGAGCATGTGGAAAAGCCAACGAGAGTGAAGTCCCGGCGAGTGGGGCTGACACGCGATACGAGATTGTCATCGTCGACAGCAGTGGTCAGCAGATCGAGGATGGCCGTCGCTCAATCGGGCAAGGTTCGGTCGCTCAACCTGCGCCCCAACTGCCGTCGGCCCCTGAGACTGCGTCGGCACCGCCGCCACCCGGGATTGATGACGAAGCGGGCGGCGATGGATTGTTGGCCTATGATCCGGATGGTAACTTCGTCGTCCAGGTAGGCGTGTTCTCGAAAGTGGAAAAGGCGCGAGCGCGGGTTCGCGAACTGGTGGATCTGGGTTACCCTGCGTTCCTCGTCAAGCGCGAATCGAAGGGTCAGACGCGGGTGCGAATCGGATATTTCAGCAAACACGAAGACGCGGGCCACTTTGGCCAACGCTTCGTGCGGGATCATGGTGGAGAATATTGGATCGATCGACGGTCACCGGGCGGGGGATAGTAAGGATGGGTGATATAGATCCCGCAGGTCGGGTCCTGGCATGTGGAACCTTCGACCTGCTGCACCCTGGGCACATTTCTTTCTTGCAGCAGGCGGCTGAGTTGGCCGATGAGTTGTGGGTCGTTGTGGCTCGGGACGAGAATGTGGAGCGCATCAAAGGAAGGCCGCCCTCACAGTCGGAGGACGGCCGATTGGCGGCGGTTCGGTCTCTGGACAGCGTGGGCCATGCCCAACTTGGGTTGCCCGGGAGAGACTTTCTGCGCGTCGTTGAACAGATCGCGCCGTCCGTGATCGCCCTCGGCTATGACCAGAGAGCCCCTAAAGGGTTGGCGGAAGCGTTCCCCCATTGCCGCATTGTCACCCTCGATGCACACAAGCCTGAACAGTACAAGACATCTCTTCTCCGGCAGGAACGGCCATGATCGGATTGTGCTCGGACATACACGACAACATCTGGGCTCTGGACAGGGCGTTGCCGTTGTTGTCTCCCGCCGATGTGGTGTTGTTCTGCGGAGACTTCTGCGCACCCTTCACGCTTGCACAGCTTGCCGAAGGTCTCGCACCACGACCTCTGCATGTGGTGTGGGGGAATAACGATGGCGATCGCCATGCCCTGACACGCGTCGTGGCCGGTTTCGACCATGTCCAGTTACACGGCGAGTTTGCCGAGCTTGAGGTGGATGGCGTGCGCGTTTTGATGACCCACTATCCAGACGTGGCCCGTCAACTGGTGGCAGGAGCCGGAGCCGGAATTGTGTGCTACGGGCACGATCACGTCGCTCATCAAGAGCAGGTCGGTGACGCGCTACTGGTCAACCCCGGAGAAATCATGGGTCGGCTGGGTCAGCGCAGTATCGCCTTGGTCGAGGAGACGTCGAAGGCGGTCGAGCAGATCAGCTTCGACTGAGGTACTGTCACCGCCACGGCTGGACGAAACCGACAGTTTTTTCAACCCAGGTAGCCGAGATCACGCAGTCGTTGATGGAGGATGTCAGCATCGATTCCGTCCTCCAGCCCATGGTCTACAAAACTTGACTCACGTACCCAGGCCTGCAGAGCCTGATCCGGATCGAAACCGAGATCAGGTGGCAGAACAGGGCGCTGTGCAGCATCGAAGGGCGATGTCCACTGCCACGGGCTCCTGGGCCGGTTCCGTGTCGCCTTGTGTTGAGCATCGTAGACCGCGATCACCCCCGTCATATCGCCCTCATCTGTATCGTCGAACGCAGGCGTTGAGCCCACCGTGCTCATATGGATGTCATCGGTGGCCTCTCGATCGGGTGTCGGTTCGATCTGCGCCAGATACCGTATTGGGCCATCAGGCTCTGCGAGAAGGTCTCGACCGTAACCTTCGACGCGGGGCAATCCGAACAGCGTTCGCAGAGTCGCCGACAGATCGATCAGCGAACAGATCGAGCCACGTGGAGACGCGTTCGTGTAGGGTACATGGAAGAACAGGGGGACGCGTAGCACGTCGTGATGGAGCGTTCGTCCGTGATAGAGTTCTTCTTCCGCCCAGCGTTCACCATGGTCTCCGAAGAGGACGACCGTCCATGTTCCGAGATCGAGCCTCTCGAGCAGGGGTGCGATCTTGTCTTCGAAGCACTCTCGAACCGCTTCGCGATAGCTCGTCTGCACGGCCTCCACCTGCCCCTGTCGCACGAGCCTTGCTGTTTCTCCCAGTGCGCGACCATCGGCGGCACCATAGGGTGCATGGGTGCTCCAGTAGTGGAGAAAGAGCGCTTGTCCATCACCGGACGTGAGCCATCGCTCGACCTGCTGCCGTCCCGCCGCCGCTCGGTTGGGTAGGGCCCCGACAGGCGCGCCAATGTCTACGCCCCCCAGGATGGAAGCCGCTTCGGAGAAGGCACCGACGCGAAAGCCGGCCTTCGACAGGGCCGCGAACAGACGGGGAATTCCAAGACGACGCTGGCGACGATGCTGCCCTGTAATGCCGTGTTCGAACGGAAACAGACCGCTGAACACGGACTGATGCACCGGTCGCGTCGCCGTCGAAACCGAGAAACATCGATTCGTATAGGAGAAAACTTCGGCGATACGGTCGAATCGAGGTGTCGCCATCAGATGCGGATGGGTACGGGCGACGGCATCCCACCGCAGACTGTCGACGGACAGCATCAGCAGGTTCATCGATCGAAGGTACCGTCAGGTGAGTGCGCCACGTGTGGCCAAAGGCCACACATCTTCAACGACACCATCCCGAAGACAGATGAATTCGTCATGCAGGTAGGTCGTTGCATCGTGGTATCCGGGTAAAAGCGTCAGCCGATCCCCGAAGGATGGTGCCGTCTCCCCCGGTGTCTTGCGATAGACGCCGTGTTCCGCAGACAGATACTGAAACGACACACCGTCGGTAAGAAGCCGTGGCGGGTGGTGGAAACTCCATAGGGTCTTGAAACCTGCATCGGTAACGATGTGATTCTCGTGGACACCAGTGACGGTCGTAAGCAGGGTCAGGGCGAATTGCAGATCATCTGTGACCTGGCAAGCTTCGCGGTACATGGCATCCATGAAGATTCCGCCGCCGGCCTGCAACTCGGTGACGCCCGGCAGGTGTGCGGACTGTTCGTAACAGCCAGTGCCACCGGCCGAAACGATTTGGACCGCATGTCCCGCATCGACCAGGTCCTGCCTCGCCGTCTCGAGATGGGCGATCGCCATCTGGCACCGCTGCGCCTTTTCATCAGGCGCGTCCTGATACGTGTGCCCCTCAAACCCCATGATTCCTTCAAGGCTCAGCGACGGACGCTCGGTAATCTGATCCGCGAGGGCGACGATACTCGGCCCGGGGGTGACGCCCGTTCGATGCATCCCGGTGTCGACGTCGATCAACAGGGGAATCTCCACCTGTTCTGTCTCGGCGGCCTGCTGTAGCAGATCGACTGCTTCGATGCAGTCGACGATGCCGATGACATGGGCACGAGCCTGTAGGCGCGCCAGGCGATGTGCCTTGAGCGGCGATGCAAGCTGATTGGCAACGAGGATCTGATCCACACCGGCATCGACGAAGATTTCAGCTTCCGACAACTTGGCGCACGTGAGTCCGATCGCACCGGCTGCAAGCAGTCGTTGAGCGACGGCGGGGGACTTGTGACCCTTGGCGTGGGGCCGCCAGTCAATGCCGAGTTGTTGGCACGTGCTGGCCAGGTGAGAGACGTTGGCCTCAAAAACGGGTAGGTCGATGAGCAGGGCCGGCGTGTCCAACTCCGTTACCGAACGCCCGATCAGCGGATGGGGGTCACTCACGGGGTCTCAAACTCCACTTTCGTGATCACAAGGGCGGGTGGGGACGGAACATGCAGCTTCACCACCGATCCGGTGCGTTGCAGGTTGGTGTGGAAGACGGCGTTCATGCTGTCCTGGCTTCGTTCCCACGCGACCGCTTCTTGTTTGAGCGGGCCATCCACTGCGTCGCCCATAAAGACCTGCATGGCATCCGGGCCGCGACCCTCCGCGCTCAGGCCTGTGGTCGTGACTGTGATTCTCAGTTCGCCCGTGCCGGCGCGTATGTTGAAGGCGACGCTGGATCCTGCGTCGACCGCCATGGTTCCCATCATGGGCGGTTGGCTTGAGTAAACGCGCCCCTCTTCAGGCGGTTCTGCAGGAGTCCGATCGGCAGGGATGAAATACCAGGCATCGTAGGCTACGTCGGGCATGGGCTCCGCACGATTTAGTCAGGTTATCGGGTGGATGGAATGGGTTGTTCGGGCCAGGAGCTCGGATGCAGCAACTCGGAATCCTCAACCTCGACATGGGACAAGGCCGCCACAACATCTGAAGGCAACGGTCCCGCTGTCGACGCCGCCAGATTCTGCGCCAGTTCCTGAGCATGTGCCGTGCCCACGATGGTGACATTGCCCACATCGCTGAACAGGACGTATCGGAGCGCCAACTGAGAAAGGGACAGACCCGCCTGATCCGAAATGAGGGCCACCTCGTCGGCTGCCCGTGCCAGACTGGCCATGCTTGACGGCAACTGGCGTCGTCGGTCCGACAGCACCCCTTGGAGAAAAACCGATCGCAGTACGATGGCAACCCCTTGTCGGCGCGCCTTGGGCAAAAGTTCCTCCTCGAGGCGCCGGTCCAACACATTGTAGGCGACCTGTAGGACACGGAGTTTCGCCTCTTCGAGTGCATCGGCGGGAGCCTCCAAGCCATAGGTAGAAGCGCCCCAGATCCCCACAATACCTTCGTCGACGAGCCCTTGCATCGTCGTCACGAGTTCGTCGTGGAGGAAAGCATCCGCCGCGGAGTGGATCTGTAGAATGTCGAGATTGTCGGTCTGCAGGAGTCGGAGGCTGCGATGCACGCTTGCCCGAACGCGTTCCGGTTGGTCGGGGGCGGCTACCGGGTCACCCGCTGCGTCTCGCAAGGCAACCTTGGTTGCAATCAGCGGTCGTGAAGGGTGGCCACCAAACGCGAGCCCAACCAGTTCCTCGCTGCGCCCGTAGGCGGCGGCTGTGTCGATGTAGGTGACGCCTCCGTCCACGGCCTGGTGCAGCAGGCGGATGCACGCCGCGTCGTCGGGTGGCGATTCCTTCGACAACCCGTAGGGTAGACCCAGTTCAACCGTACCCAATCCCAGCCGCGAGCAACGCAGACCGGTCGTGCCGAAATCGACAGTCTCCATCAACCCTGTCCGCCCTGCGCGTGCATCGCCGACTTCATGAGTCCCCCATGGGCCTCAAGTCGGTGTCGGGCCTCGGTGGCGTCGATCTGGGACAGTTGCATCAGAAGTGCCACTTTGAGTTCACCCGAGGCTTCGTCGAGCGCCCGGGTCGCCTCCTCGCGGGGAAGATCGGTCAGTTCGCACAGGATCCGCACGGTCCGATCACGAAGCTTGTTGTTCGTGGGCTGCAGATCCACCATCAGATTCCCGTACGTTTTGCCCAGCTGGATCATCGCGCCCGTGGTGATCGTGTTGAGGACGAGTTTTGTTGCGGTTCCGGCCTTCATGCGTGTCGAGCCTGTCACGACCTCCGGCCCTACTTCGGTAACGATCTTGATGTCCACGTCGACCAGGCGTGTTGCGCTCGGACTGCAGGTGAAGAACACGGTGCCACAACCGGCGTTTCGAGCATGTTCGAGCCCACCCAGAACCCAGGGCGTCACTCCACTTGCCGCGATGCCCATGACCACATCGTGGTGACCAATCTGATGTGCCTCCAACCGCTCAATCGCCCCCTTTGAGTCGTCCTCTGCGCCTTCAACGGCGCGGAAGACCGCCTGTTCGCCACCGGCGATGAGCCCCTGGACCATTTCAGGGCTGACACTGTAGGTAGGAGGACACTCTGAGGCGTCCAGGACTCCCAACCTGCCGCTGGTCCCTGCTCCGAGATAGAACAGACGCCCGCCCTGCCTGAATCCATCCGCGACAAGGTCTACGGCTTGAGCCACGTGCTCAAGGACATGTCCCACGGCGGGGGCCACTCGCAGATCCTCGGCATTGATGATCTTGACCAGTTCGAGCGTGGACACCTCGTCGATATGGGCACTGGCAGGATTGCGCTGCTCGGTCAACAGCGAGGCCCAATCAGTCATGGGCGTCTGTCATGGAGATCAGTCGTTGGCGGCCGGGAGTCATGGGGTGGTTTTTTCTGCTCTAACGGTGGATCGATCGATACGGCGGGGCAGGGGAGTATAGGGGGCATTGCCCGTATCGGAAAGTGATACAGACCGGCACCTCTTGCGATTGTCGCAGTCAGACGTCGAGTCTATATTCAACAGGTTATGCCGCAGCGTCTTAGACGCGCCCGCCTCAGGCAGAGCGATCCACGCTCGAGCGACGTAGCTCCGGTGCGCGGCTGCCCTGATCCATTGAATCAACCACTGAATCGATGTCTCGCAAACACCACTTCCGTAGAATGGATGAACCGTCTGCCCATGCCTTCCGTGAACGAACTACCCAGCACCTACGAACCAGGCGATTGCGAAGCCGAATGGTACCAGCGCTGGGAGGATGCGGGATACTTCAAGGCCGACGCTGATTCGGGGCGGCCTTCTTATTGTGTGACGATCCCGCCGCCAAACGTGACCGGTGAGCTGCACATGGGCCACGCCATTCAGCATGCCATCCACGATGCCGTCATCCGCCGTAAGCGCATGCAGGGCTACGAAACGTTGTGCCTTCCCGGCACGGATCACGCTGGTATTGCGACGCAGATGAAAGTGGAGGAGCAGCTCGCCGCCGAAGAGGGCAAGACTCGATATGATGTGGGGCGCGAGGCGCTGATCGAAAAGATCTGGGCATGGCGCCAGAAATACGGAGATACGATCTACCAACAGCTGCGCAAACTTGGCGCAAGCTATGACTGGGATCGTTCTCGATTCACCCTCGACGATGGTTATGTCGAGGCGGTTCTGACCGCCTTTGAACATTTCCAGACAGAGGGGTGGATCTATCGCGGAACACGGATGGTGAACTGGTGCCCCAAGTGCGGCACGGTAATCTCCGACCTGGAGACCGAGGAACGACCACTACAGAGCCATCTATGGCACCTTCGGTATCCTGGCATGGACGGCGGCCCCGATGTGGTCGTGGCCACCACACGTCCCGAGACGATGCTCGGTGACACGGGGGTGGCCGTGCATCCTACCGACACACGCTGGCGCGACGCGATTGGCAAACGTGTCATGCTGCCATTGATGGATCGTCCGATCCCCATCGTGGCCGATGAATACGCCGATCCGGAAATGGGCAGCGGCGCGGTCAAGGTGACGCCTGCGCACGATCCCAATGACTACGAAGTCGGTGAACGGCACGATCTGCCACAGATCGTCGTCATCGGTTTTGAGGGAACGATGACGTCCCATGCCGGCTCCTACGCGGGGCAGGATCGCTACGCCTGTCGAAAAGCCGTGGTGGAAGACCTCGAAGCCGGGGGGTACCTGGTCAAGATCGAAGACCACGAACATGCCGTTCCGCATCACGACAAATGCGGCACGGTGATCGAGCCACTGCCGATGGAGCAGTGGTTCATGGACATGAAGTCGCTGGCAGCCAAGACGCGTCCCGTGATCGAAGGCCAGCAGGTGAACTACGTCCCCGAGCGCTTTGGTGAGGCCGCGCTGGACTGGCTAGACAACATCCGCGATTGGGCGATCAGCCGGCAGATATGGTGGGGACACCGTATCCCCGCCTACTACTGTATCGAGTGCAGTGGGGACGGACTCCAGCCACTTGGGGGACTGAGTCGTGAAAAGGCCCTCGAAGACGGGGCATTTCGTGTCTCCGTCGCTCACGGGGCCAAACCCATCGTGCAGGTGACAGCCCCAGATAGTTGTCCCGATTGCGATGGACGCAGTCTCGTTCAGGATCCCGATGTCCTCGACACGTGGTTCTCATCCGCGTTATGGCCCTTTGCGACGCTGGGCTGGCCTGAGAAAACGGCGGATCTGGCTTACTTCCATTCCACAGATCTGATGATTACGGCCCGTGATATTCTGAACCTGTGGGTGCTTCGGATGGTGATGACGGCCCTCGAGTTCGTCGACGAGATTCCGTTCAAGACGGTACTGGTCCATCCGACGGTGCAGACGAAAGACGGCCGACGGATGAGCAAGAGTCTAGGAACCGGGCTCAATCCACTCGACCTGGTCAGCCTCTATGGAGCAGATGCCACGCGTTACAGTCTGTTGAGCCAGTGCGGCACGTCGCAGGATCTTCGCTTTGATGCCGAGATTGAGAACAACCAGGTGCAGTCGAGCCTCTCCGCCGAGGCGGGCCGGAACTTCGGCAACAAACTCTGGAATGCGGCCCGCTATGTATTGCTCAACCTCGACGATGACTCCGTCGAGAGTTCCGGGGGCGCAGAACCCGCCCTGGCTGATCGCTGGGTTCTGAGCCGTCTGACGCGAACGATCGGTCTGGTGAATGAGGGGTTCGAGTCGTATCGATTCGCCGAGGTCACGAGGACGATCTACGATTTCTTGTGGCGCGACTATTGTGACTGGTATATCGAGCTGGCCAAACCACGTCTCCTCCACGGCAGCCAGCAGGAAAAGGCCCACGTTCAAGCCGTGCTCGTGCAGACGCTTGAACAGGCCCTGCGCCTGATGCATCCCATCATGCCTTACATCACCGAGCAACTGTGGCAGCAACTGCCCGGAGCCGAAGATCGAGAAAATAGCATTATGGTCTCAATCTGGCCCGAGGCAGTAGATGGCATCGACGAGACCGCCGAAGAGCAGATGACGCTGCTGCAGGACGTGGTGACCGGTGTGCGCACGATCCGTAGCGAGCTGAATGTTCCGCCGGGCAAGAAAGTCGAGTTGGTCGTCAGTGCTGCGAATGAAGAGACGGCCAACCTTCTGCGGCAGCTGCAGGGCGATCTGAGCGTGTTGACGGCAGCTGAACAGGTGAAGATCGGTGTGGCGATGGATCAGCCCGCCTCGTCGGGCAGTGGTGTGGTGGGGGATATCGAGATCTACGTACCCCTGGCGGGGCTCATCGATGTCGATGCTGAGCGGCAACGATTGGCCAAGGAAATCAAGAAGTTCCAGGGGCTGCTACGCAGCCTTGACGGCAAGCTGGGCAACGAAGGTTTCCTGAAAAAGGCGCCACCGCAGGTTGTAGAAAAGGAGCGGCAGCGCCGGGAGGAATACGCCGACACCTTGCAGAAACTCGAAGCCAGTCTGAAAATGTTATGATGCGCCGATGGGGTCTTGTGTGCCTGATGTCGATCGCGGCGATTCCTGTTTCTGCACAGTTCGCGCCGCCGCGCGTGGTGGGCGTGATCAACCAGCCAAACTCCGGAGATCGATCCCAGGCAATGCTGGACGATCGGCGTTATCTGATCGATCGGGGTGTCGAGACGAGCATATTCCGGGGTGACATTCTGAACGTGTACCGAGAGCGCAGGCTGTCTCGACGCATGCCGGAGCCATTGAGGCTCTTCATCGGAACCATGACCATCACCGATTCGCAACGGGGTTCGAGCGTGGGCGTGTTCACGCCGCACGAACCGATGATGTCACAGGCTGTGATCAAACTGAAGACGGCCCTCAAGAACGACCTGGTCGTTCCGCGGCTGATCCTCGACTCTGGTGTGTTGTTTGATGCGGGGCAGTTTGCCCTCAATCCGCGTGCGCAAGCCGAATTCGCCAAAGTGGCTGAATTCGTACAGATGTTCAGTCCAGCGAAACTCGTCATCGAGGGACACACCGACAGCGACGGCGAGGATATGTCCAATCTACGCCTCTCCGAACAGCGTGCCGGCGAGATTCGAAAATACCTGATCAACAACTATGTCTTCATCTCAGCTGGAATGATTGAGGCCCGTGGATTCGGGGAGTCTCGACCATTGGTGCCCAACGACTCGCGCGAAAACAAGGCGCTGAACCGACGCATCGAAGTCATCATCTGGGAGTGATCGGCGAAACGTGCGCTTCGATCTGCCGACGCTGGCCCATCTGGCCCGGTGTCTCGATGGCCACCTGGCAGCGACGTCCATCTCCAGTGTCGAACACGACCGATCAGGGCTGCAGATTCAGTTCAGTGCCGATTGCTTTGTTCAACTAACCTATCACGCACCGGCGGCATTCACGCTGGTGCCAAGCCCTCTCAGCGACGACGACACAACACCATCGAGAGCGGAGCGGTTCCTCTTGAACGCAGAATTCGTTGAGGCTGGAACGACCCCCCGGGACCGCTGTCTTTGGCTTCGGCTCCAGCGCCCCGATCGAGACGGAAAACCGACATACGCCAAGCTCTACTTTGAACTGATTCCGCCGAGATTTCGCGCCGTACTCGTCAGCGAAGGCCGGGGGCATCGACTCGGGAATTGGCAAGCCCAGCAAGACCGGCGCTCATGTGGGCTGGGTGAACCCTACCTGCCACCGTCGAGTGATCGCCTACTACCCGGCACGGACGGCCTCGATTCGGTTCGGACCGACACAGAAGGGCAGGATCATCTTCGACGTTGGCTCCCGCGAACATTGGCGGGAGCGACGGGCGCCATGGTTCGCGTGTTGTGCGATCGGGCGCAGATCGATGATTCCGCAAAGCTCGGTGATCTTTCGCCCGCCCAGTGGGAACGGTTGTGGATCGAGGCAGAAGCCCTGTATGGCACAACGGGGCCTGGCTGCTGGTCGTGGGAGGAGGGCGACGGACATCAGGTGTCGGTCGTCCGGCCCATGGGATCAGTCCACACCACGACCCATGAGAGCCTGATCGAAGCCCTGGCGACCCCTCGCCAGAAGGCTGCACCCGTTGAGCCACGAGTCAGAAAGTTGGAACAATACCTGAGACGACGCCAGCATCGGATCCAACACAGCCTGCAGGCGATGGAAGCAGATCTCGATGAGGCGGCCACCGCCGATCAACACGAACGGCAGGGCAGCCTGCTACTGGCCGAATCGTCACAGATTCCTCCAGGGGCGCGACGCGTCGAAATCCCCGACCCCTTTGCGGCGCCCTCGGCGATGCTCTGCTTTGAACTTGAGCCCGGACAGTCGGCCTCTCAATTGGCTGCGAAGATGTTGAAGCAGGCACAGAAGCTTCGGCGCCGTGGTCAGGTACTTCCTGAGAAGATTCTAGAGTCACGCCACGAACTGAAACGGATCACGGATCTGCTCGCGCGAGTCCGTGATCCGGCCGGCGAGCTGACAGATCAAGAATGGCAAGCAATGGAGATGGAGATGGGGCACGGGTCACAGGCAGGCAAGGGCCAGCGGATCAACGATGACCGGCAAGGGGCACGACCCCGCCGCTACCGTACAACGTCCGGCTGGTGTGTATGGGCAGGTAGAAACAACAAAGAGAACGACACCCTCACGCATCGACTCGCCGCACAGAACGACTATTGGTTTCATGCGCATGGATATGCCGGTTCGCACGTGTTGCTGCGGCGAGAGGGGCACACTCAGGAGCCCGACAAACGGACCCTCGAAGAGGCCGCCGCCGTGGCTGCCTATTGGAGCAAAGGCCGTACGGCTAGCAAGGTGCCCGTCGTGTATACGATGGCCAAATTCGTCTCCAAACCAAGGGGCGCCCCGCCCGGGCTCGCGGTCATGAAGCGCGAGAAGACGATCATGGTGAGGCCCGAACTGATTCCGGAGGATGATGCATGAGTCTATCCACCGGCATCATCGGTCTACCCAATGTAGGAAAGTCGACCCTCTTTAATGCCCTGACTGAGGGCCACGCCGAGGCGTCGAACTACCCCTTCTGCACCATTGAGCCGAATGTGGCCATTGTCGACGTCCCTGACGAACGTTTGACGCAACTCAACTCTCTGCTGAAACCGGAGAGTGTCACGTCGACAACGATCCAGTTCACTGATATTGCCGGTTTGGTCCGGGGCGCAAGTCAGGGCGAGGGGCGAGGCAATCAGTTTCTCGCCGATGTGCGGGACACGGATGCTCTTCTGCACGTCGTACGCTGTTTCGACGACCCCTCTGTGAGCCATGTCGATGGTGGATTGGATCCCGTGAGGGATGTGGATGTGATCACGAGCGAGTTGTTGCTGGCTGACCTTGAGATGGTCGAACGCAATCTACCGACGCTCGACAAGGTGGTGCGATCAGACCCGCGCTCAGATCGAGGTACCGAACTGCAGGCACTGCGGGCTGTCCAAGCGGGCCTGAGCGATGGGATCGCCGTGCATGATCTCGATCTACCAAGCGACGAGCGTGATGTACTGCGGGGATATAATCTGCTCAGCTCCAAGCCCATGCTCACCATTGCGAATGTGGGAGAGGCGGAGGCTACCGAGGCGACACAGATGGTAGAGGGTCTGCGTGAGCGAGTGGGAGCAGGCAAGGTCTTGCTCTTCTCCGCACAGATCGAGGCAGAGCTTGCCCAGTTGGACGATACCGATGAGATCGAGGCCTTTCTTGCTGAACTGGGGCTGACGGAGCGTGGCGTAGAGCGTCTGATTCACGGTGCCTATGCCTTGCTCGATCTGGTCACCTTCTACACACTGGCCAACGACAAGCTTCAGGCCTGGCAACTGCCCCGAGGCATGTTGGCCCCCAGGGCGGCGGGACGCATCCACTCAGACATGGAGCAGGGGTTCATTCGCGCAGAAGTCGCCGCCGTTGAAGATCTTATGGAAGTGGACGGTCATCTGGCCGGCCTGCGAGACCGCGGTAAGCTGCGAACCGAGGGCCGCGACTATCCTATCGCAGATGGTGACGTGGTCACATTTCTGTTTCGTTGAAGTGGAGCCTCACCTTGACCATCCCCGGCGGCGTCGGCATTTTAACCGATTCTGTGCGGTGGCTCGACGAATCCTCCCATAAACTGAGATCGCACCTGTGTCAGACGCCCTTGGTATGATCGAAACACGTGGTTACGCCGCCATGGTCGAAGCCAGTGACGCCATGGTAAAGGCTGCTGACGTACGTGTCATCGGTTGGCAAGCGGTGGGTGGTGGCCTGGTAACAACCCTCGTACGGGGGGATGTCGCCGCTGTCCGTGCAGCGACGGACGCAGGTGTCGAAGCAGCCCGAGCTGTGGGCGAAGTCATCGCCTCCCACGTCATTCCACGCCCTCATCCAAGTATAGAAGTTCACCTGCCCCGGGGTGGCCAAGGGCCAACCTACACACCCTGATCATGTGGCAGGTCATCGCCCGCAGTCTGTTCGGCGTCGCGCTCCTGGCGGGGGTGGTTGCCTACGTCGAGCCCTCCCGACTCATCGCCAGTACAGAGAGTCTTCGTCTTGAATGGCTCGCCACGGCCGTCCTGCTCGGTTTTGGCGGCATCCTGATTCAATGGTGGAAATGGGCACAGTTGAGCCGTCTGCTACCACGGCGCTTCACGCCGTCCCAGGTCAGCCGCACGTTGTTCGGTGGATTCGTCTTGGGCATGATGTCCCCCGGCAGGGTGGGGGAGTTCGGACGCGCGGTGTTTGTCGATGATCAGCACCGGTCGGTGAGCGCGCTGACCGCCCTAGACCGAGCGGCATCGGCGACCTTCACGATGGTTGCCGGCGCTCTGGCGGTGGGCTATTGCTTCGCCCACACTCGCTGGCCGCTCGTCATCTCTGGCACGATCGGCGTACTGCTGGCCGTGCGCTATCGATCTGCGCTTCGAGATCTCGCTGCCCGCTATGATCTGGCTGATATGACCAAGCCAGATGTAGGCCGGCGTGTGTTGGGTAACGCCATCGGGGCCCTGACGTTCAATGGCGTATTCTTCAGCCAGCTGTACTGCCTGTTGGCTGCGGGTGCTGATGTACCGGCGGCTGCGGTGGCTGGGATTCCCATGGTCTTTGCGGCCAAGACGCTGCTGCCTCTGGCACCGATGGACATCGGTGTCCGAGAGACAGCAGCAGTCTTCGTCCTCGGTCACTTCGGTGTCGACGTGGTAGTCGCTCTACAGGCGTCACTGCTCCTGTTCCTCATCAACGTTCTTCTGCCGGGGTTGATCGGTGTCCTGCTCGTTTCCGGCAGCCGCTGGCAAGGCGTTTCACTTCCCTCCATCACACGACATAGATACCCAACACCATGAGTTCAGACGACCTCACCACGGTTCCCAATGCCTTCGCCGCACGTCACGAAATCTGTGAAGCAGGGCGTCGGATCTATCAGCGGGCCTTCGTCGCGGCGAACGATGGAAACATCAGTGCCCGCCTATCGGAGGATCGCATTCTTTGCACACCGACCGGTGTCAGCAAGGGGTTTATCACGGAGGACATGCTCGCCATCTGCGACTTGGACGGGGCTCAGGTGTCGGGACCGATGAAGATCTCCTCCGAGATCCGCATGCATCTGGAAGCCTACAAGTTGCGCTCCGACATCGCAGCCGTCGTGCACGCCCATCCGCCGACGGCGACGGGCTTCGCCGTGGCAGGTCTGGATCTCACCGAGTGTGTCCTGCCGGAGGTCATCGTGTTGCTCGGCGGGATCCCACTGGCTCCGTATGGAACACCGGGGGGGCCTGATATCTTCGAGCCCATGCGCGAGCTGGTCGAGAAATACGACGCGGTCCTGATGGCCAATCACGGGGCGGTGACTCTCGGGAAACACGTGATGGACGCGCATTTCAAGATGGAGACGGTCGAACACTTCGCTCGGATCGCATTGGTGGCACGCCAACTGGGTGCGACCAATACCCTCGGTGAAGGGCACGTTCAGGAACTGTTGGATCTGCGCAGCCGCTTCGGAATCGCAGGTCGCCCCGGCTGTCAGCTTCCAGGTGAGGCACCCCAAGCGGAAACCGATCAACTCGTGTCACAGATTACTCAGCAGGTTCTTCAGCACTTGCGCGAGAGTGGCTGATGCGAAGGATCGTGACCATCATCCTGATGATGCGGGTCTGTGCCGCCTTCGGTCAGCCCGAGGCTGGCACGTCGACGCAGACTCCTGCCGTAGATGAACTCGTCAAGACAGCACAGGTCCATGCTGCCATGGCGCAGCGCGCACGGAGTGCAGAAGAGGCCCAGCAGCGTCTGGCTCTGGCTTTGGAGTCCTACGAGAAAGCCCTGGACGCCGGCGCGGGGTCTCCTCTGGTGCTCAATCCGATGGCGCAACTCTACCTTCTTTCGGGCAATACGGAGCGGGCGATCTCCCTCTTCCATCGGTCACTGGCCGAAGATCCCCAGCGACTGGCCACGTATTCCGGGCTGAACGATGCCTTCTTTACCCTGGGGCGCCTCGATTCATCCGTCCACTATGTAGAAACCGCTCGGCAGATCGCCCCCGACAATGCCGGTGTCCGCGTACAACTGGGTTTTCTCTATCTGCAGGCCGGTGCACGAGCCACGGCTCGCACCCAGCTTGACACGGCACTGCTTCTGGATGCAGGCAATCCTCAGGCGCACAAGCTTCTTGCGTTGTGGCTGACCCAGGGGCAACAGATCGACAGTGCCCTCGTCGTCTACAGGAAGGTGGTCGAGCTTGACCCGCGGGATGTAGAGGCCCACAACAACGTCGCCTTCCTGTTGGCGGGGAAGGCGCAGTATGCTGAGGCCCTCGAGTGGTACAAGACGACGAAAACCCTCTCCTCAGATCCTCAACTGCTTCACGCCCTGAATCTGAACATGGAGGGCATCCGCGCCATCATGGCGGGCAAGATGCGAGCTCGCTATATCCTGGTCAGTTCCCAAGCCACCTGCCAGGAAGTGGCCGACAAGATTGAAGCCGGTGAGGACTTTGGTGAACTGGCGGCGCGCTTTTCAATCGCACCCAACGCAAATGAGGGGGGTGATTTGGGCTTCTTCGGGCCTGGAGACATGGTCAGCACCGTCGAGGAGGCGGTCCTGGGGCTCGCTGTGGGTGAGGTAAGCCCGATCATTTCGATTGGTCAGCACTTCATGTTGCTTCAACGCCTGAACTGACAAACCGAAAGAAAGCGGCCGGAGGCTGCCACGGTGATGGCTGCCTCCGACCGCTCAGGGAGGGTTGCGAGCCGATGACCGGGTTTGGCCCGCACCTGATAGACGCCGGATGCGCAACTCGGTTCCGCATAGTCGGATTCAGAGAGAATCGTTGGTGGACAAAGCAGGGAAAAGCGCTCATTAGATTGCAGGGCAACGATTTAAGGAGCTCATTGGATTCAGCAATGAACACGCGGCGGCTGGCAGAGATCGGAATAGCTATCGCCCTGGCAGCGGTGCTGAGTCTGCTTCGAGTGAAGTTGCCACACTTGCTGTACGGTGGCTCGATCAGCCTCCATATGTTACCGATTCTCATGATCGCAGTGCGTCACGGGGTGCGTGCCGGCGTGTTGGCAGGCACAGCATATGGTTTCGTCAACCTCTTATTGACCCCTTATATCGTGCATCCGATCCAGATGGCTCTCGATTATCCTGTGGCTTTCGGTTGTCTGGGGATTGCGGCTCTGTTCGGCCGGGCGCCGCTGGCCCTTTGGCGGTTGGCGGCGGGCGTCGGCGCCGCTTGTGCACTGCGACTCGTAGCACACGTGGTGTCGGGTTTCGTTTATTTTAGCGACCTGGCGCCAGAGGGGACACCGGCTTGGTCCTATTCTCTGGCCTACAACAGCAGTTATCTGATTCCTGAGACCCTTTTGACCCTTCTGGTTGGCCTGCCGCTGGCGCGTCGTTTTGCCATGCGTGGTGGTCTGGCGACCCAACCTGCCCCGGAGACCTTCCCATGACCCAACTCAATCCCCCCGAGCGACTTCTGATGGGCCCGGGGCCCAGCAACGTCCACCCCAGAGTGTACGGTGCCCTAGCCGCCCCGATTGTCGGCCATCTTGATCCGGTGTTCCTCGACGTGATGGAACAGTCGAAGGCGTTGTTGCGTGACACCTTCGAAACCAAGAACGAGCTGACGATCCCCATTTCAGGCACCGGCTCGGCGGGGATGGAGACCTGTTTCGTCAATGTGTTGGAGCCTGGGGATCGCGTTGTCATCGGGGTAAATGGTGTTTTTGGGAACCGCATGTGCGATGTGGCCGAGCGTTGCGGCGCCCAGGTCGAGCGTGTCGAGGCGGCGTGGGGGGAGGCGATCGACCCCGCACAATTCGAAGTGGCGTTAGAATCCGGTGCACAGACGAAACTGGTCGCCGTTGTTCAGGCGGAGACCTCGACGGGCGTGCTCCAGCCCCTCGAGGCCATCGGCGCCCTGGCCAGAGAACACGGCGCTCTATTCCTGGTCGACGCCGTCACGAGCCTGGGAGGCGTTTCGGTCGGTGTCGATATACACGGCATCGATCTGTGCTACAGTGGCACTCAGAAGTGCCTTGGTTGTCCACCGGGTCTGTCGCCCGTCACTTTGAGCGAGTCCGCCGTTTCAGCCCTCCAGTCACGCAAGAGCAAGGTGCAGAGCTGGTATCTGGATCTGGGAATGATCGCCCAGTACTGGGGTGAGACTCGGGTCTATCATCACACGGCACCGATTTCGATGAACTACGCGCTCAGAGAGGCCCTGCTGTTGATCCACGAGGAGGGACTCGAGTCTCGGTGGAACCGTCATCGAACACACCAGCAGGCGCTGCTGGCGGGTCTCCAGACACTGGGTCTCGAACCCGTGGTTCAGGAGCCATCGCTGCGACTGCCGCCTCTGACCACGGTTCGGGTCCCGGATCAGGTCGACGAAGCGGCCGTTCGGAAGCAGTTGCTCACCGAGTTTGATATCGAAATCGGCGGCGGCCTTGGTGTATTTCAGGGCAACGCGTGGAGAATCGGCCTGATGGGGCATACGTCGAGCCCGAAGAATCTGATGACTTTCCTCGCGGCACTTGAGATCTGCCTGCGGGCGACGGGACTCGATGCTTCAGGCGGTCTTGCGCAGGCCCACAAGGTATTGGACGCCGAGTGACCGGATAGGTGCTTGGCGACTGGCAAGTTATATTTGTCGGTGTAGCGATGGGCTTTTCCGTGTCGCGACCAGGATCCACCGATGGCGGAGCGGAAGATCATGCCCATCGATCACAGCAGGTCGATTCGGCTCCCACAAGATCTTGTGGGTTCGCATTGATGACGACGCCCGTCGTCGATGTCACGAGGTTTGTTCAAAAGAGGCACGGTTGTTGCTCAATCTGTCGCGGGGAAGTTTGTAACACGACAGGAAGACCGGAAGGTCGGCTCCAAAACTGTACCCTTCGCCAGATGGCGTTTTCAGGGAAGGTGGGAGCACCGTCAAGTCCGGCCACTCAGGGCAGGCAGGTGTCAACTGATGATGAATCGAAACGAATTACATGAGCTCATGGAGCGTCTCGAGGCCCTCGAGGCGTTGGCGAAGCTCTTCAACAATCTGTGGTTCGAACGCATCCGTGAAGACATCAAGGATACGAAGGTCCAAGCGTATCTCACGGTTTTTGACGATGCCTTCCCACACATGAACCATGTCATCGAGTTCGTACGCCGCAGTGCCGGCTTGCTGTCCGCAGGGGATGCGGGGCAAGAGCAGTGGGCCCGCCTGCAAAGCGAATTCGACTACCTCCACCGCTTGCTGAACCAGCAGGAAGAGATGGTGGCCGCAGTGGCCCCACCTGCGGAGTTGTCCACGGAGGAACGGGAGGCCCTTGAAACCGTCGATCAGAGTGATATCGACTCTCTGTTCACCGACAACCCCGGGCGCGGCAGACGATCCAGCGACGGTGACTCAGGCGTTGTTGAAGACGATCCAACCGACGAGATCGACGCCCTCTTCGACACATCCGACGAAGAAGTTGAAGAAGAGATCGACAAAGCGGATGTTGATGCACTGTTCGCCGAAGACGACGCCGCCGGCGATTCTATCGCCGGCGAGATGATCGGTGACGACGAGGACCTCGACGAAGACGAGGCCCTGGCCGCTGCCCAAGCTCTTGAAGCGGCAGAGGAAGAGGTTGGAGTCGAAGAGGTCGAGGAAGTGGATGCCGAGGAGGAGGACGAGGTTGATCTGACGGAGATCCTCGAGGAGCCGACGGAGGACGCTGAAGATGCTGCCGACATTGTTGAGGAACTCGAAGATAGTCTCTTTGTAGATGAGGAAGGCTCCGACGAGGCCGAAGACACCGAAGAGGAGACGGTGGAAGACGAGGATGTTGACCTCGAGGAGATCGTCGACGCCGATGATGAGGAAGTGGTCGAGGGTAATGGACCTGGAATCTCAGACGATGAAATGAGTGCTCTTCTCGAGGAGGAACCTGAGGCCACCGAAGAGGCCGACGACGAAGAGGATGAGAGCTCGAGTAGCGACGAGGAAGAGAAGGACGAGAAATCGTCGATCAGTCAGGACGAGATCGACGCCCTGTTCGGCTGACCTCCCGCAGCGCCGGCGTTGCGACCCCACCGATTTCAGCACGGGCGCTCTCCGCCACGACGCGGGGAGCGCCCTTTGTGTATCTCCTTTGCTGAGTTCAGTTTACGCTCCAGCCAGCCCTTGCCCTTAGAGAGCCGGTAGGGTTAGATTCTTGGACTGGTTCGCGGCGCATTCCGCGGTCAGACCCTGTCCAAAACGCCGTCTGCCAGATCCGTTAACCCTATCGAGAATTCGTTGATGACGACCTATCGCGCGTGGTTCGAATGCATCCGCTGCGGTAAAGAGCGGTACGAGCTCAATGAGGTCGTGTACGAATGCAGTTCGTGTGGCGGGCTCATGGAGGTCCAACACGACCTCCATGCGCTTGCTCAGCGACCGGGCCAGCAGTGGCGAGAGTTGTTCGATGAGCGCTATATGGGCAATACGTGGCCTTATGGCAGCGGAGTCTGGGGCAAGAAGGAGATTGTCTGTCCGACGGTAGACGAGGACAATGTGGTCTCCATGTACGAAGGGGGGAGCAACCTCTTCTGGGCAGAGCGATTCGGTTCACAGATCGGTGTGGAAGATCTTTGGATCAAACAATGTGGGAACAGCCATACGGGGTCGTTCAAGGACTTAGGCATGACGGTCCTGGTGTCGATGGTGAAACAGATGCGTTCCGAGGGCAAGCAGATACCAGCCATCGCCTGCGCATCCACGGGTGACACATCAGCCGCGCTCGGTGCCTACGGAGCGGCCGCAGGGATTCCCGTCATCGTCTTTCTCCCGAAGGACAAGATCTCCTTGGCCCAGTTGATCCAGCCCATAGCCAATGGTGCCCTGACACTCTCCATTCGGACGGATTTTGATGGCTGCATGAAACTGGTGCAGGAACTGTGTCGGGCTGAAGAGATCTACCTGGCCAACTCCATGAATTCACTCCGCATCGAAGGCCAGAAAACCGTCGGTGTCGAGATGGTGCAGCAGTTCGACTGGCATGTGCCAGATTGGATCGTGATTCCCGGTGGCAATCTGGGTAATGTATCTGCTCTAGGGAAAGGTCTCCTGGAGATGCAGGCCATGGGGATCATCGATCGCCTTCCGGGCATCGTGGTCGCCCAGGCGCACCGAGCGAATCCTCTTTATCGCAGCTATCAGCAGAAATATGACCAGTTCGCACCCATACAGGCTGGCGATACCCTGGCCAGTGCCATCCGCATCGGCGATCCAGTCAGTTGGGAGCGAGCCGTACGCGTGCTGAAACGTTTCGACGGGATCGTTGAAGAGGCGACCGAAGATGAACTGGCCGATGCCTGTGCGCGGGCAGATCGAACGGGGTTATTCTCCTGCCCCCATACGGGTGTAGCTCTGGCAGCCCTGTTGAAGCTCATCGACCGGGGCGAGATCACGTCGAATCAGAAGGTTGTCGTCATCTCCACCGCGCATGGACTGAAGTTCCCGGAATTCAAGGTCCGCTATCACGAGGATCAGTTGCGCGACAGTCACGACGTCGACCCGCTTCACTCGAACCGACCGGTCGAGGTGGATGCCGACTATGACCAGGTCCACAGTGCCATTTTCCGCAACCTTGAAGCAGCCACCACCTGATGACGGCGATCGTCCGGTCTTGCGCTGCCCCACGAATCCGACTCACGACTTCTCCGACCCAACTGATGAACCGATGAGTGCAAGCGACGAGAATCCCGCCGTCCCAGACCAACACCTCGGTGACTCCACGCAGGCCGTTCACGCCGGCCAGGAGCGTCTGAAGTTCGGCAAGTCTGTCACCGAGCCGATTGCTCAGACGGCAACGTATGTCTTCGATTCGTTGAACGAATTTGAAGAGTACAAGCAGGGGAAACGATCCCATTTCGAATATGGCCGGTATGGCAATCCGACGGTTTCGACGGCGGAGAGCAAGCTGGCCGCGCTTGATCATGCCGAGTCCGCCCTGCTGTTCTCTTCCGGGATGAGCGCGATCACGACCGTACTGTTTGCGATGCTGCGCTCGGGGCAGCACATCATCATCATGGAGGATTGTTACCGGCGGACGGTGCAGTTCTGCGACCTGCTCGGGAAGTTTGGGATCGAGAGCACGCGTGTGCCCCCCAGCGACCTGGCCGCGTTGGAGAAAGCGGTCCGCCCTGAGACACGGGTTCTGCTGGCCGAGTCGCCCACCAATCCTCATCTCCACGTGGCCGACCTGGAAAAACTGGTTCCTTTCGCACGCGAGCACCGCCTTCGAGTGCTCATCGATAGCACGTTTGCCACGCCTGTGAATCAGTGCCCCCTTGACTATGGAGTGGACCTCGTCTTTCACAGTTGCACCAAGTATCTCGGCGGACACAATGATCTGATGGCCGGCTCGGTCTGCGGGAGGGCGGGCATCATCTCGGCTGTGAAGGAGTTTCGTGATGTGATCGGAACCAACACCGATCCCAACACGGCCTGGTTGCTGATTCGAGGGCTCAAGACACTCGCACTGCGCATGGCGCAGCAGAATGCCACAACTCAGACGATTGCCGAATACGTCGAGGCCCATCCGAAAGTGAGTCGGGTCTTCTATCCGGGCCTCGAAAGCCATCCTGACCATGAAGTGGCTCGGGCACAGATGAACGGATATGGCGGCGTGGTTAGCTTCGAGATCGAGGGTGATCTGGCGCGAACTCGACAGTTTGTCGAGTCCCTGAAAATCCCATATCTGGCACCGAGTCTCGGGGGTGTGGAAACCCTCGTCTCGCACCCAGCCACCGTGTCTTATTCCGATCTGAGCCGTGAGGACCGTCTGGAGATTGGGATTACCGATCAACTTGTGCGCTATTCGGTCGGTATCGAGGACTGTGCGGATTTGATCGCAGATATCGAGCAGTCGTTGGCTGGCATCTGACCGGTCGGCCAGGCGATTCTGCATGAAGAACTACCTGAAGATCATGACCGGCTCCAGCAATCCGTCCTTGGCGGAGGAGATCTCAGACTATCTCGACTGTTCACTGGGGCGTGTGAGCATACAGCGGAGCGCCAATGATAATCTGAAGGTTCGCATCGACGAGAACGTGCGCGAAGACGATGTCTTCGTCATCCAAACGTCGTGTTCTCCCGTGAATGACCATTTCATCGAACTGCTCCTGATCATCGACGCGTTGAAGTATGCCTCGGCGCGGCGGATAACGGCAGTCCTTCCTTACTATCCCTATGTCCGGTCGGACAAGAAGGACGAGCCGAGGATCTCTATCAGCGCCCGGCTCGTTGCCGATCTTCTCGAGACGGCAGGGGCCGACCGCATTCTGACGATGACGCTTCACAGTCCGCAGATCGCGGCCTTCTCACGCATTCCGGTCGACCAACTCTGGGCGACGAATCTGATCTGCAATCACCTGCTGCAGACAAAGGATCTCAGCAGGGCGACAGTTGTAGCCCCCGATGTGGGCTCGGCGACGGAGGCATCCTATTACGCACGGCGGCTGGAGTTGCCCCTGGTCATCATGGACAAGCGTCGACACGCAGACGACGAGAAGGCAGAAGTCACCAACGTCATCGGCGATATCGAAGGGCGTGATGCGTTGCTGTTCGATGACGAGGTCTTGACTGGTGGATCCATGATGGAGGCGATTCGCAACCTCAAAGAGCGAGGTGCCAAGCGAATCATGGCAGGATGCACGCACGGCGTGTTTTCGGGAGATGCGATGAATCGAATCGAAGCCTCAGCGGTCGAGACCTTCGTCAGGACCAATACGATTCCACTTCCCAATGGTCAATCGTCAGACAAGCTGGAGACGATCTCGGTGGCACGCCTGTTTGGCGACGCGATCAAAGCCATCCATAACGGCGAGTCGGTGAGCCGACTCCTTGACTGAAATCGGGAGAGAGTAGCCCCATGGCAGGAAAACTCGATCTGGCCAAGGAACTATGGGCCTTCATGCGCGTACGCAAGAAATGGTGGCTCGGGCCGATTTTCGTGACCCTCTTCCTGCTGGGCAGTCTGATCGTCCTTACCCAGGGCTCGGCAGTGGCCCCCTTCATCTATGCCCTTTTCTAAGCCGACATGTCTGGCGTAGTCGTCCACATTCGTGTTCAGGGCAAAGTGCAGGGCGTTGGTTTTCGGGACTACACGCGACGGCAGGCAAGAGCGCTTGGGTTGGGCGGATTCGTAAGAAACCTCGTTGACGGAAGCGTCGAGGCGCAGGCGATCGGGGATAGAGATGCCTTAGAGAGTTTTGTCGCAGCCATCGAACGAGGTCCTAGTACGGGGCGAGTTGACCAATGTCTCGTCGACTGGCATCAAGCCACGATGTCCTACGACGAGTTCGAAGTTCGTAACTTTTAAGGAATGTCATGACAGATCAACTGCGCTCTCTCATACGCGATGTGCCCGACTTTCCGAAGTCCGGTATCCTCTTTCGCGATATCACAACGTTGTTGTCCGACGCGGCAGGCCTGCGCAGTACCACTCATGCCCTGGCAGGTCTGTTTGCTGAATCAGGTGACATCGACCTCGTCGTTGGCATTGAAGCACGAGGGTTCATTCTGGGTACTCCGGTCGCCCTCGAGCTTGAAGCCGGGTTTGCCCCGGCACGCAAGCCCGGGAAGCTCCCTGCAGATGTTGTGAGCGCATCCTATGACCTGGAATACGGCAGCACATCCATCGAGATCCACACAGATGCCATCCAACCTGGGGCGCGTGTACTGATCGTCGACGATGTACTGGCGACCGGTGGAACCGCTCGTGCCGTAAGGGGGCTCGTCGATCAACTACAGGGGGAGATTGTCGGTCTCGCGTTTCTGCTTGAGCTGCGTGACCTGAACGGGCGCGATGGCCTCGATGGTGTGAGAATCGAGTCCGTCCTTCAATACTAGACCATAGGGGAAGTCAGTTTTGGTGACAGGAGAGCCAAATAGATGACAGAACAGACGAATCGACAGCAGGAGCAGGAAGATCCCTTTCTCGAGTGGGTTCTGACGTCGCTTCAGTATGTGAAAGAGCGCGCCCAGTTGTTCGTCGGCGGAGCGATCGCCATCGTTGTCGCACTGGCGATGATGGAATTCGCACAGACGCAGCGCGCCTCGGCCCGCGACGAAGCGGCTCATCTGCTCTTTCAGGTAATGCTGGCTGATGGCAATGGCCAGATCGATGAGGTCTTCGGAACTGGCACGAAGCTGATCGACGAATTCGCCGGAACACCCTCGGCAGCCCACGGCATGATCCTGCTGGGCAATCGCTACTACGCTGTTGGACGTTACCATGAAGCGCGTCAACTGTTCACGCGTTATATAACCGAGTACGGCGATGCGGAAGTGCTCCTGTTCGCTGCACACACAGGTGTCGCTGCTTGCCAAGAGGCTCAAGGTGACTTGCAGGGGGCAGCCAAAGGCTACCTGAGTTATGCCGATGAGAACCCAGAGGAGCGGGCATCGGCGATGGCCTTGATGGATGCGGCGCGCTGCTATCGACTCCTCGGCGACGCCCTGCAGCAACGCCAGATCCTGGAGCGCATCCAACGTAATTTCCCGTCGTCGCCCGTGTCACAGCGGGCCCGGCAGGAGCTCGAAATGCTGTGATGAGGGCGACGGCGGGCTGATGAATCTGAAAGTCTTCACGGGTAACAGCAATCGGCCCCTGGCTCAGGGCATCTGTGAAGTTCTCGGCATAGAGCCGGGGGCGACGGAATTCGTTCAGTTCAGCAACGAAAACATCAAGGTCAAGATTGAGGAGAACGTCCGCGGTTGTGACGTGTTCTACATTCAGACCTCATGCCCTCCTGTCAATGATCACTTGATGGAATTGCTCATCGCCCTGGACGCGCTCAAGTATGCCTCCGCGGGCCGGATCACAGCAGTTCTGCCCTATTATCCGTATGGCTTAGCCGACAGCAAAGATGAACCCCGAATCTCGGTGGCCGGTCGACTCATGGCAGATCTGGTGACAGAAGCAGGGGCCGACCGGATCCTGACCATGACGCTGCACAGTCCGCAGATCATGGGGTTCTGCCGCATTCCGGCCGATCAGCTATCTGGTGTTCCCACGATCTGTGACCACTTCGCCGCACAACTCGACCTTTCCAATGCGGTGGCGGCTGCCCCGGATATCAGTCACGCTAAAGTGACCGAGGTCTACGCGAAGCGGCTGGGACTGCCCCTTGTCGTCATCGACAATCGGGAATCATCTGAAGGGGAGATGGGGGTACACGGCGTCATCGGCGAAGTCGAAGGGAAGGATGCCATCATTTTCGACGATGAGATCATCACCGGCGCCCGTGCGTTGACTGGTACAGATGCCCTGCTGAAGAACGGTGCACGATCGGTTCACATGGGTTGTGTCCATGGGACACTGGCCGACGATGCACGGCAGAGCATCGCATCATCTCCCATGGCCAGCCTCGCCGTCACCAATACGGTGCCGCAGCCTCCCGACGCTAAAAAAGTGACGGTCTGCTCTGTGGCCGAGCATTTTGCCCATGCCATCCAGGCCATCCACCAGGAGACGTCGATCAGTACATTGTTCACATGATCGACAACCTGCCTTTCGCCGAGTCAGCGCATGTCACATTCCGCCATAGCGGCGATCGTTGCCGCCAACAAGTATCTGGGAATCGACGATCCCGATATGCGCTTCGTCTATGGTCTGTTCGGTATCGCAGCGGGAATTTTCCTGCTGCTGTCCATAGTCCGAGCCGGTGTTCGCTTCAAGGAAAGCAAGCAGGTCGAGCGCTCGTCATGAGAACATTCGACAAACTGGCTAGCGTAAAAGGGCTCTCTCGGCTTGAAGTTCGGATCCTGACCAACATCGCACGTAGGGACAAAAGCAAGCGGCCATCTCAGTTGCTGGCGTCGATTCAGCTATACGATCGACTTGTGAACAAAGCGGTAGATCGAGAATGGATCGTCGACGACGATCTGGCATGTCTCGAAGCGGCAAGACAGAAACTCCTTCGTATAAATCGGGTTTGGGATGGACACGAACGGCGGAACTTCGAACGCGCCAAGTGCACATTCGAGATCCAGACCACCATTGTGACCAAAGATGCCATCGATGAAGAGCTGAAGACAGCCTACACCGAGTCGGACGAGAAGTTCCTCAACGCGTTGCGGAGCCTCGTCGAGGGCCGACACCCCGAGATTACGAGGATTTTGGACCTGAGCGCCGGAGGCCTTGGACTTCTCGCCCAGGACAAAGAACAGTTCAACACCGACGACTATATCGGCTTCAGCGAGGGCGCCGATCGCTTACCGTTCTCTCTGGCATCCCTCTACGGTCGCGTATTGGATGTGGAACGCATGCAGGACCCTGGCCAGTCCATCGTCCACATCGCATTCCTGCCCTACGAAGCAGAGATCCGCAAACAGGTGATCCAAATCGTCTACGAGACGGCGGTCTCAGATGAAGGCGGTGACAAGAAAAAAGCTGCCCCCAAGAAGAAAAAGAAGAAGGCGGCAAAGAAGAAGCCTGCCACCCGGGCGCCCTCGGACAACGATCCAACTGCTTGACATCGATGCGACTCGCCGTCCTGTCCGACATTCACGGTAATCTTGAAGCTCTAGAGGCTGTTCTGCTCGAGATCGATCGACTCTCGGTCGACGGCGTGATCGTCCTGGGTGACATCGTCGGCTACGGCCCAGATCCACTGGCCTGCATTTATCGGATCCGCGAAGCGGCGGCGGCCTGCGTCCTTGGCAATCACGACGAGGCCCTTGTAGACCCTACCCACGTGCGCGAGTTGAATCCGGTTGCGCGCGACACCTTGTTACGCTCTCGTGAGATGGTGTCGGAAGAAGAGTTGGCGTATCTGCGGACATTCGCCTTCCGCCACGTCGAAGCGGACGGTGTATTCACACATGCCAATCCCATCCTGCCAGAGCAGTGGCAACACCTTCAACTATTCGAGCACATTCGATGGTGCCTGGACGAGCTGGAGTGGCACATTGCCTTCGTCGGTCATACTCACCATGCCGGGATGTACTGCAAGACCGATCATCAGGTCGTGCCGCTCCCGTCGTCGGAGCTGGCCGTCGGGCATCATCGCTATCTCGTGAATGTGGGCAGTGTTGGTCAGCCTCGAGACGGCGATCCACGCGCCTGCTTCGCCCTGTGGGACATCGCAGTAGGACGCGCCGAACTGCGACGTGTAGAGTATCGCTACCAACGAACGCAGGAGAAACTCACCGCTCTCGGATGGCCCTTCTACGCGGCCGAACGTCTGGCACGGGGTGAGTAACCAGGGGCCAAGCCTGGCGCAGCGCGGGCGCATCCTTCGCGTCAGTGGCCAACATGCGCTTGCCCGGGTAGGCGACGATGATTTGCGATGCGAACTGCGTGGCAGACTCAAGGCGGGGCGTCGCGCGTCTACTTCTCCCGTCGTGGCGGGGGACTGGGTCGAGGTTTCCCAAGCAGGCGAAGGGAAGATGGTGATCGAGACGGTCCTGCCGCGCACGTCGAGGATCGCACGAGTCGCAAGTGGCCCCCGACCATTCGATCAGATTCTTGCGGCAAATGTCGACCATTTCGTTGTCGTCGTCGCAGCCAGGCAACCGGCACTGAGTACCGGGTTTATCGACCGGGCTCTGGTCATGGCCATCTCTGGCGAGATCCGTCCACTGATCTGCATCAACAAGATCGATCTCGATCCCTATCGATCGTCACAGCCTGTGATCGAACTTTATCGCCAGCTGGGCTATGAGGTCATTACATCCAGCGTAAAGACGGAGGAGGGGATCGACGACCTTGAGCGCATCCTGCGATCTGGGGTCTGTGCGTTGGTGGGTCCCTCCGGTGTGGGGAAGTCCTCCCTCTTGAATCATGTTCAGCCCGGTCTTCGCCTGGCCACCCAGGAACTGATGCGCCAGCATGATCGGGGGCGGCATACGACCACGGCCGTGCAGCTCCACCCGCTCATGGGTGGAGGATTCGTTGTCGATACGCCAGGGCTCAAGCAACTTCAACCCAGCGGCATCGAGGCTCATGAGTTGATCGAATGCTTCCCGGAACTGCTCGCCGCCGATCCTCAGTCTTGTCAGTTCCGAAATTGCACGCACGTGCATGAACCGGGCTGCCAGATCCGTCAGGCCGTTGACGAGGGAAAGATCGCCGCCTCGCGGTATGAGGGCTTTGTTCGAATCGTGGAAACCCTTCAGGGCGAGAGACAGGAGTCATCGTGAACGAGGCTACGCAGGTCACCGAACTGAGTATCGAGTCTCTGATCAAGACCTACGGTCGGCGACTCGGGCTACGAATGATCTCGGGGGAGGCCGGCAAGCACCGGACCATCAATAGTTCAGACGTACACCGTCCCGGGCTGACGCTGACGGGCTTCCTTGACGTGTTCACGTTCCAACTCGTGCAGATCCTGGGCAATCAAGAGATGGAGTATCTGCGCAGCCTGACTCCGTCTCAGCGTCGTGACGCGCTGGATATCATCTATCAGTTCGACATGCCGTGCGTCATCGTCACCGGCCGCGGGCGCTTGCTTCCCGAGATCCGCCAGCAGTCAGAGCACTACGGCGTCCCCTTGCTTCGATCTGAGTATGACACGACCAAGCTGATTCACCTGCTCCATTTCTACCTCGACGATGTTTTCGCGCCACGCGTTACCCTGCACGGAACCCTCGTTGATGTGCACGGCGTCGGACTGCTGGTCACCGGACGATCTGCCATCGGCAAGAGCGAAGTGGGGCTCGACTTGGTCGAGAGGGGCCATCGTCTCGTCGCAGATGACACCGTCTTGGTGACACGTCAGTCACAAGGTATTCTCATGGGACGAGCGCCGGAGGCTCTGCAGGATCACATCGAAATTCGCGGCATTGGTATCGTCGATGTGAAACGTTTGTTCGGCGTGGGGGGCACAAGGAAGCAGAAGCGGTTGGAGGTTGTCGTGACCCTTGTCGATTGGGATCAGGACTCCGAATACGAAAGAGTCGGGATCGAAGATCGCGTCAAGACGATTCTCGGTGTAGAGCTCCAGGAGGTGACCGTGCCCATCTTTCCGGGAAAGAACATCACCGTCATCGCTGAGACGATTGCCTTTAACTATCTGCTACGCCTGGACGGCTATCACGCGGCACAGCAGTTCAACGACCGCCTGATCAGGCGAATGCGAGGGGATCGCCCCTGATCGTCGGGCGTGATTCAAGGATTCGAGGTGTCGGCCGATATCTGTAGGACAGAAGTCTTCGTATTATACAGCATCAATGAAACTCGGAGGCCCTTTTGCCGGCAACATACACCCGGAGATCCTTGATCTGTTTGACCATAGGATTGCTGGCCTGCTTACCCTCCACAGTCTGTGCGGCCCCGACGGAGGCGCAACAGCGTGAAGCGGAACAGGTCGAACCCGGTACTGAGGGTTATCTACGGCGTCACCTGTTGAAGCTCGAGGGATGGGGCATCAATGCACTGATGCGTACCGAGCAGCAGGTCGATCGCGAGCAGAAGCGAAGAGCAAACCTCAGCACCAATGCGATCGAACTGGCGGAACTGGCTGAGGACGAAGATGCCGGGGTCCGCTTCTACGTGGCAGCCAACATCCATGCATCACTTGGTACACGCCTGAGTCTCGCTCGAGACCCGGCCGCCACCGTTCGTTCGGGTGTGGCCATGTCTATTCGCTACGACCCACTGACTTCTTCACAGGTACGCTCGTTGACCAAAAGCCTCGCCGCAGGCCTGGCCAAGGACGTCAACATCCTGGTGCGGATGGCCCTGATTCAAGAGGGGAGGCTACCGGCTGAGACATATGGGATTCTCGCACAGGATGTTGATCGGGTGATTCGCCAGCTCGTGGCTGCCCACCCCAATACGCCAATGGCCACGTTGACGATCCTGGCAGCTGATCCAGAGATCGTAGTTCGGGCGACGGCTCTACAGCATCCCCATGCGGATTCGCAGATGTTGGTTCAGATGGCTCAAACCGGTGGGACGCGTGAGCGAATTGCCCTGTGTGCCAATCCCAACACGCCGGTCAGCGTCTTGGACAACCTGGCCTTCGATGCGAATCCTCTCGTGCGCAAGAGCGCCGCCGCCCATCCCAACATGCGCCTGCCTACGCTGCGCCAGCTGTTCGACGATCCCGACGTCTCGGTCTTGCTTGCAGTGGCCTCGCATCCACGAGCGGATCGAGATCTGCTGACGAGATTGGCTTTCGATGACCGAGACCCAGGTGTGCGCCTGATAGCCCAGGATCGATTGGAGCCCCTGCTGCGCCGCGAGATCCGAGACGACATCCTTGAAAGATGGCAGGCGAATTAGAAGACCGCCCAGCGCAACGACCAACGGCCCGTCCCATGATAGGAGCGGGCCGTTTTTTCTCAACACCTCACGAATCAGCCAGGCGTGTCGCCAAACGAATCAAGCAGATCAGTTGGATGAACCTCGAGCATGTCGCTGAAGGGAGCGCTCCAGGTTGCTGACCACGCTCCGCATGCCTTGGACATTCTGTTCGAGACGCTCGGCTTCCTTGTTCAGCTGCGATTCCTTCTCTTCCACCAAGAACAAATTCTGACGAAGCTCAGGCGTGTCGGCATGTTCACGATGGACTCGATCCGTGAGACGGCGAAGTCGAACAGAGGTCAGGTATTTTGTCGTGGCGACACCGATGACGCCGACCAAGACCCAGAAAGAGCCGGTCATCAATTGCCAAGCTGTGCAAGTGGTTGGGGTGGGGCAGCGACGAAAGCAACCCGTCACTGATAGTGTACGTCAGTGGGCGCTTTGCGGGCAAGGCAGCATTGCCCTGCTTTGCGCGAGCGTGTATCCTGCTCAGATGCTATCTCCCTTCACAGGTTCCTAAATCATTGGCTTCCACCCAACCGCAAAACCGCACGACGGGGATTTTCGAGAAGGGCAGTCTTACGGAGCGGATGGGCGTAACCATCATCGGCGACCGTGATTGCGACGCGCACCTAACGGCCATAGAACAGTGTGCCCATGTGGAGCACGTCCCGGCAGATGCAAGGGCCCCGGAGCCTATCCTTCATGATCCAGCGATCCACGCGATCGCCGTCTGCACGCCTCCGGCCCAAAGGGCCTATTGGTTGGATGCAGCCCTGGCGTCGGATCGTTGGGTCGTGATCCCACTGACATCTGTTCCTACTGCGCGCTCTGCATCGAGACTACGAGTGGATGCGCCGCTTCTCTGGACGAAAGCCGAGGCGGAGCTGGCCGAGAGAGCCGGCTGGGTTGGCGACGTTTCCTATGTCAGGGCGAGGATGCGAATCCCCCATCGCTGGCTACTGGGGGAAGGCCTGCTGCCAAGGTGGGGAGGGTGGCTTGTCTGGTTACTCCAACGATGCGTGGGCCGCCTCGACGTGGTGCAGGCCCGCCTCCGCAACTATCGTGGCGATCAACCGGCTGAAGATCATGTGCTGGCGGTGCTCGGGTTCAACCATGGCGTGGAGGGCCACCTGGAGATCGATACGTTGGGCGACGCCGCAGATTGGCAGGTCGACGTGATGGGGTCAGTCCGTGCCGCAAGCTGCGCCGGCGATCTGCGGCAGGAGCGCATACGCGGACTGACAACCCTCTATCAGAGCATCGGAACTCACCAGGATACCGAACCCGCAGTGGGGGAGTCACACATCCGTGAGGCGCTGTTCCTGAGCCAATGGATTCGGCAGTCAGCTCGTCTTCAGTCTTCGCTCACACGGAGAGAGGCACGCAGGACATGACGGAGGACGCGAAGGAACCGACGATTCCCACTACACGGTTGGCTTTGATGCTGGGTACATTGATCCTCGTCATGTTGGGCCTGCTCAGTTACCTGGCTCCTCTGGGCACGCCGGTATCGGCCCAGGAGCTTCACCGATTGCTGAACGAGGATCGAATCGGTTCCATCGATGTTGGCGTGACAGCCATTGTCGGTCATCTCACCGAACCCCAGCTTGTCACGCAACTCGATGGGGGGCGACCCGCTCAGGTCCAGGCAGTTCGCGTGTTTCGCTCTCTTGTGCTGGACGAGCAACTAGACTCACTGCAGCAGTCGGGTCTCGGCATTCGTGAGAACTCTCGGACTACAGATGGCGCCCTTGGGCCCTACACCTGGGCCGCAGTGGTTGGCTTCCTGCTGATCGCCGGCGGGTGGCACCTCGTAGATCAAGCGGCAAGACATCGCCGATACGGAAGTCCACGACAGAGAATCGCCGACCTTGAGAAACAGTTGGAGCAGGGAAAGATCGACCCCGACCGCTTCCGTCGAGAGGTCGAGCAATTGTCGACGGAGCTATAGGGAGACCGTGACGGGGCGCATTCACAAGCTGTCTGAAAACATGATCCGGAAGATCGCCGCCGGCGAAGTCATCGAGAGGCCCGCCAGCGTGGTGAAAGAGCTTGTTGAGAACTCGCTGGATGCGGCAGCAACACGTGTGCACGTGGAGATCGTCGAAGGGGGACGCCAGGGGATCCGAGTCAGCGACGATGGCCACGGCATGAGCCCTGAGGACGTCGATGTCTGCGCCGAGCGCCATGCTACCAGCAAGATGCGCTCGCCCACCGATTTATTCACCATCGAGACGCTCGGTTTTCGTGGCGAGGCGCTCGCCTCGATCGGCGCCGTGTCGAGAATGTCGATCGACACGCGGACCTCTGATACACAGCAGGGAACACAACTGGTGATCGAAGGGGGAATCCGCCGCACCTTCGGATCGGTGGCGCGGGATATTGGTACCACCATCGATGTGCGCAATCTCTTCTTCAACACCCCAGCACGGCGGAAATTCCTCCGCCATGTGGAGACCGAAGCGCGTTACGTGACCCAGGGAATCGTTTCCCTGGCGGCGTCTCATCCCCAGGTGGCCTTTCATCTGACTCAACAGGATCGAGCCACGATTCAGTTGCTGCCAGGCGATCGGGCGCAGCGAGCAGCGGAGCTTCTGAATCTCTCAGGCGACGACCTGCTGTGGGTCGACCAGGAGACAGATGGCGTCAGCGTTCAAGGTCTGATCAGCCCTCCTTCTCTGTGCCGCCGAACCCGAAGTAAGCAATTCGTCGTCGTTCGACAGCGTCCTGTAACGTCCTCTCCCGTGCAACGAGCGGTCTATTCGGGCTTCGGGGGACTTTTACCGCAGCACCAGCACCCCATGTTCGTCTTGTGGATCGACCTCGATCCACGTCAGCTGGATGTCAACGTTCACCCGACAAAGCGGGAAATCAGATTCGCCGATGATCGGGTGGTGCGAACGGCTGTGGAGACCGCCGTCCGAGAGACGCTGAACGTGCCCGAAGCGACCGTCTACTCGAGTCAGCCAGCCTCTGTGGGCGACTGGCGATCCGGGAGCCGCGGGGTGGAGGGGACGAAGGACGCAACAGATGATCCAACCCTCCAGGATCGAGCCCTTGAAGCGGGCGCCGACAGGATCGCCGATCGAGCGGCGGGGCTACGAGGCTCGGCTGGCGACCCAGATCGAGATCAACCAGATCGAGCGGACTCGGATCGAGGCGACTCCAGGGTGGGGTGGGAGCCGTCCACCGGCCCGCCCACGGCCTTCGAAGAAGACGCTGAAGAGCTACAGATCCGCCTGGATCTGGTCTCCGACGTAGATTTGAGGGCTAAATCGCTCGTACAGGACGAGGACGGGAAGCAGTGGATCCAGAAAGCTCGTAGCAGCGAGAAATGGTGGCAGATCCACGACAAATACATCCTCTTGCTGGTAGCAGATGGTGTCTTGATCATCGACCAGCACGCTGCCCACGAACGTGTCCGGTTTGAGGAGGTTCTCGATGCACTCGGTCAGGAAGCCGTCGCCACACAGGCCCTGCTGATGCCTCTGACCGTCGAGGTGAACCCGGTGGAAATGGCGGTCTATCGCCAGGCTGAGGGCTTATTCTCACGGCTCGGCTTTGAGGTGCGAGAATTTGGACCTTCCACATTGCTGGTGGAGGGACTGCCACCTGAACTGCGCACTTGGTCCGAGGGGGATCAGTTCTATGAATTGCTGAGTGCCCTCATCGAAGAGATGGAGATCCGATCCGAGGCGCGCGAGGCTCTGGCAGCCACAATGGCCTGTCACTCGTCGATCCGTGCTGGCCGACGACTGCCTGGCGCAGAGATTGACGTCCTCGTCAGAAAGCTGCTCAACGCACGCGATCCCTTCGCTTGTCCTCACGGACGACCGATTGTCCTGCGACTACCACTTACGGAGTTCGACAGGCTCTTTGGTCGCTGATCGACAGCTTGACTGTCGATGAAAACGTCGTGAGATTGGGCGGACATGCTGATCGCGCAACTTTTGTAAACAAATTGCTGGATAGATACATATCGCAGCAGTTTAGTAAACAAAGCAGCCATAGACGACACAAGAAGTTGGTGATCTGAGCGGGAACTCCCGCCAGCGGGGCCGACCTGCAGCAAGCACTGCTCGAATTCACAGAATGATATTTGTACTATAGCATACTAACGATAATACCTGTTATAGATAGTGCAAAGGATCCGCATTATTGGTGCCTTACTTTGTTGGGCCCCAAGCGGTTCGGATGATCTTGGATCAACTTGTCATGGGAGCCGTATACTATCCAAAACGCTGGTGATTTTTTATCAGATTCTTGCTGACAGATCTCGCCCGCCGGGGTTATATTGGCGCATGAGCGCAGAGAATCTCACCGTCGTCCAGCCCCTGGGCATTGCCCACTCAGTGCATGAAGACCCGTTGGCGCAGTTCCTCTCCGGTCAACTCACAGAGCGGACGAAGAAGGCCTACTATGCGGATCTTTGCGAGTTCTTCAATGGTGACCGGATCGGCCCCGATGACGTTCGGGCAGTAACGTTCGCGGACATCATTGAGTATCGAAACACACTGGCGTCTTTGGGACGCAAACGGACGACCATCAATCGCAAGCTCTCGTCCCTGAAGGCGTTCTTTAAGATGATGATCGCCGCAGGTGTGATCGACAAGAATCCGGCTGATTCCGCCCTGGTGCGCGGTTATCGTGTCGATGACACGGTCAGCGGCAAAGCCTTGCAGAAGAATGATCTACAGAGAATCCTCGACCAGGCGGCCGAGGAACCGGACGATTTGCGCCGCTCACGTGACTTAGCGGTCCTCCACCTTCTCACGTTCGCGGGCCTGAGGCGCTCGGAGCTTGCGGGTATGGACTGGGATGATCTGGGTCAAGAAGGCGTCTTCCGCATCCTGCGCCTACCCGACACCAAATCCGGTGTAGCCCAGGACGTAAAGCTTCAGCCCATTGTTCTGCAGTATCTACAGGCCTATCGTGAGACACTGGAGGCCATGAACTATCCGCTGACAGGAAAAGCGTTTATCTCGTTGTCTCGCAATGATTCACACGGACAACCGATCACACCGCAATCCATCAATCTGATCGTCAAACGCTACGCCCTTCAGGCTGGTGTTACTCGCCACGTAACGGCACATACGTTCCGGCACACCTGCTGCACGCTGTCCATCGAGGGTGGCGCCAAACCGCAGCAGGCCCAGGCGCATCTTCGCCATAAGGACCTCAAGACGACGATGCGATACTACGAAAACCGTGAGCGGCTCACCGATAACGCCTCCGACTATATCCACATCAAGAGCAGATGAGGATCGATCATCCCGGTCTTGGATCCTGTACTTGGACCTTCAGGCTTTTTGCTGTGGCGAGGCTCTTTTCTGATGCGAACCTTCGAGCTTTCGTACACCGGCTCTTGTGGACATAATCCCCGCTACGTGTCATCCGGCGTTGTTATGTGATTACATAATACCCGTGATGCGCACTATCCTGTCGCCTTTCCCGGAGTTCACGAAACCGCTGCCCTCCACCATCACATCGGGCCCGTGTGGAACCCGTGCCAGCAGGCGTAACGATGGAATCAGGCATCTATGCGACGATATTGACGATCTTGCCCGGAACGAGGATGAAGCGTCTAATCTCCCCACTGTCGGGCAGGAATCGCTGGATGTTCTCCATGGCCAGGACCTTGCCCCTCAGATCTTCCTCGGCAATATCGACGGCGACCTCGATATTGCCACGCACCTTTCCATTCACCTGCACGGGTAAGGTGATCGTCTCTTCCTGCACCATTCGCTCGTCGGGTTCAGGCCACTTCTGTGAACTCACGTCACCATCTCCGAAACCGCAACGAAGCCACAGTTCCTCTGCTGTATGGGGGGCCAGAGGGCTTAACAGCAGGACGAAGACGCGAGCGAGACTCTCAGGAATCCGATCGAGAGACACCAGTTCGTTGTTCAGTTCAATCAGGCCAGCGATGGCGGTATTGAACCTGAGTCCTTCGATGTCCTCCGTCACACGTACGATCGTCTTGTGCAGGGCCTTGCTAAGGGGCTCCGAGAGCTCATCCCCCACCAGAATCTCACCATCTTCTCCAACGAAGTTGCGCCACACACGTTGCAGAAAGCGCTGCATCCCACGGATGCCCTCCATACTCCAGGGCGCGCTCTGCTCAAGAGGCCCCATGTACATTTCGTACAAGCGCAGCGTGTCGACGCCGTACTCTTCTCCCACCTCTTCCGGTGGAAGGCCATTCTTGTAACGTTTGCCCATCTTGCCGCGAAATCGATTCAGTTTCTCTCCCGTCTCAGCATGGGTCGCGGTCTCCCCATCGAGGGAGACCTTGCGAATATCCACATAACTCCCCCGCTCATCCGTAAACGCGTCGGCCGTGATCATCCCTTGATTGAACAGTTTCTTGAACGGCTCCGGTGAGGTCACATCACCGAGATCGAACAGTACCTTGTGCCAGAATCGGGCATAGAGCAGATGCAGCACGGCATGCTCTGCACCGCCGATGTAGAGATCGACGGGCATGAAGGAACGCTCGGCTTGCGCATCACAGAATGCCGTGGTGTTGTGAGGATCGATAAACCGCAGGTAATACCAGCAGGAGCCGGCCCACTGGGGCATCACATTCAATTCTCGTTGGCACTGTCTGCCGTCCACATCGACCAGACTCCAGTCGGTGCCCGCACGGCTCAGCGGTGGCGACACCGGGGTGTCAGGGTCGTCAGACGTCATAGGACGGAAGTCTGACATCTCCGGCAGCAATACGGGCAGCTCGGTCGCGACGGGGTACCCATCGGGATGCTCAGCCAAGGGAAATGGCTCTCCCCAGTAGCGTTGCCGAGAAAAGATCCAGTCTCGAAGACGATAGCTGACAGCCGCCCGTCCGACACCTGCCTCGACCAGGGCGGCGACGATCGACCTCTTGGCCTGTGCCGTGGCCAGGCCCGTGATGGCAAAGGGTGAACTCTGGGTGTCCGCTGAAGGTGAGTTGATGGACATGCCGTCACCCGAATAGCACGCATCCTCGTTGCCTGGAGGCGCGGCGACGACTTCAGTAATCTGCAGCCCGAATTTCTGGGCGAAGTCATAGTCTCGCTCATCGTGGGCCGGGACAGCCATGATGGCGCCCGTGCCGTAGTCCATGCTGACATAGTCAGCGACGAAGATGGGAATCACCTGACCGTCCACGGGATTCTGCGCGCAGATGCCACTGAAAACACCCGTCTTATCTCGTTCTGCATCTGCCTTGTCGGCGCCGAAGTCCGCATCCTTTGCCTGCTGCACATAGGACGCGACAGCCTCGCGGATATCCTGGGAAGGACTCTCCCCCTTCCAGCGCTCGTGTGTCCCTTCGGGCCATGACTCAGGTACGGCATAGTCGGAATGGTCTTGCCGAACCAGTGGATGTTCGGGTGCAACGACCATGAAGGTCGCACCGAACAGCGTGTCCGGGCGCGTCGTGAACACCTGTAGCGATGTCTGGGACAGCTCGCCATCACTCGTCAACACTCGGAAGCACACCTCGGCGCCTTCGCTTCGCCCGATCCAGTTTCGCTGCATGAGTTTGGTGGGCTCTGGCCAATCCAGTTTGTATTCGCCACCCCGTCCGTCCGGCAGAGTATCACCGTCTAGATCGTCCAGCAACCTCTCGGCATAGGCAGTGATGCGTAACATCCACTGCTTCAGCGGACGTTTGAACACCGGAAAGTCGCCGCGCTCACTCTTGCCATCAGCGGTGACCTCCTCATTGGCCAGCACAGTACCGAGGCCCGGACACCAGTTGACAGTGACCTCCTCCTGATAGGCCAGCCGATAGTTGTTGAGCACCAGTCGTCGGTCTGCCTCGCTCAGCTGCGACCACTGGTCGCTGGCGCTGGGCCGCCCCAAGTCCTCCAACAGCTTGAGATCTGACGCCGTCAGTGATCGCTCGTCATCAAACTCGCCGATCAAATCATCGACGGGGCGCGCCTTTCCCTGCAGGGTTCGTCCGCTGCCGTCCTTCCAGACAAAGTCTGGATCGTACCAATGCTCGAAGAGTCGCAAAAAGATCCACTGCGTCCACCGGTAATAGTCGTCTTTCGACGTCGCGATCTCGCGATCCCAGTCATATCCAAGTCCCAGAAACTGCAGTTGCTCGCGAATCTGAGCGATGCTCTTCTCCGTCGATACTGCGGGGTGGATGTTGTGTTCGATCGCATACTGCTCGGCAGGTAATCCGAAGCTGTCGAAGCCCATGGGATGCAGGACATTGAAGCCCTGCATGCGCTTGTAGCGACTGTAGATATCGCTGGCGATATACCCCTTCGGGTGCCCGACGTGCAGGCCATCGCCACTTGGATACGGAAACATGTCGAGGATGTAACACTTGGGTCGGGCGGCGTCGAAACCCTCTTCGCCGGGCGAGAGGGTTCGGAAGGTCTTTTCGTCCAGCCAACGCTCGCGCCATTTCTGCTCGAGACTGCGATAGTCGTAGTAGCCGGCTCTCTCCGTTCGCGGGGTCGCTCTCTCAGTCTGCGAGGCCGGTGTGTCACTTCGTGGGTTCTGGGGCGCCGGGTTCACCGATGTTGACGTCATGGATAGATTCTCTGCAAGGTCCGTGGGAATGGAATCGTCTCGCGCACATGTTTCAAGCCACACAGCCACGTCACCACTCGCTCGATCCCCATGCCAAAGCCGGCGTGAGGCACCGTGCCATAGCGCCGTAGATCGAGATACCACTCGAAGGCTTCTTTGGGTAGACCATGTTCGGCGATCTTGCCCTCAAGGATTGTCAGATCATCCTCCCGCTGCCCCCCACCGATAATCTCGCCGTAACCATCTGGTGCGAGCATGTCCACACACAGGGCCAGGCGATCATCATCGGGATCTGCCTTCATGTAGAAGGCTTTTACCTGGGCCGGATACCGGTGCACCAGCAAGGGTGCGTCGTAGTTCGCCGACAGAAGTGTCTCGTCCTCACCTCCGAGATCACTTCCCCATTCAATTGAGCTGCCCTCGTCCTTGAGAATCTCGATCGCGTCGTCGTAGCTGAGTCGGGGAAAGGGCGCCTTTCGGGCGGCCTCGAGAGGCGCTGTGTCCCGTTCGAGAACGCGCAGGGGGTCGGTGCAGCGATCCAAAACGCGATCGACGATGTGGGCAACCATGCTTTCGGCGACTTCCATATCACCAGCGAGATCGCAGTAAGCGATCTCTGGTTCGATCATCCAGAACTCGGTCAGGTGCCTTCGTGTCTTTGACTTCTCCGCACGAAATGTGGGCCCCAGACAATAGGCCTTGCCGAAAGCCATCGCCGCCGCCTCCATGTACAGCTGACCACTCTGGGTCAGGTAGGCTGTATCTCCGAAGTAGTCAGTTTCGAAGAGCGTGGTCGTGCCTTCGCAGGCGGCGGGTGTCAGAATCGGAGCGTCCACGAGCGTGAATCCGCCGTCGGCCATGAATTCGCGGCATGCGGAGATGACCTCGTTGCGAACCTGCAAGACTGCATGGGGACGCGTGGATCTCAGCCATAGGTGCCGGTGTTCCATCAGAAAGGCAACACCGTGCTCTTTGGGTGAGATGGGATACTCGGTTTCGGGTGCACTCAACAGTTCCACCTCCCGGACACCTATTTCGAAGCCCAGTGGCGAACGCTCATCAGCGCGGACATCGCCGCGAACGACGATTGCCGATTCCTGCGCAAGTTCGCCACACAAAGCAAAGGTCTCCTCCGACACTTCCCCCTTGAAGGAGACGCACTGAATGACCCCACTGCCGTCGCGCATCTGTAGAAAGTGGAGTTTGCCACTGGAGCGCATGTTGTAGAGCCAGCCGCGCAGCTCTACGTAGGCTCCCTCATGGGCAGCAATCTCGCCGACACGTGTCAGGATAGGAGTTGCCCCCCCGCCTCCGTCACTCACCGATGATACCCTCCAAGTTCATCAAACTCACATTCATAGCGAGCACTGCATCTATTGCAAGATCGTGGTCCAAACGAAAAAAGACCACCGGCAACGAAGCGCGAGTCTGTCGCGTCTCCGAGCCGGTGGTCTTAGATCACCCGAGGCCTAGGATGGCCCCTTCACTGACCCTTGCGGAAACGCCCGATCTTAGCTCTCAACAGCAAGGAGAGCCTTCCGACTAAGTCGGATCTTACCGGAGTTGTCGATCTCGAGAACCTTCACGCGGACGGCCTCGCCTTCCGACAGGACGTCTTCCACCTCATTGACGCGAGAGTGATCGATCTCTGAAATGTGCAGCAGTCCTTCTTTGCCTGGCAAAATCTCGACAAAGGCGCCAAAGGGCATGATCCGCTTCACTTTTCCGTCGTATTCACGACCGATCTCTGCGTCGGCGGTAATGCCCTCAATCATGGCCATCGCTTTGGCAGCAGCCTCGGCTTCGACCGCAGAAACCGTGATTGTCCCATCATCATCGACGGCGACCTTTGCACCAGTGGTCTCGATCTCACGAATCATGCGACCACCCGGGCCGATGACAGCTCCGATCTTGGACGGATCGATCTTGATGAACTGAATCCGCGGGGCGTGCTGCGACAGTTCGCTGCGCGACTCGGGGATGCAATCGGTCATGACCTTCAGGATCTGCATACGGCCCTGACGAGCACGCTGGAGTGCTTCCTCGAGAATCTCCAGGCGGATCCCCTGGATCTTGTTCTCCATCTGGACTGCCGTGATCCCTGCCTCGGTTCCGGCCACCTTCAGATCCATGTCACCGAGAAAGTCTTCGGCGCCCTGGATGTCGGTGAGGATCTCGTATTCGTCACCATCGCTGATTAGCCCGATACCCGAAGCGGTCACAGGTGCCTTGATCGGCACACCCGCATCCATCAAGGCCATGGAGCAACCGCAAACGGTGGCCATCGATGTGGACCCGTTGGAGGACTGGATGTCCGCAACCAGACGAATCGTATATGGAAAGGACTCCACCGTGGGAATCACCGGCGCGATAGCCACTTCAGCCAGATGTCCGTGACCGATGTCGCGACGACTCGGTCCACGTGGGAAGGAAACCTCGTTGGTACTGTAGCTTGGGAAATTGTAGTCGAGGTAATACGACTTGAAGGCTTTCCCACGAAGATCGTCAACCATCTTCTCGTCCATCTTATTGCCGAGGGTAGCCACGCACAGTGCTTGCGTTTCGCCACGCTGAAACAGCGCCGAACCGTGGCTGCGCGGCAGAATCTGAACTTCGGCAGACAATGGACGAACCTCGTCGAGCTTGCGCCCATCAATTCGGCGCTTCTCGGTCAGGACCATACGACGCATGTCGTTCTTGATGAGATCGTACATCACCTCACCGATGTCCTTGCTCGACTGGGGATATTTCTCCGCCAGAGCCTCCTGCACATCGGCCTCGACATCGTCGAGCAACTGCGCTCTCTCGCCACGATCGTCTGTGTGGTTGGCGACAGACACTCGCTCAGCGGCGAATTCCTCAACCGCGGTGACCAGAGCTGCGTCGATCTCGGGCGCCACATACTCCTGCTTCTCGCGGCCGGCGAGCTTGCGCAATTCGTCCTGCAGATCCAGAACCTCCTGGATATTCTCGTGGGCAAACTCCAGTGCCTCGAGCAAGGCCGCCTCGGAAATCTCTTCGGCGTGCCCCTCGACCGATCCGATGCTGTCGCGATCACCCGAGATGATCAGATCCATATCGCTCTCTTCGAGCTGGCTGTGCGTCGGGTTGACGACGAGATCACCGTCGATTCGACCGACACGCACCGCCGCGATGGGACCGGCGAAAGGCATATCCGACAAGGCCAGCGACGCCGATGCTCCGACCATTCCGAGCACGTCGGCATCATTCTCGCCATCCGACGAAAGGATCGTGATAAAGACCTGCACCTCGTGGCGATAGGCCTTTGGAAACATGGGGCGAATCATGTGATCCGTGAGACGTGCAGCCAGTGTCTCCTTCTCGCCCATCCGCCCTTCTCGGCGGAAGAAATTCCCGGGGATCCGTCCCGCGGCATAACCTTTTTCACGGTATTCGACCGTGAGAGGGAGGAAGTCGCGATCACCGGCCCGCTTTGAGCGGCAGGCGGTGACCAGGACGATCGTTTCTCCATAAGTAATCCAGACCGCTCCGTTGGCCTGGCCAGCAATCTTGCCGGTTTGCATGGAGAACGTCCGTCCTCCCCACTCCATTTCGACTGTGTGAGTCATTTTTCTCCGTTGCGCCCTTCTGGCGCCTTCGTTGAGGTACTGCATTCGCGGCACGTTGCTGACACGTTTGGCATGCCCGCAATCTCAATGCACGCTCAGCGCGACGGCCTTTTGCCGTCGGCTTGGTGTTCAGTACTGGCGCACCCGGAACCGTCGACGTCGTCAAAACGACGCGTCCGTGTCAGTCCTGCGGTGCCGACAACTGCGCAGCTGCTGTTCAGCGACGCAGTTGAAGATCCTTGATCAATTCGGTATACACCTCTGGCGAACGCTTGTGCAGATAATTCTGCAGGCGACGACGCTGGCCGATGATCTTGAGCAAACCGCGACGGGTGGCGAAGTCTTTCTGATGAACGCGCAGATGCTCCGTGAGATTGCGGATTCGCTCAGAGAGAATGGCGATTTGCACCGAAGTAGACCCAGTGTCTGTCTCAGCCTCGCCATACTTCGTAACCAGTTCCTTCTTACGCTCTGTGGTAATCGACAACTTGTTTTCTCCTGTCCTTCTGTGCCCTACTGTGATTGACCGTCATATTCTATTGCTTGTCTTTTTCGAACTTCGACGATGTCCGCCCGTATCTGTGTAGACAGAGCATCAACCGTTTCGAAGGCCTGTTCGTCTCGCAGATGGGAGAGCAACAGGACATCCACCTCAGCGCCATAGAGGTCGCAGCTGAAATCGAGCAGATGCACCTCCAGTCGCAACTGCTCACCGTCGAACGTGGGGCGGCGACCCAGATTTGCGATCGCCACAAACTCTTCGCCCAACCTTGAAACACGGGCGTCGTATACACCACACTTCATGGCGCTCAACTGCTGATCCGCGACGTCGATATTCGCCGTGGGAAAGCCAATTTGTCGCCCGCGGCCATCGCCCGACACGACCTTGCCGCGAAATTCTTGTGGAAGCATCGCCGTCAAGGTGTAGGCTCCGTCAGAACGCGGGTGGGTCGAAGTCCATCGTCCTCCATCTGTCCTACGCCCAGCAGAGCGTTACCGAGGCAAACAGCGACCTCAACTGACTGTATCGCGGCCGACGTTGCCCCAGGCGACATTGAGTCAGACGACGTTGAGCCAGACGACTGAGGTGGTCCAGACAGGTGCGATGTGTGCGGCAACTCCGCTGACAACGACTCTGTCTGGACGTCTCGTGCGTCCACTACCCGCCCACGTGTGAAGTTCCGCGCTCCTTCGATATCGACGCCCACGGCCGGCATCTGATCACGCAGTGCCGTGAGGGGATCGATCCAGAGCTTCTCCGGATACTCGGAGACGCACTCCTTGATCTCATCCAATGCGATCGCCGCGGTCAGATCAACCGAGCCGATGCGGGTTCGCCGCAATGCCTCGACATAACCACCACACCCTAGTGTTTCGCCCAGATCTCGTGCCAAGGCACGAATGTAGGTTCCCTTCGTACAGTCCACGACAACCCGAACCTGCGGGTAGTCGTAGTGTTCCACATCGAACCGCGACACCGTCACGGTCCGTGCGGGCAGTTCTACCACTTCATCTCTGCGAGCACGTTCGTAGCTGCGCACGCCGTCGACTTTGATCGCCGAGTGAGAAGGCGGCACTTGCTCTATCACCCCCGACCACTTCGCGACTGCATTCTCGACCTGTTGCAGGGACGGCGCTCCTGCGTGGACGGTACGAATCTGCCCTTGTGCATCGGCAGTGTCGCTGACCGCCCCCAAACGGAAAGTCGCGGTGTACTGCTTATCTGCACCCGTGAGCCACTCGCTCAGTCGGGTCAACCGCCCAACACAGACAAGCAGCAAGCCTGATGCGAGAGGATCGAGTGTGCCGCAATGACCGACACGACGTGTATCGAGGGCGCGTCGAGCGCGCCGCACGATATCGTGAGAGGTCGGCCCTTCAGGCTTATCGACGGCGATGACCCCGGAGGGTGCCACGCCCTCGGCAGCGATCACTCTTGTGTGCCCGCCTCGGTTTCCTCCAATGATGCTGGAGGACACTCAACTGCGATGCGATCAATCAAAGCCGTGACGCGAGCCGCACGTTCTGAGGTATCGTCGTAGACGACGTCGAACTCGGGAACATGCCGCAAGGTGACACGTTGTGACACCTCGTGACGGATGTGGCCCAACGCCTTCGTCAGAGCCGTCGTCGCTTCTTGTTTTGCGTCATCGTCACCGACAACGCTGATGAACATGGTCGCCTTTTTCAGGTCACGAGTGACCTCGACGTCCATGACGGTGACGAAACCCACCCGTGGGTCCCGCAGTCGCGGAATGATGTCGGCCAGTTCTCTCAGCAGCAACTCGCGGACCTTGTCCAAGCGATAGGAAGGCACCTCAGCGTTCCTCCATATCGACCGACAACACATGTAGTCGCAGATCCTGCTCGACGAAGTGAATCGCCTTTGACATCACTTCGTCAGCATGACGCCCATCATTGCTCACCATGGCCAGAGCCAACGTACTACGCTTCCACAAGTCCTGGTGGTCCACTTCCGCCACCGATAAATGAAATCGTTGGTGCAGCCGATCCTTGACGCTGCTGAGGATCTGTTGCTTCTGCTTCAGCGATTGCGCCTCCGGGAAATGCAACTGCAACTCACTCACGAGAACCACCATGTCCGGTTACCGCTCAAAGAGACCGCGCTGTCTCCACGACCTCGATCGCTTCGATCAGATCGCCATTCTCGACGGCGTTGAAGCCTTCGAGGGAGACACCGCACTCGAATCCTTCGGCGACCTCCCGAACGTCATCCTTGAATCGACGCAACGAGGAGATGGCACCTTCCCACACAATCTCTTCCACACGTCGCAGGCGGACCTTGTGATTGCGGGTGATATTGCCATTCTGCACGTAACATCCGGCAATCGTCCCAGCCCTCGACGAACTGAAGACCTCTCGTACTTCGAGGGTTCCCACGATGCGTTCCTCCTGTGTCGGGGTCAGCAGACCCGACAGAGCGGCACGCAACTCTTCGATGACTTCATAGATGATGCTGTATTCTCGAATCTCGACACCCTCGTCCTCGGCAACCTTTCGCGCCGAAGGATCGATCGGCACGTGAAAGGCGATGATGATCGCTCTCGAAGCTGAGGCCAGCAGGATGTCGGACTCGGTCACGGTACCCACAAAACTGTGAATGACGGAGATGCGCACCTCTTCGTGCGTGATCCCGCCCAGTTCCTGTGTGATCGCTTCGACCGATCCGTCGACATCACCCTTGACGACGACGTTGAGCTCCTGGATTCGGCCTTCCTGAATCTGATACTGAAGATCGCCGAGTGTGACGCTGCGTCGCCGTGCGTCCTGCTCACGTTTGATCTGCTGTCGCCGCTGGACGATGTCTTTGGCATCGCGTTCGGTCGGCACGACAACGAAACTGTCGCCCGCTTGGGGAACTCCAGCCAGACCAAGAACCTGAACAGGACGACCCGGTCCGACGGCATCGATGCGTTTTTGGGCTTCGTCCATGAGTGCTCGAACGCGGCCGCCATACATGCCGGTCACGAAGGGGTCAGCTCGATTCAGCGTTCCCTCCTGTACCAGGACAGTCGCTACCGCACCCCGTCCTTTGTCGAGTTGCGCTTCCACGACCGTCCCGCGGGCCCGGCTCTCGGGATAGGCCGTCAACTCCAGTACGTCGGCCTCGAGGATGACCAGTTCGAGGAGCTGCTCGATGCCATCCCCCGTGGTAGCTGAGATCTGCGCACAGGAGACCTGTCCGCCCCAATCTTCGATGAGTACGTCGTGTTCGGCGAGCTCTCGCTTGATCCGTTCGGGGTCAGCCGTAGGCAGATCACACTTGTTGATCGCAACCACGATCGGCACCTGGGCAGCCCGAGCGTGGTTGATCGCCTCGATCGTCTGTGGCATGACGCTGTCGTCTGCAGCGACGATGAGAATGACCAGGTCTGTCACACGCGCACCACGGGCACGCATAGCGGTAAACGCCGCGTGACCCGGTGTGTCGAGGAATGTGATGGATCGCTCTGCATCAAGGGACACCGAGTAGGCACCGATGTGCTGCGTGATGCCACCGGACTCACCGTCTACGACCTTCGTCTTGCGAAGGTAGTCGAGCAAAGAGGTTTTGCCATGATCAACGTGTCCCATGACCGTCACCACCGGTGGGCGCGGCTTCGCCTCACCAACATTCTCCTGCTCGCCAACGGCCTCGTCGAACTCGGCGTCTTCTGCTTCGGCTTCTTCCAGGGCGCGAAGTTCAAAACCAAACTCGTCGGCGACAGTGACCATCGTGTCCATGTCGAGACGCTGGTTGATCGTCACGACCACACCGAGCTGCAAGCAGGCTGCAATAACTTCTGCCGGCCGTGAGTGCATGGCTTCGGCCAATTCGCCGACGGTGGCGAATTCGTTGATATGCAGGATTTCGACTTCGGTCCCTGTAGTCTCTTCCCCCTCATCCTCCGGCCGACTACGGTCGTACCGCCGACGCGTGCGTCCCTCGCTGATCTGAGACAACGTTTTGCGAACGTTATCCTGAACCGCCTGGCTGTCGGCCCCCGTCTGCTTGCGGCCCTTCTTACGGCCGCCACCTCGCCAGCGGCCACTCACATCGCCGCCACCGCCAGCAGGCGCAGGCTTGCCCGCGGCAGGAACGTTGCCACCCCCTCCTCCACCGGTGGTCGGTGTACGACCTTCGCCGGAGTGGGTTTGTCGAAGCTCGGCAATCATACCCTCGTCGACTTTTCCGCGGCGACGCCCTCGACGACGGCCCCCCTCACCCTCAGTCGGCGCAGCGGCGTCGGGTGCCGGTGCTGCGGGAGCACTGGATTCTGATCGACGACCACCACCGCCGCCGTCGCCACCACTTCCGCCGCGGCGTCCTGAATCGGTCGATGCCTTACTGCCCCCACCGTCGCTGGGACGGGTGGCGCGAGCCTCGGCCTTACGCTTGGTCTCCTTGTCCTTCTGACGCTGGACTTCCTCAATCGAAGACTTCGTTTCTTCTTCGATCTTCTTACCGATGGCATCCAGCATCTCGGGCGTCACGACACTCATATGACTCTTCACCTCATGCCCGAGGCTCTTGAGCATGGAAATGAGTGCGTCGCTGGAGAGCTTCTTCTCTTTTGCTACCTGGTAGACCCTACGCTTTTCCAACCGATCGATCCTCTGTGCGGTGGTCGGCCCGTCTCGTTTAGACGGCAGCCGTTCCTTCATCATTGCCAGATTCGGGCGCAGCAGCTGCCGCGTCCTGATCGGAGCCATCGTCGGCCCCCGATACCTCGTCTTCAGGTGCAGCTGCGGGCTCTTCCGACTCTGGAGCCTGCTGGGCGTCGCCGTCACCGGCAGCAGCAGCAGCCTTCGCTTCAGCAGCGGCCGCGTCCTGTGCGGCCAACTCCTGCTCCGCCGCGGCGAGCGCGGCCGATCGCTTGGCCTCTTCCGCGGCCAGTTCGGCGGCACGGGCCTGATCGGCGGCTCGTTCTGCCGCCTCGACCTCTTCGAGTGTTGCCGGTCGAAGCTCTTCGCCACGTGCCTCTGCTTCAGCAACATAAGCGATCGCCTGCTCTCGCAGCTGTGCAGCCTGGCCCTCGAGACCAGGAACCGTTTCAAGCATATCCGCTTCGGACTCTGCGATCCCCCGCAGCGAGATGAAGCCGGACGTAGCCAGACTCAGAGCGATCAATTCACTTACGCCGTCGAGACGACGCAGCTCGACCTTGCTTTCTTCGAGGCGACGCAGTCGGCGCTGATACTCATCCTCGATGATGATATCCAAACCCCAGCCGGTCAACTGAACGGCCAGTCTCGAGTTCTGCCCCGACCTTCCGATGGCCAGGGACAGTTGCTCTTCATCAACGATGACCTGGGCGTGATGACGCCGCTCATCGGTGATCACACGTGATACCGTGGCAGGGCTCAACGCGCGAGAGATTAGGATGTCGGCTTCATCGATCCAGGGCACGATGTCGATGCGCTCGCCACTGAGTTCGCGCACAACGGCCTGGACACGCGAGCCTTTTACACCAACACAGGCGCCCACGGGATCGACGCGCTCATCATTGGAGCTCACAGCGATCTTAGCTCGCTCGCCAGGTTCGCGTGCCACGGCGTGGATCTGAACGATCCCCTCGGCGATTTCCGGCACTTCGAGAGCAAACAGTTTGCGCAGGAATTCAGGGTGCGTCCGTGACAACAGAACCTGCGGGCCTCTGACGGACTTGATTACTTCGAAGACGTATCCCCGGACCGAGTCGCCCTGCCTATATCGCTCTCGACGAATCTGTTCTTTGAGCGGCACCGCCGCCTCAGCTCGGCCGAGTTGCAGGATGATATCACCGTGACTGATCTGCTGAACCGTGGCGACCTCGATGTGGCTGATCCGCGAGGCAAATTCTTCGTAGATCCGCTCACGTTCGGCTTCACGCACGCGCTGGATGAGGATCTGCTTGGCAGTTTGAATGGCGTTTCGCCCGAAATCCGCCAGATTGAGTTCCTCGAAGACCACCGAACCAAGCTGCGCCTGATGGTCGATTTCTCGAGCGGGCTCGAGTTCGATCTCAAGATCCGGCTCGTTCACTTCGTCGACGACCGTCTTGCGCGCCATCACCGACATGCGGCCCGTCTCCGGGTCTATCTGCGCCTCGAAATTGTCGCCATTGCCGTAGCGTTTACGGGCAGCAGACACGAGGGCATCGGCGAGAGTTTCGATGACCATATCACGATCGACGTTCTTTTCACGTGCGATCTGACCGAGGGCCTCAATGATGTTCAAGTTGGCGTTCATTGCACTCCTGCAAAATGCGATTCAGAATTCGACTTCAATCGTTGCTTTGGCAATCGACTCACGAAGCACGGCGCGTTGTTCGCCGTGGTCGCCTTCGAGACCGATTCGTTCCTCGTTCCAGTCAGCCAGCCGCCCGGTCTCCGCGCGCCCGTCACTGAGCACGACCTTCAACTTCCGACCTTGAGCACGACGAAAGTCGCCATCAGAACACAGGGGCCGGTCGAGACCTGGTGATGTCACCTCGAGGCGATATCTACCGGGAATGGGATCTTCCACATCGAGCAAGTCAGAAAGCTCGCGACTGATCCCCGCACACAAGCGCACGGTGACACCTTTGTCGCGATGCACGAAAAGTCGAACCGTGTGCTGCCCACGGCCACTGGCAACCTCTACGTCGACCAGTTCCCCGCCGTGGTCCTCGACAACGGGCGCGGCGAATCTGAGCACACGCTCTCGCAGCCGCTCAGCCTCGTTGCCCGGTTCAGCTCCTCGGGCCAACTCAGATCCCATGATAGTGATGCTTCGAACCCCAAGTACAGTGGAACTTCAGACACAAAAAGCGGGCCTTGGACGGAGCCCACAGAAGACAAAGAAAATAGCGCCTGTGAGAGAGTTACGCAAGATCGGGTCAGCAAACCCCGTAAGACACATTGCTGAACTCCTTTGGGGCCAACGAGTTAACTGAGCAGGCTTATAAGCTCCCGCAGTTCCGTCAAGACCTGCAGGCGCAGGGCCTCTACTCGTGTATCCCGGCGAGGTTCTACAGGTGTGCTCGAGCCAGATTCAGAGGACGGCCTCGCCTCTTGGGGGGCCGGCTCGGTCTGCTCAGACGCAGTCGCCGACTGATTGGCTGAAGGAGGCAACACGACCTCCCCTTTCAGTAGGGCCGCCACATTGTCACTGGCCGTTCGAACCAGGTCGGGTTCGTTCTTCAATCGCAATTGGGCACCACGCGTGGAGTATCTCTCTTGATACAGCAATCGCTGTATCAAGAGGATCACGCCGATATCCCGTTCCCGATAGGCGCGGTTCTTCCCCATTCGCTTGGGGCGAAGGCAGTTGAATTCCTTCTCCCAAGCCCGCAGCGTGTGTGGCTGCAACTGGGTCAATTCGGCGACCTCGCCGATGCTGTAGTAGAGCTTTGTCCCCAGGGATCGCTTCACGGGGCAGTCTCCGGTCTTGCGGTTGCGATTCTGTTCGATCCGACACGGGATCGACTGATAAGGCCCAGGTTCGATCCAAAGTCAGGATCGACCTGATACTACGTAGGTTCCAAAGGCCTTCGGTTCTTTTTGGAGCGTGTGTTGCGCCAGTGAATTCGTATTGGTGTTCCTTCGAATCCGAACTCGCGACGCAGTTGATTCTCGACATAGCGGTGGTAGTTGTCGTCCACCAGGTCAGGGCGATTGCTGAAGGCAAGGAACGTGGGTGGTGACACGTCGCCCTGGGTCACGTAGAGCAGCCGGACCTCCCGTGCGGTCCCTGCGGGAGACGACCGCCCGATGATCTGTTCGACCCAGCGGTTGAGTCGCGGTGTGGGAATCCGCTCTCGTGCCCGCCCCACAACGGTCGCTGCCGCCTCCAGCACTCGATAGGCACGTCGGCCCGTCAACGCTGAGAGGCAAAGAATGGGATAGTCCCGGAGAAACGGATATCGATCCACTACGTCCTGCCGGAATCCCTCCGCAGATCGCTCGGTGGTGTCGACCAGATCCCACTTGTTGACAGCTACCACGAGGGCCTTGCCCATCTCGAGCACGTGGTCCATGATCCGTACATCTTGCACCGTCACCCCCTCGGATCCATCGGTCATGGCCACCACGACATCTGCTCGGTCTATCGAGTGCGAGGCGCGAAGATTGCTGAAGTATTCGACCGGGGCATCGACCTTCGACCGTCGCCTCATCCCCGCCGTATCCACCAGCAGAAACTGCTGGTCACGCCACTCAAGGGCCACGTCCGTCGAGTCTCGTGTCGTTCCCGGTTGATCGTGAACGATCGAAACACGCACATCGGCCAGCCGATTCATGAGGGTCGACTTACCCACATTCGGCCGCCCCGCCAGCACGATACGGACTCTCTCGTCACGTTCGGGTGACCCCTCCGAGGGGCGCTCTATCCTATCGAGAAGATCGACAATCTTGTCGAGAAGATCCCCGGTGCGTCGTCCGTTGCTTGCCGACACGGGGAACGGGTCACCCAATCCAAGCCGATAAAACTCAGCTGTTTCATACCGGCCGGTTTCTGGATGATCCACCTTATTGAGAACCAACAGACACGGCCGTGAGCGCCGCCGCAGCAGATCTCCCACGTCGGCGTCCAACCCAGTTACGCCTTCTCCTGCGTCACACAGCATGACGACCAGATCGGCCTCTTCCAGCGCCTGTTCAGCTTGTGAGCGGACCTCCTGTTCGATCGTGTCCTGCGAGCCGGTGACAAACCCACCGGTATCCACCAGACTGAACTGGACCCCCTTCCACTCCGCATCGCCCTGCACACGATCTCTGGTGACACCCGGTTGGTCGTCGGTGATCGCCTGGCGACGCCCGGTGATCCGATTGAAGAGGGTCGACTTCCCCACATTCGGACGACCAACGATGGCCACGACGGGCAGCTCCGTGCGGATCACCTGCGCCGCAGTGGTCGTGATCGGCTCAGTCACGATGTCTCACTCGCAGATTCACGCCGCCCCACATAGAAGCCCAGTTCGGACAACTGTCTTGCCTGGCCCCGATCGGCCAGTTCGTCCGTCGATGCGGTTAACCCCCGAATGAGGCTCTCCATCAGATCGTAACCACCCACTGCGACTGGCAGACCAGCGGCCCCCGACAACTGCCTAAGGGTCATGTCGTCGAGCGTGACCCCATCTCCGTTGATGCAGTTCGGAGGTACCAGGGCCAGATCCCACGGTCCATCGCGCAATGCGCCGGCGATATCGATCCCCGTAAGCAATCCCGAAACCGTGATCCCGTGACCGAAGAAGTCGTTGTCCACCGTCACCAGATCTACCGGCAAGGCATGTTGTTCGCGTGCCCCTTCGATGAGTGGCTCGATGAAACCTGCCGCCAAACGGCCGGTGACGAGGGCCACGTGGCGTGTCGACCGAAGCGTGGCGAGTCGATCCTGCTGCTCATGCCAGCTGTCGAGCAGCGTCCGCACCATGCCGATGCCGTTTTCGATCTGTGGGAAATCATGGTAGTAGTCGGCCGAGGGTGGCATCTGTTGGGTCAGCATAAACATCTCATCAGCGGCATAGACGAATCGTTCTCCCAATGTCGCCAGTGATTGGATTCCCCAACGCTCGGCCACCTCGACATACGCTTGAGCCAGAGCGGGTGTCACCGAATCAAGATCGGGCAGATGATCGCGAAACTTCGTTAGCCCCACCGGAACGAGAGCTACAGATCGGACCGCCGGAAAGAACTCCGTGAGGTCCGTCAGTGTACGTTCAAGATGAACACCGTCGTTCAACCCAGGGCACACAACCACCTGGCAATGCATTCCGATACCGTGATCAGCCAGCAGTCGAATACGGTCGAGGATCGGCACGGTGGAAGTGCCATCGCCTGTTTGGCGACGTCCAAGAAGTTGCTCTCGCAAGACCGGATCGGTGGCATGAACTGACAAGTATTGCGGAGACAGACCATGATCAATCATTCGCTGCAGATCCGCGTCTCGGACATTTGTGAGCGTCACGTAGGAGCCGTGCAGAAAGGACAGTCGGTAGTCGTCATCTTCGAAGTAGAGAGAACGACGCATGCCACCGGGCATCTGATGAAGGAAGCAAAAAACGCACTTGTTGTTGCAGCGTCGCAGTCGCATTTCCTCGAAGTCGAGTCCGATCGTTTCACCTGACCGACGCTCAACATTGAGTTCGTAGACCTCGTCGCCGCGCTGCACCTCGAAGTTCAGAAGCCCCTCAGAACTGGCGACTTGAAAGCCGATGAGATCCTTGATCGTCGCTCCATTCACCTGCAGAATCTGATCTCCAGGTTCAAATCCGGCACGATCTGCAAGAGTGCCCGGCTCGATCTGCTTCACCGCGATCATGGCTGGGCCACGGTCTGAGCGGCGGGCTCGTGCAGGCGCAGTCTGATGCGGTTCGCGGAGACCTGCAGCAATTGCACATCAAACCTGCCAACACCGTGTGAGCTGACGGCACGGGCCAGATCGAAGGCAGAGCCCGACAGATCGAGTTCGTATCGGGCCAGCGCTTCGTCTCGCGAATGTGGTCTCAGGGAGCCGGCGAACCCCACCGCTGCCCAGAGAGATTCGACGGCGTCCAACTCTTGCTGACCCCCTTCAAACTGGACCTGGATCGTTCGATCCGCATAGGCTCGCCGACGAAGGTCCTCCACAAGGATCACACGCAGGCTGTCCTGCGCGTTAGTGACCGCTTCTGTCAGTGCGACCCGATCGGCTTCCCGCCCCTGTGTAGCGGCCCCCTTCCCCACGATCGTCCAGCGACGCACGGGATTGCTCTGATCCACCCACCGGACTTCCAGGGTAATCGATGCACGACTAGAGACGATACCCAGGTTCGTCAGTCGACGTTCGGTGCCCGGAATGGGAGCGTCGCCATGAGAAAACTCGGCCCGTGCGTCGATGAGAATATCTGCCATGTACGTTCTGGCGAGTGTCCCATCATCCATCGTAAGCGATCCCTCCGCGGCAGCGGCGGGTTCGAGGCGTTCCCCTAGGGGCGCAAGAGCTTGATGCAGCAACCCGGTCAATTCTGGTGACCATCGCCAACCGGCATCCTCAAAAAAGGCGCCACGGCACAAGAACCGTGGCCTGCCCGCCATCGCATGGGCCAGGTCGATGGATGCCAGTTGCTTTTCCAACTGATGCAGATCTACCTGAGCATCCACCGTGATCTCGTAGATCAGGCCGTCTGCGCTTGCTCCCTGCTCAACGATATCGAAATTGCGCACGTAGCCACGCGTCGCACCGAAGATCTCGTCTTCGATAATCGCGTAGTTGCTGGCCCTGGTTGTGGAGGATATCAGAACGCCAACACCGGATTCAACAGCCTCTCGAAGTGCCGCCCGCCGCGCCTGGTCTCGGGCTGTGGCGATGTCTCCAGCCACGACAGCCGCCTGCCCTGTGGAACGTACCGTCCGCGTCACCGTCGATGCGGAGGCGATCCCGGCAAGAAGGCAGAGAGCCACCAGTTGAGTGCGGGTCATGAGCTCATCAGTAGCCGCTCGACAGAGCTGACTCCAATTGGCGTATCACCTCGAGCGCCTCTGCGCCCTTGACAGGGGCCGACGGGCGGAAGGTCATGGCAATCGCATCGGGGGCCATGACACCCCTTGCCACGACATTCACGATCGCCGCATAGGCGTAGTGATCGGAGGGCATGTCGCTGAAGCGCGATGCCTCCCCCGTGTACCGATTCGAACTGTGATCGCTACCGGAGATCCGTTGCAGAAGATCGTCGACGACCATGGCAAGCTGTGCACGGGTGACAGGCTCTTCCGGGGCGAAGGAGCCGTCTGGCAACGGTTCAAGTCCTATGATCCCAAGGGGCAACAAGCGCTCGATAAAAGGTTGGGCCCATGTCATTTCAATTCCAAGGGCTGTCGCGTCGATCTCTACAGCCGGCGGCGCTGCTGCAGCCTCGAGCCGGCGGCGGGCGGCCAGATGCTGTTCCACGTGCAGCTCTTCGATCAGCAGGACGGCTAATTCGGCGCGGCTCACGGATTGTGCTGCAGCGATGCGCGCCCCCAAGGGGGATCCCGGGGTCGACCTCTCGATCGTCTGCATCAGGGTCAGCAGCTGCTTGGCGCGCTCATCCCACGGTGCCTGCGCGAGAGAGATGGATCGCTGCAGCGCACGTCGGGCGGGATCGTATTCGCCGGCGTCAAACTCGATCTCGCCATGTCTGAAAGGCACCGAACCATCCGCGGGAGCCAGCTGGGCGGCGCGTGTCATGCTACGACGCATCGGCTCCAACCATTGCTCAGGGGATCGTCCCTGTGTCATCCCTTCTTTGGCCGTGACCTGTGCCAGCGCAACATGTGCATCCACGAAGGAGCGATCCTGGTGCAGCGCTCCTTCAAGCATTTTGCGCGCCTTGAAAAACTCTCCTTGAGCACTTGCGACCAGCGCCGAACCCACGGCGACGCCGGGGTGGTTTTCATCCAGTGAGCGGGCACGTTCGAACGAAGCCTGCGCCGCCCACACGTCGTCCTCGTCGAGGGCTCGCAGTCCCTGTCTGTAGTGGAGTTCGGCCGTGTCCAACTTCGATTGAGGTGACATCTCGACCTGTCGGGCGCACCCGACCACGAGGATCACAGAAAGTGGCAAGAACCAGTAAAATTTGATCACGATTTGCCTGTCCCTATCAAAGGCACGTCGACGACAAGAGCCAGTTGGAATGCCGCAACTCCACCGGATCGGGGCAGGCCAGAGTGGGTTGAGGAGTGTACAAAGGGCCGCATTTAGCAGAGGTAAGTAGATGGAGGATGGAGATTGGAGCGGGAGACGGGAGTCGAACCCGCGACATCAAGCTTGGGAAGCTTGCGTTCTACCCCTGAACTACTCCCGCTCCTCATCCTCATTGGCCGGCCTCCACGGACGGAGTTACGACCTCATAGACCTTCGTAAGATAGCAGGGCTAAGTACAAGAGTCAACGCGCACAGCGTCGATCCGACGATGCCAATGATCGACGATTCGATCGACGACACCCGCCTGTCCAAAACGTCCTAAATCCAGCCAGCGGAAGCGACGATCCCGGCGCAGCCAGGTGATCTGACGCTTGGCATACTGCCGGGTCCGGCGAGCGATCTGTGCCAACGCTTCAGGAAGGCTCATTCTTCCCTGAAGATGGGCGACCAGTTCTTGGTAACCGAGGCTTTCCATCCCCGGACAGTCCTCAGACACACCCTCGGCGAGCAGGGCCCGGACTTCTTCGACCCAGCCTGCATCCACCATCTGCCGAATCCGGTGCTCGATTCGATGGTGCAACTGGTCTCGTGGTCGGTCGAGGGCGATCATGATCGGGATCGAACCCAGCCGCTGAGGCTCGGCCGGTGGAGCTTCGCCTTTGCCGGTGAGTTCGCACAGTTCTAGGGCACGCAGAATCCTCGATCGATCTCGCGAGTGGAGTCGCCATGCCACCACCGGGTCTCGGAGGGTCAATTCTTCGTAGAGGGCTTCACCCCCTTCGACTGCCCAACGGCCCTCGAGGCGGGCCCTGAGTCCCTCGTCTGTTGCAGGACTCGTGCCGAGACCGTCCACGGTGGCTTCGATATACATGCCGGAGCCCCCAACCAACAACGATGCAGCCCCTTGCTGACGATGGCTCTCGAGAAATTGCCTCGACTGTCGGCCGAATTCCCCAGCCGAGAAACTGTCTGAAGGATCTAGTACATCGACAAGATGGTGCGGCACTCGGCGACGCTCGTAAGATGTGGGTTTGGCCGTGCCAATGTCGAGCTTCCGGTAGATCTGGCGCGAGTCCGCGGAGATGATCTCGCCTCCGACGCTTTCTGCTACCCGCAGGGCAGTGTGCGTCTTACCAACGCCGGTAGGGCCACAGATGACCAGCAGAGGCGTCAAACCCGAGCTCCTGACAAAAAGAAAAAACCTCCACGGCGCGATGCCCTGAAGGCCACTTCATTGTGCGACAATAAGATAAGAAGTGGTCGGGGTGGGCGGATTCGAACCGCCGACCCCCTGCTCCCGAAGCAGGTGCGCTAACCGGACTGCGCTACACCCCGACTCCACAACATGCGACTTTTGCTAACGGTCACGCTAGGGCCGGTCATCCGTGGATGCGTACCTCGGACGAGTCGACCTCCTGGACGGACACGACAATGGGCCTCGGGTCATAACCCGTGGCCCAGTGTCGCGAAGCGGCGCGTAAAGCGCTTAGGTTGAGAGCGCTTTGGTGGATTGATGAGCGCCTTAGTAACTGGTCGGGGTGACAGGATTTGAACCTGCGACCACCTCCACCCCAAGGAGGTGCGCTTCCGGGCTGCGCCACACCCCGACCCCAAAACTGGCAAGCTAATGTATGGTGCGCCATACAGGATTCGAACCTGTGACCTCTTGCTCCGGAGGCAAGCGCTCTATCCAGCTGAGCTAATAGCGCATGACCGCGTGCGACCGGCGAAACGACTTAGACAGTACGCTTCTTGTGCCGGTTCTTCCGCAGGCGCTTCTTGCGCTTGTGGGTGTTGATCTTATGCCGCTTTCTCTTCTTCCCACACGGCATCTTTATCCGCTCCGGTTGGGGTTCCATTGTCTTCGACGCGCGCGCGGAGATCTTTCGAAGGTTTGAAGACGGGCGCACGACGGCGCGAAATCTTCACCTCAGATCCCGTTCGCGGGTTGCGGCCTGTACGCGGAGCCCGACTCACGGACTTAAACGTACCGAAACCGCGGATCTCGATGTGCTCACCTTCCTGGAGGGCTTCAATCACAGCTTCGATGAAGCCATCCACGACGGCGCTGGTGTCTGTTTTCGTCAAGCCCGTACTCTGGGCGATCATTCGGACGATATCAGCCTTGGTCAAGGCCGGTTCTCCCTCTGACTCATCACTTGCTGAAGGGCCCGGGGGGCTGTCGGATGCACCCGGCGAACCTCAGATTGTTGACGGGGATCGTGCCCAGCTTGCTCGACGCTAGCGGTTGTCTACCAGACGCTTACGCATTTCCGCTTGCACTGCAAAGCCGAGGGACGAACATAACGCACCCCCCATGGGTTGTCAAGGAATCGACGCTCCCGCGGTCATTTGAGCCGGCGGAAGGACAAAGACTTCTTCCAAACCCCAGAAATCAACATCAGACTCGAGAAAGACTTCCTGAAAGAGCGGGTCCTCTTCAAGTTGGCGAACTTCCGACACCGTGCCCAGGGTGAGCCCTTTTGGATACCGCCCGCCCAACCCTGACGAGACGACGCGATCCCCAGCCTCGATGCGACTGGTTGCGTCCACGTAGCTGAGTTCGAACCGATTGCCACCGACGGCAGACACCATACCGTGAGCGCGCCCCCCTTGCACGACCGCGCTGACGCGCACGCCAAATACGAGTTGCACCACCGAACTGCGAGCCCCAACCTCGACAATGTGACCGACGAGCCCCTCCGTTGTGACCACGGGACAGTCCGGCAGAAGACCGACATCCTCACCGGCATTGATCACAAGGACGTCGAACAACAGGTCGGGATCTCGGCCGATCACCTCTGCGGGGATGATCTGACCGAATTGGTTCCGTCGGCGGAAATCCAAAGCGTCACGAAGGCGAATGTTCTCTTCGGCTGCCTCACTCAAACGCATGTTTTCAAGGGATAACTGGACATTGCGTGTCAGCAAGTGTCGGGATCGCTCCTCACCACTGACGAAGCGTATGACACGCGAGAAGGTCCATTGACCTGTGGCCAGAGCCGATGAACGCAACCCGGCGGCGATGGCCTCCTGCCGAGACTGGGGAAGCCCCATCAGCGTCAGCGAAATCAGGACGGCGGCGCCGATCCCGAGGAAATCAGTGCAGGGTTGCGGCATTATGACCAGTCGAGCAGGGAGATCTAGTAGAGGACCTTCTGATATCTCTCGAATTCATCCAACACCCGAGCGTTGCCTCGAACGACGGCCGACAAGGGATCCTCGGAATCCAGATAGGTTGGGAGGCTGGTAGCGTCGATCAGTCGTTCACGCAGGCCGCGCAGCTTTCCTCCCCCGCCACTGAGGACCATCCCACGGTCGAGGATATCCGAAGCCAGTTCAGGAGGGGTTCGCTCCAATCCGCGCCGAACCCCGGCAACGATCGCCTCCACGGGACCTGCCAGCGCCTCACGGATCTCACGTGAATCGACCGTCAGTGTCTTCGGGATTGCAGCGACCAGATCGCGGCCACCCACCTGTGCTTCTTCTTCGGGATCAAGAGGCATGGCCGAACCGATCTTGAACTTCAACTGCTCCGCATTCCGGGGCCCGATAAGGAGATTGTATTTCTTGCGCATCCATTCGGTGACGTGACGATCCATCTCATCGCCTGCGACGCGAATCGATTCGGAGGTGACCACACCCGACAAGGCGATGACGGCGATCTCTGTGGTTCCGCCGCCGATATCGATCACCATCGAGCCCACCGCCTGCTCGACTGGCAGACCGATACCGATTGCAGCTGCCATGGGCTCGCTGACCAAATAGACCTCACGCGCTCCGACGCGTTCACAGGAATTTCGCACGGCGCGTTTCTCGACCTCCGTGCTTCCGGACGGTACCGAAACGACGATTCGAGGTCGCACGAACAGTTTGTTTTTCTGCACTTTTCGGATAAACGTTCGGATCATCTCCTCCGTCACCTCGAAATCGGCGATCACGCCATCTTTCAAAGGCCGGATGGTTTCGATCTCCGAGTTCTCACGTCCCATCATTTCCTTCGCCTCAGTACCGACGGCGATAACCTTCTTGGTCATGATGTGACGAGCGACGATGCTGGGCTCGTTGAGTACAATCCCTTCTCCCTTGACGTAGATCAGGGTGTTGGCGGTACCGAGATCGATACCGATATCATTGGAGAAGAAGCGGGACAAGAACGCCATAGTGTCCTTCCGGGTGGTGCGCAGCCACAGCACGGTGAGACTCACGCGCAATGGGGCTGCGTCCATTCATCGACGGGCGATGCCGACGTGCATACAGGGTTGAATAATGTTCACGGGATGGCCTTGGGGAGGGCCACAGGAGCTTGCGCCTACTCTTCTTGCTGCAACCAGGTCTTCACCGTCTTTGCCGCGTCCTCACTCCTGTCCTGTAGCAATTGACGGACGCGGGCCACCCGCTCCTCGGCGGAGTCCTTCTCGTCCTTCTTGTTTTCTTCTTCGGCCATGATCATCCACCGCCTGTGGACCGCGGGCAATTCAACTCAAGAAATAGGGCTGGTCGAGACGAATCTCTCCCAGACCGCGCTAAGATAACCCCCCTCCTCATGATCTGTCCACTCGGGAAGCTTTTCGGATTCACGTGCTAACCCCTATATTCTTGGCGAATCTACGGCGCCTCGTCGACGTGCGATCCAAGCGATGATCGTAGACCTCCGCAGACGAAACCCACAACGAACACGACAACGGAAAACAACATGAATCGAGCGGCCCGCAACGTACTGCGAAAAATCGGTACGGACGTGCATTTGGAAGAAGAGCGCGAAGAGCATGTCGCGCGTGAAATGGACGAGGCAAGAAGTCGCGGGCAGCAGGCCGAAGAAGAGGCACGCAAGCGCCCCGGCCACGACGAGGGCGGGATGTCCAATGTGCCGGAGGAACTGCTAACCGACTCTGAGAAACGTCACGAACTCTACAGACGGCGCCAGTCCATGGCCAGCCGCACAGAGTCTGCAGCCGAACGACTGCCCATCATGACCTCTGAAGAGCGTAAGGCGCGCGATCGCAATCGACCGAAATACCACGCCACCGAGTTCGAAGGGCCCATCGAAAAGTTGATCGAAAAGTATCAGGATCTCGATGAGGTTCTGAGACACCTGACGCTCGGTCAATCGATGAAGTATGAGTTCACCGAGGATGGCTGCATCCTCGATCGCGACGGCAACATGATCTATGACGGCGAGAAAATCGTCGGCCCGCAGAAGAAGTGATCCGCCGCAATAGCAGCCACATCAGGGCCCTGCTGTTCTGCGCCATCGGCCTGTTTCTGGCCTGCGCCGATGATGACACTCCATCAGCCACCGCAAGTTTGCCGGAACTGCTCACACATGCAGAGCGTCGCTTCCATGATGGCGATCTCAACTCAGCGACCGCTTCCTATCGGCGTGCCTTGCACAAAGACTCAACGTCGACGGTGGCAATGGTCGGCCTCGCCAGGGTCTACGAAGTTCGAGGCCGGGTCGATCTCGCCGATCGATACCGGCGCCGCGCATTTCACCTCAACTACCGCATCGGAACCGCGGCACGCGAAGCGGGAGATGGCGTCGCCGCTCGGATCGCTTTCGGCGTTGCTGCGTCGGTCATGCCCAATCACCCGATGGCCCCACTCAAGATTGGTGAGATGCTTCTTGAGGCGGCGCAAGCCGAATCGGCTCTCGTGTATCTCGAAAAGGCAGCCCTCGCCGATCCACGATTCGCTGATGCTCGCATGAAGCTTGGGATCGCTCTGCTGCAGGTGGGTCGCACGGAAGAAGCCCAAGCGAGTTTTGAGGCAGCCATCGAACTCAACATCAATGCCGTGGATGCGTATCTCAACCTGGGCGAGATCTACGCCGGGCGTGGGGAATGGGCGCAGGCCGCGGCTCACTATGATCGAGCTCTCCTGATTCGCCCGACTTCGGAACTGGCGCGCCAGGGGTTACAGGCCGCTATGGAGCATCTGTAACCAAACGTCGATCTCTACGTGCCGCAGTTAAGGAGACCTTCATGTCACGAGTTCTTGCCCTGTTCTGTGTCGCCGCCCTGTTGACCGCGTGTGGTCAGACCTCAAAGGACGAGGAGACGTCCGGCACGACCACGACGAACGAGACACCGTATGGATCAGCCGCCGACGTCGAAAAGTACGTCGCCCAGATTGCCCCGCACGTTCAGCAAATCAACCAGCTGCAGAGTCAGTACGAGACGGCCCTTGCGTCGCAGCAGAGCGACTCGAACGGTCGACGCGGAACGGGCCGCAATCTCGCCAGCAAGGCGGAGGAAGTACGCCCCGAACTGCGCACGTTGCAGACCACCTTCGACACGGTCGAGCCCCCTGCCGCTCTGGCGCCCTTTCACCGAGACATTCGCAAACTGATCGCATTGAGATTGTCGGCCTACGACAAGACCATCGACGGATGGGCTGACGAGAAAGCGGGCGGTGACAGGCACAAGGCGATCTATGACGATGTCGAACGTGCACAGGACGAAGCAAATCAACTCATCCTGGCACTCATCGCCCAGATGCAGAAGATCCAGACTGCACTCGCTGCCGTTCCTTCTGAGACACCCTGAGAAACTCGACGACCTGACCTTAGCATGCGGCCCGGCTGCTTTCGCCATGTGGCCAGGCTCCTGTTGGCCAGTAGCCTCGTCGCCTGCGGCGATGCGACACCCCGCTACATTCTGCACCTGGCCAACGGTCAGATGCAGGTCATGCTGGGCAGTCAACCGATCGAGCACGTCCGAGCGACGACGACCGATCGTCTGCACCTTGAGCGATTCGATTGGGTAGACACGGTCAGGGCTTTTGCTCAGGCAACCGGACTGCACGGGGCCCACACCAACTACACCCGATTCTTCGATACCGGCTCAGAGCCGGTCTCCTACAATGTCAGTGCCAGTCCTGTCGATCGACTCGAACCGTATCTATGGCACTTTCCACTTGTGGGTGATCTACCCTACAAAGGGTTCTTCGACAGAGATCTGGCCGTTGCCGAAGCCGAGCACCTGCGAAAAAGAGGCTTCGACGCGATCACTCGTCCTGTTGCCGCCTACAGCACGCTGGGCTATCTACCCGACCCGCTACTGAGTTCCATGCTTGAGGATGACGAGAATCGCCTCGCCGACCTCCTGCTGCATGAATTGTCTCATGCGACGATCTTCGCCGAATCTGAAACCGACTACAACGAGAGTGCCGCCAGTTTCATCGGACGCCAAGGGGCCTTGACCCTCATCCGCCGCAAATACGGGTCAGATGCTCCGGAGGTGAAAGAGATCTTCGGGTCCAGGCATCATGCAACTGAATTCGCCACGTTCATGGGCACGTTTCTCGACGAACTCGACAGCCTCTACGCCCTCGGTCAACAGCGAGATTCGCTGCTTGTCGCACGTGTTGATGTACTGCGCGCAGCGCAGGATCGCTATCGCCAACATCCGGAGCTGCCCGGATCGAGATACGATGGTTTCTTGAAGTGGCACCAGGTGAACAATGCGCGACTCCTCTCCTATCGCCGGTACAATCGAGACTTGGACCAGTTCGCTGCGCTGCACAGTGCGCACGGCGAGGATCTGAGCATCACCATAGGCATCTTGGGTGAGTGCGCCAACGGAGCAGACCCCTGGGCCTGTTTGTCGGCAGCGGCAGATTTACGACCGCCGACAACTGGGAGTGGCCGCCCCTGACCTTGGCCCCCACAAAACCAGATCGAGCATGCCTGGGCAGAGTTTGGATCTGAAACCCATCCGTGTTACCCCGCGTCTGATCCACTGAGATCGGCACTGCCTTGACCTGTTGACGAAGCGCCGTCGATATTAGACGACCCTGTCAGGACATCATGCGACACCTCTACCACATCTCCTTGGCCGCTCGAGTGGGCAGTAGCGTCCTCGCACGCGGGTGCGCGTGGGTGACCCTTGTCGCCATGTTGTTTACGACGGGTTGTGGCTGGGTCCAAAGTCGCGTCACCGGCGGGCTGATGGAAGATGTCGCCCTCGCCACGGCGAGACACGATGATGTGGCCCTCGTGCGTCAGGCGATCCCCCCCCTTCTGCTGCTGATGGATGGCTTGATCGAAGGGTCACCAACCAACGTTCGACTGCTGACCGACGCGGCGCAGTCATACACATCCTATGCCGCCTTGCTCGAAGTCGAAGAGCCCGACCGAGCCGCTCTGCTGTATGGACGCGCCCGTGCCTATGGACGCCGCGCGTTGATTGCGAAACACGCAGCCGTCGGCCCCTTGTTGAAGCAACCCTACGACGCGTTCACCCAGGTCTCCGATGTGTTGACCCCGGAGGATGTGGAGATCGTATTCTGGGCGGCGAGTAGTTGGGGCGCCTGGATCAGCGCACATCTCGACTCGATGGCCGCCATCGCCCAACTCCCCCACGTGATCTTTCTCATGGAGTGGGTATTGCAGCAGGATGAGGCTTTCCTCGATGGAGCACCACACGTCTTTCTGGGTGTATACCATGCGGCCTTGCCCCGACTGATGGGCGGAGCGCCCGAACGCTCTCGTGCGCACTTCGATCGGGCCTTGGAAATTGGCCAGCGCCAGTCACTGATGGTGCAGGTGCAGATGGCACGATACTACGCACGGCAGATCTTCGATCGAGACCTCTTTGTCGCATTACTGGAGGAGGTCATCCAGACACCGGCGGACATCAACCAGGATCTCACACTTCAGAACATGGCTGCCAAAGAACACGCGCGCGCCTTGCTGGAGCAGGCCGATGAACTTTTCTAACCTCCCCAAGGCTGCGACGATGCTTCGAACGGTTGGACTTGCTTTCTGTCTGTGTGCCGCGAGTGCTGGGTCTGCGTCTGCAATCAGCCTATTAAAAGTGGCGACCATCGCGCCGGACGGCAGCGGGTGGATGAAAGCTCTGAGAGCTGTGGATGTCGAGCTTCGCCAGCGTACAGAAGGTGCCGTCGGTCTGAAGCTCTACCCGGGTGGCGTCCAGGGCGACGAAGACGTCATGCTGCGTAAGATGAGAATCGGCCAGCTGCACGGGGGTAGCTTTGGCGGCAGCGCCGTGTCCGACATGGTCGCCGACGTTCTGGCGTTGGAGATGCCCTTCCTCTTCGACAGCTACGAGGAAGTGGACTATGTGGTGGGACAGATGGACGAATTCTATCGCCAACGTTTCACCGACGAGGGTTATGTCCTGCTCGGATGGGCCGACATCGGCTTCGTCCACGTCATGTCTCAATCCCCTGTCCGAGGCGCACCCGATATCCGGGGAATGAAGGTCTGGCGACTGGAGGACGAACCGATCACGGAGCTTCTCTTCAAGCGCGCCGGCGTCACCTCCATCCCTCTATCGATTCCCGATGTTTTGCTCGGCCTGCAGACGAATCTTGTCGAAGTGGTCTACGCTTCTCCCGTGGCGGCGATCGTGCTGCAGTGGTTCACCCGTGTCAAGTATGTAACCGCTCTACCGATCAACTACACGATCGGTGTGTTCGCGCTGCAGAAGAAGGCCTTCGACCGACTCGAGCCCGGGCATCAAGAGATTCTGTTGGAGATCACCCGACGACATTTCGCCGTGGCCAATCTTCAATCGCGCGTCGACAACCAGGAGGCGTTGGCCGTCATGCTCACCCAGGGGATCGAACAGGTCCTGCCTCTGGAGAGCGAGGTGGCTTCCTTTCAGGATCTGGTGAAAGAGTCGACACCCGAATTGGTGGGCGACGCCTTTTCACATGAGGCGCACGATCTGGTGACACAACACTTGCGAACCTTCCGACAGCGAACGGTGCTCGAGGCTCCGGATGAATGAACCCGACGAGGACGCAACATCGGTTCCATCAACCTCTCGAGTCCAGCATTTCGAAGATGTCGTTCTCTGCGTCCTGGTTGGACTACTGGTCGTGCTGTCCTGCGCCTCCATTCTGCTGCGAAACGGGTTCGGCATCACCTTCCTCTGGCTCGACCCCATGTCGCGGCACCTGGTGCTCTGGTCAAGCTTTCTCGGAGCACTGGTGGCCACACGGGAAGCGCAGCACATCCGAATCGACGCCATCCTTCACCTGCTGAGTGATAAGGGGCGAAGGCGAGCCACAGCACTGAGTGAGGCCCTCAGCGCCGGCATCTGTGCTTTTCTTGCCTTCATTGCCCTTCGATTCGTCGCCGATGAGCGGCAGTATGGGGGCGAGGTGTTCCTCGACCTGCCGCAATGGTGGATGCACGCGATCTTCCCCTTCGTCTTTGGCGCCATGGCCCTGCGCTTTGCAGCTGCCGCCTGGCGTCGGTGGACGTAGGCTGAGAGCGCTAGATGATCCCTGCTCCGGTGGCGACCGGTCTTTCCATCCTTCTTGGCAGTATCGGCACGCCGCTGTTCGTCATCATCATCTGCCTTGCCCTGCTTTCTTTCGCCACCGGCCAGGTGGACCTGACGATCGTTTTTATCGAGATGTATCGCCTGGCCGATATGCCCGCACTGACTGCGATTCCGCTGTTTGCGCTGTGTGGATTTCTCCTGGCACGCAGTGGCGCGGCACATCGTCTCGTAGGCGTATCGCAGGCCTTGCTCGGCTGGCTGCCCGGTGGTCTGGCCGTAATGGCCCTGTCGATCTGTGCGCTGCTGACCGCCTTCACCGGTGCATCTGGAATGACGATCGTTGCCGTCGGCGGATTGCTCTTTCCCGCGCTGCAGGAGCAACGCTTCCCCGAGAAGTTTTCTCTGGGTCTGCTGACGACCGCCGGGTCCCTGGGTCTGTTGTTTCCGCCCAGCATCCCACTGATCGTCTACGCCATCGTCGCAGAAGTGCCCGTAGATGATCTGTTTCTGGCGGGCATTGCCCCAGGACTCGTGATGGTCTTCTGCCTGGGCGTCTACAGTGTCTATGTCGGCCGTGGGTTGCCACCTCCGCCTGCACCCGAGCTGAATGCCTTTCAAGCCCTTAAGGAAGGTGCATTGGAACTGGCTTTGCCGGTGGTGGTCATCGTCGGCATCTACTCCGGCTTCATCGCCGTCAGCGAAGCGGCGGCCCTGAGTGTCTTGTACGTGTTGTGTGTGGAAATGCTCGTGCATCGGGAGATCAAGCCTCGGCACCTTCCCGGGATTGTCCGCGATACGATGATCCTTGTGGGTGGAATCTTCGTCATCATCGCCGCAGCCACCGCCTATACGAGCTACTTGGTTGACGCCCAGATCCCCGCACAGCTGTTGGAGTGGATTCGAGGAAGCATCGATAGCAAACTGCTGTTCCTGATCCTCCTCAATCTGTTTCTCCTGGCTGTGGGCTGCATGATCGACATGTTCTCCGCTCTCGTCGTGGTGGTGCCCCTCATTTTGCCCATCGCCGAGGCGTATGGGGTTCATCCCGTCCATCTGGGAATCATCTTTCTCGCCAATCTGGAGATCGGTTACTCCACGCCTCCTGTCGGTCTGAATCTGTTCATCGCCAGCGCGCGGCTGAAGCGTCCGATTCTCGATCTCTATCGAGCCTCCCTCCCCTTTCTCCTCATTCTACTGGGGGTCCTGCTCGTGATCACGTATTTTCCGCAATTGAGTCTGTTCACCCTCGACTGACAGGTTTCGATGGCGAAGATCCAAGAAATCCGCTGCATCCGCACCCGCCCTGGTGGCTATTGGGCCATCGTCAAGGTGATTACCGATCAGCCTGGTCTCTGGGGAATCGGCTCGGCAAACGACGTCCATCACGCCGATACGGTGACCACTGCGATCGACAAAGTCATCGCGCCACGGCTGATAGGTCGCGACGCCTCCGAAATCGAAGACATCTGGCAATCAGTGTATGCTGCGGCGTATTGGCGCAACGGCTCGATCCTCAACACTGCGTTGGGCGCTATCGACATGGCCTTGTGGGACATCAAGGGCAAGGAGGCAGGAATGCCTGTCTACCAGCTGCTGGGCGGCAAGTGCCGCGATGCGGTCCCCTGTTATGCCCATGCAAGTGGACACGATCTGGATGCCCTCGTCGAAGACATTCAGCGGTATGTGGAGGAGGGTTATCCCGTCGTTCGATGCCAGCTAGGCAGCTATGGCGGCGGGGGCTTCATCGACGCCGATGCTGCACCGCGACCTCGCAATGCACGCGCAGCAGAGAAGGTCTTCGATGACGAGCTCTATCTGGAGACGATTCCCGCCATGTTCGCGCACCTGCGGGACAAACTCGGATTTGGCCCCAAACTGACTCACGATGTGCATGAGCACCTTCGACCACACAACGCAGTCACTCTGTCCAAGCTGCTGGAACCCTATCGTCTGTTCTTTCTGGAGGACGTCCTGCCTCCTGAGCAAATCGACTGGTTCCGTCAGATCAAGCAGCAGTGCACCACACCCCAGGCGATGGGAGAATTGTTCGTTAACCCGCAGGAGTATGTCCCTCTGATCACCGAACGCCTCATCGACTACGTGCGGGTCCGCGTGTCGAAAGCCGGTGGCATCACACCCTGCCGGAAGATCGCCGCTCTGTGCGAGTGGTTCGGCGTGCATACGGCGTGGCAGGAAGGCGGTGACAACGATCCAGTGAATCAGGCGGCGGCCATGCACCTGGATCTATCCTCGACATCCTTCGGCATCCAAGAGGAAAACCACTTCAGCGCTCAGGAGTTGGACATCTTCCCCGGTCACGCGGAACTCGCCGACGGACATCTGTATGCGAACGATCTGCCTGGTCTCGGAATCGACATCGATGAGCAGAAGGCAGAGCAGCTGCTGAAGAGTTCCGGCCCCAGTGGCACCGCCGAGGATCGCCGCGCGGATGGCAGTATCGTACGCCCATGAGGCTCACATCGGTCCCGTTTCTGACAGCTGTGAGCGTGATGGTGCTCCAGGCAAGTACGGTTCAGGCGCAGAACTTCCCTTCATGGGTCGCCGAACTCCGCACTGAAGCCATCGATTCCGGGATATCGGCCAGGACATTCGATGCGGCATTCGAGTCCGTGAGCCCACTGCCCTATGTGCTGACTGCCCAACGGCGCCAGCCCGAATCCAGACTCACGTGGGCTCAGTATCGCGATCGAGTCGTGTCCTTTGATCGCCAGCTGCGTGGTCGAGAACTGGCCGCCCAACACGCGACTCAGCTGCATGAGGTCGCGCGGCGATATGGTGTTCAGGCTCGATTCATCGTGGCCCTGTGGGGGATCGAAAGCGACTTCGGACGTAATCTTGGCGACGTCCCGAGTGTTGTAGCCTTGGCAACCCTGGCCCATGGGGGCAGGAGGCGCGACTACTTCCGCCGTGAACTCATCAACCTGCTGCACGCCATCGACGACGGGCTTACGCCGGCAGGCCGGGTCTCCGGTTCGTGGGCAGGGGCGCTCGGCCAGTGTCAGTTCATGCCCTCCAACTACCGCCACTATGCCGTCGATGGTGATGGCGACGGGCGACGAGACATTTGGGGTACGCAGGCAGACATCTTCGCCTCCATCGGGCACTTCCTGTCACGCTTGGGGTGGAATGACGAGCAGACATGGGGTCGCGCCGTGCAGATACCGGCTGACTTCGACGAACGACTCGCCGGACTCGACGTGCGCATGAGACTGGCACGCTGGCAAGAACTCGGGGTGCGTCGGCTGGACGGGCGCGACCTGCCCCGGCGACCGAACCTCTGGGCAAATCTGCTGCTTCCCGACGGCCCCAGTGGTGAGGCCTATCTCGTGTACGACGATTTTCATACAACCATGAAGTGGAATCGCTCGACCCACTTCGCCCTCGCCGTCGGCGTCCTGTCGAACGCCATCTCGCCGGCGTTGCGGTAGATTGCCCGTGGGAGCCCCGTCGGAAGTTGAAACACACCCTCTGCTTCAGGGGTGGTTTTGGCTTGCCGTGGCCGCCCTCTTGATCGGCTGGTGGGCACCGTTCCCCTTCATGACCGCGATGCAGCAGCGAGCCCTGGGGGTCGCAGCCTTCGCCCTGGTCAGTTGGAGTGCCCAGCCGATCCCCATTGAGATCTCCTCCCTCGCAGTTCTGTTGCTGTTACCTGCCTCCAAATTGCTCGATTTCTCCGCCACCTTTGCTCCCTTCTCGCAGCCAACCATCTGGCTCGTGTTCGCTGGAATGGTCCTAAGCCTTCTGCTGTCGGCAACTGGACTCGGTGACCGGCTCGCGTTGCGGGTTCAACCGATCATCACCGGCGGTGGGCGCTGGAGAGTTCTCATCGGACTCCACATCCTCGGCCTGGTGACGGCCTTCCTCGTGCCGTCGGGGGTGGTTCGAGTTCTGCTACTGATGCCGATCGGCATCTCTCTGACCCAAGCCATCGCACCTTCCGGGGGCGACGACGCCCGACGCTGGGGAGGCGCGATCGCTCTGTCTCTTGTCTGCGGCACGTATTTCGGCGGGTGCGGGGTCCTGACAGGATCGGTTCCCAATCTCGTCGTGACGGGGCAACTGGAGATGGCGACAGGACGCGTCGTCTTATGGGGGGAGTGGCTTCGTTGGATGTTTCCTGTGATCGGGGCAGCCCGCGCCGCCCTGTGCCTGGCGGTGGTATGGCTGGTGGCGGGTCGAGGTCTACCTGAACCTGCGTCACAACCCGAAACGACAGATCAGCGCCCTCTAGATCGTGATCAACGACGAGCCCTGTTCCTGTTGCTGACCGGTGTGGGATTGTGGGCGACAGATCCGATTCACGGTCTGCCGCCAGTGTATGTGGGTCTCTTTCTGGTGCTGATGGCCATTCTCCCTGGATGGGGGCCTCTGAGTCTTGGGAGACTCAGGGAGATCAACTTCCCCCTCTATTTCTACATTGCCGCGCTCTTTGGCATGGGGGCCGCACTGGATCTATCGGGGGTCAACGGGCGAGTGATCGGCAGTGTGCTGCATCTGCTGCCTGACGCTGGCGGGCACTGGCTCAGTGCCTGCCTGGCACTTACGGCGGCAGCCGTCCCCCTCGACTTCCTCATGGACATCGCCGCGGTGGGTGCCGTCGTAACCCCCTCTCTGCTGGAGGTGGGCTCTCAATACGGCCTTACCCCGATCGCCTCTGCCATGAGTGTCGCCATGGCGACCAGCCTCGTCTTTCTGCCTTATCAGGCAGCACCATTCATGGTAGCCTTGAGCTATCGGCAGGTACCGCTCCGACAGATGGTGGGAGTCATGTTCCTTCTCTCCTCCCTCTCCCTGTTTCTTCTCTGCCCGCTGAATGTCTTGTACTGGCGTATCACCGGATTGATTTGAGAGTAGCCAGCCACCACCCCCCAGAGAATCAGTGGGTATTTTCTCAAAACGTTGGCATGATTCGCCTCTTGCCTTATGCTTAGACGGCTGGTCTCGACGTCACTCGTGATCACATCAATGTCCATCTTCACCTCCTGAAGAAGCCTCGCCGCAGCCGGTGTCCGACCCCGTCGCCGTCGCCAACGTCCTCGCCAGTCGCTATGCCAGCGATGCCCTGATCGGATTGTGGTCAGAGGCTGGGCGTGTACGTCTCGAACGACGCTTCTGGATTGCGGTTCTGCGAGCTCAAGCGGATCTGGGCATCCCCATTCCCGGTGAGGCCATCCAAGCCTACGAATCAGTCCTCGATCAGGTCGATCTCGAATCGATTCGTCACCGAGAAGAGCGAACGCGTCATGACGTGAAGGCTCGCATCGAGGAATTCTGCGAACTTGCCGGTTTCGAGCACGTCCACAAAGGGCTCACCAGCCGCGATCTCACGGACAATGTTGAGCAGTATCAGATCCTCGAGTCCCTGAGGTTACTGCGCCTCAAGTATGTCCGCCTTCTCGATGCGCTACGTGATCGAGCCGCCGTCTGGCGTGATCTGGCCATCGTCGGCAGGACACACCATGCAGCGGCTCAACCCACGACGGTGGGCAAGCGATTGGCCATGTTCGGGCAGGAAATGGTCGAAGCCTTTGCTCGCCTTGACGATCTGATCGCTCGTTACCCGCTTCGGGGCCTCAAGGGAGCCGTCGGTACGAGCCTCGACCAACTGACCCTGTTCGAGGGCGACACTGAGCGTGTCACCGAATTGCAGTCGCGGGTTCAGGAGCATCTGGGTTTCGGCCGTCAGTTGGGCGCCGTCGGTCAGATCTATCCCCGGTCCCTGGATTTCGACGTGGTCTCGTGCCTGTATCAACTGGGTGCGGGCATCGCAAACCTGGCTCGCACCGTGCGCCTCATGGCCGGGGCCGAAACCGCCACCGAGGGATTCGTACCCGGTCAGGTCGGCTCGTCGGCGATGCCGCACAAGATGAACACGCGCAGCACGGAACGCATCAACGGTCTGCAACTGATCATCGGCGGACATGTCCACATGGTCAGCGGGCTCGCAGGAGATCAATGGTTCGAGGGCGACGTCTCCTGCTCCGTTGTTCGACGTGTTGCTCTGCCCGATGCCTTTTTCGCTTTCGACGGCATGTTGGAGACCGCCCTGCATGTGGTGGACGAAATGGGTGTCTACGAGGCGGTCATCGCCAGAGAACTCGAGCGATTCCTTCCCTTTCTCGCGACCACAACCCTGTTGATGGAAGCCGTGCGAAAAGGGGCAGGGCGGGAACAGGCACACGAAGCGATCAAGGAGCACGCCGTCGCAGCTGCCCTGGCTCTGCGTCAGCAAGGCGGCGGCGAGAACGATCTCGTTGAACGGTTAGGGGCAGACGATCGCCTCCCCCTGCAGGCCACCGATATCCGCACGATCCTCGAACACTCCGAAGCTTTTGTCGGCATGGCTGGAGGTCAGGTCGATACCTTTGCGGTCGAGGTCGATGAGTTGTGTCGCCGTTTTCCAGAAGCAGCCAAGATCACCAAGGGCCGACTCCTATGACGTCGGCCAGTCTGGCACGACGTTCCGACCAACCAACCAGATCCATCCCCCTTTTCCAGGACCCAAAGATCCATGCGTTATGAACGGGTGACCCTCAAGCTCAGCGGTCAGGCGGTATCTGGCGACGAGGAATTCGGGTTCGATCACGAAGCACTTGAACACATTGCAGACGAGGTCCTCGGCCTGCACGGTCGGGGTGTGCAGATTTCGGTGGTGATCGGTGGCGGCAACATCTTTCGCGGTAATCTCGGATCACTATGGGGCATCGAACGAGTCGAGGCTGACAACATCGGCATGATGGGAACCATCGTGAACAGCCTCATGTTGCGGGGCGTCATCACGGGCCGCTCGGAAGGTAACGTCGAGGTGCGGGTCATGACGGCCGTCCCCGTCAACAGCGTGGCCGAGCCGTATATCCGGCTGCGTGCGGCCCATCATCTTGAAAAGGGCTACGTGGTCATCTTCGCCGGCGGCACAGGTCAGCCTTATGTCACCACCGACTACACCGCCGCTCAGCGGGCCCTGGAGACGCGCTCTGAAGCGCTCCTCTATGCAAAGAACCAGGCTCGAGGCATTTTCACTGCCGATCCTCAGACCGACCCCCAAGCGCGGCTGTATCGCCGAATGGACTACAACACGATTCTGCGACAGAATCTGAAAGTCGTCGACTTGCCCTCCGTCATCCTGGCACGCGACAACGATCTGCCGATCCATGTGTTCGACTTTGATGAGAAGGGTACGATCCTGCGGATCTGTGACGGAGAGGACATGGGCACTCTTGTGGGCCACGTGGACGAGGACGAACTAGAGGATGGTGAGTCGGCGTGAGTTCATCGTCGGATTCACAGATCTCCCACGAAGCGACTGACATCACATGGCATGCCAGCCAGGTCACCCGTGCGCATCGTGAGAAGCTCCTCGACCAGCGGGGCGCCCTGCTCTGGCTCACGGGGCTGTCTGGATCTGGCAAGAGCACCGTCGCCTTTCGCGTCGAGCACGCGCTGATCGAACGGGGCTGCGTCGCCTACGTCCTTGACGGCGACAATGTGCGACACGGACTGAACAGCAATCTCGGTTTCTCCGCCGATGATCGGGCAGAGAACATCCGTCGCATCGGCGAGGTGGGTAAGCTGTTCGTCGATGCGGGATTGATTACCCTCAGCAGTTTCGTCAGCCCCTATCGTGCCGATCGAGATCAGGTGCGTGCCCTGCTGGCAGAGGATCAGTTTTTCGAGATTTATGTGAATACTCCACTGGAGATCTGTGAGCAGCGTGATCCGAAGGGGTTGTACAAAAGGGCTCGCGCTGGTGAGATTCCAAACTTTACCGGCATCTCCGATCCGTATGAAGAACCCCAGGCACCGGAACTGGAACTGAAATCCGACACCGTCACCATTGACGAAGCCGCCCGACAGGTCATCTGTCTGCTGGAGCAGCATGGCAAAATCAATCCTGCGAAGTAAAGGTTCACCTTGAAGGAATCACTTGTCGACGACCTGAGTTTTGGGGCAGATGGCCTCCTGCCCGCAGCGATCACCGAACACAAGACAGGGCGACTATTGGTCTTGTGCTTTGTTAACCGCGAGGCCCTGCAAGCCACCGCTCGTGAAGGCCTCGTGCATCTCTATCGCCGCTCGAAGGGGCTGGTTCAGAAAAAGGGCGTTGACTCTGGCCACGTGCAGAGGGTGCGGGAGATCCGCGTCAACTGCGAAATGAATTCGGTTGAGATCCGCGTGGACCAGGAGGTGGCGGCGTGCCACGCCGGATTCTTCGCCTGCTACTATCGTCGATGGGATGATGACACCGCGTCGTGGGAGACCATCGACGAGCGTGTCTTCGACCCCGACACGGTCTACAAATAGTCGCGCCTTGAAGGCATTTCTGCGCTACGCCTTCAGCCTGACCCTGGCGGCGGTATTCATCTACTGGGCGTTCGAGGGGATCGACCTGACCACAATATGGCAGGCGGCACGGCAGTCATCGACGGGGTGGTTGGCGATGATCGTGCTCACCACGCTATGCACCGTGGCGATCCGGGCTTGGCGTTGGGTGGTTCTTCTGAAAGGCGTCACGCGAGTTGTGACGGTGACAGATGCAACTCTCGCTTTGGCGATCTGTTACAGTGCGAACATCGTCGCCCCACGGGCCGGCGAAGCGGCTCGGGCACTGAGCCTCAAATGGCAACGTGATGTAAGCGTGAGTGCTACTCTTGGAACGGTCGTCGTCGAGCGCATTCTGGACATGGTATGGTTGATCTTCTTCGTGGGCCTGTCACTATCCGTGATTCCCGGTCGTCTCGAGACAGAGTACCCATTGCTGGTCAGTGGTTCGCTCCTCATGCTCGGCGGATGTGCCCTGCTTGCCGCGTTGTTGGCGTATGCATGCGCCACGGGCGAGAGCGGGATCGAAATCGTCGAAGTCCAACTGTCTCGTATTTCGGCGCGGATCGCTGGTCCCGCCGCCGAGATCCTGCGCAAGTTTGTTGTCGGGCTGACGAGTGTGTCCGGAAAAGGCGCCTATGTGCGAATCTTCGTCAGCTCCGCCATTCTCAATGCAGGGTATGTACTCATCATATACGAGTCATTCTGTGCGTTCGGTCTCCACCAGAGCCACAGCCTGGGCGCTGCGGCGGCCCTTGTCGTGATGGCGATTTCCTCGATCGGCATCGTCATTCCCGTACAAGGAGGCATCGGCGCCTATCACTTCCTCTTCGCCAACACCCTCGAAACGCTCTACAGCGTCGACGCTGCCGCAGCCCTGGCCTGTGCTACGGTTGTCCATGCGTTGGGGAACATCACATACTTGACCATCGGAGTTCCCGCGCTCTTGCTGCAGCGCTATCAATCGCGCCGAAACGCGGCTTAGCGCACTGCACTTGCGACCGCCTCAGTACTGAAGCGAGGACACCGCCTTGCTAACCATGGCAAAGGCGGCGCAGAACATTCCCACCAGCGACATACCCACTCCGAAGCCGACGGTCAGTACCATCGCATACTGTCGCCACTGCTGTTTCCCGTACTTCTTCCAGAAGTAGAATCGAGCCAGCAAGGCGCCGAAGATCATGGGCAGCAGATTGTGTGGAATCCCTAGCACAGATTGCACATATCCCCAGATGAGGAAGATGGGCAGGCCGAAGAAGGACATGGTGAAGTAGAAGACCAGGCCAAAGGCGCCACCAAACAGGATGATCGGCCACTTCTTCCCCTGCAGCGGATGACGAAAGTCCTCGTCCAGTCGACCATCGCCGTCATCATCGCGGCCATTGATCAGTTCCTCATCGATCAGGCCGTCTCCATCGTTGTCACGACCATCCCCGGTGTATCGCAGATCCTGCCAAAGGGCCATGAACAACAAGGGGCGATCAGCAGACCGTTGAAGAAACTCGCCGTCGAAGGAGGCCAAACGATCGACTTCGAACAGGAATGCGAGCGAATCGGTACCAACGCCGCCATCCACCTGGGCAGCGAAATTCGGATTTGCCGTATCGACGACCTCCCCCAGTGACGGCCACTGTAGTTGTGGCGGGGGCTGATCACCTACCGAATCACGCTGGGCGCTACGCTGAGTCGCCAGAGCAAGACGATCCAGCACCTGCGGTGGTGTCTGTGTGGGCGGGGAAGCGCCACCGAAATTCGTGTAGAAGTAACCGACGGAGGACCAGGGGCCATACGTCCGCTTGTCCGGATCAGCAATATCCACATCGTCCGTCACTCTTACTCGCCAATACCACCACTCTCTATCCTGCAGATTCGAAGGACTCCACACAGCCTGATCCGCCTCGAGGCGTTGCCCTTCAACCTCTTCGCCCTCTGTCCACATCTGGCTGTACATCGTACTGGAGTAGAACAGGGCTTTGTCAAAGGCTTGCAGGGGCCACATCAACTGGGCGTAGGGATAACTTTCTGACGGTATGGGCCCCAGTCGCCAGAGAAAGCTCCAATACATGAGGCTGACGGCGAAGACGATGGGGAGCATGAACAACTCTGCCTTCAACAGACTCGTGAAACGCATCCCTGTGAGTTCGACGACGCGAAAACCTTCGGCATGCCCGCCGTAGTTGCGCGTGGGGAATGGCACGAACCAGATGTCCACTCCCCGATAGCCGGTGAGGAAAATGATCGCTTCGTTGATATAGGGAATGGCCACTTCACGTCCGATGAGTCCGTCCAGGCGCGCTGAGACAAAAGACATGATGGGCGCGTAGATGAAAGCGATGCCAAAAAACACGAGCAGAAGCCCCGTCGTCACCAGTGTCGGAAACAGCGTCTTGGCAAGCACGATCGGATACAGAGCGGCCACCGAAAACAGCACGACACAGATCCAGATATTGAAATCGCCTCGGCCGAGATGCTTCAGACAGTAACCGCGGACCTCTGAGGGCTGGCGGCAACTGGCATGCTGACACGTAGCAGGATACGTCTTGCCTGCCGCTCCATCGATGGAGATCCCCTCATCCAATTCACGGCGCCTCTTGCGCGCAGTCGCCATCACCTGATACAAGCTGATTATGGTGACCGCCAGGGTGATGCCGATGGAAAAGGCCCGCCAGAAATCGACGCCGGTGACGATCTGCGTGCGAATTGTGTCCATGCCGACCAGCCAGCTGGGCATGAATCCCTGTGTATACAGAATGGGACTGACGGCCGTGTGGACGATCACACCGGCGAAGGATCCCACGACACCCCAGAATGGAGCATAGAGACCCGCCATGATCGTGCCGAGACTCAAGGTGATACCCAGGGGCGCCGCCGGGATCAGATGGCCCAGATAGGGCGTGAGATCCCAGAACGGAATGGGGATCAGCATGATCTTCTTGCCACCGAGGATCTCTGAGAACACAGGCAGGGCCACGTAGATCAGCCCGAAGGCACTGCCGATGATCGCTCCGACAGAAAACACGGGCCACTTCCACGTCTCCTGCTCTTCCCCACTCTCTTCGGCCAGGGCCATCGCCGTCAGAGCGGACATGGGCGCCGTCGGAAAGGGCAATTTCTCGCGGTCAGAGGTCAGTCGAAACAGTACATATCCTGACGTGAACCAGGCGATGCGGCCGACGATCGTGCCCAGGATCAGAAGACCGATGGGTAGGATCCAGTCCTCGTGCAGGAACGTTCGTTGTGCGAGCGCTTCAGACTCGGGACCGGGTACCCACCAATCGGGGAGAAGTCGCGAGATCCCAAATTGCTCGGCTTGGGCCGAACGCACGAAGTACTGACGGAACAGGAGGTCGAGGAAGGCTCCTTCCTCTCGGGCCACCAGTGCCGAGGCAACATAGACCAGCAGATAGATTTCCTGGCGGCGCAGGGTCGTAAAGGAGCGTTTCGCCACCTCGAGGAACAGGATGACCGTCACCCATTGTGCCGCCGAACCGATCGAGCCACCCGTCACGAGACCGAGATACATCTCTCCCGGCGTCATGATGAGGGAGATGAAGATCACGCCGATGATCGTGCGTACGGTGAACCCCTCGGCGAAACGATCGGGCGGTTCCAACAAGGCACGGAACTCTTCGACCTCTTCGTACTGCCGAGATCGCCAACCACGCCAGCGGTCTAGAATGCGTCGAGGATTCTGTGGGCTGTCACTCATCCGGCAGCCCTTTCGTCGCTGAAGACGACATCGGCACCAGCGGCCAACATCTCACGGGCCATATCTCGGTGATAGACCTTGTCGTCATCTGCCATGGTGTGCCAGAGGAGGAACTCCTTGCGCAGGGCATTGAAGAATCCCGAATTCACACGTTGCCAGTACGTGTCCTGACCACTGAGTCGCCTGATGTAAACGTCGACACCATAGGCCCCCCGTGTGGAACTGGGCGTGAACTCGACCTGTACGAACTGGCTGACCCCCATATCAAAGGGCGCCAACCACAGCAGCAACTGCAGAGCGAGCTCCCGCTCCCCTCGTTGGTTCGACTCTTCGACAATGCGCACCTTGTCGGCATATAACACACCGATGGACTCTTCTCCGTAGGCGTTGAAGAAACCAGCCAGGAAACCGGCGATGCCCTCGACCTCCGTCTCCCCCACCATGAATGGAAAATCGAAACTCCAGTCATCTCCCTCCGGCGGCGGAGGTTGCCATCTGCGTACCGTGTCCGGCACGGCCGATCGTGCAGCCAGACGTGCGGGATATAGAGTTGACAGCAGGACGACGGCCATCACCATCACGGCTGAGACGATGGCCGCCATGGATGAGTAGTTGAGACTCAAGCCTGACAGTAGGTCATAGTGCACGAGAATCTTGCCGAGACCCTGTCCGAACATGTACCCGAGGGTCACGCCGATGACGGCATACACGCAGGCTTCGGCGATGAACAGCAGCGCAATGTGCATCGGTGCCAGCCCTACAGAGGAATAGATCCCGATCTCCCTGAAGCGCTCATATACGGCACCCATCATCGCATTCAAGACAATCAGCGCCGCAATGAGCATCGGTACAATCAGCGCCTCCATCCCCTCGACCGACGTAATCCCGAGGGAAGTGTAGGAGGACACGGAAACCTCGTCCCCGTCACGAAGACCCGCGAACAGCGTGCCCGCAATGCGTACGAGATAGTCTTCGATCAGCGACTCAACCGGCGCCTCCGGATTCAGTTTGACACCGATGGAACGCAGATCACCGAAAACGACCTGCAAGGTCTTGTACGGCATGACCAGCACGTGTTCCGCCGACAGATGCACGAAGGACCGCACGTCGGAAAGGATCTCATCCTCCACAACGACCATCGTGGGCCCCGCACCCGCACCCGGACCGAGAGCGTCTGTCGATGAAAGCTGGAAATCGGCCGGGGTCAGAGGTTCATCGTCGAGATCGGTGATCGCCTCGAAAGCCTTCGCCTCAAAAAGCCCGATCACATCGAAGCGTTTACCGAAGATCTGAACGTGGGCAGAACCATCCTCCACAGCGAGCGAATCGATGCCCAAAGGTACTGCCATCGCCATCGGCAACAGGCAAACCTCGCTGTCGCCTGCCTGCAGCCAACGGCCCGCGACCAGATCGTTGCCGAGACCTGTCACCTCCCGTTCCTGCGGCGTCAGGCCCAGCATGGCCGCCGCCTGCACATTGAGCGAGTCCCGACGCACCTCGGTGAATCGTTTCTCCTCCTGGAAATAGGAGATGTACCAGCCTCGAGGCGCGACCACACCGTGATCTTCAAAGTGAGACTTGGCGTAGTCGAGGTTAACCGTCATCAAACCATTCCACCCTCGATCTCTGATCAGGACCCCCTCGTAAGCGCCTTCGTGATCGAGGCTGAACACGAGAAACCGGACGTCGGGACGGAAGGACGTGAAGGAGAGGACGGTGAAGGTGAGCAGTGTCAGTGTCAGCAACGTGAGACCGGTGCGCAGTCTCCGGCGACGCATGTTGGAGATGCCCAGAAGGAATGCAGCATAGGCGGCGCTGATGCGGCTGATATCGGTCTGGTGGACCTTCGCCTTGGCCGCCTGGAATTCCTTCATGAATCGATTGAACCGGCTCGACACGAGAGTCAGGACAAAGACCGCCATGGCCATGATCGCAAAGGCGAGCAGAATGATCAGCGGGTGGGCAATGTCGAAGGCGGGATGCACCTGTGAGATCAACATCCAGATGACGAGCAGCAGTCCGCCAAATCCGGACAACTGCCAACGAATATCCGCGAACGAAAACAGCAGACGCTCACCGAAGAAGGCAGCCGGGATGACCAGGGCGAGGAAAAAGACGATCCCCGAGATCACATCGTTCAGAGTGGCCACCACCTCTGGATAGGCCCGCATCGTCACGCCCAGTCCGGCTCGCACGTGGGCGATATAGTCGGACCAACGCAATTGATCGACGGCCAATTCCGCATTGCGCAGCAGACGCTCTCCAGCGTCATGCAGTCGACTCAGACGCTGGTTCTCGATCGCATGGGACCGCATCATGGTGAGGCGAGCGTCGTTCAGGTTCCATGTGTCTCGCAGCGCCAGTAACGGGGTGGGCAACATGTTGTTTGTCGTCAGGTCGTAGCCAGAGCCCTTGGCTTCCTGCTCATCGGTTCCCCCCTGGCTATTGATCAGCAGCATCCGCTGAGTTGCGGTGCCGATGAGGAGTTTCAGGTGCCGATCGTCCTCATCTGCCTGACGCGGAGCATACACAACAGCCAGATCCGTCGACCACAGACCTCCGAAGAAGTAGCCAAACTGGCGCGGGGCGATGCCTCCACTGTCGATCATCTTCATCCCGCGCAGGCCGCGAAGGATATTCGGACTCGTCAGCCCGTACAGGGTCTTCAGCACAGCTGGGAACACGACGATCGTTTTGGTATCGGTTGCCCAACGCACGGACCAGTTCAATCGACCACTGCCCAGCGCTTTGCCGTGGAATTTCTCTGCCCGCGCACTCAGATCCGGCGCGTAGATGACCTCTCCTGTCGCTTCGTCCAGACCAAAGGCGCTGATCGCATTGCCGCCGGTGTAGAGTCCCGAGATGGTCGCCTCGCCGTCGAGATCGGTGCGGAAAACCCTGCCGTAGTCAACTCCCTTGTGAGAGCCCCCATTGACGAGCACGACGGCATTGCTGATCGCCCGATCGGGTGTCTCGCTTCGACGAGGAAAGGCGCGCACGCGGACACGATGGGTTCTAAGTCGATCCTTCAGAACTGGACCGAAATCTTCCAACCCCGAAAACAAGGCCGTGTCGGCAAAGGACGCGGACAACACCCGGCCTAAGAACTGAGCCTGACGGTCAAGATTATCGGAGCGCACATTCTCAGGCATGTCGAGCGGCGTGTTCACCGGAAAGCGCGCGTCATGGATCGTCACAAAGGCCAGCGCCGGCAACCCGACATCCAGCGCCGCCTCACTATCTACGGAGACCCCATCCGGCACGAAGGTGGACCAGTCCATGCCACGAATCGGACTGATGCCATTGACCAGCACACCCGTGGAATCTCGACCGAGGATGGGCCCTACCTCCTCGGCGTAGCGGGTGAATCTCCGGCCAAAAGGCACGAAGAACCGCTTCAGCCCAAAATCGTACGTGTTATTCCAGATGCCGAGTTGGTCAGTTTTCGTCGAAAGATCCAGACTGATAAACAGCTTGGTCGGCAGCGGCTCCGTCATTTGTTTCACATAGTGCTTGTGGGTGCGCATGTGCCGATTGAGGAAATCGACAACCCCACTGAGGGCCTGGAAATGAGCCCCCGTAAACAACACGAGTACCGTTCGCTCGGGTGGATGATCACGCAGATGCCGTGCGACCTCCAATAGGGCTGCTGCGCTGGACGCAGATTCAGCCGAAGGCGCCAGAGACGGTGTGGCAGCGACTCCATCGTAGTAAGCCTGGACGACAATGCGATCCTCGGCGAGCAACGAATCGCTGCCAGCGATCTCCACCCACAGATTCCACGCGGAGACTTCCTGCCAGTCCATGCGACTGTCCAGACGAACCGATAACTGATCCTCCGGTTCCCGAAGGCGCCGACGGAGTTCATTGCCCTGTTTGGCGTCGATCCAGAAACGTGGAATGTTGACCGGTTCGAGAGTCGACTTATCCAACATCTCACGATACGTGGCCTCGTCAGGGGCGATAAAGACCACCGCAACCGCGCCCAGAGACGCTGCCCGCAACCAGTGATCCCACGAGTCGAATTCCATGAGGGCGATGGAGCCATCGAGTCGATGTCCGTCGAACTCCTCGTATTCCCCGTGGCCGAGATAGACCAGAGGTCCTGACAAGCCCTGTGGGCCCGTGGTCGTCGTGCGGGGGCCATTCGGCCACAGACCGTAAATCGTAAGATCTCGACCTTCATCCAGCAGATGCAGCCGGCTGTGTCCCCCGATCTCGATGGGGACTGTCACGGCGAGGGTTTCCTGGTGTACGGTGCCAAGATCGAGATCGACGAGCTGGTCGTGGATCCATCCTGCCGCGTGTTCCGAGCCCGAGTAACCCGTCAGACGAGATGCATGGGACGACAGAACCTCAACCGTCGTTCGAACCCGCTGTTCGGAGTCCTCGATCTCTACCAGCCGGTTCGCGTGGGATGTCGCCCCCATCAACAGCAGGACCAGTGTCACGACACGTACATGCGTCATCGCCATCGCACCCAGGTCACCGATGTTCTGCGCTGTCTTCATACCCAGAAGATGGGATTGTTGATCTTGCCGGTGATATAGTCGATGACGAGCCAGATTCCGTTGCACAGCACCTGACCGGCGATCAAACCGAGGAAGAAGGACTGGCTGCGTTTGTAGTTGGCTGCCCCCCCATACCGCAGGATGAGGCGTTTGAGGAACCACGCCAGGAATACGTTGAACCACACATAGTTCATCATGCTGTTGGCGCCGATGGGAAAACCGATGGGATGGATCGGCCACCACGGCAACCGCTGGCGTAAGAACATCATGAGGGTCATGAAGACAGCGCCCCCGCCGAGGAATCCCAGCCCGGACCAATAGGTACCCAGTGGCTCGATGTTTCGCAGGGCCGCATTATAAGCGTAGGCGGGCAGCCCCTGGAAAAACCAGTTGTTGAGATTGATCCCACCATGGCGATACGCCATATGGAAGATCATCCACAGAGAACCGGAGGCACCGATGACGAGGGCCAGAAGCATCGCCCAGAACACAACTCTGCGAGCCCGAGGTTCCATCTCCTCGATCATCTTGAGCGCATTGGTGCACGTGGCCAGGACAAAGATGCGGATGTCGGATGCCCAGATGTAGGCGAGACTGAGGTTCATAACCCCCGCAGGACCTATAAGGGCTGACCCTGCACCTTGGACAACGAGATCAGAAGCGATCATCGGTGATCGAACCGCCGCTAGACCGGCCTCGGCGACGATGCGTGTAATGCCGATGAAGATCAGAAGGGCGACCACGATAAACAGGAGGGCAACCCATAGCGGCGTACCCATGAACCACAGCCACCCCGTCATGATGGCCATGCCACCGAGGAGGCCGGCCACAGCACCACGATACGGCAGAATCTCATCGCCATCATTGACGTGGGGAGCGCGACCAAAGGCCTTGGCAAAGACGTCCCGATAGTGCTCGCGACCGATCCACAGCCCCACCAGCACCATGGCCAGCAGGGCACCGACGCCTTGATACCCCAAATAGGGATAGTCCGACACGCCGAAACCGATCTTCTGCGACGACTTCACTCCGGCGAGTATGAAGACCTCCTTCTCCACCTTGGACAACAGGTGGAAGACCCAGATCCCAGCAGCGATGTTCGCATTGATGAAATAGGAAAACCCGATCATAGCGAAGGAGATCGTCAGCTGAATCGTCTGGCCGCCAAAGAAGGGCAAGATCCACTGCACGGGCATGATAGGTACACCGGGACTGTATCTGTGCAGCGCCTTCAACGACCCTACGATGAGAGGGATCGCCAGCCCCAGCCACATGCTCGGTCGCTTAAAGAAGTCGTTCACGAGTCGGTCCTTGTGTTCACCACGGATCATGGCCAGACCGACCTGTGCGATGGGATAGGCGAGACGCTCTCGCTCCATCCATTGACGTCGAACGATGACGGCGATAGACACCATCGTCACATAGAGGGCTAACAGGAAGATTCCCCACCAGAACAAGGGCTCCACCCAGGTGCTATACGGAATGCGATCATCCGTCCCCGCAGCGAGCCCCTCATAGAAAAGGCGGCTGCCGGTACCATCATCGACGAGGAGTCGTCTCGGAAGATGGGGAAACAGCTTCTCCTGCCAGTGATTCTGAGGTGAGGCGAAATAGAAGATGGCCGTGATGATCGGCAGGATCTGCTCGCTGAGCCCCATGGTGCACAAGGCTGACACGATCAGCAGCATGGCGTATACCAGCACCAACTCTGATCGATTTAGAGCCAGCGATGTACCTCGCAGTGTCGCCGCCACGTTGAGCCAGCAGGAAGCGAGCAGAAAGATCCCGAGTGCAACCGCGGGAGATGCCAAATCGAGGGTTTGCAGGGGCCAACCGGCATTCACGACGCCTACGGAGCTCACGATGGCAAGCAATCCCGCCCGCCCCAGGCTCACCGCCCCCCACTTGAAAAGCAGGTTGAGCACGCCGATCAACAGCAGAAATAGGAAGATCGCCCCCGGGGTACTGAAATCGAGGGACATATACGACCCCCGGATGATCATGTTCCCGAAGGGGGCACCGATGGCGAGAAAGAAGCTGAGAAAGATCCCGACCCAGAATCCACGCCAGGTCAGCGCCTCGCGGCCCTCACTGTCGAGATGAGCCTCACGGCGAGTCTCCAGGTACCTCTGGTATATTTGTGGTAACTCTCGTTTCATCACTCACACTTGGCCCTGCCACACGATGAGAGACGCAACCGCAGCTATCATGCCCCCTGCAAGTGGCAGCACGCGAAGGAAATCACATTCGAACCGCTTGTCCGGAAAGAGCCCCTACGATAGCAGGATACCGGAGGTGAGCGCAATCTATGACACGTCCTGTTCGCATCTCGCCACCCCTTGACGTGCGTGGCTGGTTTACGTGCTTTGAGGACGACTACTCGCTGAGGAAGCCCCTTGGATTTTTCGGATATTGCCGTACCTCTGCTGCGCCTGCCCACGGCCCCCTTCCACGAACACCACATCGTTGCCGCTATTCGTCAGATGCTCGGCGTTTGGTCTGATGATTCAGGCGCACCACTGCGAACAGAGCAGGACGAGGCGGGCAACCTTATCATTCGTTATGAAGGGAGCCTGGAAGGGCCGTGGCTCTGCCTGACGGCACATCTGGATCATCCCGCCATGGGGTATGTCGAACACCTCACACCCCAGGATCTACTCTTTGAGCGTCTCGGCGGTGTACCTGTGGATTTCAGCCGGGATGCGCCCGTGCGCGTTCACTCCATCGACGATCGTCATCCACCCTTGATGGGGCGAGTAACCGCTTACCTCGAAGACGCGCTGTTTGCCGGTGAGAGTCGCCCAGCCTTTCGCATCCAATTGCAGGATTCTGCCGACCAGGTCGCAGCAGGATCGTTCGCTGTGTGGGATCTGCCGGATGTAGCGATCAAGAAAGGGCAATTGCGCGCCACCGCGTGTGACGATATAGCGGGCGTCGCCGTGGCCCTGACGGTACTGGCCAAGATGATTGAAGAATCGGCCTCTGCGCGCCTGTCGATTCTGCTAACTCGAGCTGAGGAGACCGGATTTGGGGGCATGCTCGACATCACGCAGAGCGATCATCTGGATCGAGACGCCGTGTACGTGAACATCGAGTGCTCAAGCTGTCTATCCGGGGCGCCACTTGGACAGGGGCCTGTGATCCGGGTGGGAGATAAACGGTGGTTGTTCGACCCCGCATTGACGGCTGCTCTCGTACAGGCGGCAGAGGGTGATGAGTCGGCCGAACGGATCCCCTGTCAGAGACGACTGATGGATGGCGGCACGTGCGAAGCCACTGTGCTGTCTAGAGCAGGCGTTCCCACAGCCGCCGTCGCCTTACCTCTGGCCAACTACCACAACCAGGGACATAAGGCTGTGCGGCGCGAAGCGATCAACCTGAATGACGCTGAGCACCTCGTGCGACTTCTGACGCGACTGGCACGGGGTGGTGCAGCACGACTGCAAGATGCACGAGCAGATCGCCTTGGCCAGGATCTAGAGCGCCGCCATCGAATTCAGAGTCCGCGTCTGCGAGAGACCGCCCCATCGCTACCTCAAACCCCAGGAGATCAAAGCCGATGATCGAGCAAGTGGAGTTCGGTGCCACCGGCCTGCACGTGTCGCAACTGTGTTTCGGCACCGGAACCAACGGCTGGCATGGTCGCTCCGAGCAGAGTGACCTGGGGATTGACGGCCTTTCGTCTTTACTGCTGTACGCCCATTCCCAGGGGATCACGTTCTGGGACAGCGCCGACCAATATGGGACACATCCTCACATCGCCCGTGCCCTACAGCAGGTGGACCGATCCAGTGTCGTCGTCACGACCAAAACAAACTCCCGGAAGCCCAATGAGGTCAGGGCGGATGTGGAGCGATTCCTTCGTGAGCTGAAGACGGACTACATCGATATCGTATTGCTTCACTGCCTCACGAGCGCAGACTGGGAAGAAACCGCAGCCGACGCGATGGACAGTCTTTCCCGGTGCAAGGAGGAAGGGATGATTCGCGCTGTGGGTACTTCCTGCCACGATCTGGGCGCACTAAGAGCCTCCGCGTCTTCCAGCTGGCCCGATGTCAATCTCGTTCGCATCAACTATGCGGGCGATGCCATGTGCGGCGAGCCTGATCGGGTATGCCAACTCATCGACCAGATGGTCATGAGCGGCAAAGGTGTGTACGGGATGAAGGTCGTCGGTGGCGGCAGTGATCTGACTCGCGACCCGTCCCGAGCGATCCGTTTTGTCGCGGAACAGACCGTCGTGCACGCGATGGTCATGGGCATGTCGAGTCGTGAGCAGGTCGACGAGAATTCCGGCCTCGTTGAGCACTCGACCATGGCCACCGGCTTGATCATTGCGAGATCACCACGACCGATCGACTCGACTAGACGATCGTCCAGCCTCCGTCGACGACGAGCGTATGACCTGTGATCATACTGGCCGCATCGGAAGCCAGGAAGATGACGGGTGCGGACATTTCCTCGGGCTCTGCCAGGTCACCGCGCAGCAGATTCTTCGTCTTGATCGCGTCTGCGAACGCCTGACTCGCCTTCATCGCTGACTCGGCCATAGGGGTGCGGGTCACAGTGGGTGCAATCGCATTCACGCGGATTCCATGCTCTGCCCACTCGGCCGCCATCGTACGCGTCAGGTTGTTCACCCCTCCTTTGGCACCGGAATAGGGGCCTCGCTCCGGCGCTCCTACCACACCTGCTTGCGATGAGATGTTGATGATACTGCCGCGGATCCCCCGCTCGATCATCTTCCGGGCAGCGATCTGAGAGCAGAAGAAGACATTCTTCAGATTCGCATCGACGATGAGATCGTAGAGTTCCTCGTCATAGTCGAGGATCTTCCCGACCTTGTTGTACCCCGCGTTGTTGACGAGCACATCGATGCCTTCCAGGTGCGCGTCCACGGCTTCGACAAACGTCTGGATTGAGGCGACATCGGTCACATCCAATGGATGGATGAAGCAGTGCCCTCCGTCTGCCTCGATCTCGTCCCTCAAGGTTTCCAGTTCAGACATCGTTCGGCTACCCACGGCGATTCGGGCTCCTGAGATGACGGCCTCCAGGGCCATCGTTCGTCCGAGGCCTCGACCGGCTCCTGTGACGACGACGTTCTTGCCGTCGAGGGCAAAGCGTTCGAGTGCTGGCACGAGCAGTTCTCCTGTTGTTACCGAATCGGTCGTTGATGTCAGTTTGCGGCGGTCTGCAGAGCACCGGCTGGAAACACGGCCACACGGGCGGTATCGCCATGCAGCTGAACAAGGCGCTGACGCAGAGATGTCCATTCTCGGAAAAGTGTCACATGTTCACCGTAGAGCGCCTCACAGTCATAACGATTGACTGCGGGACTGTAGATGAAGGTTCGACGCGCCTGAGGTCGTGGATTGCCACGAAGTGCTGTCCCCGGCCCCAGAACCGAGTGCCATCCCGCGCCCTCTGAACAGGCGCTGGTCATGACGATGGTCGCATCGTCGATGAAGGGATCATGGTCACTGGAGCTCAGCGGTACCATGGCCAATCCGGCCTGGCAAAGCTCCGTGTCCTTCGGATAGGCGTTGAAGATCCCCACGTCAAGTGGCCCCTCTGGGACCTTGGTCGCGTAGAGTTTGCTGCCAAGATCACATCCGGCTCGATAGGCCTGCGCTGGATCGCCTGCCACCAGGTCAATGATGTCGAGCGACTCATTGAGCAGCGGATTGACGAGAAAGGACAAACCAGCCATCCGAGCGACCTCATCCAGATGGGGTCGGAATGCCTCACCATGGACGTAACGATGGTTCAGGAGAATCGTCTGCTGCCCACAAGCCCCTGGGATCAGCAGTTTCGCCCCACCTCCAAAGAACCCGCCCCGGGGGGTGATCATCCCCAAAGCGATTCTCAGCTGACACCCCATGAAATCTCGATTGACGAAAATCGGCACGCCCTGTGAGGAGTTGCCGAGGAATTCGAGATTCTCGTAGGCATTGTGGTTCACCACCCGATACTGGTCCACCAGGTCAGCGCCGACCTTCTTGATAAAGTCGTCTCGGTCCATGGGGCGATGGGCGGCAACGGCGCCGATGATGGTGATCTGGTCCTGCTCGATCCCCCCGGCGTGCAGTTGCTCCAACAGATAGGGCAGCAACCGAAAGGCCGGTGTCGGCCGGGAGAGATCGTCCACGAGAATGGCAGCCGAATCGGACTTCCCTGCAAGCTGCTGCAGGCGATCCGCCCCGATGGGCGCGTCGAGTCGCTGGCGGATTCCGTCGTCGCCGATGTCGGTGCCGCCTTGCATCGAACAGATCTCGATATCCCAACCGTCGGGAAGGCTTACCGAGTGCCCCCGTCCATCACCATACCACGCTGCCCAGGGCAGTTCTATCGTAATCATGACCTATTCCCGTTCACGGGAGACCATAGCCGCGCAGATTCTTCAGACTCAACGCCAGAGCATCGAAGGGATCCTGCTGGCACCGATCCTGTTCCACAAGATACCACTCGATCTTCGCAGCCTTACACGCCTCGATGATGGGGATCCACTCCAGATTTCCTTCGCCGACCTCTGCGAACAACTGCTCACTGCCCTTCATCGCCAGATCCTTGAAGTGCACGATGTGCATGCGGTCCTTCAGTTTCTGCAACCAGGTCACCGGGTTTCCCCCACCGTGCTGGATCCAGTATGTGTCCACTTCGAAGGAAAACGTATCCGGGTCAGATTCTTCGGCCAGAATCTGCAACCCCGTCCTGCCATCGAAACTCTCAAGCTCAAAGCTGTGATTGTGATAGGAGAAGGTGAGGCCGGCGTCGATCAGCGGCCGGGCCGCTTCGGACGCCTCCGTGGCGAAGCGATGGAAGCCATCCTCACTTCGGTATTCCCCCGGCATCCCACCGATGGCAACGTGTCGGCACCCCCAGATCTCATGCTCATCGATAACCCGCTGGGGTTCATTGCGGATGTCGTCGAAACCGACATGGGTAGCCACGATCTGCAACTGATGGTCGTCTGTGAGTTTGCGCAATTCGGCCGGATCGATGGGGCCGAGAGCGGATGTTTGCACCGTCTCATACCCCATCTGGCTCACGCGCGCGAGGCTCGTGCGGATATCCGCAGGGGTCTTGAGAAAGTCCCGAAGAGTGTAGAGTTGAGCACCAATCGCCGAAGATCCCATCTTCCTTCTCCCTATTGGCCGACGTAGCGTGCTCGCAAGCCCAGACCGCGTCTTCGCACGCACAGATCGGTGAGTTGAGTTTCGGAAAGGTAGGGTACGCCTGCGAGCGGCAAATGGTCAATCATCGGGCGGCTCTTGCGAGCGGCGTACAAAACCCAGCAGAAGCAAGACCACGGCAAGCGTGGCCAGCGCACCGGATGCAGCCATGCAGAACACGGCAACGGGCGCCGACCAGGCTGCCGCCATCGCCCCCGCCTGAACTCGCCCCAGCGGGCCCACGCCAATGGCGATCACGAGCGCGCCCATGGCACGGGACCGCATCTGATCGGTGGCCTCAACGAGGATGATCGAACTCTGCATGATGCTGAATCCCGCCTGTCCGACCCCGGCAATCGCCAGTGCCGCAAGCGACAAGGTCATCGACGAGGAGAGGCTGAATGCGAGCAGCCCAACACAGGCGAGGATCGAACCTGTGGAGAAGATGGCAGGATGCCCAAAGGATCGGCGGCTCAGATTCACCAGCAGCAGGCCGACCATGGCCCCCGCACCATTGGCGGCACCGAGCAACCCGAGTCCGAAGGGTCCCTGTCCTAGGACGTCACGAGCGAATACGGGCAGCAGCGCCTGAAAAGGGAACGCCCACGCATTCATGATCACGGTAATGATCAGAGTACCCAGGATAGCGCTATTGCCGCGAACATATCGCAGTCCTTCACGCGTTCGCGCCAAAGCGTCGCGGATCCCGGCAGTCTGTTCAGGCGAATGAGAGTCTGTGCGCAATCCGAGAAGTACGAGCAGGCCTGTGCCACCGATCAGGCACAGAATCCACAGAGTTCCTCCGGCGCCAAGGTGCTGCATCGCCAAACCTGCCAACAGAGGACCTGATAGACGCGTCAGGCTCTGCAGGACATTCTCCAGGACCATGGCGTCCACCACGTGGTCTCGACCGACCAGATCTGGTAGAAGAGCCCGTCGTGTCGGCCAGTCGAGTGCCCAGGCAGCCCCGTTGGCTAGGGAGACCATCGTCAGGTGCCAATACTCGAGACGACCGAAGTGATAGAGAATGGCCAGGGTCAGGGCCGCAAGAAGATTGACCGATTGCAGTGCCTGAATGACCCGACGGCGACGAAAGCGTTCTACCCACACCGGGCCGAGGAAACCGACCAGTGGCACAGGGATGTTTCGGCAGAAGGCGACAACCGATACCCACCAGGCCGAGTCGGTCATTTCCAGCGCCAACCAACCGGTGACGAGTGTCTCCATCCACATGGACTGCCACCAAAGACCGTCAGCCATCCACAGACGGATGAAATCCGGTCGGCGCAGTGGCGTCAGTAGCGTCCTCGTCGTGTCCACAGATTCAGCCACGATCAGGACCTCTGGTGCCCAGATCCATGCAGTCGGTATGTTCTGCGCTCACGCGGCTGCTGTTCCCCTATACCATGAGGTCACAGATGACAGATTCACCCGCCCTGCATCGACTGCGAGATCTGGGCATCCAGCTACCCACCCCCCCACAACCGGCAGGAGCATACACACGCTCAGTCCGCAGCGGGAACCAGATCTTCGTGTCGGGACAGCTTCCATTGGCTGACGGTGAGATGGCCTTCTGTGGCCCCGTAGGTGACGCCGGACTCAGCGTCGAGGATGGTGCCGCGGCGGCGAGGTTGTGCGCCCTGAATGCGCTCAGCATTCTGAATGCAGATGCGGGAGGCCTGGACGGTCTTCGCATCTTGCGAATGACGGGGTACGTGGCCACGGCCGGAGATTTTACGGGCCAGGCGCAGGTGATGAATGGCGCATCGGAATTGATGGCGGCCGTTCTCGGGGAGTTGGGTATTCACGCGCGCGTTGCGGTTGGTGTGCAACGTCTACCCCTCGATGCCGCTGTGGAGTTGGAGGTGATCGCAGAACTGCAGAGCTAATAGCCGTCTAGGTGCGGCTCACGAGTCCACACGATCATTAGGCTGGTGAGGCTCGGACGTGTCCGCCTCCGTATCGTGCGACGTGGCTGAGCCCTCTTCCGGCGAGGCTCCGTTGCTGCCGTGGCGGGCAGACCCATTGGCTGGCTCACCAGATGATGAGTCCGTTGCCGTGTCACGGGGTGAGACCTGTACCGATTCAGCGGCATCGTCTTCGTCAAGGTGCCGCGGTTCCTTCCCCAGGATCTCTCGCAGCTGATCTCCCTCCATGATCTCTTCCTTGAAGAGAATCTTGACCACGTCCTCCATCTGCTGCCGGTGATCGCCCAACACAACTTTGGCCCGATCGTAGCTCTCCGAGATGATCCGACCCACTTCAGAATCAATCTGCTGTGACGTCTCGTCAGAAAAAGGCCGGTCCGTGTTGCTCATTCCGAGAAATTGATTCTGCCCACGTTCTTCGCGACGCGCGACCAGACCGAGGGTCTCGCTCATCCCGTATTCCTTGACCATGCTCTCCGAGATCGACGTGGCCCGCTGCAAATCGTTGGTGGCACCTGTGGAGACCTCGCCAAAGACGATCTCCTCGGCCGCACGACCTCCGAGCAGCGCGCAGATGGTGTCGAGCAACTCGTTTTTCGTCATCAGATACCGATCCTCGGCGGGCGAGTTCATCGTGTACCCGAGGGCACCGACCCCACGAGGAATGATGGAGATCTTCTCGACGGGATTGGCTTCATCCAGAAGCTCACCGACGATCGCATGACCCGCTTCGTGGTAGGCCACGATACGCCGTTCTTTTTCGTTCAGAACTCGGCTCTTGCGCTCCAACCCCGCCACGGCCCGTTCGACGGCTTCGCTCAACTCGTCCATCGTGATCGCTGCCTTGTTTCGGCGAGCGGCGAGCAACGCCGCCTCGTTGATCACATTGGCCAGATCTGCGCCCGCGAAACCAGGGGTTCGAGCCGCCAGCCGCTGCAGATTGGCATCCTCAGCGAGTTTGACCTCTCTGGAGTGAATGCGCAGGATCGCCTCGCGACCCTTGACGTCGGGACGGTCCACGGTGACGGTGCGATCGAAGCGGCCGGGTCGGAGCAGCGCCGGATCGAGGATCTCGGGGCGATTTGTCGCGGCCATCAGAATGATGCCAGCATTGGTCGCAAAGCCGTCCAACTCGGCGAGCAGCTGATTCAGTGTCTGCTCGCGCTCGTCGTGTCCCCCAAAAGAGCCGACCCCACGCGCCTTTCCAAGCGCATCAAGTTCGTCGATGAAGATGATGGCCGGTGCGTGTTTCTTGGCCTGCTCGAACAGATCTCTCACACGAGCCGCGCCCACACCGACAAACATTTCGACAAAGTCGGATCCACTGAGCGAGAAAAAGGGCACACCCGCTTCGCCTGCCACCGCTTTGGCCAGCAGGGTCTTGCCGGTTCCAGGTGATCCGACCAGCAAGACACCTCTCGGGATTTTTCCACCCAGGGCTTGAAAACGCTCTGGTGTCTTGAGGAACTCGACGATCTCTTCGAGTTCTTCCTTCGCCTCGTCGATCCCGGCTACATCTTCGAAGGTGATCCCCGTCCCCTTCTCCATGTAGACCTTCGCCTTGCTCTTGCCGATCGACATCAGGCCTCCGGATCCACCTCCCATGCGACGCGCCATGAACATCCAAATGGCGACGAAGAACAACGCCGGGAGGATCCATCCCAATAGCGACGTGAGCAGGGTGTTCTCGCGTTTGCCGGTGTACTCTGGAACGTGCTCCTGCATCAGGCCGATCAATTCGTCATCAGGCAGACGGGTGACGGTGAAACTTCGGGTGCCCTGTCCGTCCTCGGAGAAGTATTTGCCCGAAATGTCATCACTACCGATGTACGCTTCGGCGATGCGGCCTTCTACAACCCAATCGCGAAACTCGCTGTATTTGACGGTGTCGACCTGCCCCTCGAAGTAGCTCTGCATGACGAGGAGAAGAAGAATCGTGAGGATCGCGTAAGCGATGGAAAGCTGCGTTTTGCGGTCGAGTCGCATTTGAGTGGGTTCGTCCCGGCCTTGAGAGGGCGTTCTTGCGATTGTGCTGGTGTAAGGAGGACGCCGGACAGTCCGACAGGTTGCCGACTGGCCGTCTTTCCCACTTTGTACCCCGACCTATGTCGAGACCGCAAACGGTCTCAGCATCGAGTAGACAAACACCAAGCCAGGGCGGCTCGAAGATGACCATCGGCCGATCTGCCCTAAAGGGTTGTACTGAAATCAGTTAGGGTACTGCGTCGGTGCGAAGATAACCGGCTGGTTCAGGCAGGTCAAGGTCGACGAGCTCACTCCGGGTGGGGTCGTCGCACCCGGAGACCGGCTAGTTCGGGCTACCGTGAGGGTCACCCGCCCGCTCGACAGGCCCCACTCGAGGCAGAGCCATCGACGGCATCGACGAGGCCTGCAATCAGCGCCGCCGAAAGTGGCGGGATGTGACGATATATCCTCGCCGCAGAAATGCCTTCACCAGCGATTCAGGCTGATAATCGCGGCTTTGTGGT